>Ga0182741_1004584_pt1 | contig 13512 bp, 13 predicted proteins | sample eDN5th37CBELigOP_FD_128874 | JGI IMG/M metagenome (GOLD analysis project Ga0182741, IMG submission 128874) | Enriched Organic Plus compost microbial communities from Emeryville, California, USA - eDNA 5th pass 37_C BE-Lig OP (version 2) (version 2) ...
AGAATGTCGCGGAACTCGCCCTTCCGCCCACGGACGAGAGGCGCGAGCACCTCGATCCGGGAATCCGCGGGCCAGCCGAGGACCGTGTCGGCGATCTGGCTGGCGCTCTGCCGCTGGACCGGCCGGCCGCAGTTGGGGCAGTGGGGGAGACCGGCCCTGGCGTAGAGGAGCCGGAGGTAGTCGTAGATCTCGGTGACCGTTCCCACCGTGGAGCGCGGGTTGTGGCCAGCCGACTTCTGCTCTATGGAAATGGCCGGGGAGAGTCCCTCGATGGCATCGACATCGGGCTTCTCCATGAGGCCGAGGAACTGGCGGGCGTAGGCGGAGAGCGACTCGACGTAGCGCCTCTGCCCTTCGGCGTAGATCGTGTCGAAGGCGAGCGACGACTTCCCCGAGCCCGAGAGCCCCGTGATCACGGTGAGGCGGTCGCGCGGGATCGCGATGTCGATGTTGCGCAGATTATGCTCGCGGGCCCCGCGGACTATCAGCTTTTCTTCGGGCATAGCCTGGTAAAAGTGCGCGTCGTGGGCGCGCGAAACAAGGGACGGGGTTCGGCGGCTTGCCTCCGGGCGCTTCGATCGTCATCGGGGGATGAGACAGCACACATATCTGCCGCCGGCTGGGGGGTTAGATTGCGAGCTTCCTCAGCCCATTCCGAATCGTCATGCCGCAAACAGATGCTCTCGTAGTACTGACCACCGTCTCCAAGGCCGAAGAGGCGGTGTCCCTGATAAGGACACTGTTGGAGCGCAGGCTCATAGCCTGCGGGACGCTCCTCCCGGGCTCGCGGTCGATCTATCGCTGGAACGGAAAGGTGGCCGACGAGGAGGAGGTAGTGGTCCTGCTGAAGACGCGCGCCGCGCGCCTGGAGGCGCTCGAGGAGTCGTTCGCGGAGCTGCACCCGTACAATGTGCCGGAGCTGCTGGCGGTTCCGGTGGCGGCCGGCCTGAGCAAGTATCTCGGCTGGATAGCCGACGAAACCTCGCTCTCGCTGGTGTAGACCGGCCCCGGGGAGAGTCGTACCTCCACCCGGCCCCTTCGCGAAAGGAGCCCCGTGAGCCGCGCCCCTCGTGCGCGCCGCGGGTGTACGCACGATGAGCCGCCGCGCCGCTATGGCGCTCGGCGTGGTCGCGCTCTGGCTCGCGGGGATCGCTGCTCTTACGAAGCGGGAGCTCTTCCGCGCCGAAGACCAGATCCTGGCCGAGGCCGCACTGCGCGTGCCGCCCGGAGCGCTCTACTACACGGTTCGAGAGAACGGTGAGCGCATCGGCTTCGCATCGACCACGATAGACACCACCGTGGTCTCCTTCGTCCTGTCGGACCTGCTCATCACGAGCAGGCCCGATACCACGCCGGGCGCGCGCGGGCCACAGCGTTTCGCGGCGCGCTCCAGCGCGACGCTCACGCGCGGCCTGCGCCTCTCGCGCTACAGCTATCAGACGCGTGGCCGCGGGACATCGAGCGCCACGGGCGTCGTGTACGGCGACACGCTGCTCGAGTTCACGCGGTCGCGAAATGGCGCTGCGCCCGACACCACGCGGATGGCGCTGCACGGTCCGCCGCTGGTACCCGGCATGCTCCCCATGTTCGTAGCCCTCGTGGACGAGCCCGCCCCCGGGACGAGTAGGACGGCGACCGTGTTCGACCCCACGCTGGACACCCTCACCACGGCCACGCTGCGCGTGGTGGCGGAGTCGCTCTTCGTGGTGGTGGACAGCGCCGCGCTCGAGCCGGGGACGCGCCGCTGGCTCCCCGCGCACAGCGACACGGTGCGGGCGTGGAAGATGGAGCAGCAGGGCGGCGGCATCATCAACGGCTGGTTCGACGAACGCGGCCGCCTGGTGGAGGGAGAGCCCTTCCCCGGCATCACCATGCACAGGACCGCATACGAGATCGCTTTCGACAACTGGCGGAACGGTATCCCGGAGAGCAAGGATAGATGATCACGCTACGCTCGCTGACCAAGCGATACGGCCCGTTCACGGCCGTCGATTCCATAGACCTCGAGGTGGCGAAGGGGGAGCTGTTCGGCTTCCTCGGCCCCAACGGCGCCGGCAAGACCACCACGCTCCGGATGATCGCGGGAATCCTGCGGCCCACATCGGGCAGCGTGGTGGTGGGCGGCGTGAACATCGCCGAGCACCCCGCGGCGGCGAAGGCGAAGCTCGGCTTCATCCCCGACAGGCCGTTCATCTACGACAAGCTCACCGGCGCGGAGTTCCTGCGCTTCGTGGCGGGGCTGTATGACCAGAGCGGACCAATCGTGGAGAAGCGGATGGACGAGCTGCTCTCGCTCTTCGATCTATTCGAATGGAAGGACGAGCTGGTGGAGAGCTACAGCCACGGGATGCGGCAGAAGCTGATCATCTCGAGCGCGTTCCTGCATCGGCCCGAGGTCGTGGTGGTGGACGAGCCGATGGTGGGACTCGACCCGAAAGCCGCGCGGATTCTCAAGGATCTCTTCAAGGAGTACACTCGGCGCGGGCACACCATCATGATGTCCACGCACACCCTCGAGGTGGCGGAGAGCCTCTGCGACCGGATCGGGATCATCCAGGGCGGGAAGATCAGGGCGCTCGGAACGATGGACGATCTGGCCGAGCGCGCCGAGGAGGGAGTGCAGGGGCTGGAGGCGCTCTTCCTGCGGCTCACCGGCGAGCGCGCGTCGCGCGCGCTGGTGGAGGTGCTGGATGCGTGAGGAAGGAGCGGTGAACGGAGGGACGGGCGCCCGCGCATCGAGCGTGTCTGCATCGAGCACCGCCACAGCGGTGAACGCGCCGGCGGCCGCATCACCGGTAGCGGAGCGGCTCCCCCGGCCGTCGATGCGACGGCTGCTGCGGCCCAAGTGGCACACCATCCGGAATCGCGTGCGGAAGAGCGACGCGAAGGAAGGGTGGCGCTGGCTGATCGTGATCGCGATCGGACTCCTCTTCTGGGGCTTCGCGATGGCGGTGCTGGTGCGGGTACTCACCTACTTCCGCGGCACTCCCGAGATCGGGCTCCTCCTCGCGGGCAAGCTGCTCGGGCTGGTCTTCCTGAGCTTCTTCGCGATCCTGCTCCTCTCCAACGTCATCACGGCGCTATCGAGCTACTTCCTGGCGCGCGATCTCGACATGCTCGCCGCCGCGCCGGTGGACTGGCTGCAGTTCTACCTGGCGAAGCTGCTCGAGACACTGATCCACTCGAGCTGGATGGTGGCGCTCATGGCGCTCCCCATCCTCTCGGCGTACGGCTACGTGTACCAGGGCGGAGCGGGGTTCGTACTGGTGGCACTGGGGGCGAGCATCCCGTACTTCGCGATCCCGGCCGCGGTCGGGAGCGCGATCACGCTCGTGCTCGTGAACGTGTTTCCGGCGCGGCGCACGCGCGATCTCCTGAGCGTGGTGGCGGTGCTCGCTGCCGGGGCGCTGGTGATGCTCTTCCGGCTCCTTCGCCCCGAGCGGCTCGTGCGCCCCGACGGAGTGCGGTCGCTGGTGGACTTCGTGGCCATGCTGCAGACGCCCACGTCACCCTTCCTGCCAAGCGAGTGGGCGCAGCGGGCGGTGATGGGATCGCTCACCGGCGACCTCGAGCTCCTGCCGCTGTATCTGCTCTGGACCACCGCGGCGGTGATAGTGGTGGGTGGGGCACTGCTGCACCGCGCGCTGTACGACGTGGGCTTCAGCAAGGCGCAGGAGAGCGCGCACCGCTCGTCGCGGAAAGGAGCGCTGGCCGCGCTGGCCTATCGCGCGCTCGCGCCGCTCGGCGCGCTGCGGAGAGAGTTGGTGATGAAGGAGACGAGGGTCTTCTTCCGCGACACCACCCAGTGGTCGCAGCTCATCCTGCTGGCGGTGCTGCTGGTGGTGTACGTGTTCAACGTGAAGCTGCTGCCGATGGGCAGCGAGGGGGTGACGTTCTTCCTGGTGAACGTGGTTCCCTTCCTCAACCTCGGGATCGCCGGGTTCGTGCTGGCCGCCATCGCGGCACGGTTCATCTTCCCCGGCGTGAGCATCGAGGGGCGCACGCTCTGGCTTCTCAAGTCGAGCCCACTGCCTATGGGAGCGCTGCTCTGGTCCAAGTACTGGACCGGCACGCTCCCGCTGCTCGCGCTCGCGCTGATCATCGTGGGCGTGACCAATGCACTCCTCGGTGTGGGCGCGTTCATCTTCGTGGTGTCGCTCTGCTCGATAGTGGTGCTGACTTTCGCGCTGGCGAGCATGGCGCTCGGGCTGGGCGCCGTCTTCCCGCGCTACGAATCGGAGAACGCGGCGCAGATCCCGACGTCGTTCGGCGGGCTGGTGTTCATGCTGACGTCGGTGGTGCTCGTGGCCGGCGTGGTGCTGCTGGAGGCGCGGCCGGTGTACGCGTACCTCAGGGCGCGGGCGTTCGGCGAGCCGATCGCGGCGTCGGAGATGGTGGTGGGGTTCGTGCTGGCGTTCATCCTGTGCGCCGTGGCGACCGTGGTGCCGCTCGAGGTGGCGTCGCGGAAGCTGGACGCGCTGGAGGTGTGAGGGGGGGCGCCGGGGTCGGGAGCCGGTGTCTCCCCTCCAGAGAGTCATCCAGACCGTCGTCACCCCGGCGCTGCGGCGCGCCTCAGTGCGGAACTCCCAGCAGCTCGCGTGGCCCGAGGAGACGTACGCTCGGGTCCTCGGCGCCGAGCCGCTCCAGCTCCTCGGTGAACCCGGACCGAGAGAACAGGAGAAAGTGATGGCCGCTTTCGCGATCGCCGAAGTACGAGCTGCCGTTCGTCACCTGTCGTAGCTTCTCAAGGATGCTGCTCCCCACGGCGGAGCTCCACCACTTGCACTCGCCGGAGAAGGTGCTGCCATCGAGGAGCCGGCCGGCCACGTCGATGTCGTAGTCCGCCGCCCAGATCTGTCCGACATCGCGCGCCGCCCGCGGCAGAACTTCACGACCGTACAGACGCACGTAGTCGCGGCAGATCCACTCGAAGATCCTCCCCATGTAGTCCGGCAGATGAGGCTCGATCGCGTGGGACCAGACCTCCTCGGCGTGGCCGGCAACGAGCGGCGAGGCGTTCGGCAGATGGAAGCGGTACCAGAAGGCCAGGAAGGGATCGTCAAGGTAGTAGCGCCGGTTTCGCTCGCGTTCCGTCGCGTCGAGGGAACGGACGACCCGGATGAGGCGAAGCTCTTCCAGCTTCTTCACGTATGGAGCGAGCGTGCTGGCGTCGCGAATCTCCCTTACCCGCGCAATGATCTCGCCCGAGACCGTACAACCGTCCGCGATCGCGCGCAGGATCGTGGCGTAGCGGGTGACGTCGCGCAGCTCCGCCTGAAGCAGGTTGTTCGGCTCATCGCCGAGCGGAGCACCGGTCGAGAGCACGAGGTCGACGACGTTCGCGCCGAGCGCCGAGTGGGGATCGCAGAGGTTGAGGTAGTACGGGATGCCGCCGAACACGGCGTAGGCCATCAACTGGTCCTCCACCGACCAGTCGGGGAAGAATCGGGCCGCATCGCGAAACGGAAGCGGCGTCACGTCGAGCTCGAAGGTCTGCCTGCCGTGCATCGGGTTCTTCTCACCGAGCAGCTCCTCCATGAAGGAGATCTTCGAGCCGCACAGGATCAGGTTCAGTGGTGTACGACGATCGCGAAGGCCATCGCACAGCTTCTGGAAGATCGATGGCAGCGCGGGATCGGCCTCGCAGAGGTACGGGAACTCGTCGAGAACCACGGTGAGCCCAGGTATCCGATCGGCGGCGACCTGGTCCAGGTAGGTCAGCACTCCCAGCCAATCGCCGAGTGAGCTCAGGAGCGGGTCGGCTCCGACCACCCGCTCGACCTCCGTTTTGAAGAGGGCCAGGCTCATCGAGTGAGCGATCTTCGTCGCCTGGTAGTAGATGGTCGGACGCCCGCGAGTCGCTTCCACCAGCAGGCGGGACTTCCCCACGCGCCGGCGCCCCCGGATGATGGCTACCGAGGGGCGTCTACGGTCGAGCTCGCGCCGCAGAGCACGGAGTTCGACTTCGCGGCCGATGAATCCGGAATCATCCATGTGCCCAGCCCCCTGTGGTCACGATTATGATAATTACGATTATCATAATCGTGACCACAAGAGAACGCAATGAAGAATGAAGATCGAAGTATGATTCCTGAGGGGCCAGCGCCGCGACGGTACTACGGTACCGGCGCCCCTCGGGGCGCGCGGCTCCGGCGAGCTCTTACGCCGCTACGCCGCCAGACTCCCCCCGCACGAGGGGCAGAACCTCGCCCCCACCTCGGTGACCTTCGCGCCGCACCCGCCGCACACGCCCGCCAGGTAGCGGCCGCAGCTCGAGCAGTAGATGGCGTCCGGCTCCGGGCGCGGCCCGCAGGCCTCACACGTCGTGGGCCGCGCGCGATACTTGAGGATCACCGCCTCCGCCTCATCGTCCGCCGCGCCCGGCGCCGCCAGCGCGGCCAGCGCCGCCGCGGAGTCCTCCGAGCGCAGCGCGGCCAGCGCCTCGCGGGTGTAGGTGTTCTTCAGAATCTCGTAGTCGCTCTCCGAGAGCTTTCCGGTCTCGCGGTCGAACTCCACTTCGCGCAGGATCGCCACCGCACGCTCCGATGCCGGCGGCTCACGCTTCGCGCTCACCGGATGCGCGCGCCGCGACACCGGAGCGCCCTCGCGAAAGAGCGGATAGAGCACGAAGCCGAGCGCCGCCAGCGCCAGCACCGTTCCTATGATGAGCGCGCTCATCGATCGTCCCTGTGCAGAAGCTCCTTCAGCCGCTCCATCTCCTCGGGCGTCCCTTCCACGGGGAGCGCCTGCACCGCGGCGGGTTCGCCTTCTGGCCGCTTCCAGCGCCGCAGCAGCGCTACTATGAGCGCCGCCCCCCCGCCGAGCGCGGCGAAGGGCGTGATGTACCCGGTGAGGTTGAAGCCGCTCTTCCTCGGCTCCATCAACACGCGCTCGCCATACACATCCACGAACGCGTCGATGATCTCCTGCGCGCTGTGACCGCCATTCACCAGCGCGATCACATCACGGTGCATGGCCGGCGACACGGAGCAGGTGAAGTCGGTGGTGCGGCAGGTGAAGACGTCCAGATTGCAGCCGCACATGCAATGGATGTGGTGCTCCAGCTCATCCAGCTCGGCGGTGGACATCGACGGCGTGGACGACTTCGCGGGGAGTTGCACGGGCTTGTACTTCTGCTCGTTCATCGGGACGTTGGCCGTTCCCGTGTTCGCCTGCTGCGCGCCCAGAACTCCGGGCAGCGCCGCGGATGCGGCGCCAGCCGCCACCATTCTCAGAAATTCCCTGCGCTTCACGACTCCGCTGGTCCTCCGGCGCCCACGGTCGCGGGCTCCAGCACCGCTTCGTAGCCCGCCTGCTTCTTCCGCCGCTCCGCCTGCGGCCACATCACTATGAGCCCGCCCACCGCCATGATCATCCCGCCGTACCACACCCACCACACGAGCGGGTTGAAGGTCACGCGCAGCTCGGCGGTGTCCTCGCCCGTCACGCCCGCGAGCACCACGTACACGTCCTGCCGCAGCCCGCTGAGTATCCCGACCTCGGTGGACGGCTGGAAGGTGGGGTTCCCGTTGCTGTCCACGTACTGCCGCTTCTCGGTCCTGATCACGCCCGCCGGCTTGCCGTTGCGTCGTGCCTCGAGGAGCACCGCCGTGGTCTGCCGGTTGAGTTGCTCGTACGCCGAGACGCCCTGGCTGGTGAAGCTCCACTCGTTCCCGTACGGGTCGGCGGCCTGGTACTTCTCGCCGCCCTTGAGGGTGACGTCGAACTCCTCCTTGAAGGCCAGTCCGGCGAACGCCGCGAAGAGGACCACCACTCCCACGTGTACTATGTACCCGCCGTAGCGCCGCCGGTTGCGGCCGACGAGCCGCAGGAAGGCCATCGCGTAGTTCTCGTCGTACATCCGGTGCCGCGCGCGCGTTCCCTTGTAGAACTCCTGAGCGATGGTGCCGAGCACGAAGCCGGCGAGCGTGTACGCGATGACGGCGTACACGTCGCGCATCCCGAGCGCCACGAGCAGCATCCCCGTCACGAGCCCGATCACCACGGGCCCAGTGAACTGCCGCTTGAGGTTCGCCACCGAGGCGCGCCGCCAGGCGATGAGCGGCCCGATCCCGGTGAGCGCGAGAAGGGCGAGTCCGAGCGGGACGTTCACCTGATTGAAGAACGGCGGGCCCACCGTGATCTTCGTCTTGGTCACCGCCTCGCTGAGTATGGGGAAGAGCGTTCCCCAGAGCACGGAGAAGGCGATCCCCACGAGCAGCAGGTTGTTGAAGAGAAAGCTCGCCTCCCGGCTCACCATGCTCTCCAGCTCCGCCTGCGTCCTCAGATCGTCGAGCCGCGTGGTGACGAGCCAGGCCGCAGCTCCTATGGACAGCAATAGGAAGCCGAGGAACCAGTAGCCTACCGACGACTGCGCGAAGGCGTGGACGCTGGAGATCACGCCGCTGCGCGTGATGAAGGTCCCGAGTATCGACAGGAGGAACGCCGACACCACGAGCGTCACGTTCCACTTGCGCAGCATCCCGCGCTTCTCCTGCACCATGATCGAGTGCAGGAACGCGGTGTTCACGAGCCAGGGGAGGAACGACGCGTTCTCCACCGGATCCCACGCCCAGTAGCCGCCCCAGCCGAGCTCCACGTACGCCCACCACATCCCCGCCACGATCCCGACGGTGTTGAAGAACCAGCTCACCAGCACCCAGCGTCGCACCGAAGTGAGCCACTCGTTGTCGAGCCGCCGCGTGATGAGCGCCGCGATCGCGTACGCGAATGGGATCGAGGTGGCGATGTAGCCCAGGTAGAGGTTGGGCGGATGGAACGCCATCCCCGGGTTCTGGAGCTGCGGGTTCATCCCGCGCCCGTCGGCCGGGATCCAGCCGAGCCGCTCGTACGGGTTGGCGCCGAAGACGATGGTGAGCGTGAAGAAGAGCGCGATCACCGCCAGCGTGGGCACCACCCACGGCATGAGCGCGTGGTTGCTCCTGCGGCCCGTGAAGACCGCGATGGCCGAATAGATGGAGAGGATCAGCACCCAGAACAGGAGCGACCCCGCCTGGCCGCCCCAGAACGCCGTGAACTTGTAGATCGCGGGGAGGTTCGCGCTGGTGTACGATGCGACGAACGCGAGCGAGAAGTCCGACTTCAGCAGCGCGGTCCAGATCCCTATGGCGGCCAGGACCACGAAGCCGCACATCGCGTACAGCGCGCGCTGGGCGCTCGCTATCAGCTCTCCACGGTGGGTGTAGGCGCCCGCGAAGCCGGCGGTGGCCGCCCAGGCGGCCATGAGGAGCGCCACCCAGAGCGAGAGCTCACCGAGGAGAATCATGTAGTCGCCGTGGGATTGGTCGCGCTCTTGTAGCCCGGTGTATCCTGGTACTTCTCAGGTGCGTTCTCGTAGCGTGATGCGCACTTCGCCAGCACGGTGGTGGCGGCAAAGGTGCCGTTGCGGTCCATGCGCCCCTCCACTACCACGTCCACGCCGTCCGTGAAGGTATCGGGCGCTATCCCGTGGTAGCTCACGGGGAAGGTCTTGGCACCGTCGGTGACCTCGAATTCCATGGAACGGCCGCCGGGGGCACGAACTATGGATCCGGGTACCACGCGTGCACCCACTTTCACACCGGTCCCGTAGAAGGACGAATCCTTCTGGATCCTCGTGGCCAGCTCGGTGGGCGTGAGATAATAAGTCCCCGTCTCCTCGATCGATGTCGCCATGAGGTAGCCGGAGGTCGCCAGCACCAGCGCACCACCGATCAGGAACTTCGTCCGCGCTTTCATTCGCTCATCTCCTTCGTGGCAGATGTCTGCCGCCTACTGTCAGTCATCCATGCTACCGTGAATCGCGCGTATGAGCCGCCTCGCTGCGCACGCGCTGCATGATGGCTTCGAGCTCCGATTCTGCCTGCTTCCGCTCGGCGGGAGTCCACGCCAGGGCGTGGCGGTCGAGCTGGCGCACCCGCTCCAACATCTCCGTGACCAGCGCGCGGAGCACCTCGTTGGAGCGACGCTCCGTGCCGACTTCCGTATTTCCGGATGACCTGCTCACGGGATCGCTCATACCGGGCCTCGTATCTCGTGGAAAGCCGGACGTGATCCAGCCGTACGGCACCGTGAATATACGGCTTGCGGCACGCCCCGAATAGGCCGCGGCCCACGGATGGAGCCGGAAAGTCCGTACTTCAATCACGGCGCTCGCTCCGCCTCGGCGCGCCCGTGAGCGCGCCCGTGAGCACGCTCGCCCTCACGTCCATGAGCGCACTCGTCAGCGCGCCCGCGAGAGAAGGACGGTCGCCGCTCCGGCGCCGGCCGCATCCCACGCCAGATCGCGCACGCCGAAACTCTCTCCCGAACGATCATCCCATACCTCCTTCCCCACACCCACCACCAGCGTCACCGCCGACGCTCCCGCCAACGCTCCGTCGTGCGACACGCGCGCCGTGCGCAGCGCCGAACAGCTCACGCTCTGAACGAACGCCGAGATGAAGAAGTGCTTCAGCTTGTCCGCCGACAGCCACGAGTCGCCTCCACCGCCAACGGGCGCCCACAACGAGAGCGCCAGCACGAGCGACCGCATCAGGCGCTCCTCCGAGCGGAACGCGGGCCCGATCCCACGCCGAGCGCGAGGAGCTCCTCGCCCAGCAGCCCGAGCGCGCGATCCAGCAGAGCGCGGTGCCTCGCCTCGTTCACCCAGCTGCTCGCCCCCGAGGGGTGCGGCAGCGGGATCACGACTGACTCGCCGCCTTCGTGGCCGACCACGTGTCGCTTCCCCACCAGCTCGTCGAGCTTTCCAGTACCCAGGAACCGGTCGATGGCCAGCCGCCCCACCGGTATCAGCAGCTCCGGCCGGATGATCCGCAGCTCGGACTCGAGCCAGCCACTGCACATCTCGCGCTCGCGGGTCGAGGGGACGCGATCTCCCCGGCCGCTGGGCGACGGGCCGGGGTAGCAGCGCGTGATCGCGGCGATGTAGACGTCACGCCGGAACACGTCTTCGTCCACGCCGGCCCGGGCTAGCCAGGAGAACAGCGTCTTCCCCGCCCTGCCGGCGAAGGGACGCCGATCGCCGACCTCCACCTTCCCCGGCGCCTGGCCAACGAGCATCGCGCGCGGCGAGCGCGCCTCCGAGACGATGGGGCGCACCGCTTCCGCGAGACCGCAGCGCGCGCACTTCGAGAGCGCGTCGTTATGCGCGGCGAGGAGCACCGGGAGCGTGTCGCGCTCGGACGCGGCACCGCGTTTACCGGGGCGACTGGCGCCACTACCGGGCCGCCTCACCGCGCGTCCCTCGCCCACGCGAGCGTGGCGCGCACCGCCCTGTCCCACTCGCGGGCTCCAGCACGCGCCACTTCCGATCCCTCCCCCGGCTCGAAGCGGTCGAAGTCCCGCTTCGACATGAACGCGTCCGCCGACGACCACACCCCGCCAGCGATCCCGGCGAGCCCCGCCGCACCGAGCGCTGTGGTCTCGACGATGTCCGGCCGCTCCACGGGAACGCCGAGCACGTCGGCCTGGAACTGCATCAGCCAGCCGTTCGCCGACGCGCCACCATCCACCCGCAGGCGCTCGAAGACCACGCCGCCGCGCTCGCGCATCAGGTCGAGCACGTCGGCCGTGGAGTACGCCATCGCCTCGAGCGCCGCGCGCGCGAGGTGAGCGCGCGTGGTGCCGCGCGAGAGACCCACGATCGTCCCCCGTGCATCGGGCGCCCAGTGCGGCGCGCCGAGCCCGGCGAGTGCCGGAACGAAGTAGACGCCATCGGTGGACTCGATCCCGCGGGCCAGCGTCTCCGTTTCGGCGGCGCTCTCCAGGATGCCGAGTCCGTCGCGGAGCCACTGGACGGCGGCACCGGCCACGAAGATCGCACCCTCCATGGCGTAGGCCGGGCCGCCGTGCTCGTCGCACGCCACGGTGGTGAGAAGGCCGCCCACCGGCGCCGGGCGCGACTGGCCGAGGTTGAGGAGCACGAAGGCGCCGGTACCGTAGGTGTTCTTTCCTTCCCCCTCCTTGCAACACCCTTGGCCGAAGAGCGCGGCCTGCTGATCGCCCGCTATGCCGGTGATCGGGATGCCGCGGCCGAACCACTCGGCGCCGGCCACCCCGAAGTCGCCACTCGATTTCCGCGCCTCGGGTAGAATGGTTGGGGGAACGCCGAAGAGCTCGCACAGATCCTCGCTCCACCGCAGCTCGGCGGTGTCGAAGAGCATGGTGCGCGATGCGTTGGTGTAGTCGGTGGCGTGCACGGCGCCGCAGGTGAGGCGCCACACGAGCCAGCTGTCCACCGTTCCGGCCAGCAGCTCGCCGCGCCGCGCCCGCTCGCGCAGGTCGCCGCGCGAGAGCAGCCACTCGAGCTTGGTGGAAGAGAAGTACGGATCTATGACGAGTCCCGTTCGCTCGGCGATGGCGGCGGCCGTGGCCGGGTTGGCCGCGAGCTCGGCGCAGCGCGCGGCGGTCCGGCGGTCCTGCCAGACGATCGCGCGCCCCACCGGCTCGCCGCTCGAACGCTCCCAGAGGAGCACCGTCTCCCGCTGGTTGGTGATCCCCATGGCATCGGGCGTCACGCCCGCGCCGTCGATGGCCTCGCGCGCGGCCTCCACGGTGCTGCGCAGCAGGTCGTTCGCGTCGTGCTCCACCCAGCCGGAACGCGGATAATGCTGCGGAATCTCCCGGTAGCCGCGCCCGATCACGCGGCCATCTTCGGAGAAGACGAGACAGGTGGACCCCGTGGTTCCCTGGTCGATCGCGAGCACGTGCTTCACTGCCGTCCTCCGCTTCCCACGCTCTCTCTCGCCAGCCCGTGCGCGCCGCTGAAGTCGTAAGGCGCGCGATGCACGCCGCGGTCGGTCACTATCGCCGTGATCAGCTCCGCGGGAATCACGTCGAAGACGGGGTTCTCCACGTCGACGCCGGCGGGAACAGTGGTGCGGCCTAATCCCGCGGCGACCTCGCCGCGAGGGCGCTCCTCGATCACGATCGCGCTCCCATCTTCGAGTGAAGGATCGAGCGTGGACTCCGGCGCGGCCACGTAGAAGGGGATCCCGTGCCGCGCCGCGAGCACCGCCAGCGCGTAGCTCCCGATCTTGTTGGCCGCATCGCCGTTCGACGCGATGCGGTCGGCGCCCACGATCACGAGATCCACCTTCCCCGCCGCCATCACGCTCCCCGCGGCCGAATCCACGATCACCTTCACCGGGATCCCCGCGCGTGCGAGCTCCCACGCCGTGAGCCGGCTCCCCTGGAGGAGCGGCCGCGTCTCGTCGGCGTACACCAGCACGCGGCGTCCCAGCTCGGCGGCCAGGTACACCGGCGCGAGCGCGGTGCCGATGCCGGCGGTGGCCAGCGCGCCCGCGTTGCAGTGCGTGAGGATCCGCGCCCCATCGGGGATGAGCTCCAGGGCGTGCTCGCCGATCCGCCGGCACATCGCCCGGTCCTCCTCCAGGAGTACCGTGGCCTCGGCGCGCAGCGCGGCGAGAAGGGCCCCGGCATCGCCCGGTGCGATATCCACCGACGGCGCATCCACCGGCGCCACGTCCAGACGATCGAGCATCCGCCGCA
>Ga0182741_1004589_pt1 | contig 13496 bp, 6 predicted proteins | sample eDN5th37CBELigOP_FD_128874 | JGI IMG/M metagenome (GOLD analysis project Ga0182741, IMG submission 128874) | Enriched Organic Plus compost microbial communities from Emeryville, California, USA - eDNA 5th pass 37_C BE-Lig OP (version 2) (version 2) ...
AAGGGAAGGGAAGGGAAGGGAAGGGAAGGGAAGGGAAGGGAAGGGAAGGGAAGGGAAGGGAAGGGAAGGTGTCTTTGTTGGCCGTTTTTGAGCTCTGCTTCCTTTTCATAACCGCCTCCGGCTAATAGGCTACCGAAGCATTTGGAGAAGCAGGGCTCCGTTACTCGTGGCGAAACCTGGATCTGACAGTTGTGACACCACCTCAGGGGCATCGCAATCCTGAGAATCCGTGGAAGGCAAATCGTTCTTGTCAAGGATGGGAATGAGGTTGCTGCCGGGACATTCGTTGTTGAACCTCTCACCGCAGAGACACGGTTCGATTTCTGTGTTGCGAGTGTGTTCAAGTTAGCTTAGCTCGCAGAGCAAAGCAAAGCAGGGCAAATCCAAACCAAGCTAACCAAAAGGACACCAGATGCTTGTTAAACCTCCCACCGCTGAGACACGCTTCGATCCCCGTACTCGGAGTGTTGAACGAAGTTAGTTAGCTGCGAAAAACGCATTGAAGCAATAAGCATACATGTCATGTATTAACGAGGTGTTGTATAGCATTAGCGTGCGTTCTGGGCCGTTCGCTGCCGATTGCGCGCCAACTCTTGTCGAAGTGATCGATGATATGAGACGGGACATTCTGATGATACAGCTCTATAGTATCCAATACATGATCATAGTTGCTATGGCTGTCTACAGGTGTCGCCTGAATTGCGGCCTTGATCTCCTTCCGGATGGCCTGTTTGCTGTGAGTGGTCCTCTCTTTGAAGGCATGCTTATATTGAGAAAAGACTAGTTCGACGGCGTTCAACTCAGGGTAATACGGTGGTGTGAATTGGACCTCATAATTGTAACTCCGAAAGACTTCATCTCGGTTTGCGCGATCGTGTATGGGAGCATTATCACAGATTAAATAGATCTGGCGCTCATGGCCCAATCGCTCTCGAAGCCGTTTTAGGAAGGTTGTGAAAATTTTCAGCCGTGGATGCGCCTTTCGTGAGCATATAATATCCTCCCCACCTGTCTGAAAGATTGCGATGGTACCCTGACCTCTTCATCGAGGAAAAAGGCACCGAGTGCTCCTCTGAAGAAGTGCTTGGATCAGAAGAAGGAGAACCTTCATCCAACATGTGAATCGTCAAGTCGCGTGGAGTCCCGCAAACCTCTCGATCTCACTTGTTTGACTTCCTACCCGGCCGACTCCTCTGTCTCACTGGCCGGTGGGATCGAACCTAGTCGAGGTCGTCCTCGCGGGCGGGCTTTATTAAAGTAGATAAGCTGGATGCCGACTTGCGCAAGCACTTGAGTGCTCAGAGAAATGGCCCAGCGAACGGGGCATCACTCCCGAAGGTAGTGGCGCATCGTACCGTCTGCCCCTATAGACCATTTAGGGAACCCGTGAAGCGGCCATTAGAGGAGGTAGACAAGGACGATGCTGGCAACGATTTGAAGAGGGCCAAAACGACCTCTCCGAAAGGAAAGACCAAGTAATAAAACCGACCAGGAAGCCACGTGACAACTTATCACCTGTCGGTTTGATTCAACAGGGAAGAGAGCGAACGAAATAGAAAAGATCGATCGCAACTCTGGGTTTGACACAGCGGAAACTGCATCAAGCGTACTGCTAGGTGAGATCACGAGGGCGGCACCCGAGTCACCAAGGTGCATTAAGAGCTCTAGTTGTAAAGTGAAAAACCACTACCACACTACACCCGAGTTGACGACCTTATCCTAAACACAATGTTAGAAGCCGAAAAAAACAAAAAACGACTCTCTACTCGCCAAGAGTACAGAGAGTTGATCTATTACGTGCGAATTAAGAGAAAGCATATACTACAATGATGTAAAGATGACAGCGAAGAAAAAGGGAGTGGGCCTATAGACATCAGGGGAGTGGGTGAACAGACACGATCTTCCGTGTATCTCCTTGTTGCCAAGGAATCCACGAAAGGCTGAAGTTTAAACGACCGAGTGACGCCTTTGGTTTCGGCTTTTCACCTCGTCTTGAGGGATTCTGCGAACCTCATGTCGTACGGACTTGCTGTGATAGAATACGCATCCGGATCATTCTCCGGGTCGTCCGTGTAACGCTTCAGCTCGGGCCTCGGGCGAATGATCCTCGGCGTGTAGTAGTCGATGGTGGGGTAAATCTGATTCGGGTTGCGCGTCTCAATTTCCTCGCTGCGAGCGCCATCGTCGAGATCCTGCATCGAGAGCTGACCGATAATACCCTGTCCAAAGGCCTTTGCGAGCCAGTAGGCAAGTGAAATGGTGAACAACCGCGCCACGAACGCCATGGAGGCAAACGCAGCGATTTTGCTAGTCAAATGGACGTTGAGCCGATCACGCGTGCCCTCCAGTTCCATAACCGTGGTCAAGACCAGAATACTGTGGTAGAACAGCGGAAGTGCGGTGCAAAACACGTGAATAAAAGACTTCTTCTCGCTGATAATCGCGTAACGCGTCAGCGTAGAGCAACCCAGCACGACGAAGAATCCAACAAGCGAGAGGAAGATTGGGAATGGACCCGTGTCCTGGTCGATGTTGTAATGCACGCACGTGTAGACCGAGATGAGCTCCAGAATGGTCGTAACAAACAGTGCACCGTAGGTACTCTGCAGTCGATGGTAGACTCCATGCAGTTCAACATCACATCCAAAGATACGATACAAATACACAGTCCAGTTGAAATGACTGTGAATGATCGAGATCAATACGAGATATGCCGCCTGGAGGAACACCGCGCAGATGAGAATCGCTAGGCGTTCCCAATCCATGCCACGGATGGGTGTGTTGTTCCAGTTGTACTCAAAAATGTCAATCGAGGTCATAATGAAGGTGAGACAAATGAACGTCCAGAGTCGATACTTATTGCTCGTGACCACGGCGTGGTAGCCAGTGTATCCCATCGCGAGCAGGACCAGCGTCGCGACGTAGCCAACATACACGCCTTCCGAGTGCTTGAACTGATTCACCCCGGCGCGATCCACAATGAACAGAATAACATGAATGAGCAATGTCATGGCGATCAATCGACTCGAGGCCGAGATGGGCGCCTCGGGCCGTGGGCACGTAAAGAACAACCGCTTTCGCCAGAAACGATTTGTGAGTGGAATATTCTGAGCCTCATCTGATCCCTCCCCGTCCTCCATCTCAGCGTATCCACTCTTCTGCTCGCCCCCCGAGTTAGTCATTCCGTAGGTGAAGGGTCGGCTGCCTTCCCCAGCTGTGCTATAGCGATAGTTGAGGAAGTAGTGGTTCTGCTCTGCGTAGGAGCCCACGGGGAAGCTGTCTGAGCTTAGATTCATGGGCGTGCTGCCTGGATCAGCAAACGGCGGGTTGGGTGACGACGTCGAGGCGGCGTGGGCACTTCGTGTGGAAGGATAAGCACCACCATACGCGTAGCCAGAGCCATACCCGTATCCATAACCATTGCCCTGTACCGGTGACTGCCCTGTGAATGAACGACTCGATGGCGCACTGGCCATGCTTTTCGCTCGCCTTGCTCCACCACTTGGTGCAGTGCTAGACGCTTGCAGGGCGAGCTGCGATGCCAGGCCCGAGGGCTTCTCACGGGTTCCCGACTTAGGCAAGTTCTCCGAAGTAGTTTTGACCTCTACACCAGGTACTGAAGCAGCTCCATCTATGACTCCGGCTGCATTACCCTCACCCTCCTCGCCCAGCAGTGAAGGCACCTCACTTGTGCTCGTTTGATGAGTCTCGGCCGGGTGCCTATCCGGCTGGTTCTGCAGCTCAGGCGGCACCACCAGATCAAGACCATCGCTGTCTTTGTTCTCTATGTCGCTTGGGCCATTCCTGCCCGGTCCCGATGTGCTAACCGAGGCGTTTGTCTTGGAGACCGGCTGCATCCTTTCAGAGTAGATAATATCCCGGAAGAATTATCTCACCGTACTACGAATGGACCGCCCAAGCAACAATATCAGTAAATTGCTTTGAGTGTTCTCAATCGTTTTGAATGCGTTGCTGTCTCCCTAACCTACCAAACGACGCGTATTCTGTTCTCAAAACGAGTACCTGTTCCAAGCCAGTTGACCTCGAACTTACCACAACCAGGGGTGTCGGAATACAGCCGGAGAATCGCGCTTGCACTACGAACAGATTACGGAACGAGGGTGTGCGCGTGCTCGCACTGGGCATTCGACCCTGTGGGCTTCTAGACGCTGCGTGGGGGTGCAGTTTGCACTCAGACGTTTGCGTCGGTAGTTCATGACGCACGCGTTTTATCAGGGAAAATTAAATGACCCCAGGACACAAAGTGCGCTTGCGAGTTGAAACAGCCCCTTTCGAGTGTTGGGTAGGCGTGCGTTACGTGTTGCGACTGGATATCCATCAGGCATTGGCATCTAAAACGGTTTGCGGATGCCCCCTCCACTACAGAGCCTCACTTGATCCTGACACAACCCCCTCTGCTCTACAACAGATCAACAGAGGAAGGCCTCGCGAGAACCACCCTAAGAGCAGGACGAGTCCATTCAATCAGGCAAACCACCATACCATCAGTACCACCAGGCACGGGTTCGACTAGGCAATGCACACACTAGCTCAGCGGAGCCGAGCCCTGCGCTCTGCAGCGTCCCACCACAGGCTCAAGACACTGGTGGGTTGTTGGCAGCAGCAGGTTGGCTCATTTCCACGTGAGTTCAGCCTGGGTCCATCCCACTCCACAGTATCGGAAAGGAGGCCAGACCAGGGTGGCAGTACCCGCACCGACCGAAAGCAAGGTAGCCGACGGGGCGTGGGATCAATGCCGAGTGAAAATAGGAGCACCAATGGGAATCCTTCCGTGTCGTTCAAGTTCGTCAAGCTACACCGAGCCGGACTTACGAACGCACAGCGTAGGCTTCTGGCGCGTCGTACTAACCGTGCATTCTGGGATGACCCACAAACTGCCCGCATGAACAACGTATACAAGCCTGGCGAGGCACCCCAGACACAAAATCTACTCCCAAATTCGCATCCTCTCCACTATCGAGACCCCACGGCGCCTCGTCAGTATTATTCAGCCTTCTTTCAAGCGAATGAAGGCGAGGGCACGCCTGCACACGACCAATGTCACAAAGTCGAGCTCAATTATCCATCCCTGACGCGTCTTTTGAACGATCGCAGGCTGCTATTTTTCGAACTTATACATGGACCCAGCCTGCAACCACGCACTCCAGAGGAGCAAAGCCTTCAGGACCAAAGCCTTGCGCGTGAGGTCGCGGAACTGAATCCATCAAAGCTCTCGAATGGTGTCGCATCCACGTGGATCAAACCTGTTGGGGCTTCCGCTGCGCTGGAGCGGACGCAGAGTGAGTGGAGCCAATTGCCCCCTGCCAACAGTAGCAGTAGCAACAACCAATCGGAAGCACAGGGAGCTGAGACTCCCGAGTATGCACAGGCCGATCAGTCATCAATGCAAGCCACTGGTGAAGACCTGCACGTGCCAGAAATCCTCAAACGTTACGAGAGGGCATTCTACGCACAACAGGTCCTCGCGCAGCGCGCGCTCGCGATGGCCGACATGTACCACAGCCTGCGAGCGAAATCGCCAGAGACAGTCGGTGTATCCAAGCCCATCAGCTCAGCCCAGCCTCAAAACCAACCTATCATGGAATTCGTCACCCAGGACGCTGACAAGGCGTCATACGAAGTCCCTCATTCAGCATCCGAGTGGGAGTGGAGCCAATGGGTTGAAAATGGTGACCTTCAGCTGAGCCCAAACCGTCTGAATGCATTGAGTTTGGTTTGGAACAGTGAAGCCGAAGTCCGTGCAATGGTACTGGGTGAGGCACTACGCAATTACCGTCCAGAGCTGATCACGAACCCACGTGAACTCACTATCGAATCGAAGGCAGGCGAGCCTCTTCCATATCATCCACTCCTTGCCCCACTTCCTGCCTCGCTCTTAACCTCATCGACATCTGCGGCATCCGCTGGATCTTCAAATGCCAGTGCTTCAACGTCAGCTTCGTCTGCATCCACGACTCCAACAGCCAGCTCTGGCGTGAATCCTGCTACAGACACCAGCCGCGTCACTCAGATTGAGAAGAGACTTACGGTCGTTGCCCAAACCGCAATGCGTGTTCTGCCAGCAGCGCTGCTTTATGATGCGAACCGACACGTTGGTATCCACTCAGAGTTCCTTGAGAGCCTGCCGTCTCCTTCAAAATATGCCTTGCCTGCCGCAGCCAATATCGTTGATACCTTGTCGCGATCAGCTGCCCAGCAGGCCAAGGCTGGTGCGAAAAAAATTGATGACGCCGCGCTACAGACCCGGGCACAGGCCTTCTTGACCCAATCCAAGAACGAATACCCCATCGAGCAGCTACCGCCGCCCATGCGTGCAGAGCTTCTGTATGGATCGTCCATCGATGGCGTGGGAACCGTGCAGCGCACGAGTGCTGTTGGCCGATGGACTCCTGCATTGTCTTTGTACACTCTCGAAGCCTGGAGGCCGAAGACATCTGCATCAGAAGTATCCCCTGCAGCAATTCCCATGGATCCCGAACACTCCGCATTTATGCGCCCTATGCCACTCGCCCAACTCAACAAAATCGTTGAGCTTTGGGAGGATCTCTTTACGGCCGAGGGTGAATTGGCGAAGGCGTTGGGAGAACGCCCTCAACCTTGGCTGCTTGAGATTCTCGATCCTCACGAACGGGCACGCCTACTCAACTCATGGACCGTTCAAGACCAGCGCCGACAACAAAAACGTATGACAACCGTCCCAATCGATGTGGGAGGTGGTCTTGCACGCGGTAAGGATGTGGATCAAGTTGGTCCGGACGGAACCCGTCGTGTGCGAACCCCTGAGGATATCGCTCGCCAAGCTCACCGACGAAGGACGAGGCTGCTTGGCCTCACTTTACAGGATCGCGAATATAGCACGTTTGCTCGCGGATATTCGACACGAGCGGCTGCGAAGGAGCGTTTTTTCTAGCTGCCGGGGACCATGGCTTAGGGTCCCACCCACGAAGCGTACATTACACGTCCACATCGCCATTGCCAATCACCTTTTTCACACCACCTGTACGCTTCGTGGCTCCCAAGGGCGATGTCCTTTCGTGTCGGCGGCATTTCTCAACCGTGTTCACTCCAACGAGTCCGGTACGGCAGGGCCAGCTTTCAAGCCCTGTGACTGATTCTGCGGCACGGACCCTGGCTCAGCGAGCTTCGCCGACGAGTGCCACTGCCGAGGACATGGCCACTCGAAGGTTGCTAGAAGAACTGAACGTGCTTGCGTCGTGGCGGCAACACTCCGGTCGATTTGCGGCCAAAGCGAGTGATTCAGACCTTAATCGCACGAGGTGGTGCCACCATGGCAGCGATGGCATTTCCGGATCAAGGCCTTTGATTGAACTCTGCCGGCTGTTGAAAGATTTATCCACAGGCTTTGTCGCTCCAGATGCATTAGATGCTTATCTAGAGGAGCACATTCGATCTGCTGCCGGCTCAGTGTCGGGTCGTCATCGTCGTCGTATTCTGAGACTATGCAAGGCAATCTACGACGGATACCAGAGGGACGTTGACGGGCCGACTCAGCCAGAACCCGATATCTGTGATGCAACGCAGGCTATGAATCAAACCGCACGTTGGGACGCGTGGTGCGACCTGCAGATTTTCGAGCGGGCGTATACGCTCCTCATGACAACACTTCAAAGTTTACAGACCAGGGTTCAACACGATACCAGGTATTCTCCAGGAGCTGGTCGAGGATTTGCGGCAACTTTGTTACCTGAAGAGGAGCAGGAGATACTCCATGCCGCAGACCGAGTGATGCACTTGTGTTCGAAACTAGGTCTACGTGCGCCAGCGCGCACGTTGTTGCTGTCACTGCGTTCATTGGAATTGCAGCCATCTGCGAGCACCTTGATCGCCTACCTCTTGAGTGTTGCACATCCTATTCCCCGCATTTCGTTCAACTCTCTCGGCATACGTGCGTGTACAACGGCGATTGCACTCTGGGATGCCTTGGGACACGTGCCTAGATTCGTATCCAGCTCTGCAGAGTCGAGCGAGCTCAATTCATCCGTCATTCACAACCTCATTATGGACTTGAGGCAGGTTTCAGAACAGTATGGAGTACCAATGTCCAGTTTTATTGCAACGATGAAAACGGGCATGGGTATTGTAACGTCACTATCAGGTGATTTGCACGCATCCGGTGCCAGTGGTGCATCTGCTCCTCTGTTTGAGAGTTCATGGATCGGACAACAGATCGCATTGGTACGCGACGTCTCACCTCGTTCGCACAAGCCATACGTGTACTTTTTGGGGAAGCAGTCGATTACCACAACCTCTCCCATTACGTGTGACATCCTCTCTGCGTCAGCGACACTCCTTTCGGCTGCGTCAACATCCGGTGCACACGACGATCACAGTCTGCCAACGATGGCAGATCTCGATCCAATTACCGCGCAGTCTTCTTGGATGGCTCCGCACGAAATGTTCCTCTTCACACAGCCTCTGACCGTGACTAATGTTTTGATTGCCACAGCTCATGCGTTGCTCACGCCACTCAGCTACCCTCGAAGCAACGCCCTGTTTGCCCACCCACCAAGTGATACGTACGACGGAGCTGAAGCCGAAGGATTCATCCTTTGGCAGCTCACAAGAGGCATTCTATACGCATCGAGCAACGAACAGAAGGTGACAATCGATGCGGATATGATGGCGCGGCACCTTGAATTGGATTCCGTCGCTGCGCACCAGACCCGAGTGGCGTTGGATATTTGGCTGCACCTGGTGAACTTAGAGACAATGCGTAGACCGCTCCCACACATCATCTCGACGTATACATCGATCCTCCAGTCCATTTTCGCATCCGCGATGCGGTTGCGTAATCTAGAGCTCATTAATGATGTGCTAGATAGCGCACTGTCGGCTGCGAGGTCAAACCCTTTTGCACTCGAAGTGCTTAAGAGCTGCCTGTTTTCACCTTTGAAGTCGTCGTTCAGTTCCCACTCAGCCTCTGGAGATCTTACATTAATGGAGGTGTTGATTGAGTTTCCGGTGCAACTCATGATCGAGCGACTCGGCCTAGAGAAGGCTGTGAAGAATCAAAGGATCGGAGTGTCGTTCGACCATGTATTGCAACACGCGCGAGCTCGACTTTGGAGGGCCGCGGTGGTGGATCAACTTTCAGCCGATTGCGACGCACTCTTTGAGTCCAAGGGTGGACGCGTCTTGAGAAGCCTAGTATCGCGGTTTCAGCACGAGTTGTCAATCAAGCAGCGAGATAAGACTCAGGCTGAGCGTACCATCGACGCTCGTCAAGCGATCACTAGCTCGGATCTCGGAGCCATTCTCGACGACTCAAATGACTCGCCGTCAATCCCCTACCAACCACTGCGATCCAAAGACTTGCCATTGAGCAGGGTGGGAGATTCTGCTCGAGCGATTCTACGACAAGTAAGCGACTTTGAAGCGCGTTTGGCGTCGCTTGCGAAACAAGCCGCTCCAAGCGCTGAGACCAGGGGTCAGCCTGTACCAGTAGCTAAATCAACCGCGGGCGGGGGCACACAGGAAAGCGATGCGAACCAAACAAGCACACCTGGCTCAGTCACAACAACATCTCGCTTCACACTGTTGGAAGCACTGGATCTTTCGTTGCGACAGACTGCATCAAGAGATTATGCTTCAGTCGATTCTAAAACCCAGTACCCTTCGAACCTCGACGATGTAAGATGGGAACGACTCTTAGAGATCCTTACCGAGCAAGAGTTTGCCTATATTCTCGCACAGGAGAGATTATGGGCCATGCAGCATCACACCGAACCAACGAGTGATAGGCTTGGACAAGACTATCATCTGATCATGCAGAATATCGTTACCAAGGTTCTAAGTGAGATTGTCTGCTTCCCGGGTCATGAAGAAGAACAAGACCGGCCCGAGCTGGCAGGAAAAGATAGGACTTCAATGCATGAGCTTGAGAATCTGACAAGGGCTCGACTCAATGTTCGTAAGCTGGATAGTCTTCTCTACCAGTTTGATGACCTCTGCGCAACACGAGAAGAAAAACTCCGGTCAGACGGAGGAAATCAGTATTTGCGCGCACGACTTAGGGCGCAACCGGCCTTTTCGCGCACAACCCAGATATCCGACAAGACGCCCGTCTCACCACAATCTGGCTCTGATAATGAATCGACTACACTTATGAAAGAGTTAGAGGAGGAAGATATTGTAGAGGAACGAGGAGGGGTGGCAACTGAGACGATCGGTATTCATCTGGAGCGTGATCTAGCACTTGTACGACAGGTTCTCAAGGAGAGTCTAAGGGAACTTCGAACTCCAGGACAGATCGGGCTGTCAGGCCAAACTCAAGGCTTGGAAACCTCTACCAGTGTTGGTGGGCGAGCTAAAGACACGGCACGATCTGGGAGCGTATCCATGATCCCAAATGCACTTGTGGAAGCAATGCGACGACCTAAAGCGCCGATTAGCTCCGCTCTGGATATCGGATATTTCGCCAAGTCCACTCTCACCAAGTTCCACAGACTGACGCAAGTTAGGGTGTGTGTATCGCGTCTAGCCCACGCACGCTTGCGATGCGACCCAATCGATTTGTGTGCATGGCTATTGCGAGCGATCTCGCTTTTACGGCCCTTTACGAAACAATTAGGCGAAATAGGCTATCCGTTTAATATTCCGGATGCTCTTGGTCTCCACTTCAAAGAATTGGACATTGAAATGCATAATTGCCTTGAATTCCTGCTGAAGCATCCACATCCTTCGGTTTGCGAGGTTGGGGTACAGTTCTTGCTTCTGGAGCTCAAACTATTCCATCCTGCACATGGAGTTGCCACGCACAGTGGAATTGTGAATATCGTTCGTGACATTCAGTATGCCTCCGACCAGGTGGCTTCAGCCTTCTTGTATCGCCTTCATACGCTGCCTGCCGGTCGATCTCTGGATGCCCAACCTAATCCTATCTCACCCAAAGGTTTTCTTCCTCTGTCTCCTGAGGGAGTAGTTCCCGCATTTGCCTTGATGCTGATCCTAGGACAACTTCGTAGCGGTCACGGTGCATCCGTTGGAGAGGAGCACCTTGCAGCAGAGATTGAGAGCATACCTTTTGATGTGCTAAAGCAGTTCCTGTACAATAACCCCGACAAGGCTCCGAAAATGCCTGGAGTAACAGCATCAATCACAGCAACAGCACTAAATCCAGCAACAGCCACAGGATCACTCAGCTCATCAATTTCGAGGGCTTGGGCGTCTGTCGCAAAATTCGGTCCGCAAACTAGGCCACCAAGTCTCAAATCACCCTCCCCGCCGAACCCATCTGAGCCAGGTATTCGGAGCTCAATCTTAGGCCTCTTCTCAACCACGTTCGGAGCGAGTCAATCACATTCAACGAGTGTTCTACCGACCAACATATCAATGTATTTGCGGTTATGTGCTCGTACTCCTTTGTATCCACATGCGCCCGATACGATACTGGATGCATTTGTTGCTGCGTTGACAAATGCACTCGATGCAGCATTAGCCTCACTGCCTGATCCAACTGTCACATGGGCTCCGCTCGATGTCGAGTCGCTTGTTAAATCCGGAATTGAAGAAGCTGATACAATCGAGGACCAGAGTTTCAGGCGACTCCTTGAGAGGATTGAAAAAGGTCAAAGTGCTGAGGATAGGCAGAAGGCTCTCCAAGAGCTGCCTAAAGGACTGCAGCGCCTCGCCGACATGCATCCTCGCACATTAATGGAGTTAACCAGCAACGAAGCCAAGCGACTTCAGCAGGCTATTGAGCAGCTTGTTGCAGCATCAGAAGAGTCGAGTCGATCTCGCCGCATCTGCCTGTACGAGTCTGCGCTCGTTTTGCAGACTTTAGCAACAAGTCTGACTCAACCTGCCCCAAGCTCAAATATCCTAGGCCTCCCGAGTGTAGGCCAACTTGCCAGTGGGAAATCCGCACGCCAAGCCGTGAGATCCTCAGAATCGACTGTTGTAGGATCATCAAGCGGGGTAGAGAATCTGGCGCAGTTGATGTCTCTCGTCACAAGTGAGCTGACTCGCGAACGTCAAGCCCGAGTGGCATGGACTAAGCAAGTCGAGGTCATTCAGTCTCGACGCGGTGAGCTGGTCCAACGTCGCGCGAATATTGTGTCACGCATTCGTGAACTAAAGCAATCACGGCCTTAATAAGATTCATGTACACTACATCGGTTTGTTACAATAAACAACGAGAATAACATGTATAGGCTCTATTGTACACAGTATGTCCGAGGTGCGTTGACATGGAGGATCAGACACCGCCAAGATGTCTCACCACGGAACGACGAATCCGCTTCCACAATTCACCTTCGGTGATGGCGTTACTAGTATAATGGAGTCATTTGGAATGTAGATCAAATCTAGCTCGCGGTTCCGTTGAACCCACAGTTTCGAGTCGGTTAGAAGGCTAGCCGAGCTAAGCGACGCGCTTAGCGATTGCCTGAGGATCTCGTGGAGATCACTCTCCAGCATGCTTCCATCTGCTCCGTGACCCTCACATAACGTTGCAAATCGATCACCTACGCGTGTTTGTATCGGTTCATCATCTAAAAGGGAGAGTTTGTCAGCTGCAGGATCTTCTCCTTCCTGAGGCCGATCGGATTGGTTGAGTTGACTTTGAAACTTCTTGTAAAGCCGGGCCCGGACACCGGTCAGGCTCGCTGACCAGTGTTGATGATCAGTACTGGATAGGGGCGAGCCCGATGCAGATCCCGTAGCAGGTGTTTGTGCGCGAGGTGACGCTTGGCTCGCGCTCAGTGGACCGCTTGAGGTTGAGACGTGGCTCTTGAGCTGCTGATGACTGGGTGATCGAGAAGCTACGTCCTGAGAGCCCATTCCAAAGAACAACAGTTCTTCGGCTTCCTTTTGTGAAAGAATCCCTGATTTGGTTTCCATGGCTTCCAGCTTGGCATAATCAACGCTACTATTGGTTGAGGAATCTTCTACCAACCTGCCAGGAACCCATCGAACTTCCTTTGCCCGACCCAGCACAATGTTTCCAAAGGCATCGTGTGCTTCGAGTGTTCCTCTGAAGAGTGCACCGCAACCCCACTCTGTAGAGTCGGAATACACACTGACAACACCACCAACTGGATCCTGTTTGTACGAATCAGCTGACTTGAGCTTGGGCATCATCCCTTGGACCGCTACAGTGATCTCCTGGCCCATATACAGCCCAAGCAGACTAGTTGGGCCAGGAACTGCAGTATGTGGCGATATGGGACCGAAATTTCGAGGTAAAATCCCTGGGAAGTAGGCAACGCGAGTTGTAAGACCTTCTAGAATAGGTACAGGCTTGCCTAGCTTTTGGCCTTGTTCCAGGCCTTCACCATCACCAGCGCTTTCTTGGCTCCGCTTGGCCTCATTCCTCCCGTCCGGTGCACACACGTCGTTGGCTGTTCGCGATGTTTCATCAGTGTCTTTGACGGATTCATCGATTGGTCCGGAACCCTCTCTTGCCGTCGATGGCAGTGGCCTCAGGAGTTCAGGATCCGCTGGGCCATCCTTGG
>Ga0182741_1004591_pt1 | contig 13491 bp, 10 predicted proteins | sample eDN5th37CBELigOP_FD_128874 | JGI IMG/M metagenome (GOLD analysis project Ga0182741, IMG submission 128874) | Enriched Organic Plus compost microbial communities from Emeryville, California, USA - eDNA 5th pass 37_C BE-Lig OP (version 2) (version 2) ...
GATGCGCTTGAACACGTCGGCGGCGACCGCGTCGGCCGGAGTCATCGGCGCGGCGGCTGCCGTCGCGGTACCCGGGAACTGGAACGTGGCGCCATCGGCGCGAGCGACTCGATATCCACCGGCCACGACCGCGATGCCCACCGCGGTGCCCTCGGGTCCGGTGGACGGCTGTGAACCGACGTAAACCGCATCACCAAACGAGAAGATCCCGCCGTCGCTTCCGAGCAGCCAGTATCCGTTGCCCGACGGGGTGCGCGCCGCATCCACGATCGGGCGATTGAGGGTCATCGCACCGGTGCCGCCGCGGTACTCGGCGTCGCCGAACGAGAACACACCACCGTCGGACGCGACCAACCAGTAGCCGCGCCCCGATGGTGTCGCCAGCATCGTCACGATCGGCTCGACGAGCGCGATGCCACCCGTGGATCCGTAGAACTGTGCGTCGCCGAACGAGAACACACCACCGTCGGACGCGACCAACCAGTACCCGTGGCCCGAAGGTGTGGGTGCCATGCCGACCACGGCCCGGTTGATCTGAAGGGCGCCAGTGGAGCCATGGAACACCGCGTCGCCGAACGAGAACACACCACCGTCGGACGCGACCAACCAGTACCCGTTGCCCGAAGGTGTGGACGCGATCCCCACGATCGGACGAGCCAACCCGGTCCCGCTGAGCGAGCCCAGCGTCGGAGCGTCACCGACCGCGAGCACTGCCCCATCGGCGGTGACGGCCCAATGACCACTTCCTCGGCCGGCGATGTCGACCACGGGTCCGACGAACGACGCCGCCTGGAAGTTCGCCCCACTCGCAGTACCGAAGGCCAGCGTCGCCGCCAGCGTCACTGCAATCCCTACACACCGCCATGCCGTCCTGGTCCTGCTGCGCACGAGCACCCTCCGGGCTGCGCCGGATGCGCAGCCGAACAAGCGGCCGACCGTACCCAACCACTCCCCGCGAGGGGCCAACCAATCACCGCACGCGCGCGGAATTCACACTTCGAAGCCATTTTGAACGCGCGTCGCAGATTCCTGACCACCGAGCGTGACATCAGGCGCGAGGGTCCGAGGCGTCCCCCGACTCGGAACGGACTACGTCTGAGCGCCGATGGCGGTTCAGACCACCGGCGTCAAGGGCTCCTTGCCACCGAGGACCGCGAGCACGTTGTCGCAGCACAGGGTCACCATCGCCGCCCGAGCTTCGCGGGTCGCGCTACCGAGGTGCGGCGCGAGCACCACCTGGTCCAGATCGAAGAGCCCGGCCTCGATCTCCGGTTCGCGTTCGTACACGTCCAGTGCGGCCGCCGCGATCTCTCCGTCTCGGAGCGCTTCCACCAACGCGTACTCATCGATGATCGGTCCCCGCCCCGCGTTGACCAGCACGGCGTCGGATCGCATCGAACGGAACGCGTTGGCGTCGAACGCGTGACGCGTCTCGTCGGTGAGTGGTGCGGTGATCACGATGAAGTCCGAGCGTTGCACCAGCGTGTCGAAGTCGACCCACGTGGCGCCGAGCTCGGATTCGGCCTCGGGTCGCGGTCGACGCGTCGTGTACTGGATCTCCATGTCGAAACCACGGGCGCGCCGGGCCACCGCCGCGCCGATCTTGCCGAGACCGAAGATGCCGAGGGTCTTGCCGGGAAGACTCGGACCGAGCAACTGCGTCGGACTCCACCCCTTCCACTGATGCGCGCGCACCAAACGCTCACCCTCTCCGATTCGGCGGGCCGCATTCAGCAACAGGGCCCACGCGAGATCGGCGGTGGCATCGGTCAGCACATCGGGTGTGTTGGTGACGACCACGCCGCGCTCGCGCGCCGCGGCTACGTCGATGTTGTCGTACCCCACCGCGAGGTTCGCGACCACACGGAGGCTGGGGGCCGCGTCGAGTACCGCGCCGTCGATCCGGTCGGTCAACAGTGTGATCGCGCCAACCGCACCATCGAGTCCCGCCCGCAGTTCGTCGGCTGACGGCGCGGCCTCGCCCTCGTGTTGTCGTACCTCGAAGCCCGCGTCGCGTAGAGCCGCAGTACCGGGATCGGGGAGAAGACGAGAAACGTAGATCGCGTCGGCCATGCGGAAACCCTAGAGGAGCACCACGCGAAACGGCCCCTCCGAAGAGGGGCCGTTTCTGCAACTCACGCGTGATCCGACGATCACGTGTTCACCGCCATCGACTCAACGACGACGGGTGGCCTTCTTCGCCGCAGTCTTCTTCACGGCGCGCTTCTTCGTGGCGGTCTTCTTGGCCGCGGTCTTCTTCGCCGCGGTCTTCTTCACCACGCGCTTCTTGGCCGCAGCCTTCTTCGAGGCAGCCTTCTTCGCCGCAGCCTTCTTGGCGGGTGCCTTCGGCACCTTGCCCGACGCGACAACTTCCTTGAAGCCCGCGAGTGCGGTGACACGCGGAGCCTTCGACGCGGGCTTCGCCTTGAAGGTGGTGGGCTCACCGGTGAACGGGTTGATGCCCTTACGAGCCGGACGAGCCGGGGTCGCACGACGTGAGAACTTCACGAAGCCGGAGAGCACGACGTTCTCCCCCTTGGCGACGTTCTCCTTCACAATCTGTTCGAAGTGCGCCAAGAACTCAGCTGCCGACTTGCGGTCGCTCTCGGAACGCTCGGCAAGTTCGCGGACGAGCTGGGTACGGGTAACGCTCACGGAATCCTCCAACGGAAGAACGAAGTGCAATCTGCGTCCCTTGGGACGGCGCGCATCGTACGCCCCTCATTCCAGTTCATGTTGGATCCGGGCCTGTTTTCTTGGGTTTTTCGACGCACGTGTGAGAACCTGCATCCGTGGACGAACGAACACCGGGCCCCGATCTCGGACTACGCGAGATCGTGTTGGGGTGCACACGACTCGGTATCGGCGCACTCGTCCTCGCTGGTGAAGCCGCATCTCGCACCGTCGCGAAGGTCGGCATTCCCGTGGAGAAACCGGCCCCAGTGCCCGCCGCCCGCCCGAGCGGAGTGACCGATACGGCGGTCACGATCGCGATCGGCGTGATCCTCGAAACCGAACGGCGCACACTCGACATCGCCGAAAACCTCGGGCGGCGCACGATGTTTCTCGTCGCGGCGATCACACCCACTTCGCTGGTCGACCCCCTGTTGGCACGCTGGTACGCCCGCGGTGCGGCCGAACGACTCGCGAGCGCGGGGTACGCGGCAACGGTCATCAGCGAGGTGTTCGGCGACACGGTCGACACCGTTCGCGTGCGCATCGAGGACACCCTCGACCTCACCGCGCTCACCGCCCGGCTCGACCCGAACCCCATCGCGACCCAAATCGACCTGAATCCGATCGTCGATCGCCTCGACATCGATCGCGTGGTGGATCGGATCGACCTGAACGAGATCATCATGAGTTCCACCACCGGACTGGCGGGCGAAGCCATCGACACCGCCCGCTCACAAGCGATCTTCTTCGACTCCCTGACGAGTCGGATCGTCGACACGATCTTTCGACGCAAGCGGTCTGCGCCGTGAGCCCCGCCGCCGAGAATCTCGTAGGCCACCCGGCGGGCATCGCCACCCGGGCCTTCGCCTATCTGCTCGATCTGCTGATCGCCTTCGGTTCGTACCTGCTCATCCTCGTGGTGGGGAGCCTCGCGTGGAATCTCGTCATGGACGGTCGCTTGGTGCTCAGCACCAAGGTCGACGTCGGCAACATCTGGACTGCGGGATTCCTCGTGTACTGGGTGTTGTACCTCTGGTTCTGGTGGGGGCTCGACGGCGCATCGCCCGGCAAGGCGCTCAGCGGTGTGCGATTGGTGCGCCTCGACGGCACGTACGTCGGCCGCTTCACCGCGTTGCTCCGCGCGGTGCTGTACGTGCTGCTCCCGCCCCCGCTGTTCTCCTCACCGTTCGTGATCCTCACTCGGCAACGGCGGGGTCTTCACGACATCGTCTGCCGTACACGAGTCGTCTACGACTGGGGGCGTCGACCGGTACGCCCACGCGCCCGTCCTCGGCTGCGCGTGCGCGATGAACCCGCAGTTGTCACCGAACGCGAGATCGAGGCACCCGCGGACGCTCCTCCCACGTCAGTGGAACCTCGGGATCAAGGGACCGCGCCCGCACGGTAGGTTGGACCGATGTCCGAATCGCCGCTCGCAGTCCGCTTGCTCGGACTGAGCAAGCGGTTCGCCGCCAAGGTTGCGGTCGAGGATCTGTCACTCGACGTGCCCACTGGCTCCTTCTACGGGATCGTGGGACCCAACGGTGCCGGCAAGACCACCACCCTGCGTATGTGCACCGGGCTGCTGCGTCCCGACGCGGGCACCGTCATGATCCGTGCCATCGACCTGTGGCACGACCCGTCGGCCGCCAAAGCGATCATCGGCGTCGTGCCCGACGAACCGCGCTTGTTCGAACGCCTCACCGGACCCGAACTCCTCTCGTATCACGGTGTGTTGCGCGGTCTCTCGCCGAGCACCATCCACGAACGGTCGGCGGAACTCCTTTCGGTCCTCGACCTCGCCGACGTGGGATCCACGCTCGTGTCCGATTACAGCCGGGGCATGCGCAAGAAGATCAGCGTGGCGTGCGCGTTGTTGCACCGGCCCGATGTGCTCTTCCTCGACGAGCCGTTCGAGGCGGTCGATCCCGTCTCGGTACGGGTACTGCGCGATGTGCTCGAACGCTTCGTCGCGGGCGGACGCACGGTCGTGTTCTCGTCACACGTCATGGAGGTGGTCGAACGCCTCTGCGACCACGTGGCCGTGATCGCCGCCGGTCGGGTCCTCTCGGTCGGGGCGCTCGACGCCGTGCGCGACGGCCTGTCACTCGAAGATCGCTTCCTGTCCCTCGTCGGTGCCGACCGTGACGTGGGTGCGCTCGCCTGGCTGAACCGAACCCCGGGCGATGACGTCTGACGCACCCGGCCCGATCGCGACGGCCGCCACGTTCGCCCGGCTCAAGACGGTGCTGCTCCTACGGACCGTCGCGCGCGGCGGCGCATTGGGCATCGTGGCCTTCACTGTCTCGGCCGTGCTCGCGATCATCAGCGCGATCGCGCTGAGCCTCGCCGCGTGGATGATCGAACCGGTGGTCGGCTCGATTCCCGACGTCGCCCTCGGCGTCGTGACCGTCGTGGGGCTCGTCTCCGTTCTCGGCCCGTTGATGGGCGGTGGCATCGACGACACCATCGCGCCGGCGAAGGTTGCGCTCCTCCCGCTGCGCACGACGTCGTTCCTCGCCGGGTCGGCGACCGCGGCGGTCATCGGCCCCTGGCCGCTGTCGGGACTGGTCATCACCGCCGCGGCGACGCTGCGCGCCGCGAACGCAGATCCATTGGGCTGGACCCTCGCCCCGATTGCAGTCGTCGTCACGTTCGCGACCTACATCACCCTGTCGCGCACCGTGATCGTGGGCTTGAGCACGCTGATGCGTCACCGGTTCATGAGCGAGTTGGCGGCACTCCTCACCGCGGCGATCGCGTTCAGCGGATGGGCGCTTTCCCGTTTCGGCGGCGCATGGTTCTCCGACAATCTCGACACCGTGGGCGCGATCGCCGGCTGGACCCCGTTCGGGTTCGCGACCGCGGCGATCGGCGACATCGCGGCCGGGCGTTGGGGCTTCGGCATCCTGCGCTTCGCGTTGGCGATCGGCACCGTGGTGGTGTTCCTCGCGACGTGGCATGCCGTCACCCAGCGGGCGTTGACGACGTCCGAAACCGCGGGCCGACGCAAGGTTGCGAAGCGGACCCGCGAGGGCGATCTGCGACCACCGATCCTCGTCCGCCCGTTCCCTGATCGCCCTTGGGCCGCGGTCTCGTCGCGCGTGCTCCACGAGCTCGCCCGAAATCCACGTCGACGCGTGGCCCTGATCATGTCGTGCCTGCCCGGCGCGTTCCTGGCCGCGATCACACTGCTCTCCGGATCTCGACGGGCGCTCGACGTGTTCGTGGTGGTCGTCGTCGGGGTGTTCCTCGCTTCCGGAGCACAGAACCTGTTCGGCTTCGACGGTTCAGCGCTTTGGGCCGACATCGTCATCGGCGATCGCATCCGATCCGTCGTGTTCGGCTTCACGGCCGCGATCGCGCTCGTGGGCGCGCCCATCGTGGTCGGAACCACCGTGGTGCTCACCGCATTCGCGGGCACGGCAGAGGCACTCGCGAGCGGCATCGCCGTCGGATTGGCCTCGCTGTGCGGTGCGCTCGGCGTCTTCGCGCTCTTCTCGGCGTTGCTCCCAGCCGCGATCCCCGACGAGCCGACCAACGCGTGGCGAGCCAAAGACGCGGGCAAAGGGTGCCTCACCGGCATGGCCAACCTCGGAGCGACCGTCTTGTCCATCATCTTGGCGTTACCGCCGCTCGTTGCCGGGTGGGTCGCATGGCGCACCCCGATGTTTGCCGTGGTGCTGTTACCGCTCGCCCTCGCCTGGGGTGTCGGCTCGTGGTGGCTCGGCGTCGAGATGGCCACCCGGCGAGTACGAGGTCGAGAACCCGAGTTGCTCCAAGCGGTCACGCTCGGACTCGAGTAGCCAGCGTCGAACGAGTCCCGCGGATCGTCGGGCGCCGGTACCCTCGATCGCATGGAGTTGCCCGAGCACGGCACGTCCCGCGCCGAGATCGTGGCCGCGATGCGCGCCCGCAAGCAGCTCGACGCGCAGTGGTACGCCGGTCGTACGTTCTCCCTCGTCTACCCCACCGATACCGAGGTGGACGAGGTCCTGCGAGACGCCAACGAGCTGTACCTCTTCGAGAACGCGCTCAATCCGTTTCGGTTTCCGAGCCTCGCCCAGATGCACGACGAGGTGGTCGCGATGACCGCCGGTTTGCTCCACGCTCCGCCCACCGCAGGCGGCAGCATGACGTCGGGCGGGACGGAGTCGATCCTCATGGCGATGCTCGTGGCCCGCGAACGGGCGCGCGTCGAACACGGCATCGAACACGGACAGCTCCTCGCTCCGGTGTCTGCTCATCCCGCGTTCGCCAAAGCCGCCAAGTACCTCGGGCTCGAGCTCGTCCAGATTCCCCTCGCCGACGACTTCCGTGCCGATGTCGAAGCGGCGCGTCCGTTGGTGAACGAGCGCACGGTTGTGATCGTGGGAAGTGCCCCCGGGTACCCGCACGGCGTGCTCGATCCCATCGAAGCACTGGCCGAACTCGCGGCGGAGCGACAGATCGCGTTCCATACCGATGCGTGCGTCGGCGGCTTCCTGCTGCCATTCGTGGAATCCCTGGGTCACGAGGTCGCGCCCTACGATTTCCGCGTCGAGGGCGTCACCTCCATGTCGGCTGACGTCCACAAGTACGGCTACGCGACGAAGGGTGCATCTGTCGTGTTGCACCGAGAGAAGGACTGGTGGTTCCAACACCAGCTCTTCCTCTTCGATCAGTGGCCCGGTGGCCTCTACGGATCGCCGGCTGCCGCGGGCGCTCGTCCTGGCGCTCCGGTGGCGGCCGCCTGGGCCGTGATGATGCATCTGGGCCGGCCCGGTTACCTCGCACTGACCGAACGGCTCTTGCGGGTTCGAGATGCGATCCGTGCGGGCATCGATGCGATCGACGGCCTGCGAGTCCTCGGGGATCCCGTCGCTTCGGTCATGGCGTTCACGAGCGACGCGTTCGACATCGGCGCAATCGGCGATGTGATGGACGACCGTGGCTGGCATCTCGATCGCCAATCGAACCCGCATGCGTTGCACATGATGCTGTCACCGGCTCACGACAAGGTCGTCGACGAGTTTCTCGCCGACCTCCGCGAGGCAGTCGAACAGCACGGACCGTCGCGTGGGGTGACGCCGCGCTACTCGTGAGGGCGCGTGCCGAAGAGGGCCCGCCGCGTTCAGAGGTCGTACACCTCGAACGCCACCGCTCGGTCCGCGCCCACGCGCAGACCCGTGTGCTGCGCGATCTGCTCGACCATGGAGACCTGCCCTTCGCCATCGGGCAACGCGTCGAGGTATCGCGCGTGGGCCCGCAGCGAACGCACGCCCGCGAGGAACGGTTCGCCGCTCACGTCCACGTAGTGCGTCGGCTCGGGCGATCCACCGAACGCGAGCCAACGAGCGCTCCACGGCTCGAGCCCTTCGTCGGCGATGAGTTCGGTGAAGACCCACCGGTTGGCGGCGTCGCGCGCCGCGTCGGCGGTCGCGATGCCCACAGCCCGGTGATCGGCGTGGTTGATCATCGGACCGCCGAACGTGAGGCGGAAGTTCCCGGTGATGACGACGTCGGGTCGATGACGCCGGATCGCGGCGGCGAGATCTCGACGTAACGCGAGGTCGGCCACCACCGTGCCGTCAGGGTGGCCGAGGAACTCGACCTCGTGCACACCGACCTCGCGGGCCCCCTCGCGCTCTTCCTCCTCGCGCCGCGGTCCGGCCTGGTCTGGAGTCATGCCGTCGATCCCGGCCTCTCCGCTGGTGACGAGCGAGTACACGACGTGCTTTCCTTCGCCGGTCCAACGGGCCACCGCCATCGCGATGCCGTACTCGATGTCGTCGGGATGGGCGGCAATCACCAGTGCTCGGGCCCACTCGGCGGGGAACGCGTCGAGGGCCATCACTCGTCTCCCACTCGTCCGAGACCGACCGGACACGCCACACCGGTACCGCCGAGCCCGCAGTATCCACCCGGGTTCTTGTCGAGGTACTGCTGGTGGTAACCCTCCGCGAAAAAGAAGGGGCCCGCGTCGACGATCCCGGTCGTGATCGGCCCGTACCCCGCGGCCGCGAGCTCGGCTGCATACCGGTCACGCGACGCCTCAGCGGCAGCCCGCTGCGCGTCGTTGTGTACCTCGATCACCGACCGATACTGCGTGCCCACGTCGTTGCCCTGTCGCATGCCCTGCGTGGGGTCGTGGTGTTCCCAGAACACCCGTAGGAGTTCCTCGTAGGACACGATCGCGGGATCGAAGACCACGAGCACCGTTTCGGCGTGCCCCGTCCGCCCGCTGCACACCTCTTCGTACGTGGGGTTCGGGGTGAAGCCTCCGGAGTAGCCGACTGCCGTGGTGATGACACCGGGAACGGTCCAAAATGCTCGCTCGGCCCCCCAGAAACAACCGAGACCGAAGACCGCCGTCTCGGAGCCCTCGGGGTACGGGCCCGCCAGCGCCGTCCCCAACACCGTGTGCAGTCGGGGTTGCTCGAGCGGAGTGTCCCGCCCCGGGAGCGCCGCTTCGCGGCTGACCATCTCCGGCATCGCTCCGAGTCGAAACCTCATCACGCCTCCTCGATGAGTTCGTGAACAGTGGATCGCCGTCGTCAACACCGAACGCGGGCGAGATGGTCCCGGCCGACGTCGTGGTGCCCCTGCGGGGGACACTACGACCGTGCGTGCTCCGGCACGAGTGACGACGGCGCGTCGGCCCGGTCCGCACTTTCGGTGGGGGTCAGCGCGATGAGGGCCGGCACCAACACGGCCAACATCGTCCCGGGCACGACGATGCCGGAGTCGTTGAGCGAGAAGCCGAGCACGGCCACGACTCCGCACGCCAGCAGCATCGGTCGCAGCGTCGCGAGGGTGGGCTCGACCGTCGGCGCGATCTCCCGCCACCACCATCGGCCGGCGACCGCGACGAGAGCGAGCAGGCCCACGATGAGCAGCACCACCCACGGGTTGCCGAACACCTCGAACACGAGCGATGCCTTGCGCTCGATCACGGTCCAGAATCCGCGGAAGCCATCGCGGCCGACGCGTTCGAAGAACCGGCCGATGTGGGTGCGTTCCCCTTCCGGCCGCGCGAGATCCACGAAGCCCGCGATCAGTGCGAGTGCGACGGCCGCGACCAGCGCGACGATCACGGTGCGAACGCGCAACCGCCGCCCGGTCGCCAGCAGCACGAAGACGAGATAGGCCGGCGTCGCCGCGAGCAGTCCGCCGAAGTCAGCCCCCCAGAACGGCGCACCGATGACGATGAGCGTGATGCCGAGCGCGCTGAACGCAACGATGCGACCGATCGGCTGCGGAAGGCGCACCCACGCGACCGCGGCCACGACCAACGCCGCGATCGACATCTCCGCGAACGACTGGTTCCCGAGGCCGGAGATGCGGATACCGACCGTCGCGGTGTAGCCGAACACGCTGTCGAGTTCGAGGGGTGCGCCCACGACCTGGTTCACCACGTGGAACACGACGATCGCCCCGAAGCCGACGAGTACTCGTAGCTGCGCGTCGCCGCGTGCGATCACCTCGACGGCGAACGCGAACCCGACCGCGAAGCTCAACACGATGACCCAGTACCAACCCCACCACCACTGCGCGATGGGAAACACCAGCACCAGGTGCGTGCCCAGCAAGAAGCCCGGGACCACCAGTGCGAACACCGGCAGCACGCGCCGACTCCGTGCACTCGGTCGCGCCAACAAGACGATGCCCGCGACGAGCACGATCACCGCGGCGGTGATGAGAACCACGGTGGCCGACGTGATCGTGTCGTCGCGCATCTTGGCGCTCTGGTTGTTCTCCACGAGTCGATCGATGCGGGCGCCGACATCGTCGCCCCCCGTGGAACCGCGCTCCCACAGCGTCCCCTCCATCGCCTCCGGAGTCGGGACACCCATGACCTTGGTGATGGTGGGTCCGAGGTCGGTGATCATCACGTAGCCGTTTCGACCCGTCGCGGCCGAGGTGAGGAGCCCTGGCTCGATCCCCGGGGCGCGCAGCATCGCGACCGTGAGATCCACGCCGGGCGACGCGTGATACGGGGCGACGACCACCACCGCGTCGGTGGCCGCATCGGTGCGCGCCACCAGCTCGCCCACGAGTTCGTCGGCGCGCCCCAACGCCGCCACGCGCGCCCGCGTCGCGAGCTCCTCGCTCGCTCCGTCCTGCGCGAACGCTTGCACCCGTGCGAGATCGGAGGCCTCCACCGCGATCACGTCATGGTCCGTCCAGAGCTCGTCGAACACCTGCAGAACCGACGCCGTGTCCAGGACCACGCCGTACGGCGCGGAACGTGCCGGCTGCAACAGGCCCGCGTCGACACGGCCATCGATCTGCCCGTGTTCGTCGAGCAGCATCAACGCGATCTCGCGGTGATACGGCGCGGGCACCGTATCGACGTCGTCGTCCTCGTCCCGCACGGCCTCACGTCCGGGGGTGTCGGCGTTCCCGATCACCGCCGGATCGAGACCAGCCGCGCGCAATGCCGTACCCAACGAGCTGAGCTGCGCGTCGTAGAGCAGCGACGCGTTGTGCACCACGATTTCGGGCCACGCCACTTGCCCGATGTCGAGCCCCAACACCGACCCGACGGAATTCGCGTACCACTCCTCGCCCGAGACGCCGTCGACGACCTCGTCTCGACCGAACGCGAGCCCCGCCGCGACGGCGGGCGTCTCTGCTCGTGACCCTGCTCCCACGGTCAGATACGCGTCACCCGCTCGGGCGTCGTCGTCGGGGCGAACGGGACGCGTCGTGAGCCCGGCGATCGCACTCTGGGCCGCCAATGCACGCAGATGGGGATAGCGCCCGCTCTGGAGATCGGCCCACGTGACGGTCGGCAACGAGATCACCAGCATGCGGGTCGCGGCGGGCGGCCCCTCGGGTTCGGTGGTGGAGGTCTGTGCGCCGACCGGAGCCACGAAGGCACTCAACGCGAGCATCATCAAACCGAGCGCCGCGGTCACGCGGCGCGCCACCCGAGGCTTCGGGCGGTCCGATCGCCCGAAGGTGACCGGGTGTTGCCCGATGCTCACTTGGCCGTGGTGGTCGGCGCCGCGGTCGTGGTCGGGAGCGGGGCGTCGATTGCCCGACGAATCGTTGCCGCGTAGAAGTCGGCGCCCTCCGGGCGCCGCAGATGCGTGGCGTCGTCGTAGAAGATCGTGTCGTTGGCGTTCCCCGCGCTCCACCAGTCGACGAGCGTCGCGTTCGGATACTTCGGCACTTCGGCCGCGAGCAGTTCGTTGTTCGGCCCTTGCCATCCGCGCGGGACCCGCATGTTGACGAGTACGACCTTCTCGCGGTCGGCGAGGTTCTTCATGGTTCGCTCGAGACAGTCGGGATCGATCCGACCGTTGGTGCCGAGATGCAAGACGATCACGGGCGACAACTGCTGTTGGGCGCGCAGTTCGCTGATGATCTCTTCGCCCACGCAGAACTGACGGTTCTTCTCCGCGTTGACGGTGACGTCGCCCCAGCTCGCGAGGGAATCAGCCGCGCCGAGCATCACGGAATCGCCGATGGCGTAGATGCGCGAGACGACGGGTGCTGCCGGCGTCGAGGTGACGACACTCGGGTCGTCGCCCACGGGTGTTTCGGCGCCCTCGGCGGCCGTCGTGGCCGGCGCGCTCGGTCCGAGCACGACGCTCTCGCGCCCGCCGAGCACCTCCTCGGTGAGTCGCGCCTCGCTCGATGTGGCGGTCACCATGCTCGCAACGGTGAACACGCCGACCACCGCGGCCAGGCCGACGGCCATACCCACGATTGCGGTGAACCGACGGCGACGAGGCGCATCGAGGCCGCTCGTCCGCCGGCGCAGTTGCGCGAGGGCGATCTTCCACGACCCCGACCGGATGGGCTGTTCCACGACCCGGAACGTGATCTCGGCCAGCACGAACGTGAGCACCAGTTGGAACACGATCAGCGCTGCACCCGAGAGGGGGAACCCTCGCTGTTCGTGAGTGATCGCGACGATCGGCCAGTTCCAGAGGTAGAGGCCGTAGGACCGCTTGCCCACCCACACCAACACCGATGTCGACAACCCGGCGCGTACCCAACGCGACCCGGGGTGCACCGCGACGCCGATGGCCGCCGCGGTCGCTGCGGACGTCAGGAGGAAGCCGAGCGGGTAGAGCCACCCGGACGCCTGGTCGACGCCGGTGAACATGCGCAACAGGACGAGCAACGCACCGATGCCGACGACGTCGAGGATCAGTGAGGCGTTCCGGCCGGTACGAGCCGAGAGCCGCCACGGCGCCCACACGAACGAGAGCGCCGCGCCGATCAAGAGCGACGAGGCACGCGTGTCGGTCCCCATGTAGACGCGGTCGGGTGCCTCAGGGTCGTACAGGACCCACATCAGCAGTGCCGAAACGACCGCGCCACCGAAGACGATCTGCGCGGCGCGGTCGACGCGCCCCTTGGCGAGCTTCCACACACCGACGAAGAGGAACGGCCAGAGCAGATAGAACTGCTCTTCGATCGCAAGGGACCACAGGTGCTTGAGCAGCGGCGGTGCACCGAACTCGGCGAAGTACGAGGTCTCGCCGAAGATCGTCCACCAATTCATCACGTAGAAGAGCGCCCCGAGGATGTCGCCGCGGAGTTGATCGAGGTCGTCGCGCAGGAAGATCGCGGCATACACCGAGACCGCCACGAGCACCGTGATCAGCGCAGGGAGCAGGCGGCGCGCGCGACGAATCCAGAACCGCTTCATGTCGACGCGGCCGGTCGATCGGCGTTCGGCCATCAGCAACGCAGTGATGAGGTACCCACTGATGACGAAGAAGACCTCGACACCGAGGAATCCTCCGTCGAAGCCCGGGACCCCACCGTGGTAGAGCAGCACGGCGAGCACGGCCACCGCACGCAGCCCGTCGA
>Ga0182741_1004593_pt1 | contig 13484 bp, 8 predicted proteins | sample eDN5th37CBELigOP_FD_128874 | JGI IMG/M metagenome (GOLD analysis project Ga0182741, IMG submission 128874) | Enriched Organic Plus compost microbial communities from Emeryville, California, USA - eDNA 5th pass 37_C BE-Lig OP (version 2) (version 2) ...
GCGTCGACGACCTCGTCCGGGAAGATCATGTCCGGTCCGGTGGGTGCGTGGTCGGTGTACGGGGGTTCGAAGAGACGGCCGGGGTCCATGACACCGTTGCGGGTGAGTTCGTCGACGATGAGGTTGACGAACCGAATCTGGTCGACGGTGAACCTGGTGTCGTCGAGATAGTTCTCGAACGCCTCGATCGCGGCCGACCGGTCCAGCCCGACGAGGCCGCGGATGAAGACACCCAGGCCACCGCTCTGTTGTGCCGCCCACTCGATGTCGATTGGGCCGGCGCCCGCGTCCACGAGCATGCTCTCCAACTCCGACAGGTCGCTGGAGGTGAGCGGCCGGTTGCGGCGCAGGCGCTGGAGGGCGATGTTGTCGAGGTGCTGACGCAGGTATGTCTCGGCCTTGGACCGGAAGCGTTCGAAGTTTGTGCCCGGGGTGGTGTGCGGGAGGCCGACCTCGACGCCGTCGCCGAGGGTGTCTTCGAAGTCGGTGTAGACGGGGTTGCGGGTGGTCTTTTCGATGAACCGCACGAGACTTCGGATGCGGAGCCTGGCGAGCTCGAGCATCGGCAGGGTGACGTCCACCCACCATTCGTCGCCGGCAATCGACTCGAGCAGCACCGCCTGCTCGGCGACCGAAGGGATCGCCGTCTTGGCGAGTAGGGCGCCGGCGATCTGCTGAACGGTTTCGCGGATCCGTTCCGCGGTGACCGCGTCGCCTTCCAGCTGAGCGAGCTGGCGGCGGAGGATCAGCAGATCGAACCGCTTCGCCTCCTCATCCTCGTCCCGCACCGTGGACGGCAACCCGGCGAGCGGCAGCATCCGCTCGGTCTTGTCCGGGGTGAGGTGCTGCCACGCGCCCAGGTCGGTGAACTCCTCGACGGCGGCGCGATGCGGGCGCACGACGAAGTTGTCGAGGTTCATGCCCGCGACGACCGCGTGGAGCGTGGTGATGGTCGATCCGCGCAGGTCGGGTTCGGTGTCGCCGAGCGCGGTCACCAGCCCGAGGCGGCCTTCGAACAGGCGCTGGGACAGTGACTTCTGGGTGGACCCTTGGGTGCCGGGGAGGTCTTGGCTGAAGTATTCGAGGTTGCCGCAGAAATCGAAGACAAGGAAGTCCTTCTTGTCCTCGCCCGGGCCGAACAGGTCGGGGCACAGGCGTGTGCCGCGGCCGATCATCTGCCAGAACTTCGATTTCGACCGCACCATCTTGAAGAACACCAGGTTCACGACCTCGGGCACGTCGATGCCGGTGTCGAGCATGTCGACGCTGATCGCGATGTGCGGGGCCTTGTCGGCGATGGAGAAGTCGTCGATGAGGGACTGCGCGTACGGGGTTCCGTGGGTGATGACGCGGGCGAAGTGTCCGGCGTGCTCGGGGTAGGCGAGGTTGAACCGCTTCTCGATGAACTCGGCATGCTTCTGGTTCTTCGCGAAGATGATCGTCTTGCCGAGCCGGTCACCTCCGGCGACCTTGTACCCGCGCACCATGAGGGTCTCGAGCACCTTGTCGACGGTGTCTTCGTTGAACAGGAACCGGTTGATCTCCTCGGCACCGACCTCGTCGGGCGGGCCGTCCTCACCCCAGTCGAGGGAGTCCCACTGGTCCTTCTCCTCCTCGCTGAGGTCGTCATATCGGATGCCGGTGCGCAGGAAACCGCCCTGGAAACTGACACCGCGCGGCGGCACCAGGTACCCCTCCTTCACGGCCTCTTCGAGAGAGTAGTTGTCGGTGGGGACACCGTCTTCAAGGTGGAACAGACGGTACGTGTTGTGGTCGACCTCGTCCTTCGGGGTGGCGGTGAGCCCGATGAGCATGGCATCGAAGTAGTCGAAGATAGCCCCGTACTTCGCGTACACCGAGCGGTGCGCCTCGTCGATGACGATCAGGTCGAAGTACCCCGGTCCGAACCGGCGCAGGTCGTCATCGACCTCGTTGATCAGGTTCATTATCGTCGGGTACGTCGACACGTACACCCGCCCGTCGGTGACCTTTTCGGTCAGCAGGTTCACCGTGGTCGAGCCGGGCAGGTGGGTCTTGAACGCGTTGGCGGCCTGGTTGACCAGCGCCTGCCGGTCGGCGAGGAACAGGACCCGCTTGACCCAGTTCGCCTTCTGCAGCAGATCGACCAGCGCGATCGTGGTGCGCGTCTTCCCCGACCCGGTCGCCATCACCAGCAGCGCTTCCCGCTGCTTCCGGTCGAACGCGTCCGCGACCGCCTTGATCGCCCGCGCCTGATACGGGCGGCCAGCGATGTCGGTGTTCACCGGCTGCGCCGACAACGGCAGCTTGGTGTGGCGGCGCTGGATCAGCAACTCCAGCTCGTCACGGGTGTAGAACCCCTGGATCTCGCGGGGCGGGTACCCGCCGGCGTCATCCCAGATCCGGTGAACGTAGCCGTTGGTGTAGAAGATCACCGGGCGACGACCGAACTGACGCTCCAGGCAGTCGGCGTACAGCTTCGCCTGCTGCTGACCGACCTCCGGGGACTTCGACGTCCGCTTCGCTTCGACGACCGCCAGCGGCAACCCGTCGGCGCCCCACAGCACGTAGTCCACGAACCCCTTGCCCTCGGCGTTCGGCATGCCCTGGACCTCGTACTCACGGTCACGGTCCTGGTCGAGCGGCCACCCCGCTTCACGCAGCAGCACGTCGATGAACAGATCACGCGCGGCGGCTTCGTCGTAGTCGTGCGTGTCAGGGGCGACCGCGGCCTGGGCGGCGGCGATCTGCTTCTTCAGTTCCGCGATCTCGGCCTCGCGCGCGGCCAGCCGGTCATCGCGCACGGCCAGCTCCCGGGCGTGGGCCTCGTCCTGCTCCTGGAACTTCTTCGCGAGCCGAGCGACCTCCTCGCGAGACAACGGCGCGGCCCTGGCTGCCAGCGTCGGGTCGAACTGTTTCTGCAGCGGCACCACGTCAGGGCGCGGCGAGTGGTGGTACGACGCCCACACGACGACATGGAACAGTTCCTGAAGCACCGCGAGGGACACGTCGGCGCGGATCTGCCGGTTGTCGTGGACGGCCGTGTTCGCGATCCGTCGGATTGCGTTCAGTTTCTGGTTGATCGCTGCCGGCACCACGCGTTTGAACTCGGCATCACCGATCTTCGCGGCGAGGTCGTCACGGTACGGCACCGGCAGAGACAGCACGTCGTAGAGATAGTCGACGAGGCGCTCCACCACGCGGCGGCTGTAGAAGCACGCGGAACGCGGGTCGGACGCGAGATACGACTCCGCGTGCACGCAGTCATCGTGCAGCGGCGGCAGCGCCTGGCGCACGAAGTCGAAGTTCCCCATGGGGAGAACCTACTGGTCGTCGTGGATGTCGAAGCGCTCGGCGAGCCGGTCGAGAGTGAACTCCTATCGGAGCTTGCACGCACTGTTCTGATTCGCGACGAGGCCCTTCTCACGGTAGGCCTCACTTCAGGAACGGTGTTGATCCACGACACCGGTACGACCCATTCGTCATCATCCTCAGTGGCGGCTCCGGAGTGATCGTACGGGCCGACCAGTGGCTGCGTCGCGAGCGGAAGGAGGGCGCCATCGACATCCACCAGCGCATCGGCGAACCGAACAGCCGGACCGGTCGTCCTGCCCACGCCCACGTACCCGGCCTGCGGGATGTAGACCCAGATGCGTGCCCCCTCGGGAACGGTGCGGATGGTCTGCGTGTAGAACTTGCCTCCGCCCGCCGAGACGAACCCGCACCGGCGTGCGTCTTCCCATGATCGGTCACCACCGAACGCGACGTACCAATCGACCCCGTTCCACGGCGCACGCTTCGACGTCGACTTCACTGACGTCGAGGCGGGGGCATCGACGGATGGTGCGAGCCACGACCGCGCCAGGTACCGTCGGTCGTCATCCTCGATGTACGAGAAGAACACCGCGTTGATCGGCGCCCCGAACCCTCGCAGATATGTGACGATCCGCTCCGAACTCGCATCCAGTGCCGAGGCCACGATCGTCAACTGCAGTTCAGAGTTCAACTCATCGGGTGGCGCCGATCCGAAAACCTCCTCGAACGCGCTTTCAAACGGCTGGTCCAGGCAGCTCTCCGCGATATCGATCACATCGTCGCGCGAAAGCGTCGACGCCCACGACCCGTAGTCCAGCACCTGCGCCACGACCTCCCGCGGCGTCCTATCCCGCTTCAGCTCGAGCACATGCAAGTTGCCCTCGGCGTCCACGGTGAGGAGATCCAGCCGCTTGCCGTACGGAGTCGGAACCTCGCTCCCGATTACCAGCAGCGGGATGCCGTGCAGTGACGGGTCCTTCTTCAGGAACTGGTGGAGTTTGTTTCCGTCGGCAGGGTAGCCGGCGACAACGGTCGCGGCGTCGCCCCGTCGATCCGCCACATCCTCATTTCAACCGGCACGAGTCACAACTCCCCTCGAAACGCACGCGCCTGGAGCGACGCGAAGAGTTCGTCATCGGCAAGCAGTGCGCGCTCAACGGCGCCGCGGTGTGACTCTGCCCTTGCCAGGCGATAGGAGTATGACCGGAGTTCGTCGGCGGGAGGATTGGCAATCGGAATCCTTTTCATCTCGGAGGCGCTGATGTTCGCCTGATTCACGGCAGCCTTCGCCAGCCGCCGCCGCACAGCGCGGCCGTGCACGCTAGCGAGATATGTCGAAACGAACTCGGCTGTGGCTAGGTCATCGAAACGAACACGAACCAGGTATCCAGCGAGAGCGAGCGGCGCTTCCGTGCGAACGACGGCCGCCTTGCCAACCTTCTCCACACTGTTCGTCCGGTTAAAGAGCAGGTCACCGCGACGGGTGGTGTACTTCGGAACGTCTGCCGATGTCAGGTCGAGGTACTTGAGGTCGGAGAGATCGATCCGACCTGCGTCGGTGATATTGCCCATACGCAGGACTGGCCATTCCCCGTTTTCCCCCGCCTTCGCGGAGGTGCCGTAGTCGACAGATCGCGCGAGTTCTCCGATTGTCGTCATACTCCATCGGCTCGGCCATTCAGAGGGGGAGCCGAACATATCGTTGAAGATCGACTGGGCAAGCAAGTCGAGTTGGGCGAGAACCTCGCGGCGCTTGGCGCGGATCGCGTCGGCCCGGTCGAGGATCGCGGTAATCCGCCGCTGCTCGTCGATCGGCGGGAGTGGGACCGGAACGCGGCCAAGTGCCTCCAAAGAAATGGACTTGCGACGGTGGATTGCCCCCTTACCGAGGCGAGCATACTGTGCGAGCGCACGCGGACTCTTAAGGAACCGGATGAGGTACCCGGGTTCAACCCGCGTCTCGTCCACGCGGAAGACTGTGTACATCGGGCTAATAAGGGCGCGCTCAGGAGCGATGCCAATCGAACCTTCATCGAGATGGATCGTGGCATACGCGAAATCGCCTCGTTCGACGAGCTTGTAGCCCTCGACGTCGCGGCTGAACACTTGCTTCTTGAAGTACTCGAGGCTCGGCACAAATCCGGCGTGTTTAGTCACCGAGTAGATAGGCAGGGCAGTCTCATTGCCAGCCCGTCTCCCGGCGGAGTGAATCAGCTCCCCGAGCTCGACAGAGTTCACGCGAGCATCGCTTTCAGGTCGGCGAGATCCGCGGCGATCTCGGCATCCAGTTTCTCGATGTCGGCGATGATGTCGAGCGGGGCGCGATGCTCAGCCTCTTCATGGACGACCTCCTTGTACCGGTTGAGGGAGAGGTCGTACCCCTGCGCCGCGATCTCGGCCTTCGGGACCAAGAAGGACTGGTCCGTGCGGGCGCGATCCTTCTCGGCACCCCGGTTGCGCCACCGCGCGAGCACATCGGGGAGGTCGTTGGCGTCGACGGGGTTGCGCTTGTCGTCGAGGGAGAAGCCGTCGGCGCGCACGTCGTAGAACCACACGTCCTCGGTGCCGCCGGAGTTCGTCTTCGTGAAGAACAGGATGGCGGTCGAGACGCCCGCGTACGGACGGAAGACACCCGAGGGAAGCTTGATGACAGCGTCCAGCTTCTGATCTTCGACAAGCATCTTGCGCAGGGTCTTGTGCGCGGTGCTGGAGCCGAACAACACCCCGTCAGGGACGATGACGGCGGCGCGGCCTCCCGGCTTGAGAAGCTTGAGGAATAGAGCGAGGAATAGGAGCTCCGTCTTCTTCGTCTTGACCGTGCGCTGCAGGTCCTTCGCGGTGGACTCGTAGTCCAACGACCCAGCGAATGGCGGGTTCGCGAGGATGAGCGTGTACTTCTCGGCATCCGCAGCTGCGCCTTCGGACAGGGAGTCTCGGTAGCGGATGTCGGGCGCCTCGATGCCGTGCATGAGCATGTTCATGCTGCCGATGCGGAGCATGACGCTGTCGAAGTCGTACCCGTGGAACATCGAGTTGTGGAAATGCCGGCGCTGTTCGGCGTCCAGCAGCGCGTCGGCGTGGGTGTCACGCACGTATTCGGCGGCCGCGATGAGGAATCCGGCTGTGCCGCAAGCGGGGTCGCAAATCTCGTCGTTGGGAGTCGGCGCGGTCATCTTGACCATGAGGTCGATGATGTGACGTGGGGTGCGGAACTGTCCGTTGACACCGGCGGACGCGATCTTCGAGAGCAGGTACTCGTACAGGTCGCCGTTGGTGTCGCGGTCGGCCATCGGGATGCCGTCGAGCATGTCGACGACCTTCGACAGAAGCGCTGGGGTGGGGATCGTGAAGCGAGCGTCCTTCATGTGCTCGCTATAGGTGGTGCCGTCGCCCATCTGGCGGAGAAACGGGAAGACCTCGTCGCTGACGATCTTGAACATCACCTCGGGTGAGGTGTTCTTGAAGTGACTCCACCGCAGCTGGGTCTGCCCGGGGAGGAAGACCGGGTTCTCAAGTGACGCGCCGGTGACGCGCGCCTTCTTCTCGGCGAGGGTCTGGATGTCGTCGAGGCGGCGGATGAACAGCAGGTACGTGATCTGCTCGATCACCTCGAGGGGGTTGCTGATACCACCTGACCAGAAGGCGTCCCAGACGCGGTCGATCTTGCTCTTCAGTTCACCTGTGATCACCTCAGCAACATTAGCCACGCTCCGTTTGGACCCCTGTCGCGCGAGTGCGAAGGTCGACTGCTTCGGCATGTTCGCAGTTGTTGGAGGGCCTGCCCCCGCGAACCGGCGACCATCGGCCATCGTCGATTTCGCCGCAACCTAGTGCGGCGCGGCGGTGGAACGGGGGCGCCTATGCGGGTATTCGAGAGCAAGCCGACCTTCGACCTGCCGGATGAGTGGGTCGCGGTCTGTGGTGATTGGCATGCGAATGTCGGTTGGCTACGCGTCGTCGCGCCCGCGATCGGGCGATTGATGCCGGAGATCACCACCATCCTTCAGCTCGGCGACTGGTGGACGGACGCCGAGTACACAGACCCGATCTTCACGGGCGCTGGCATCAGCCGCGTTCTCGTCACCCTCGGCAACCACGAACCGTGGGATGAGATCAGTCCTCTGCTCGGGGCTCGACCGGGTGAGGCTGTTCGGGTCTCCGAGGTGTCCTGGCTCCTCCCCAGGCCGTTCCGGTTCCGAATCGGCGAGCGTGAAGTTCTCTCACTCGGCGGCGCTACCTCAGTGGACCGCGCCTGGCGCACCGAGGGACGGGACTGGTGGCCGGATGAGGCGATCACCGACACGCAGGTCGAGGCGGCGATCGCCGGCGGCCCGGCCGATGTTCTCCTTACCCATGAGTCACCGGAAGGGACCCCGGTCCGCGAGGTGCAGCAGGTGCTGCGGGAGAACCCGGGCGGCTTCCCCGATGCGGAGCTGAGGGAGTCAGCGGCGTCGCGGCAACGCGTCACGCAGGTGTGGGACGCCGTCCGCCCCGAGTTGCTTCTGCACGGGCACATGCATGTTGCCGGCGCCGGCAGAACCGCGGATGGTCGAGCGGTGGTCAGCGTCGGGAGCGACGCGCAGCCCGGGAGCGTGGTGTTCCTGCACCTGCCAACTTTGATCACGATCACGCCGTCGCTGAGCGAGCTCCGCGACGCTGCCGGGCGCCAGTGGTGACCGCCGCCGCTTCGTTCTCGCCGGTCGTCGCGCTCGACGTCGACGGCGTGCTGCGTATCCCAGAGCCACGCCCCGGCGAGGGCACCGAGACGATTGCGGCGGAGATCACGATGCGCCGCGACCTGTTCCCGAGCCGGTTCCACCAATCCCCACGGTGGGACGACGAGGGTGCCTTCACCGCGACGCACTTCTTCGCTGCGACTGGTGTCGAGTGGGTGCGGTCGTTGGTGGAGCGGGGTGTGGATGTGCGGTGGTGCACCACCTGGGGCATCCTCGCGAACACATACTTCACCACCGTGCTGGGTCTGCCCGAGTTCCCCGCCATCTTCGCGCCGCCGCGGTGGGACGAGAACGCGGTCGAGTGGAAGGTGCGCATCATCGCCGAAGCGAGCCGCGGGCGACCAGTGCTATGGGTCGACGACCAGGCGTGGGAGGAAGCGCTCCGGTACACCCACGCTCCGCGCGCGCTGACCGGCGTCCGCCACATCGACCCGGCGGTCGGGATCACCCCCGACGACGTGACCGCGATGGACACCTGGCTCACCCTCGCCGGCAGCCCCGAGGGACACGATGAGCTGCGCCGCCAGTGGCGGCGGCACCGCGACCGGCAGCGGCGACGGGGAGTCCCGCCATTCCCACCCGAATGGGTAGCCCTGATCCGGTGATATGAGCCTGCGTCAACGAAGGGATGCCGGAAATGACAGAGCATGCTGACCATCAGCACGGGACGGACCCGCGGGACTACGCCGCGGAGGCGCGGCGCATCGGAGATGCCGCCCGTGACGCGCGAAGGTGTCTCGACGATCTCGACGACGTCCCCTGGCCGCAGATGGACGCGTTCTACTACCAGCAGGCCGCGTGGGCGATGGATGTCGTGCTCCGCGAACTGCTGGACGCCATCGACGCCGTCGCCGCCGCTGAACGGAACGTGACGCTGGATCGCCCACTCTCCGATTCGGAGAAGGAGTTCATCGCCGCCAGCGGCTTGGATTCCGACGTGGACAGCGCGGCGGCTCATAAGCGAGCCGAGGACTGGCTGGTGTGGTCAGCGATCACCACGAACCAACACCGGGAGAGGCTAGATCGATTGACCGAGATGACCGCGCTGGACATCATTCCCGGTCTCCGTGAGGTCGTCGCCGCGTTCCCCGCCGAGCTGATCGACCTCGACAGGTTCACCGTCCTCCGCTCCCCCGCTGAAGAGCTCGGCGGGATGACCCCAATCCAGTGGCTGCTGCTCGGCGGCGATCCACGCACCGCCGCCATCCTCGTGGCGAACCTCAAGTACGGGCCATAGCGGCGACCACCGAGCGGTCACACGCACCCCGCCTGCAGTCGCCTCAACGCAGCCGAGCCAGACCGCCGAGGCCGCTGATCACTCGCGTCAACTGAGGAACCGACCCTTGGTGTTGCCGCCGTTTCCGCAGAGAGCTCCGCGAGGCGCGGCGGGCGCCGGCCGACGCCGCCACCCGACGCGCTCATCATCTCTGAGTCCTCACGCACCTCCCGGGACCGAGCGGAGGGCGTACGCGAGTGCGTCTGCCCGTTCGCGGCTGAGTCGGTTCTCTTTGACGGCGACGCGTTGCCGGGAGAGCCAGTGCGCCAGCGCTCGCTCGAAGGCATCGGTGGTGCGGACACGCGGGAGCCGCTCGTGCGTCGCGATGAACTGGCGCAGGTCCTCGGCGCGCTTGTACCAGGCGCCGTCGCGGGTGCTCTCCTCCCATCCCGGGAGCAGCGCGAGCAGCCACCGCTGCCGGAAGCTGAGGCCCTCAGCGCGCTTCTGGTCGGCGATCCAGGAGACGTCGGCTGGGTCGACGCCTTCGTCACTGCGGCGCGGGACGCGCCGGCGCGCGTCAGCGAGGCGGGCGATGCGCCGGTATCGCATCGCCCATGAGGCGGGTACGTACTCGAGATAGGGGTGGTCTTGGTTTTCCTTCACCCCCAGTACATGCGCGGTGCACCACGCCCGCGTGTACACGCGGGCGTGAACCGGCGTTCGCAGTTGTTGGACTAGTGTCCCCCGACACACCCCTACGGTGAGGCGTATGCGTCCCGTGACCTGGGATTATTCGCGCGGAAAGGTCCGGCCCGAGTGGTATCCCCGGGTCGGTGCCTCCAGATCGCCACTCGATCCATCCCCGCAACGCCCATGCGTCCAGCTACGGCTTGGCGGTGTCATCCATTTCGAGGGATAGAGATCGCCGATGCGCGCCAGCGCCGCAGACACCTCACTGCGCGACATCCTTCACGGATGCAACGAGCTCGCGGTGTCTCCCCGTGACCTTCAGGGGTTCTGGGGCGCCGGCTCCGTTGGCTTTGTCCAGTGGTCGACGTACTTCGCTATCTCTTTCGCCACCGCGGGAAACTCGCTGCTCCAGAAGGCGAGGTCGGCGAAGGTCGCGCTGGTCTCGCCACGCAGCATCCGGCGGACGCGGTCCGCGCTGAGTCCGGGAACGTCACCGATGGTCTGGACGAAGGAGGTCACGTTCATCCCCCGCAGACGGAGACCCTCCCGGATCCGCCGCGCCATGAGGTGCTGGACCATCGCTGCCCGGTATCGGTGGTCAGTCGGCTCGACACCTGACGCGGGCCGGAGCAACGACGAGTGGAACCCGAAGGCCTCCCTCTGCTCCACCATGCCCCGCGGTTCGAAGGTCATCCCCGCCCGATACACCACTCGTCACCCTCCAACGGCGCTGATCCCTGACCGCGTGCACAAGAATACACGGCGACAAGTTCGTCTTTTCCGATATGTACTGAAATCTTGCGGATTCCCGCCGCAACTGTTCTCCCCGCCGCGCACACGGCGGTCATGGACACCACGACCACTCCCACCTACCTCAATCGAATCACCCGCTGGGACGACACCACCGAAGCACAGAAGCACGCTCAGGTGCTCGCCGAGTACCTCGGCTCGTACCGGATGGCGAACCCGCCGCGCGAGCTCAAGCGCGCGCTCTCCAAGACGTCCTACGCCGCACTCACCGCAGAAGCGCTGAACATCGTGTCCCGGAAGAACCTGCCTGTCCCCGCGGAGCCGGACGTGGAGGCGTTCGTCCGGGACGCGGTCACCATCGCGGCCCCCTACACCGCGTACACCGCGCAGCTGCTCCTGACCGACACGGCCCGCTTCGTCAACTGGTGCGTGGGCGACCAGGGCTGGCCGCTGGACGCGCAGATCATCTGGTCGGTGCGAGCGATCGACCTGTACTCCACGACCGCGAACCAGGAGCTCTCGGAAGGCACCCGCCGCAACTACCGATCCCGTCTCCTCCGCATCAGCGAGGTCCTGCTCCCCCACGAGCACCCCGAGAAGCAGACTCCCCTGTCGCACCGTTCCACCCAGGCTCCCTATTCGGCGAAGGAGATCGAGCAGTTCCGACAGTGGGCCACCAACCAGCTCAGCCCTGAGAAGCGCGACCGTGCCATGGTCATGCTCGTCCTCTGCGCCGGTGCCGGCATTCGCCCCAGTGAGATCCCGCTGATCTACCCCGCGGACGTGATCGTCGACGACGAGGGCATCCTCATCGCCGTCGGCGGCGACGAGCCCCGCGAGGTTCCCCTGCTCGCCGAGTGGGAGGAATGGATGCTCGCCCTCCTCGAGCGCCGCCCTGGCGACGAGTCGCTGTGGGGACCGGTGAGCAACCACTCCCTGCACAACCTCACCTCCAAGTTCACCGAGCGCAGCCACGGCAAGCCGCCGCGCGCCGACCGGCTCCGGCACACATGGATCGTCCACCACCTCTCCACCGCCACCCCCCTGAAGGAGCTGTTCCGCGCCGCCGGGGTGACGAAGATGCAGCACCTGCACCTCTTCCTCGAGTTCGTCGATGCCCTCGACGAGACCGACTACCGTCGCGCCCTCCGCTCGGAGCGTCAGGCATGAACGCCGCGACCGAGACCGACCGCGAATGGTTCGACCGCATGATGGTCGACGCCACCGGCCACACCCACGAAGAGTACGAGCTGCTTCGCCACGCCGCTCACACCAACCTCGAGCACGTCCAGATCTACGGACGCATCGTCGACGAATCCGGTTGCGCCGAGGAGTTGGAGCGCTGGGCCAATGAGCAGCGTAAGTCGAAGGCCGGCCGCAAGCCCCTGATGTCGTTTCGCACGGTTCTCATCCTCTTCGCCATGCACATGGACGCTGGCGACCAGCCGTACAACAGGATCGCCAAGACCCTCTTCGCGCAGACCACCCCGGAAACCCGCGACTACCTCGGCCTGCCCAGCGGGCGAAGCACTCTCCGGGAGTGGTACTGCCGGTACTGGCGTGCCATGAATCGAATGCTCTCCCTCCTCGAGCCCTGGGACGTCCCGAAGAACCGGGCCGCGACAGCCGAGGAGTACCGGCGCGCCCTCGAGACCTACTCGCAGGTCAAGCGCGACCGGATGGACGAGATCATGAACCGTCTCGTGCAGACCACCGTCCGCCGGCTCCCTCACGAAATCCGCGCGATGTACAAGGGGAATGTCGCCATCGACGCCACTCTGGTCGAAGTCGTCGGTGAAGCCAACCCCAACCGGGACAACGTGCACCTCGACCGGCTCAACCTCGACTGCATGAGCGGCCGATACCGCCGCGGCGGCAACCATGAAGGCCGCGGGGCCAAGAAGGACAAGGCCGGCTGGGAGGTGGAGACCGTCGTCACCCTTCCCAACGCGCCCGGTCAGCCCGACAGCTTCCCCCTCCTCACAACCGCAGTCATCATGCACCAACCCGGGCGCACCAAGCACGGGCCGCGGATCGCGGTGGAGTACCACTGCCAGGAGTTCGGTGAAGACGAGCGCCACCTGCTGATCGCCGACCGCCTCTACAACGGACTCAAAGCCGAGCGCTTCCAGAAGCACGTCATGGCGAAGCGATTTCGTACCGTCTACGACTACAAGGTCGACAAGAGCAAGAAGAGGGGTAAGCAAGGCGCCATCGGCGACATCATCGTCGTCGGCGGACGCCCCTACGTGAAGTGGATGCCCGAGCACCTCATCACCGCTCGAGAGGACTACAAGGCCGGCCTGATCACCAAGAAGACCTACCAGGCACGGATGGCGGCACGCAGCCCCTACCAACTGAAGAACCACGGCCGGCCCGACAAGGAAGGGCGCCAGCGCTTCAGCTACCCCGACCTCTCCAAGGTCATGTGCATCGACCCTGTCACCAAGAAGCAGGTCAGGCCGAAGCTCCCCCAGGGGACCATCACACTTGCACCTGAAGACGCCGTCAGCATGCGGGTCATCAAGCACCTGCAGGCGTTCGAGCACAAGAGCGATGAATGGCGGGCCTGGTACGGGCTGCGTAGCCACGTCGAGTCGAACAACCAGTACGTGAAGTCCGACGCCGCCACCGACCTCGGCAACCCCGAGAAGCGCCGGCCGCGCGGCTTCGCATACCAGGCCCTCAGCGCCGCGATGGCGTTCGCGATGTCGAACCTCCGCCGCATCGTCAGCTTCATCGAAGCCAAGTACAAGGCCACCATCGACGACTCACCGAAGCAGCGGCAACGCCGACGA
>Ga0182741_1004595_pt1 | contig 13480 bp, 14 predicted proteins | sample eDN5th37CBELigOP_FD_128874 | JGI IMG/M metagenome (GOLD analysis project Ga0182741, IMG submission 128874) | Enriched Organic Plus compost microbial communities from Emeryville, California, USA - eDNA 5th pass 37_C BE-Lig OP (version 2) (version 2) ...
CAGACGGCGGTCAGCACGCCGGAACGGAGGTCGCCTGAAACACCCCGATCCACAGGTATTGACAATTCCTCGTCCTGGACAAGGGGAGATAGCAGTGAGTATGACTAGGCAGGACAGCGTGGTTGACCGCGAGGGTTGTCAATGATAGCGCTCAGTTCGACACCATTCGCGAAACCTCTTCGCGCAGTCGGCGGCTTCTTCGGAATGACCCTCGACGTCGTGGTGGGTATCTTCACCTCGCCGCTGGCGTGGCGGGAGTACCTGGTGCAGTCATGGTTCGTGGCCCGTGTGTCGATGTTGCCGGCCGTGCTGATGATCATTCCGTACGCGGTCATCAATACCTTCATCTTCAACATCCTGCTCGGTGAGTTCGGCGCCGCCGACTTCTCCGGAGCCGGTGCGGCATTCTTCAACGTCAACCAGATCGGGCCCATCGTCACGGTGCTGGTGACCGCCGGCGCCAGCGCCACCGCGATGTGCGCAGACCTGGGTGCGCGCACCATCCGCGAAGAACTCGATGCGCAACGGGTGATGGGAATCGACCCCATCCAGGCGATGGTCATCCCGCGGGTACTGGCCGCAACCACGGTGTCGGTCGCCCTCATGGGGCTGGTGGTTCTCGTCGGGATGCTCGCCTCGTTCTTCTTCTGCGTCTTCGCGCTCAACGTCTCGGCAGGTGTCTTCGTTTCCGGGATGACCGTGGTCACCGGCCTCGGCGACGTCGTTGTCTCGATCATCAAGGCCTTCCTATTCGGGCTGGGAGCCGGTTTGATCGCCTGCTACAAGGGAATTTCGGTCGGTGGTGGACCCGCCGGCGTCGGCAACGCCGTCAACGAAACCGTGGTGTTCTCATTCATGGTGCTGTTCACCATCAACATCATCGTCACCGCTATCGGTGTCCAATTCACGCTGCAATGACCCGGGGACGGACTCAATCGATGACTTCTTCAGCTCCCGCCAAACGGTATCCACGACTGGCCCGAACGCGCGATCGTATGGTCGCGGGCTGGGACCGTGCTGCCGAACAGACCGAGTTCTATTTCCTCACACTGGCGCGCATCCCCGACGCGGCGATCAACTATCGACCCGAGGTCTTGCGGCTGATTGCCCAAATGGGTTTGGGCTCAGGTGCGTTGGCATCCATCGGGGGGACGATCGTCATCGTCGGCTTCATGACAATGACCACCGGCGCCATCGTCGCGGCGCAGGGCTACACCCAATTTCAGTCGGTAGGTGTCGAAGCTTTCACCGGCTTCGCCTCGGCGTTCTTCATTCCGCGCCTCATCATTCCCGGCACGGCTCAGGTGACGCTGACCGCGACCATCGGCGCCGGGGCGACCGCCCAGATCGGGGCGATGAAGATCAACGAGGAAGTCGATGCACTGGAAGTGATCGGCATTCGAAGCGTAACCTACCTCGCTGCCACCAGAGTCCTGGCGGGAACCATCGTGGTGATCCCGCTCTACGCCACCGCTTTGATCATGGGGTTCATCGCCGCCCGCTACGGCACCACCCTCGTCTACGGACAGGCCGGAGGCGTCTACGACCACTACTTCAACACCTTCCTTAACACCCAGGACCTGGTGGTCTCCTTCGCTCAGACCATCGCCATGATCGTCATCGTCATGCTCATTTGCACCTACTACGGCTACACCGCCGGCGGTGGACCGGCCGGTGTGGGTGAGGCCGTCGGTCGCGCGGTGCGCGCCTCGATGGTGGTCGGCGCAATCGTGCTGATGGCCGTGACGCTGGCGGTCTACGGTCAGTCCGGCAACTTCCATCTGGCGGGATGAACCGATGAATGCTCCTCACCAGAAGCGACGCATCTCCAAGCGATGGTGGCCGGTCGTTCTGATATGTGCCGTCGTCGCACTTGTTTTCGCGTCCGCGGCATCCTTCCTGGGTCTTTTTCGTTCGGTCGTCGGGGTGACGCTGAACTCTGATCGATCGGGATTGGTTCTGGAGACCGGTGCCAAGGTCAAACTGCGTGGCGTTGAGGTGGGCCGGGTGCGTACCATCAGCAGCGGTAGCCAGGGCGGCGCTCAGATGGCCCTGGACATCGACCGTGACCAGATCCGTTTCATCCCGGCCAATGTCGAGGCCAGGATCGCCGTGACGACGGTGTTCGGTGCGAAGTTCATCCAGTTGACTCTGCCGGAATACCCCAGTCCGCAACGCCTTTCCGCCGGCGCGCAGTTGCAGTCCGCCAACGTGACGCCCGAGGTCAACACCGTGTTCGAGAACGTCGTTGACCTCTTGGAGATGATTGACCCCGTCAAGCTCAATTCGGTGCTGACCGCCGTGGCGGACGCGTTGCGCGGGCGTGGCGAACGCATCGGTCAAGCGACGACCGGCCTCAACGAGGTTCTGACGGCGCTCAACGCCCGCAGTGATGTTTTCCGCGAGGACATCCGCGCGCTGGGTGACTTCAGCCAGACCTACGCCGCCGCGGCCGACGACATCGTCTCGGTTCTCGACGCATTCGGAACTACCAGTACCACCATCACCAATCATCAGGATGAGCTGGATGGTCTGTTGCTCAACACGATTGGTCTGTCGCAAGACGGCACGAGTCTGCTGACCTCCAGCAAGGACAACCTGGTCACCGCGATCAACAGTCTGGAGCCGACTACGCGACTGCTGGAGATGTACAGCCCCACCTACACCTGCACCCTGCAGGGGGCCGACTGGCTGATCGAGAACGGCAAGGGACTCTGGGGAGGCGACGGGCGGACGTTCGTCGTCGACGTCGCCCTGTTGCCCGGTAACGATCCCTACCGGTACCCCGACCATCTGCCCATCGTCGGCGCCAAGGGCGGGCCCGGTGGCAAGCCGGGATGTGGCTCGCTACCTGATGCGACCAAGAACTTCCCTGTACGGCAGCTGATCACGAACACCGGTTGGGGGACGGGGTTGGACATCCGGCCGAATCCCGGCATCGGCAGTCCCTGCTACGCCAACTACTTCCCCGCCACACGGGCGGTGCCAGAGGCGCCCAGCATCCGCCAATGTCTGCCCGGCCCGGCGCCGGGCCCGCAGCCATACCCCGGAGCACCGCCCTACGGTGCGCCGCTCTATGGACCGGGCGGTGTGCCGCTCTGGCCAGGGGTTCCCCCGGCGCCGACACCGCCTCCGATTCAGGCTGGTCAGCCATGACGGCGCGAATCGACAACGACGTCGACAACCAGGAAGGACAGACGCGATGACCAAGGATCTTGTCGGCGTCATCTGGCGACTGGCAGTGTTCATGACCGCCTGCGCGCTGGCTTTGGCCGCGACCATCATTGTGTTCGCACAATTCCGATTTGGTAGCGACACCGACGGCTACTTCGCGCACTTCAGCAATGTCTCGGGTCTTCGCGAAGGCGACATGGTCCGGGTCGCGGGTGTCGAGGTCGGAAAGGTCAGCGGCATCGAGGTCAACCGCGATGCCACCGTGCGCGTCAACTTCACCGCAGCGCGGGAAGCGGTACTGACTGAAGGCACCCGCGCCGAGATCCGCTATGACGATCTCATCGGCGGACGGTACATGGCCCTCACCGACGGCGCGGGCAGCGCAAAGGTCCTTGCGATGGGCTCGACAATTCCGTTGGATCGCACCCAACCGGCGCTGGACCTGGACTCGGTCACCGGCGGATTCCGGCCGTTGTTCCGTGCCCTGGATCCCGAACAGGTCAACGAACTCAGCGGCCAACTACTGGACGCGTTGCAGGGTGAGGGTGCGACCATCGGCTCGTTCCTCAACCACGCGGCTGCGGTGACCAACACACTGGCAGACCGCGACGTGCTTATCGGTCAGGTCGTCGACAACCTGAACGTCGTGCTGGGATCGCTGGGCGGTCAGACCGATCAGTTGGACAAAGCCGTGACCAACCTGTCACAACTCGTGGCCGGACTGGCCGAGCGTCGGACCGAGATCAGCAACGCCGTCGCACACACCAACGCCGCGGCGGGGTCGATCGCCGGACTGCTCGAGGAGACCCGGCAGCCGGTGCAGCGGGTCCTGCACGAAACCGACCGGGTCGCCGGCAATGTGCTGCTCGACCACGAGTACTTCGACAAGATCCTCAACGAGCTGCCAGACAAGTACCGAATGCTCAACCGGCAGGGTATGTATGGCGACTACTTCAGCTTCTACTTCTGCGATGTCGTCCTCAAACTCAACGGGAAAGGCGGCCAACCCGTCTTCGTCAAGGTAGCTGGCCAGAGCACGGGAAGGTGTGCGCCGCGATGAAGATGAACAGAACGTTCTCGGAACGAAACCCGCTGGTACTGGGCGCTGTCGGTGTCCTCGTCGTGATCGTCGTGGCTGCCGCGGCCTTGGGCAACCAGATGCTGCCCTTCATCAACCAGAACAAGAGCCACACCGCATATTTCTCGGACGCCGGTGGGTTGTTCACCGGTGCCATCGTGCAGGTCTCGGGCTATCCGGTCGGCAAGGTCACCGACATCGAACTGGAGGGACCGGGTGTCCTGGTCACCTTCAACGTGCCCGACGATCTGCACCTGGGGGAGCGCACCGAGGCCGCCATCACCACCAAGGGTCTACTCGGCACCAAAGAGTTGGACGTCATCCCGCACGGGGAGGATGAGCTCGATGGGGCTATCCCGATGGATCGCACCACGTCTCCCTATCAGCTGCCCGATGCGCTCGGCGAGCTCGCCACCACCATCAGTGGGCTTGACACAAGCCAGCTCTCAGACTCGTTGTCCACGCTGGCTCAGACGTTCGCCGATACGCCTCCGCAACTGCGTGACGCTGTCCAAGGGGTGGCGAGGATCGCGGACACGCTCAACAGCCGTGATGATCAGTTACGCACACTGCTGGACAACGCCGCCAAAGCGACCGGTGTGCTGGCCGAACGGACGGACCGGATCGTCAGCCTTATCCAGGACACCAATGCCGTTCTTACCCAGTTGCGTTCACAGAGTGCTGCGCTGGATCAACTGTCGGGCAACATCTCGGCAGTATCGCAACAGCTGAAGGCTTTCATCGCCGAGAATCGTGCCGAGCTGAAACCCGCGCTGGAGAAGCTCAACGGTGTCCTGACTATCGTCGACAACCGCAAGGAACGAATTCAAGAAGCCGTCAAGGGACTCAGTACGTACGCTCTGTCCCTCGGTGAGACCGTGGCTTCAGGGCCGTTCTTCAAGGCCTATGTGGTCAATCTGCTACCCGGCCAGTTCGTCCAGCCCTTCGTCGACGCCGCCTTCTCTGATCTGGGACTGGATCCGAACGTCCTGTTGCCCTCCGAGCGGACGGACCCCCAGGTGGGCCAGCCCGGTACGCCGGCGCTCCCAGTGCCGTATCCGCGTACCGGTCAGGGCGGGCCGCCACGTCTGCACCTGCCCGATGCCATCACCGGCAATCCCGGGGATCCGGGGTGCGGGCCGCCCGGGGTGCCTTTGCCCGGCCCGACCGGCTGCTACCCATACCGCGAGCCCGAGCCCGCTCCACCGCCAGGCGGCCCACCACCAGGTCCCCCTGCCGTCGATCCGACTGCTGCCCAGTCAGTTCCCGAACCCACACCCTCGCCGGTCTTCGTACCGGCGCCGGGTGAACCGCCAGCACCAGGAGGACTGGGATGACCACGTGGATTCGAAAGCCGAGGGTCCTGTTGGGTGTCGGGCTGGTCGTGGCTCTGGTAGCTGCCGGCTATCTCGCTGTCGCCATCACCGAGCGCTTCGGGCGCACAACGGTGGTCGGCTACTTCGACAACAGCACAGGACTGTTCGAGGGGGACGACGTCCGTATCCGCGGTGTCAAAGTCGGACGTGTCGACAAGATCGAACCTGAGCCGGAGCGCACCAAGATCACGTTCTGGTTCGACAGCGAGTACAAGGTTCCCGCGGAGGTCAACGCCGTCATCCTGTCTCCACAGCTGGTGACCGGCAGAGCAATTCAGCTCACCCCGCCCTACGCGGACGGACCGACCATGACCGCCGGAGCGGTGATTCCGCAGGACCGCACGGCGGTACCGGTGGAATGGGATGACGTGCGTGCCCAACTGGAGCGGCTCACCGACATGTTGCAACCCACGACTGGGGGCCAGGTGAGCACGCTCGGCGCGTTGATCAATACGGCGGCCGACAACCTACGCGGGCAAGGTGGAGATATCCGCGAAACAGTGGTCAGACTGTCCCAAACCGTTTCGGCGCTCGGCGATCACAGCAAGGATATCTTCGGCAGTATCAAGAACCTGTCGACACTGGTCACCGCGCTCAAAGACAGCGGAGATCTACTCGGTCAACTGAACGTCAACCTCGCCGAGGTGTCCGGCCTGCTAGCCGACGATCCCCACGAGGTTGGCCAGGCGGTGCAGGATCTGAATTCAGTCGTCGGCGATGTGCAATCGTTCATCGCCGAAAACCGGGAACCCATCGGCATAGCCGCGGACAAGCTTTCCTCCATCTCGACTGCAGTTGCCGCCAGCCGTGATGACCTGGAACAGGCATTGCACATCCTGCCGACCGCGGCAGTGAACTTCAACAACATCTACGAACCGGCGAACGGTTCGCTGACCGGCGCACTGTCGGTGAACAACTTTGCCAACCCGATCTCCTTCCTGTGCGGAGCAATCCAGGCAGCGTCTCGGCTCGGGGCAGAACAGGCATCCAAGCTGTGCGTGCAGTACTTGGCTCCGATTGTGAAGAACAGGCAGTACAACTTTCCCCCGTTGGGGGAGAACCTGTTCGTCGGCACTCAAGCCAGGCCCAACGAAGTGACCTACAGCGAGGACTGGATGAGGCCCGATTTCGTACCACCGGCGCCCATCGCGCCCTCTGCCCCAACGAATTCAGTGCCTGCGGCCGGACCGGCTCCGCTTGCGGCCGAGGCTCCACCGCCGGCCGTGTCCACTGACCCCGCCGCCGGCCTGACCGGCATGATGACCCCGCCCGGAGGTGGATCGTGAGGACAATGTGGACACGACGGGTGACTGCAGTCGCTGCAGCATTGCTCCTGGGCGTGTCTCAGGCGGGATGTAGCTGGCGGGGCGTCAATTCGCTGCCGCTACCGGGCACAGAGGGAAAGGAGCCGGGGTCATACACCATTCAGGCCCAGATGCCAGATGTAAACAACATCCAGCCCAACTCTCGCGTTCGGGTGGCCGACGTGACCGTCGGCCACGTGTCCAAGATCGAGCTGCAGGGCCATCATGCCCTCGTCTCTATGAAGCTCAATCCTGATGTCAACCTGCCGGAGAACGCGACGGTGAAGATCGGCACGACGACGATCTTCGGTTCTCTGCACATCGAGCTGGCAGCCCCCCCCGACGAGCCGGCACAGGGACGACTGCATCAGGGGTCTCTCATCCCACTGTCGCGAGCTGGCGCGTTTCCCACCCCGGAGCAGACTCTCGCGTCACTTTCGTTGGTACTCAACGGCGGTGGGGTCGGCCAGCTCGGCGACATAACAGAGGCGCTGAGCACCGGGTTCCGCGGACGTGAGGACGACGTTCGCAGCCTCATTCAACAATCAGAGACGTTCATCGCCACCCTGAACGACCAGAGCTCGGACATCATCGCCGCGACCGAGAATCTGAACGAACTGGTCGGCAAATTCGCCGCCCAGCAGCCGGTCCTCGACCGCGCCGTGACCACTATCCCCAATGCTTTGGAGGCACTGAACAATCAGCGCGGCAACCTCGTTGACGCAGCCGATCAGCTCGGCAAGTTCAGTGCGCTGACCACCGAAACGGTCAATCAGAGCAAGGAGAACTTGGTCAAGGAGCTGCACCAGGTCGGCCCGGTGTTGGAGGCACTGGCCAATGCCGGACCCAGCCTGACCAAGTCGCTGGGTCTGATCCCCACCTACCCGTTCCCCAATGCCAACATCGACAAGTTCCAACGCGGTGACTACACCAACCTGACCGCAGTGATCGACCTGACGTTGAGCCGCATCGACGCGGGGCTGTTCACCGGGACGCGATGGGAGTGTGACCTGACCTGGCTGGAGCTGCAGTGGGGCCGCACGATCGGCCAGTTCCCCAGCCCGTGCATGGCCGGCGGACCGGGCGGTGTCAGTAACCCGCTGACTGCCCCCTACCGGATGGATCAGGGGCGCTGACATGCATCTGAATCGCCAAGCGCGCATCCAGTTGGCCATCTTCTCGGTGTTGGCCTTGGTAGCTCTGGCTGCGATGAGCGTGAATTACATGAAGCTCCCGGCCAAACTGTTCGGAATCGGTCACTACACGGTGTCGTTGAAACTGCCGGTGACCGGCGGACTCTACGAGACGGGCAACGTCACCTACCGTGGGACCGAGATAGGGCGGGTGCAATCGGTGCGCCTCGACGAATCCGGTGTCGTTGCCGAGTTGATGTTGCGGTCTGACATCCCGGTACCCAGCGATCTCCGCGCCGAGGTGCACAGCCAGTCGGCAATCGGGGAACAGTACGTGGAACTGCTGCCCCGGGACGGAACGGCGCCACCATTGAAAAACGGTGACGTCATCGCCGAGCGAGACGCCGTTGTGCCCGAGGACATCAACAATGTCTTGGATGCGGTCGTCACCGGACTTCGGGCAGTACCCCGCGAGAATCTCCGCACGGTGGTTGACGAATCGTTCACCGCAGTTGGAGGGTTGGGCTCGGAACTAGCCAAGATCGTTGATGGCGGCATTGATCTTTCCATCGACGCCAGGGAGAACCTGGACCCGATGCTGTCGCTGATCGACAACGTCAAGCCGGTGTTGGACTCGCAGACCGAGACATCGGCGGCGATCACCAACTGGGCAGACCAGGTGGCTACCGTCACCCGCGATCTGGCCGAACACGACGGCGATCTCGCCGGCGTCATCGAGCAGGGTGGTCCGGCGCTTGAGGAGGCCCGTCAACTCGTGCAGCGTCTGCAACCCACCTTGCCGGTCTTGATGGCAAATCTGGTCAGCGTGGGACAGGTCGGCCTTGCCTATCACGACAACATCGAACAAATCCTGGTGCTGCTGCCACAACTGATGGCGATCAACCAAGGCTCGTTCGCCGCCAACGCCAACACCAAACAGGACTACGCCGGTGCCTATCTGAGCTTCAATCTGAACCTCAATCTGCCGCCGCCATGCACCACCGGATATCTGCCCGCTCAACAAATGAGAGCCGCTTCCGAGCAGGACTTCCCCGACCGGGCACCCGGCGATCTGTATTGCCGTGTCCCGCAGGACTCTCCGTTCAATGTGCGCGGTGCCCGCAACACGCCGTGCGCAACCGTGCCCGGTAAGCGTGCTGCGACGGTCAAGGAGTGCGAGAGCGACGAGCCATATGTGCCGCTGAACAACGGATTCAACTGGAAGGGTGACCCGAACGCCACCGCGACCGGACAGGACGTTCCCCAGCTGCGTCCAACCACGGAGCAGGGTGCCCCACCTCCGCCCATCGCGATTGCCTACTACGACCAAACCACCGGGTCTTACGTCGGACCCGATGGCCGCCGCTACACCCAGGCGGACCTGGCCCAAACTGCACCGAAGGACAAAACATGGGAAACGATGTTGCTTCCACCCGGACAGTGACCGAGACCGAACACACGGATTCTGAAATCAACGACGCCGCTGTGGATTACGACGACGTCACGTCGATTGATCCGGTAAAGGCGGATCCACTGCATGAGTCCGGCCGACGGTCTTTCCGATACCCAGTAGCCGTCGGAGTGGCGATGGCGGCAGCGCTGGTCTCGGTCGCCACGTGGCAGGGGTATCAGTTCTACCAAGACCAGCAGGCTCTGCGACACAACGAGCAGTTCCTGCAAGCGGCTCGCCAAGGAGCACTCAACCTGACCACCATCGATTGGCAACACGCCGAGGCCGACGTACAACGGATAATGGACGGTGCCGCAGGGGAGTTCTACGACGACTTCGCCCAGCGGGCGCAACCCTTTGTGGAGGTCGTGAAGCAGGCCCAGTCGGTGTCGGTGGGATCCGTCACCGAGGCCGCTCTGGAATCGCAGACAGGTTCCGAAGCGCAGGCGTTGGTGGCGGTCTCGGTCAAGACGAGCAGTACCGCCGGTGAAGAAACTGTTCCCAGAGCCTGGCGTATGCGCATCTCCGTTCAACAGTCCAATGATCAGATGAAGGTGTCCCGCGTGGAGTTCGTGCCATGAAGTTGATTTCGTTTCCCCGGGGGGCCAGCGACAAAGAGACTGCCCCCGCCGCAGATCCTGAGCAGCCCGACGACGATACCGATGCCGAACAGGCGGAAGGCTCGGATAACGAGTTCACCCAGGTGGACGGGGTGATGGACAGCGCCGAGCCCGCACGCCGACGATATCGACTGCGAACGCTGATAGCTCGCACCGGCGTACCGGCGCTGATCCTGTGCCTCTCCGCGGGGACCGGGTATGTCACCTGGCAGAACATTGAGCAGCAACGGGACGCCGATGCGGCGACCGAATCTGTCCGGGCAGCCACCGACACGACCGCTGCGTTGCTGACGTACCAACCTGACACCGTGGAAAAAGACCTTGAGGCAGCCCGAGACCGGCTCACTGGTCAGTTCCTGGACTCGTACACCACCTTGACGAGGGACGTCGTCATTCCCGGAGCGCAAGAGAAGCAAATAGCAGCGACGGCGACAGTCCCCGCCGCAGCACCAGTTTCGGCTTCCAGTGACCACGCGGTGGTACTGGTGTTCGTCAATCAAACCGTAACCGTGGGTGCCGACGCGCCAACGAGCAGCACATCCAGCGTGCGCGTATCCCTGAACCGCGTCGATGACCGATGGCTGGTGTCGGGGTTTGATCCCATCTGAGTGCCAAGGCAATAGGCCATAGAATGCCACGCTCCCAACCCTATGTACGGAGGCAGAACCCGATGAAAACTGGACTCCTAGCAGGCCTTGTACTGCTGATGTGCTCATCGCTGATCGTCTCAACTGCGAGTGCCGCTGCCGACAACGACAACAACACACTCGTGCCGAACAACAAACGCCTCAACGACGGCGTGCTGGCCAACGTCTACACCGTGCAGCATCAGGCCGGCTGCACAAACGACGTCAAGATGAACCGACAGCTGCAGACCGCAGCGCAATGGCACAGCATCGATGTGTTGAGCAACCGCGCCCTGGTCGGCGATCTCGGATCAGATGGGTCGTCAGCGCAATCGCGTTCGGAAGCTGCGGGATTTCGCGGACAGGTGGCACAAACAGTCGCTGTGAATCCCGCGTTGGCGATCAGTGGGGTGGAAATCATCAACCGCTGGTATCACGATCCTGTTGCGTTCGACGTGATGTCGGACTGCTCGTACACCGAGATGGGTGTGTGGTCGGTCAACAGTCTGGACCGCAGTCTGGTCGTCGCGGTCTACGGACGACCCGAGTGAATGCTCATTCCAGCCAACACAAATCGTTCTTTCCCGAGCCAAAGGAAGTCTCATGGACCCCAACCCGGATTACGACGCCAGCGACGAGATTGAATTCTTCTTCAGCTGGCTGCCCTGGGCGCTCAGAGGGGTTCATCCTGCCCCCGCGTATCCGCCGGTGTAGAGATGCATAGCACCATGGATGACCCGCTCGGGCCCATTGTCAGACTGCTGCGCGTCGTCCTGATCTGCATCCTGGCGCTGTGCTTGTGGAATTCTGGCAAAGCTCGCGCGGACACCGTCGAGACGTTGATGGTCCCCTCGGCCGCGATGGGCCGAGACATTCCGGTCGCGTTTCAATCGGGTGGGCCGAAGGCTGTCTTCCTGCTGGACGCATTCAACGCAGCGCCCGATGTGAGCAACTGGGTGACGGCGGGCAACGCGATGGAATCCTTTGTTGGTAGGGGATTGTCGGCCGTCGCCCCAGCCGGCGGTGCCTGGAGTCTGTACACCAACTGGGAACAGGACGGCTCCAAACAGTGGGAAACCTTTCTGTCACGAGAATTACCTGATTGGTTGGTCGCCCACAAGGGCTTGGCGCCCGCCGGGCACGCCATAGTGGGTGCCTCGCAGGGCGGCACGGCGGCTCTGACGTTGGCGGCCTTCCACCCCGATCGCTTCGGCTATGCCGGATCACTGTCGGGATTCTTGAATCCTTCCGCAACAACAATGAACGGTGCAATCAGCGCTGGTCTCAGAGTGTTCGGCGGCGTCGACTCGAACCGCATGTGGGGAGCGCCGCAGCTGGGGCGGTGGAAATGGCACGATCCCGACGTACACGTCCAGTTGCTGGGGGACAACAACACCCGCCTCTGGGTCTTCAGCCCCGCAACTACCAGTTGTAGCGACCCGGCCGCGATGATCGGCTACTGCGACCAAGCGCAGGGCAGCAACCGCAATTTCTATCAGCACTACCGAGCGATCGGCGGTCGGAACGGACACTTCGACTTTCCGACTGATGGACAACATGATTGGCCCACCTGGGCTTCCCAACTCGACGCCATGGCAAATGACATGGCCGCAACACTCGGTGAGGGAAACTGATGAGCAACCCTATGACCATCGCTCGACGCGGAGTCATGGCCGCAACGGCACTGCTGTTACTTACCTTCCTGCCGCCGGCGGCACCCGCGTCAGCCGATCCAGTCTCGGATCCTTGCCAACTGGCCTTCAGCCTCTTCTGCCGATTCGTACCGATACTTCCGGAGCTGGAACACAGCGTGGATCTGACCCTGGACCAGCCGCCCGCAGACCCCGCGGTACCGCTGCCTGAGTCGCTTCCGCCGCCCAGTCCATGCGCGGCAGGCTGCGTCTAGCGCGACGCATCAACAAACGAGAGTTGGAGGATAAATCCATGGGCGTCCAAATCGATGTGACCGATCTGAGTAAATCGTTCGGGTCCTCGAAGATCTGGGAAGACGTCACGATGTCGATTCCCGCCGGTGAGGTCAGCGTGCTGCTGGGCCCCTCCGGTACGGGTAAGTCGGTGTTCTTGAAGTCGCTGATCGGTCTGCTGCGCCCGGAGCGTGGCTCGATCGTGATCGACGGCACCAACATCTTGGAGTGCTCGGCCAAGGAGCTCTATGAGATCCGCACCCTGTTCGGTGTGCTGTTTCAGGACGGTGCGCTGTTCGGCTCGATGAACATTTATGACAACACCGCGTTCCCGTTGCGTGAGCACACGAAGAAGAGCGAGTCCGAGATCCGCAACATCGTGATGGAGAAGCTGGAACTGGTCGGTATGCCCAACGATGGGCACAAGTTCCCGGGTGAGATTTCCGGCGGTATGCGCAAGCGCGCCGGCTTGGCCCGCGCACTGGTGCTGGACCCGCAGATCATCCTGTGCGACGAGCCGGACTCCGGTCTGGACCCGGTGCGTACCGCGTACCTGTCGCAGCTGTTGATCGACATCAACGCCCAGATCGACGCGACGGTGCTGATCGTGACGCACAACATCAACATCGCCCGCACCGTGCCGGACAACATCGGCATGCTGTTCCGCAAGCAGTTGGTCATGTTCGGTCCGCGTGAGGTGCTGTTGACCTCGGAGGAGCCGGTGGTCAAGCAGTTCCTCAACGGTCGGCGTATCGGCCCGATCGGTATGTCGGAGGAGAAGGACGAGGCCACCG
>Ga0182741_1004598_pt1 | contig 13469 bp, 7 predicted proteins | sample eDN5th37CBELigOP_FD_128874 | JGI IMG/M metagenome (GOLD analysis project Ga0182741, IMG submission 128874) | Enriched Organic Plus compost microbial communities from Emeryville, California, USA - eDNA 5th pass 37_C BE-Lig OP (version 2) (version 2) ...
CGTCTAAGTACGCTGAGGGAGTGCGACGTGATTGCGGCTCGCGAGCGTCTCTTAGCCCGGGAGCGAGAAAAGCACGGCACTCATGTGATGCGCGACTTGAACGCAAAGCATGATGAGGTCGCAGACCTTCCACTGTTCAGAAAGCTCTTTGGTCAAACAGAGGAAGAGAGAAGGAGACTGGCGCCAGTTATCGAGGAGCAGAAGCGCATTCTCGAAGATGCTGTGACACGTGCCGAAGCCAGTGAAGAATCCAAGGCGAAGGCTCGTGATCGGATTCGATCGGATGAATGGTATAAAGGACGGCCCATACGACTATCCCACTCTCCACCACGGCCTGTGTCGGGAGCCTCCCTGAACCTTTCTAGTCCCAAGGTGGTTTCGTCAGCAGACCAGAGTCGATGGAAGGATAGTTCATCGATTTTTGCACGCGATGAATGCCAGTGCGCCGCACCTAAGCATGGCTAACGCAAGCACAGTTGCTAATATAGTACTTGCATTGTTCACTTTATTATTAGCGAACTTCAGTCAGTTGTCGCACTTGTACTCTCGACGCATCCTGAGCCATCGCACAGAAGGGTATGGAGAGACAAGCCTAGAAACAAAGTTAGGGGTATAGGCTAAGATCCCTCATCAATATTGTAACAGGTTATGGATCGAAGATGTGGTTAATGCGCTTTCTCTGGTTGCACCACCTGAATGTCAAGGTCGGAGTCGTCGATCTTGGTGCTTGCAACTGGGAGCTCTTGGGTCCGGCTTCCTTCGATCGGGTGTGCAGTATACTTCGTTGGGGTGGCTGATGTAGACGATGCACTTACTGCAGCAGGAGTCCCGCGGGAGGCAAGGCTTTCGCGCCGTTTGACCTCAGTGTATATAATCGTCGCAACTAACGCCACGAGCACTCCCAGAACACCTCGTGGCTTGAGTTGGTTTCCAAACAACCAAACACCTAGGAGCAGAACGAGACAAGTTTTTGCGTGACCAATCACTTGGTATGTCAGGGGTGATGTCTTGCCAATAATGATGAAATTTGTCAGGTTCACACCAACAGCACACAGGCACGTAAAGATGATAAGTAGCACCACTTGACTTGACCAAACGTAGTCGACCAGTCCTACTACGGCCTTTCTCGTGGCAGTCGCGGGCAGGGAATACCAGCTATCTAGGAGGGGGGACATAATAGTCAGTGTGAGACCGACATATGGCGCAGAAAGTTCGAGTAGCTGGGAAGGATTCAACTGTAGCTCCTTCTGTTTCTGACCAGTCCAGATTTGTGCAACAGCCGTGGAGAACACTGCCAAGCTTGCCATAATCAGGCCTTGAGGGTTCACAGATACGTCAGCCTCAGTGGCAATGCCTACACCAACAAGCACCATGAGCAATGAAAGCTTTACATTGCGTGAGACGGTGCTTCCGTCGATGTAGTACTGCAAGACCAGAATGGCAGGAACGCATAAAAGCTTGGTCATCTGATAGAATCCCACAGAGTTGTACGTTAGATTCAGATTCATGAAGCCAACCGACGCGGCGGTGGCGATGCTTGCCTTGATGACTTCCATCATGTCCGCCTTCTTGTGCTCGAAGAAGCTTACGGTTCTTAGCACCCACATCCCGAGAGCAGTAGCGAAGAAGTGAATAGCCGAGAGAATGATAACGTAGTTGAAGCTCAGGGCTGCCACAAGGTATTTGTTTGCGATGACAATACCCACCGAGCTGACAATGGAACCGATGATGCCGAGGACCACTGACGTCTCGAGGCCCAATACTGTGGTACCACGCGGGTCAGACATGGCTGGAATGAGCACGAATTAGTGAAAATGTCGCTGACCGGGGACCTACTGGATGATTGCTGGTAGTTCTTTGGCTCCGACCTTCTCTCTAGGTATGAAAACAGAATTTTCAATACACCACGCACCGGCAATGTGGATATTCACAATGGTAACGAGAGTGCGAGTGAGTGTGATTTCATCCACCCACCACCCTTCAGCGGGTCAGAGATCCGGGCCAGGACACATAGCGTTTCGAACCGAGGAGTGTATTTTCCGCGTAGGAGAAAGTGGTACTTAGCTGCGTGCTTTGTACGTAGAAATATGCCAAAGAAACCTGTTATATCAGCAAAGCCCAAACTGGCTGATAGTAACGCAGAGGTATCAAACCAATCGCGAGGAATTCAATCCAGTCGCAAGGAAACTCCGGACGCCACCAAACCACTGCGCACTAGTCCTGCTCAAGCCGTCCCTCCCGTTGCAGCTAAGTCAACCACTGCGAATCCACTCAGGGGTGTCAAAACTGTCACTCGAGCAGACAAAATGAATGCTAGTAGTCTGCGCGCTGCTAAAAGCGGGGCTGCACTGAGGGCCTCAGGCAAGAGCGCATTGAACAAGAAGGCGACGGCGCGTGCTGAGCGTCTCGAGGATGATGAACTCGATCTTGCTTATGCTAGTGATGAGGATCAGAATCAGGATCAGGATGAGATGGCAGATGCTCCCAGCTCGCGAGATGAAAGTCAAAGTGAGGAAGAAGAGGAAGCAGAGGAAGCAGAAGAAGAAGAGGAAGAGGAGGAAGAAGAGGAAGAAGAGGGAGAAGAGGAAGAAGAGGGAGAAGAGGAAGAAGAGAAGTCAGTTGAAGAGCACAAGCACATCGAATTGGGAAGTGATGATGAAGAAGAGGATGAGTCTTCTTTCTCACTTTTTAGTGAGTCGAAGAGCAGTAGCAAAAAAGGGCAGCCGGTGACAAACGTTCCTGCGGAAGCGCCTCCAGCCGCTTCGGCAACTTCTAGCCAGAGGAACATGCCGACTTCTGCTCCCATAACAGGTAAGGCCACAAGTGTCTCAGCACTACTCAATGTCGATATGCGAAATCCCTCAGTTAAGTGGAACTCGATGCCTTACAATCCCAAGGCAACCTTTCAAATGCTTGGGATTAAGGATTGGCTCTGCACGGTTCTTTCGCGTATGGCCATCACACGCCCTACAGAGATTCAGCAACGTGCTATCCCACCAATTCTCCAAGGTTACGACATAGTAGCACGTGCCAAGACTGGTAGTGGAAAGACCGCATGTTTCGCATTGCCTATCGTTCAGAATCTTTCGGCAGACCCATACGGCATCTATGCCTTAGTTTTGACACCTTCACGTGAGCTTGCGTACCAGATTGCCGAACAGTTCTCAGTCTTTGGCCAAAATATGAATCTACACACATGCGTCATCATAGGTGGTCTTGAAATCGTTGCTCAATCGAACGAACTCGCTTCACGGCCACATGTAGTCGTCGCGACCCCTGGTCGTCTGGCGGACCTTCTTCGTCGCCACGGAGCAGAGTGGCACACAAAACATTTGCGGTATCTTGTGCTAGATGAAGCAGATCGTCTCTTGGAGGATACGTTCACTGAGGATCTTTGCACAATCCTTGATGAAATCCCATCAGCAAGTCAAAGACAGACGCTTCTGTTCTCTGCCACGATCACACGCGCAATGCTCCGTGTGGCTAATGTGCCGGATCCAGTGCCACTCAAGAAGACAGATGAGGATGTCGATGCCCAGGCACACGAGCTTGATACCATGGTCCAGTCATCGAACTTCGATGGTGGTGAAGATCTACGCGAGTCATCGTCACTAGCCAAGAAGAAAGTAGGCGGTGTGAAGCAGGTCAAACTGATCACCACTGCTGAACCTCAGCTCTCAAGCAAGCTTACGTCGCTGTTCAAGGACCCAATATGGATTCAAGCCTCGACTACCGAGGATCCCATTGTTGATACTCTCGAACAATATTATTTGTTCATCCCACAAGCGGTGAAGGAATGCTACTTAGCATATATCTTGCGCGTATGCAATCCAGACGATCCAAACTATGATCCAACAAAGTCTTTCATTGTATTTACAGCAACATGTGATGGGTGTGAGTTCCTTTCGCAGGTGCTACAAGTGCTTTCTATCCCATGCGTTTCATTGCACTCCAAACTTGCACAACATCGACGGTCTGCTGCACTGCACAAGTTCAAAGCAGGCACAAGTAAGGTGCTGGTTGCGACCGACGCTGCATCTCGTGGTTTAGATATCCCTTCTGTCACCACAGTCATCAACTATGATGTCCCCCGTTTCATCGCGGACTATGTTCATCGCGTTGGTAGAACAGCCCGTGCTGGCCGCGGCGGTCAGGCTATTACGTTTGTTTCTCAATACGAAGTGGAGCTGTTTAAAGCTGTAGAGAAGTCGATTAACAAGACTCTCCCCGAATACGTAGTTCCCGAGGACAAGGTTCTCGAACGGCTCAAATCCACGAACGAGGCCAAAAAGCGTGCTCGTATCCGATTGATCGACTTCGCGATCGCAGATGGTAATCTTGATAAGGTCCGAATTGATAAGCAACCAGGCAAGCTGGGAACTAAGAGGAAGTATAACTAACACAAAGGTATTGGCTCACGGTTTGCGACAAGATTCAATACATTTTTATGTGCAAGAAGGTGTAAGACAAAGAAAGCGATGTGTATTGATTCAAGACTAGTGCTGCTCAACATCTCAACATAAGCTAGTTAGTGCTACAATCACCAATAAAGATGCTGCGCTGAAGAGCCTTGCCTTGTGTAATTTTCTACGCGTACATTGGCCTCTCCTCAGCCTAGTTGTTACATTCTCGTCTTCGGGTTCCAAGATTCATCTCAGCCAAGTGCGGGGAAGACTTGGGCCACAAAGCATTCATTGATAATTTTAACTTGCTGTTGCTCTTTGCAGCCAATTATTTTTGCATGAGAGCAGGATCCATTTGCACATGGGTCGACCTCGGCTGTGAAAGCAGGTTGAACTTGGCTTCGCTCGTCGGCCTCTTTTGCCCCAATAGACTCACGGCTTCTGGCATAACGGTGGACTGCACTGGGGCACCTCTTAGACCTTGCCCCGGAAGTGCATTGGCTGGCATAGTGGGGCCAGAGCGTCGTTGTGGATAATTCAATGATTGCGACGTGGTCAAGGGAATCGTGGGAACACCTGCACCCAAGTCATGGAAAGTCCGTGGGGACAATGAACCATGGGCTACTCCGAGTGGTGGGGTGCTTATCTCCACATAGCCTAAGCTGGGTGAGGGGGCTTCTTCAGCACGTCCTGGACCCATGACGCCGAGTGATAGCGCGCCGCTAATTGGGGTATTCATAAGGTTAACGCCACTGGTATGAGCGCTCTGATTACCTGCACTGGATGCAGGTCGACCCATGGGGGCTTGATTGTCATTCAGATTCACGCCACCTGGAGGGAGACGGATATCGTACACAGTGGCCGCAGTATTATCATCTTCGACGTGATTTGCAGGGGTCGGCATGATGGCCTCGTTAAGGAGTGAGAGGTCCATGATGTGGAGGTCGTTGAATTCCTTAGAGTTGGGCTGATCGTTATGAATGGGCAGACGGGGGGTGACCTTACCGAACACTGACACGTAGTCCGTACCCACATCCTGTACGCCAGACAATCTAACACTACCATCTGCCCTCACCACGGCGGCCGAAGGCATAGATCGGAAATCGAAGACATAGACACGAGGAACATATTCAGTTGGTCGTTCTACTGGTTTGGTACCGCCTTCCAGTCGATAGAAGTCCTTAGTTTCTTCCCCTAAGAAAGATGAAGACGTGGATTCAGCCGTGGCCGGTGAGGAGTCGGGTGCGCCTGAGGAACCAGGTGCATTCGAGACTGCGGTTTGCGGTTTGGACTTACTCAAGGAACGGTGGGAGGCAACCGCCGAGGCAGGGACAACGTTGTTGGAATCACTTGGGATAGCCGAATGGCCAAGGACGAAGTCGTTGGGTAGTTTTGGTGTTCGCGCAAGCATTTGACCTCGCGCGAGCAGAGCTTGTGTTGCTTCTAGTGTTTCTGAGGGTCGCAATCCACTTACTAGCGCAGAGAGAGTGGGTGACTGTACTCCGCTTGACATCAATTTCGCTGGCGGGAGACCACTAGCACGTAGAGGTGTCAGAGAGGACGATGCAAGGGAGGGAGAGGGGAGCTGAGGCGGTCTGCCATCACTTGTGGTTGGCTGTTGTTGATGTTGTTGCTGTTGTTGTTGCTGTTGTTGCTGTTGTTGCTGTTGTTGCTGTTGTTGTTGTAACTGCTGTTGTTCTCTCACCGCAGCCTCGGACAACGCGGCCAATCGTGGCGAACGTGTTTCAATACTTGGCGTTGGGGCACGAGACAGAACAAGATTGGGTGGTACCGGCGCTGCCGTGACATTTACGGGGGTTGGACGAGCTGCATTCACAGCTACGTTGGATAAGCCAGGGGTGAGTTGTAAGGGCGCTAGTACTCGCGGTCCTGGGGAGGCTTGCCCAGACAATTTGGCAAGTTGTGATACGCCTCCAGGATTTGAGATTGAGAGCGCTAGCGTACTCGGGGTAAGCGCGCCAAGTGCCGGTGTCCCTTGCCCCGTGGCGGTGGCAGCCACATCAGCCGTCGCCGCTGCAGTCAAAGCGCTGAGACGTGGGGAGTACTCTGCACGCGTCAGAGAAGGTGTGGCACGACCTGACGTGGGGCTTATTTGTGAGAACAGCGAAGTTGTAGCTGCCGTCGGCGAGGCTCCGGGATAAGCACCTACGGCTGACGGATTCGAAGCCGCAAGGGATCGATATGCCGTCTCCGTTGAGTTAATCACAGCAGAGTCGACATACGCGTTCTGTTGTCGAAAATCGGTGGCAGGCGTAGCAATAATGGGTGCTTGTCGAGGTACAGCTGGAGCTGAGTTGGTTAAACTACCGCTGCTGCTACTGTTGCTAAGGGGACCACTTGGGTAGGATGGTAAGGACCGATTTGCGGCGGCGGTGCTATACATGGTTGCCACCTTACGATTAACATTAGCAGGGAGCGCGGCGGACGGGCCAAGTGCAACAGCAGTTGCACTCGACACTCCGCTTCGTGGAGTCAATGTGCCTGATGTTGAGCCAAACGACTCATTTGGAGTGTTCTGGTTGTCTTCCTCGTCTTCATCTTCGTAGTCTTCATCATCGGCTGTTTCGGCTCCATCACCTAGTGTGTCGTGTCCACCGACATCTGAGGTGGCTCTTCCAGTGGTGGGAGGGAGGATGGGCTTTCCAGTTAGGGTGGTGACACCAAGTGCCGATCCCACAACAACTCCTGGCGCAGATGTATGACTGGTAGAACCCATACCCCGTGCCGCGCCGGGCCGTACGGGCGTGAATGAACTGGTACTGGGGTGTGGATTCTGCGCGTGGACTCCTGCGCCTCCGCGAGAGGTTGTGCTGGAAGGGGTAGTGTTCTGCTTTGTCGGAGTGGGGTCAGCTGTGCGGCCTCTCCCACTCGCCCTTGATGGAGTAGATGCGGTTTGGGATGGAATAGTACCGGTTGGTGAACTTAGTGTTCCAGCCACGACACTCGCTCCTCCACGAGTTCGGGATGCCAAAGCACCCGGATCTTTTGCGGCATCTTTTGGATGCGGCGGTTCAATGTGCACCACAGGTCCACGAGGAGCAAAGATGGCCATTCCAGCTGCAGGGTCAATACCCTCTGCCTTCATCTTTAGCAAGTGATCATTCAAGTTCTGTTTTGGTTTTGACTTGCTCGGCCGGACGCTTACGGGACCTTCTTCAGGGCCGTGCGTTGATGAGACTGTCGCTGCGGCTTCCTTGGCCATGATAGTTGAGGTTCCGCCTGAGCGCCGGCAAGTCGCACAGGTGCACTGACCCAAGCAGGCCGGACAGAGCCACTCATTTACGTCCGGGATTTCGGGTAGGGTGATGTTGTAGCTCCGTGCGAGGCATGCAAAGCAAAACTTCTTACGGCATTTGCGCTGCTTCAATAGGGGATCACCCTGATGCATACAAAAGATAATCTGATCCAGGCTCTTGTTATTTTTGCACTGGTGACAGCTATTACCTGTGTCCGACGACATCTCGAACTAGTGCAAACGGCGGTCCTTTGCGAGGATGCCGCAGGATTAGCTCTACTAGCCTGGGGGGAAAGGAATGGTGATCGCGCAAGGCGCGGGAAACCGTGGGATAACTCACTCCAAGGCGCGATACTGGCGAGCTAGCGCCGCACAAATACCGAGGTGAGTGTGAGGCAATTTCAAGTTTTTCGCTTTGGACACAGAGAGATGCAACTGACGAGTTCGGACAACGGATCCCAGGCAGATATCCCTGCCTATTACACCGACCTGTACCAGATGCACCGGTCTAGAGTAGAGAAACGCACACGCAGGGTGAGAGAGCTGAGGTTGCAAACTTATCGGAGATCCATTTTCGTTCTAAGGTATAAAACTTGTCGAAAAGGGGTAGAGCCCCGTGAAATGTCTTGAAACGTATAGTTGAGTGCGTTATTTGACACGAGATACACACATTACTAGCGGCATTCCCACGAAGCATCCCACCGGTCTTGAGATGTCACACAACTTATTCCCAGTTCACCATCAGAAAATTGAGCCTCTGGCGCGTTCGGGACCCTCGCACTGGTGTCAGAGCTGCAAGGATGGTGTTGGGTGGTTGATAAGCACTGAAAGTTTTGCGTAAGAGGTTTTGTATTTGCTCAGACCCGCTGCACTGCGCGTGAAGGCAGGAAAGGCCACTCGCTGGAAGCAAGCTCACTTGAGGAAGATCAACCATGACTGGAGTATTCCGTGTGGATTGGCTCGAGATCAAACATGCAGGCAAACTCAATGACACTCATACCTCCACAGTTTATCAGGGATCTAAATCAGGTCGTACTACCAAACAGACTTCTGACACAGTGTAGCATTCGCCAGAACTGGCTGGATCAAGGCTCAACTCGCACATGGCCCAGGCTGAGCTACCCAAAGGTGAGTAGTAAGACATTTCGCGTGCACGTGTATCAAATCTCATGCGGCGGTCTCAGTGCTTACTTACATTTCGCTGCACTCCTACTGCTCCATCCTCCTTGCCACGCAGCCGCACTCGAACGAGTTGTGAAAGGAAAACTCAGCGGTACGAGCGTCAAGCCGGCACCATCTGCGGTCGCGGCATTACTTGTATGCGGGAAAGGTAAGTTATGCCCACCTTTATGTGCGCTCTGGTCTATGACGCCGATTATCTCTGAATTCCCTGGATCTTTTGCCGGTTGTTCATGCTGTTTGCACGTCTGGAGTCCCCTCGATCAGTTTCCCGCAGCTGAAGCTAATCAAACTATGCACCTGCCGCAAATGATGCTCCATCGTACAGAATTTATCAATATGCTCGCTAGAGAAGCTACGCAGGTACGAGAGGAGCGCAAGCGATCGGTTATTGTGGATGAAGATATCATGCAGGCACTCGAGCGCAAACATTTCGAGTCTTACACTGATGAGGTTAAGGAAGTCGTTGCAGCATATTCAGAAGCGGTATCAGAGCGGTCAAAACAGCTTAAACAGACCCGTAACAAGTTTAAGAACTCGGGGCTGAGCATGGAGGAGCTGGCAGCTCGACAACAGGAGGTTTTTGCCAAATCTAGAGCAGCTGCCCTGAGCGCAGCAATCGATTCAACTCAGCTCGCACTCTTGCAGCAATTAGCGCAGGGGAATTCCAGCATACCCTTTGATCAACATAGCCAAGATCAGCCACGGTTACAGAATGCTGCCGAAAGAGACGATGGATCTGACAGAATCGCCAAAGCATTGATTAATGAACACATCATGAGACAACAGAGCTTGATGCTTCAGTTGCAGCAGCAGCAGCAGCAGCAGCAGCAGCAGCAGCAGCAGCAGGAAGACCACCACCCAGCGCCACCGCTTTCTGCAGAGTCCAAACTCGCTTCTAGTATTACTGACCGAGCCATGTCTGAAGATAGTTTGTTAAAGACAGAGGGACCGACCGAAACAACTGATAACACACCGAGTGTAACAACAGAGTCTGCTCGTGAGAGAGCTAAGCGGTTAGTTCAGGCGCTAAAGGCAGGCAAGCGGTCACATCCGCATGGAGTGACATCCGATGACGCACGCACAAAGATGGAACCAACTGGCCAGGATGTCAAAATCGAAGACCGACCCCGAGAGCATGTTCGTGTAAAGTTCGACGATTCGATTTGAAGAGTTCTGCCATCAAATTTCTGCTTATTTATTTCATCAACAAGACCTTAGTCTTAGTATCTCCCGTGTCGTAGTCACAGGTCCCTATCCACTAGCCTCTGTCCCGACACTGTACCACTGACTGACGGTCGAGGTAACAAGACAGAGCTTTTTTGGAACGAGCAGAGTACATTTTCAAGTATTGTGAATCCTTGCGCTGGGGAGGATTCTGGCGCGAGAAAATGCATTGTACAATACATCTCGCATCATAAACGCGGGTACAATGAGCGTTATACCCATTCCGCATGCAATTCATCTGCGCGAGCGGGGATTTCGGTTCGGGACTGAAACCTCAAACGGTTCTTTACGTCATACCCTTCGTTTGCCACATGATTGGAGACCACCTCAGCCTATTGTCCCGCTATATGATGTCCAAGATGTTGAAGACCGATATATGAGCATCCGATCTGCAGATACCGCTTTTGCATGCCCCAAAACCGATCGATTCTTCTTGTCTGGCTGTGAAAATGTTTGGGCTGTTGGAGATCAGGCCGGACAGCTCAGGCTCTTCGTGCGAGAAACCCGAGAAAGCACCAATCAGAGACATGGCTCGCGTCGTTCAGCTGCTTACGATGCTGAGGTGGAGGAGGATGAAGAGAGCGAGCAGGGATGCCGTATCCATGCCATCGGCAGACATCTCAATGCAAAAGTTAGCGCCCTGAGCTTTGCGAATATGGACGCCTGGCTTGCCAGCGGCGATGGTGATGGAGTCGTCGCAACGTGGGACATCGAAACACGCGCACTTACGACAATGCTGGCGTTCCGTGTCCCTGGATCTCATCGTGGTCAAGGAACAACCCCGTCCTTGTCACCTTTACAAATTGACTCAATTGATTCAGACGGACGGTCACTGCTTGCTGTGGGTGTGACAACAACCACATCATGTCATGTTGCTGTCCTTGACCTCCGTGTGCCATATCATACTCCAGTGTACCAGTTTGATGTGCATGACTCAGAGAAGGAGTCGTATACCAGTCGTGCTCCGATCTTCCGGTCCATGTCCTCGAACCTCCGGTCATACTCATCAACATTCGGTGTATTTCAACAGTTTGCAGCGTTATCAGGCCTAAACGAAAGGTTCTTGCCTCACAACTACGCAGTATACTCGCCATCCGTCGTGCTTGATATTTGCGCTGACTTCGACGCCGGCTCCCAATCCAGTTGCAAGGCACGCTTTGTGGGAAGTGCAGCTTACGCGTATATGCTTCCCAGCAAAGCGACAGTTGGGTGTGGTGAGCACCTAGACTCGTTCGTGGACGCAATTGACGGTCTTAAGTTTCAAGAGTCATCTTATGAAGGAGCCTCGAGAGGCCATGGTTGCACAACACAGGGTCTCGCGGTTGTTGTAGGGCAGACATGCCAACTCTTTACACTTGATGCTCTCCATAGTCACATGCAGTCAGACAGGTATATGCAGTCCGCGCATGAACGACAATGCATATTTGACGAGTTTCTGACAAACGCCATCGAGATTCATCCACATCTAGCAGAGCGCGAGAAAACTTCAATCCGAAGATTTGTTAAATGCCGGAATGCTTCGGCACTGGGCATCAGCGGAGAGAACGAGCTAGAGTCAGCCTGCAGGCCATTGTCGGATGACTCGAGCGACTTTCCACGTTATGGGCCAACTTCGGTGCACCAGTGCCAAAACAAGCACATTCATGATTCGAGTGGCAGCAGCAATATGGAGAGCGGATCCGACAGCAGCAGCGGCAGCAGCTCTGATAGCGATACCGACACGGATTCAGAGGCTCAGTCCCTCACTATGGATATATGGCCTCGTCGTCTGAGCAGTTTATCGTTCAGAGTAGACAAACTGCAGCTTCGGATGAATGCTCTCGCTGAGGTCTACGAAGCTACTTGTGCTAAGTTGTCGCAGCGAGCGTATCCGTGCCCTCAACTGACCCCAGCACACGTTTTTAGATTCGCTGGAGGGGGCGTGCAACCCGAATCGATTTCAACTTCAGCCCAGATTCGCGACTCCCCCACGTATCAACCAATGAACAGGCTAGGATTCAAGGTTATGGATCTCCATGCTACCGGCGCGTTTGCACTTTGCACCAACTCAACCTCCGAATCTGACCGAAACGAGGCGCTCTACCTTAATATCATTGCATCGGGGGCTTACCACTTTGGACTAGAGGATGCACTTGCTTTCAGACTTGTCATCCCCTTGGATTGCAGTGAGGGAGATCACGTCCGTGTACATGAGGCTCAATTCATCCCAGAGGTACAACAAGCTGCATATCAGTCGCCCGCCGTACCTGACGTTCTCATCTTCTGTGCCATCGTGAGCAAGGTTCAGGTCTCGCAAAAGGGTGGTAACAACGATCCCTCGGCATGGTTTGTAATGTTTAGGGTCTACATGCCGAAAATTAGCTCCGTGCAACACTGCGGATTCGCCCACGAAGTACTCATGAAGGCTCCGCTGATTCATCGACCTCAGATGCTCCCGCTTATGCCTCCTATATACAGGTTCACAGCCTTCGTTAGAACTGCGTACAATGCCTCAAACATGGAAGAAAGTCTGCTCGACGAAACCTTAACAGAAGATCACCAAGTTTTGGGTGGTGCTAAACGGACGTACTCGGAATTCGCGGACCGCTATGGTCATACGATGACAACCAATGGAACTCGCCAGCAGCTGAACCTATATCACTTCGTGGCTGACCTCCCGTCAACTCACTTTGATGTGACTCGACTTCTGGCACCGGCTCATCAATTCAATGGCTCCAAGTTTTGTACGAAATTGTCCAAGACATTCCAACTGTTCAAAAGGGACCGCCCTTTATTATCCAACCTAACATCTGCTTGCGTGACGCAATATCGATGGCCCCGCGTGGTTCTCATCCGTTATTTCGGCGATGTCCAGGAAGTCTGTGCTGTGCCACCCGCAACACACCAGCTGCTCCCATTCCCAGTCCGTGCGGCCACATTCGGATTCAAGCTGCCGTCCACGATGTCTCGGTTGGCAATGCATAGTCTTATGGACTTTGCCCTTGGTAGTGCGAACACCAAGTTCGTGGGCCGGTACGCGTGCGAATGCCTCCAAGATGGTTCCAGGGATATAATTCGTCGTAAGAAGGTTCAGTTACTGAAGGGTATAATGGAATCCGACCCACTGAGCGCTCAAAACTTTGTTGAGGTCTCGAAACAAACTGCCCAATTCACACCTAGAGGAAAGACGGCCGTTTTGAGGGCGAGAGATCTTCTCGATTGCATCATCAACAAAGACCAGATCGGATCCTCTAGTTTGCAACCATCGCAGCACAGGGGTACTGGTCAGACCATTCGCCGAATCTTTGAGACGACTCCACGTGATGACAACCCACCACAAGTAGATCGTCGTGAAATTAGAAGGCTCACCAGGCAAACTGAGCATTCTGAGCTTGATTACACTGCTTATGACAGTGATCTCAGTC
>Ga0182741_1004601_pt1 | contig 13456 bp, 9 predicted proteins | sample eDN5th37CBELigOP_FD_128874 | JGI IMG/M metagenome (GOLD analysis project Ga0182741, IMG submission 128874) | Enriched Organic Plus compost microbial communities from Emeryville, California, USA - eDNA 5th pass 37_C BE-Lig OP (version 2) (version 2) ...
CGCATCGTCGTGGCCGAGCTCGACGAGCACTGCATGCCGCATCCCCTGCAGGCGCCCCCCGCCTGAGCCGATCATCGCCCCAGCGGCCGCGGCGCGCCGCCCGCGGCGGCAGGGTGACTAGGCGTGGCCGGGCGGCCACCGTAGAGTTGTCCCCGGGTGGAGGCCGAGCGCAGCTCGGTTGGGACTGCATTCGTCGAACCCAGCCAGGGGGAGTGCTCGCTCCGTGACCGTCCGATCCCGCCTTCGCCGCGCCGGCCTCGTGCTGGCCGCCGCCCTCCTCGCGCCCTCCCTCGCCCTCGTCGCCACGGCTGCGCCGGTCGGCGCCTCCGAGCCCAAGCTGGTCGTGCGCGGCGGGGGGTGGGGCCACGGCGTGGGGATGAGCCAGTACGGGGCTGAGGGCATGGCCCGACAGGGCCGCTCCGCCACCCAGATCCTCCAGCACTACTACCAGGGCGTCAGCATCCAGACCGATGGGCCGTGGAACGACCTGCGGGTGCTCCTGGAGCAGGCCGACGCCACCTACGAGGTCACCGCCACCTGGGCCTTCACCGTCACCTGCACCCGCGGCGGGTCGGCCACGATCAACCCCGGCCAGGTGCTGAGGGTGGGCGGCAACGCGACCACGCTCTGGGTGAAGCGCAACGACGACGAGGTCTGCGGGTCGCCCATCGCGGCGGGCTCGAGCGGCGCCCGGGCGTCGGTGGACCTCGGCGGCAAGCCGGTGACCCTGCGCCGGGGCGGCGCGACCGTCGGCACCTACGGGCGCGGCACCCTCGAGCTGTCCACCGGGGTCCCCGGCTGCGGCAAGAGCGTGTGCGCCGTGGCTCGCGGCCTCACGATGGACGAGTACCTCTACGGCCTCGCCGAGGTGCCGTCGTCGTGGTCGCCCGCCACGCTCCAGGCCCAGGCGATCACCGGGCGGTCCTACGCCGCGCTCCGCCACGCCAGCCCGCGGGCACCGGGGCTGTACCACATCCTCGCCACCACGACCGACCAGTACTACGCCGGCTGGTCGAAGGAGTCGGAGCCCACCTACGGGGCGCGGTGGAAGGCGGCCGTCGACGCCACCTCCGGCCGGGTGCTCACCTACGGCGGGGAGATCGTGTCGGCCAACTACTTCTCGACGAGCGGCGGCCGCACCGAGAACAGCGAGTACGTGTGGACGGCGGCGACCCCCTACCTGCGCAGCGTCCCGGACCCCACCGACAGCATCTCGCCCCGGCACGCCTGGACCCGCGAGTACACGCTGCGGGAGATCGGCTCGTGGTTCGGCGTCAGCAACGTGCGCGACGTGCGGATCGTCGGCGGCGTCGGCGTCTCCGGTCGGACCGACAAGGCCACGATCGAGATCGTCGGCACCACCACCAAGCGGGTCACCGGGAACCAGTTCCAAGACACCATCAACGCCCGGGTGCCCGACAGCCGGGCGCTGTGGTCGACCAAGTTCACGCTCGCCGTGCCCGCGCTCGGCCCCGCGACGTTCCCCGACGTGCCGCCGAGCTCGTGGTACGCCTCGGCCGTCGCCTGGCTCATCGACGAGGGGATCACCACCGGCGTGGGCGACACCGGGCTCTTCAAGCCGGACGACTCCGTCACCAGAGCGCAGATGGTCACGTTCCTGTGGCGGATGATGGGCTCGCCGGCAGCGTCCACGGCCCACGGCTTCGTCGACGTGCCGGCCGGCTCCTGGTACGACCAGGCCGTGCGCTGGGCCAAGGCCAAGGGCATCACCACCGGCGTGAGCGGCACGAACCGGTTCGCGCCCAACGACGTGGTGAACCGGGCCCAGATGGCCACGTTCCTGCACCGCGTGGCCGGGCTCAAGCCAGCCACCACCCGGCACGGCTTCCCCGACGTGCCCCGCGGCGCCTGGTACGACGCTGCCGTGTCCTGGGCCAACCAGCACGGCATCACCACCGGCATCGGGGACACCGGCCTCTACAAGCCGCTCGAGCGCGTGACCCGGGCGCAGATGGCGACGTTCCTGCACCGCACCGCCGGCACCGCGGCCGCATGGGTGGGGCCGCTGCCGCCGACCGCGCCATGAGCGAGCCCCAGGGCCTCACCCGACGGTCCCTGCTCGGCGCCGCGCTGACGTCGGTGGCGACGGCCGCCGTGGCGGGGGCGGGGCTCCTCAGCGACGTCGACCGGCCCCGCCGCCCGCTCCGGCTCGTCGTGGACCAGCACGACACCCGGCTCGACCGCCACCCGGTGGACGAGGTGCTCGCTGCGAGCGAGCGGGGCGAGCTGGAGCCGTTCACGTTCGTGGGGATGTCGGTCCCCTCCGCCGCCCTGGCCGACCTCCTCGGCCAGGTGCGGGTCAGCGTCCGCCGAGACGGCGCCTGGTCCGAGTGGACCCCGCTGCCCTACACGCCCGACGAGGGCCCCGACGACCCGAGCGCAGCCCGGGTCACCCACCCGCTGTGGACCGACCGCTGCGACGGGCTGCGCCTCGATCTGCCGCCCGGGCTCGCCGGCCACGCCACCCTCCTGTTCGTCCGCGAGACCGAGCGGGTCATCGCCCGCCACAGCGACATGGCCCCGATCGCCGCCGCGGCGCCTCGCCCGGTGATCCGGCCCCGGAGCGACTGGGGGGCTCGCAAGGCCCGCAAGATCACGACCAACCGGGACCTCAAGCTGGCCATCGTCCACCACAGCGACGGTGGCAACAGCTACACGCCCGGCCAGGTCCCCGGGATCATCAAGGGGATCCAGAACTACCACCTCGACGGCCGGGGCTGGGACGACATCGCCTACAACTTCCTCGTCGACAAGTACGGCGGCATCTGGGAGGGCCGCGAGGGGGGCGTGACCAACCTGATCCGGGGTGGTCACACGGCCGGGTTCAACACCGACAGCGTCGGGGTGTGCATCCTCGGGGACCACACCTCCGCGGTGCCGACCGCGGCGTGCATCGCCTCGACCGCGGCGATCGTGGCCTGGAAGCTCGACCACCACGGGCGGTCGGTGATCGGGACCGTCCCCTACACCGCCGGAACCGGGGCCCCGCGCGCCGACTTCCCGCCCGGGACCACGAAGTCGGTCCCCGTCCTCACGATGCACGGCGACCTGGGCATCACGGCCTGCCCCGGTGGGCACCTGCGCAGCCGCATCCCGACGATCCGCCAGCAGGCCTTCGCTCGCCAGCTCGGTCTCACCGACGTGTCGGCGGCCGCCTACTACGCCTCGCCGGTGGCCTGGCTCGTGGCGCAGGGCATCACCACCGGCGTCGGCGACACGGGCCAGTTCAAGCCGGACGACCCCGTCGACCGGGCCCAGATGGTCACGTTCCTGTGGCGGATGATGGGCAAGCCGGGCGGGTTCCCCGCCCACGGGTTCCCCGACGTGCCGACGGGTTCCTGGTACGACCAGGCGGTGCGGTGGGCGAAGGCGAGGGGCATCACCACGGGCGTCGGCGGGACCAACCGCTTCGCCCCGAAGGAGGTCGTCAACCGGGCGCAGATGGTGGTCTTCCTGCACCGCGTCACCGGCCGGCGAGCCCCGACCCGACGTCACGGGTTCCCCGACGTGCCGAGCGGCTCCTGGTACGACGCCGCCGTGTCGTGGGCGTCGGAGCACGGCATCACCACCGGCGTGGGCGACACCGGCCGCTTCCAGCCGCTCGACCCGGTGACCCGGGGCCAGATGGCGGCGTTCCTCCACCGGACCGCGTCGCGCGCCGCAGCGTGGACGGTGCCGCTGCCGCCCACGGCCCCCTGACCTCGCCCCGCTGGGGTCGCGGCGACGGCCACCCCGGCCGTTACGATCGGCGGGTGCTCGACCCAGCGCTGCTCCGACGCCGCCTCGGCGCCCTGGAGGCCTGGGCGGCGAGGGTGGCGCCGCCGGGCAGCTGGGTCCGTCGTCTCGTCATCGGCGCCACGATCGCCATCCTCGGCGGCGCCGCGGTGCTGGCCGTGCGGAACCTGCCCGAGGGCACCGACGTGAGCATCGGGCCGCTCGTCGTCCTCGCCGTGGCCACCTCGGCCACCCTGCTCCTCAACGCGCTCGAGTACGCGGCCACCGCCCGCCTGGCCGGTGGACGGGAGACGCTCCTCGCTGCGCTCAAGGTGAGCGTCTACGGCAACGTGGCGAACCTGCTCCCGGTGCCCGGGTCGGTGGTCGTGCGGGTGCAGGCGCTCCGCCGCCGTGGCCACGCCGGGCGCGTCGCGCTCTCGGCCACCGCAGCCGTGGGGGTCTGCTGGATTGCCGTGTCGATCGCCCTGGGCGGGGCGCTGCTCGTCGGCGCTCGACCGCTCCTCGGCACCGCCCTGCTCGGCACGGCGGCGGTCGGCTTCGTGGCGTCGGTGCTGTGGGGGCGGCGCCTGCCCGCCGAGCACGCCGCCCCGATCTGGGCGGAGGTGGTGCTCGTCGAGGTCGGCAAGGTCGCGGTGCAGGCGCTGCGGATGCACCTCGCCCTCCTCGCCGTGGGCGCGTCGCCGAGCCTCGGCCAGTCCGCGGCGATCGGGATCTCGGTGTCGGTGTCCTCGGCCACGGCGTTCCTGCCGGCGGGGCTGGGCGTGCGAGAGGCGATCGCCACCGGCCTGGGCGCCCTCGTCGGCCTCCCGGCCGCCGTCGGCCTGCTGGCCACGCTCGTCGACCGTGCCGCCGGTCTCGTCATGGCCATCCCGCTGTCGGCCGTCGTGCTCATGATCCCTGGCGGCACCCCGGCCGACATCGATGTCGACGACCTCGAGCGCGTCGACGACGCCCTCGCCGCCGCCGAGCCCGATGCCGTCCGCTGAGCCCGACGGGAGCGCTGGGGCGCCGCCGGCCGGCCACGTGGTCGTGGCCGGGTGGTCGGGCACGGAGAACCTCGGCGACGAGCTCCTGCTGCGGGCCCTGCTGCACCGCCTCGCCGCCCGCCACCTCGGCGCGGTGGTGGTGAGCCGCGATCCGGCGGCCACCGCCCGCCTCCACGGCGTGCGAGCGATCGGCCTGGGCGACGTCCGCGGCCTCGTGCGGGCCCTGTGCACCTCACGGGGCTTCGTGCTCGGTCCCGGCGGCATCATCCAGGACGAGACGAGCCCGTTCAGCCTGCCCTGGCACCTCGCCCGGGTGCCCCAGGCGGCGCTCGCCCGCCGGCCCCTCGTGGGCGTCGGCTTGGGCGTGGGGCCCCTCGACCGCCGAGGGTCCCTGCGGGCCACCGGCTGGGCGCTGCGACGGGCCGCGGCGATCGCCGTGCGCGACGAGCCCTCCGCGGCGCTGCTGCGCCGGGCCGGCGTCGAGCGGATCGAGGTCGGCTCGGACCTCGTCCTCGGGTTCGGGCCCACGCCGGCGGCCGTCCAGGACCGCATCGTCGTGTGCCTGCGCCCGCATCGGCCCGGCGGCCACACCGTCCCCCTGCGCCACCTCCCGGCCAGCGAGCTCGACCCCGACCGCATCCGCGCCGTGGCTGCCGGCCTCGACGCGCTCGCCGCCGCCACCGGCCTGCCGCTGCACCTCGTGGCCATGGAGGCTGGCCGCGACGACCGATACCACGAGCTCGTCGCCGAGCACCTCCGCGCCCCGGTCACGATGGCCGTCCCCGGACTCGACGACGTGCTCGCCGAGGTGGCGGCGGCCCGCCTCGTCGTGGCGATGCGCTTCCACGCCGGCATCGCCGCCGTGCTCGGTGGGCGGCCGGCGGTGCTCCTCGGCTACAGCACCAAGGTCCGCTCGCTGGCCGGGGAGGTGGGCCGCGCCGCCCGCCTGCTCGCCGACGACCCGACCGGCTACGCCGGGCTGCCCGAGGCCGGCCAGGCCGTCCTCGGCGCGGACGACGACATGGCCGAGGCCCGAGCGCGCCTCGCCGCTCGCCTCGTCGCCCACGAGCGGGCGCTCGACGCCCTCGCCGACGCCGCGCCCTGAACGGGCGCGCGGCGTCGAGCGGCTCGACGGGTCAGCGCTGCTGGCGGACGAGCTGCTCGACGGCGGCGGCGACGTCGTCCCAGCTGGTGGCGCTGTGCGCCGCGCCCTCGGCGAGGCGAGGCAGGTCGGCCAGCGCCCGAGCCACGCCCGACGCGAACGCGGCCGGGTCGTTGGCGGGGGTGATGACCCCGTCGACGCCGTCCTGCACCGCCTCGGGCAGCCCGCCGACGTCCGTCGCCACGACGGGGCGGCCGGCCGCCAGCGCCAGCGGGATGACCCCGGACTGGGCGGCCTGGGTGTAGGGCGCCACGAGCAGGTGGTGCGTGGCGAGCAGCTCGTCGATCTCCTCGTCGGGCACGTACCCGAACCGGAAGTGGACGTGCTCGGCGACGCCGAGCGCCTCGGCCCGCTCCCGCCACTCCTCCGGGGGACGCCACGGGTTCCCGGCCACGTCGAGGCGGACGTCGTGCCCGTCGGCGATCAGCCGGCGCAGCGCCCCGAGGGCCACGTCGAGGCCCTTGTAGGGCCGCAGGTGCCCGAGGAACAGGAGCCGCCAGGGCGGGCCTGGCGGAAGGGGCGTGCGCTGGACGGGCAGGTTCGGCGGGTGCGCGATCGTCGCCACGGGGATGGGGCCGGCGAGCCGGGTCACCTCGTCGGTGACGGAGCGGGCGTGGGACAGCGCGCCGGCCAGCTTGGGCAGGAATCGGCGGGCCAGGAACCGGTCGCGCCCGGTCGGCTCGTGGGGGAGCGGCTCGTGGACGACCCCGATGACCGGCCGGTTGCCGCTGCCGGCCCGGATGATCCGGTACGGCACCGCCTGGGGCGGGATCACCCAGGTGACGAGGATGGCGTCGGCGTGACGGGCGAGGCGCCCGGCCCGCCACCACGTCACCGGATCCCACCAGCGCATCGTGAAGCGGGTGCCGGCGAAGGGCAGCGCGTTGGGGTCGTGCTGGCGGCCGGGGTAGAGCACGGCCGGGTACTGGGCAGCCCAGGACAGCACCTCGACGTCGTGGCCTCGGGCCCGCAGGGCGGCCACGAGCCGGGCGCTGTGCTGGGCGATGCCGCCGCGCAGCGGCGGGACGGGGCCGAAGAACGCGAGCCTCAACGGTGGAGCTCCCAGACGGTGAAGGCGAACGGGATGGCGAGATCGTCGAGCGGCACCTCGAAGTCGGCCTCCTGCCAGTGGGCGAGGGCGGTGTCGACCTCGAGCACGGGACGAGGGGCGAACGGGGCGAGGGCGTCCAGCGTCTCGCCCTTGCGGGTGACGGCGTAGGCGGGGCGGTCGGCGAACGCCGTGAGGAACGCGTCGACGTCGTCGGGGGTGGGCTCGGCCGGCAGGAGCGCGCTGGCGTGGCCGTGCACGAACCACACCGGCCCACCGAGGACGCGGGCCTCGTCGAACGGGTCGCCCGGGGCCGGGTGCTGCCACAGGAACAGCCCCTCGTCCGGCGCCACGTCCGCGATCTGCTCGACCAGCTCGACCGAACCCCCGAGCTCGCGGTGCGAGCGGACCTCGAGCGTCTGGCGGGCGGGCGCGGCGACGAGGAACGCCGCCAGCAGGGCGCCGCCGGCGCGCACCGCGCTGCGGCGCCGGCCCTCGTGGGCCAGGAGGGTGGCGAGCGCCACCGCGATCAGGACGGCCATCGCCGGGATGATGGCGGGGACGAACCGGCGGGACCACCACAGGAGGCGGCTCTCGATGTGGGCCTCCCACACGTAGAGCGGGAAGAGCAGCGCCCCGGGGAGGACGACGAGCCACAGCGGCGCCAGGGCCCGCCGCCGGATGGCCAGCACGAGGCCGGCCCACATCGCGGCGAGGCCGGGCACGGTGAAGAACCACGAGAGCTTGCGGAGGTTGTACTCGTCGAGCCTCGGGATGCGGCGGCCGTCGAGGGTGGTGGCGATGACCGGGTCGAACAGCTGCGGGCGGAACCAGGCCAGCACGAGCCCCCCGGCGGCGACCACGCCGACGACGGTGGCCGCCACCGCCGCCCCGTCGCGTCCGCGGGCGGCCCGCCGCACCGAGTCGGCCAGCCGGTCGCCGAACCGGTCGACGACGCGCCGCAGCACCGCCGCGCCGGCGGCGACGGCCAGCGCGCCGGCGAGGACGAGCGGCCAGTCGGGCATGTCGTTGGCGAGCATGTAGGTGCGGTTGAGGTGCCAGGCCTGGTACGAGGCGTACACGAGCCCCGCGCCGAGGCCGACCAGGAACCGGGTCGCCAGCGCCACGCCGCGTCCCAGGCCGACGAGCAGCATCGCGGCGCTGTAGGCGATGAGGACGGGGAGCAGGCCGTCGGGGCGGGCCAGGAACCCGGTGGCGACGAGGGCGCCGGCCAGCGTCGACTGCCAGGCGTTCCGGGTGCGCAGGGCGAGGACGAGGGCCAGTCCGGCGCCGGCGAGGAACGCCTCGGTCAGGATCTCCGTGGCCGCGTGCCGGCCGTGCCACACCTGCATCAGGTTCACGAGCAGCAGCGTCGTGGTGAGCGCGCCGGCGACCGTGCCCGCCACCCGCCGCACCGCGAGCCCGATCGTCGCTGCGGCCAGGGCGGTGATCGCTGGGACGACGTTGAACAGCAGGGTGAACCCGCCGAGCCCGAAGGCGACCGCCAGGAAGGAGGGCAGGAGGTGGAAGAACTGCGGGCGGACGCGGGAGGGGTCGTCCTGGTCCACCCAGTAGCCCGGGTAGAGGGCGGCGACCCGGTCCACGAGGTAGGGGGTGACCGGCACCTCGTCGCGGGCCAGCAGGACCGGGTCCTCGACGGCGGTCCCGCCGGTGCGCTCGATGGCCACGGCGTGGGCGGCGTAGACGCCGGGGTCCTTGTCGCCGATGAGGTAGGGGAACCCCGGCACGAGGGTCACGGCGCCGATGGCGCCGGCGAGGGCGAGCACGAGCAGCGCGCCCGGCGAGACGGTCAGGCGGTCCCGGTGCCGCCAGGCGAGCACGCCCGCCGCCGCCGGCACGAGCGCCCCGATCGCGGTCACGAGCACGGCGTCGAAGCGGCCGAGGTTGGCGAGGACGAGGGCGACCGTGGCCGTCCACGCCACCGTGGCCACCGCGGTCAGCGCGGCGGCCTCGACGAGGTCGATGCGGTCGTCGTCGGCAGCGGTCGCTGCAGGGGCTCGGGACGGGTCGGTCATCGCTCGGGGGTCCACGAGGCCTCGCCGGCCAGGTCGACGACCCCGAAGCGCTGGGGGCCGTCCGGTTCGACGATCCGCAGCGGGGTGATGGCGTCGCCGATCGCGACCAGCTTGCCGGTGGTCCGGTCGACGATGGAGGCGGTCAGCGTGTAGTCGGCCGGCACGAGGTGGAGTGCCGGGGCGCGGTAGGTGGCCCAGCCGGTGCGCTCGCCGCCGAGGTCCACGGTGGAGCGGGACACGAGGATCCCGTCGCTGCGCCGGAGCTCGAAGTGCAGCGACAGCGGCCCGTCGTGCTCGACGCGGCCCCGGTCGATCCGGGCGCGCAGCTCCACCGGGTCGCCGAGGTGGATGTGGCGGACCTCGCTGCCGTCGGGGGCGTGGATCGACAGCGCCCGCACCGGGCCGTCGCCGATCCTCGCCGCGGGCTGCGTGCCGTCCCCGTGGCGGACGTGGTCGAGGTAGGCGTCGACCACCTCGTCAGCGCTGCCTGAGGCTCGCAGTCGGCCGCCGTCGAGCCAGGCCGCCTGGTCGCAGAGCGCCCGGACCATGCCGAGGGAGTGGCTCACCACGACCACGGTCTTCCCGCGGGCCCGCAGGTCCGCGAACTTGGCCAGGCACTTCTGCTGGAACTCCTCGTCGCCCACCGCGAGCACCTCGTCGACGAGGAGCACGTCGGGCTCGATGTTGATGGCCACCGAGAACCCGAGCCGCACGTACATGCCGCTCGAGTAGTTCTTCACCGGGGTGTCGATGAAGTGCTCGAGCCCGGCGAAGCCGACGATGTCGTCGAAGCGGCGCCGCACCTCGGCGGCGGGCAGGCCGAGGATGGCGGCGTTGAGGAAGACGTTCTCCCGCCCGCTCAGCTCGGGGTGGAAGCCGGCGCCCAGCTCGAGCAGGGCGGACATGCGGCCCTCGATGTGGACGCGGCCCTTGTCGGGGCGCAGGATCCGGGCGAGGCACTTGAGCAGGGTCGACTTGCCGGAGCCGTTGTGGCCGACCAGCCCGAACGTCGAGCCCTCGGGCACCTCGAGGCTCACGCCCTTCAGCGCCCAGAACTCCTCGACCGAGCCCCGGCGCAGGCCGCGCAGCACCGCCCCCTTGATCGAGGTGGCGGCGTCGTGCTCGAGGCGGAACCGCTTGTGGACGTCCTCGACGACGACGGCGGGGGTCGTCACAGCACCTCCGCGAGGATCGGCTCGAACCGCCGGTGCACGGCGATGCCCACCAGCACGGCCACCGCGGCGGCGCCGACCATCACGAGCCAGGTGCCGAGGGTGGGGAAGCGCAGGTGGTAGAGCAGGTCCCGGTAGGCGGCCACGAAGTGGAACATCGGGTTGTAGCGGATGACGTCGGCAGCCGGGATGCCGATGCCGAGCGGGGTCACGCGCTCGGGGACGAGGCTGATCGGGTAGAGGATCGGCGTCGCGTACATCCACACGTTCAGACCGATGGTGAGCAGGTGGCTGACGTCTCGGAAGCGAGCGTTCAGGGCGGCCACGACCAACCCGAGGCCGAGCGCGAACGTCGCCTGCAGGACGATGACCACGAGCACCACGGGGAGCTTCGGGACCACCATGTTGCCGGCCCCGACGAGGAAGGCGCTCAGCACCCCCTGCTCGACGAGGAACGTGGTGAGGGTGGCCAGCACCGCGGCCGCGGGGAGCACCGAGCGGGGGAAGTACACCTTCTTCACGAGGGACTCGTTGGCCGAGTACGAGGTGCTGGCGCTGGTCAGCGACGTGGCCAGGAACGTCCACGGCAGCAGGCCGCACACGAGGAAGAACGGGTAGCTCTCCAGCCCGCTCGGGTCGCCGAGCGGGGGCTCCAGGCGCAAGAACGCGCCGAACACCGTCGCGTAGACCACGAGGTTGAGGACCGGGTTGAGGATCGACCAGCCCCACCCGAGCGCGGTGCGCTTGAACTTGCCGCGCAGCTCGCGCAGCGTGAGATTCACGAGCAGCTCCGCGGGGAGCGAGGAGAGGCTGCGGGCGCCCCCGCGGGTTCCAGGCACGGGAGCCGATGCTACCGAGGCGAGGGCCGCGAACGGGACTTCCGCGACAGCCCCGGGTGCCCGGATGCGAGGGTCGGCGAGTACCGTCGCCCGACGATGGCTGACGGCGCTCCCCCCACCTCCGGCTCGGCCGGGCGGGCTCGTCCCATCGTCGCCGCGCTCCGAGCCCGAGGCTTCCGCACCCTGTTCGTCGCGGACGCGGTCGTCCTCTACGCCTCGATGGTGGCCATCAACCTGGTCCGGTTCGGGCTCGACTGGCCCACCTACCCGCTGTCCCACTACGTCGTCGGCTTCGCCATCGCCACGGCCATCCACCTCGTCGTCGGGTACTTCGGGGGCCTCTACGAGCACGAGCCCCGCCTCGGCCAGCGGGTGTGGCTGCCCCGGGTGGCGTGGATCACCGCCATCGCCGTGCTGCTCGACGGCGTGGCGGCGCTCGTCACCGACCGCTACCTCATGCCCCGCGGCAACCTCGTCGCCTTCCTCGTCGTCGCCACGCTCGCCCTCACCGGCACCCGCTGGCTGTCTCGGCGGCTCGTGCGCCGCCGAGCCGGCTTGCCCCGGGTGCTGCTCGTGGGCTCGGAGGACGAGGTGGCGCTGGCCGCCGAGCACCTGGCCGGCGAGCAGGTGGCCGAGGTGGTCGGCGACGCCCGAGTCGACGCCGACGTGCTCGCGCGGGTGCACGAGACCGGCGCCAGCGAGGTGATCCTGCTGTCGCAGCCCGCTCTGACCGACCTCTACCCGGAGCCGCTGACCACCCTCGAGCGCCTCGGCGTGGGGGTCCTGCTGCGGGTGGGGGCCACCGAGACGCTCCTCGGCCTGGCCGACGTGCGAGAGGTGGCGGGCATGCCGGTCGTCCCCCTGCGCTCCCATGCGCTGCCCCGCTCCAGCGCCCACCTGAAGCGGGTGCTGGACCTCGTCGTCCTGGTCGTGCTGTCGCCGCTCATCGCGCTGGCGCTCCTCCTCACCGCGATCTACGTGCGCATCGTCGCCGGGCCCGGGATCCTGCTGCGCCAGGAGCGGGTGGGCCGGGGTGGCGTCCCGTTCCAGATGCTCAAGTTCCGCACGATGGTCCCCAACGCCGAGGAGGGGATCGGCGCCGTGCTCGCCAGGCGCGACGACCCGCGGATCATCCCCGCCTGCGCGTGGCTGCGCCGGACGCGCCTCGACGAGGTCCCCCAGGTGTGGAACATCCTCCGGGGGGAGATGTCGATCGTCGGGCCCCGCCCGGAGCGCCCCGAGCTGACCGCCGAGCACGAGCGGGCGATCCCCGGCTACAGCCGTCGCCACGAGGTCCCTCCGGGCATCACCGGCCTGGCCCAGGTGAACGGGCGCTACGCCACCGACCCCGCGTTCAAGCTCGGCCACGACCTCCAGTACCTGGTGAACTGGTCGGTCGTGCTGGACCTGCAGATCATGCTGCGGACGATCTGGGTCGTCCTGGCCCGCCGGGTGTGAGCGACCTCCGCCCCGACGGGAGGTGGCCACCGGTGGCCGTGGTGATGCCGGTGCGCGACGAGGCCGCCCACCTGGAGGCCGCGGTCGAGGCCGTCCTGTCGCAGGACTACCCCGGCCCGCTCGAGCTCGTGGTCGCGGTCGCGCCGTCCACGGACGGGACCGAGGAGGTGGCCGCCCGGCTGGCCGCTCGCGACTGGCGGGTGCGGGTGGTGCCCAACTTCGCGGGCGTGACGCCGGCCGGGCTCAACGCCGCGATCGCCGCGTCCACCGCCCCGGTGGTGGTGCGCGTCGACGGGCACGCCGAGCTGTCCCCTGGCTACGTCCGGCGGGCGGTCGAGCTGCTCGACGAGACGGGCGCCGACAACGTGGGCGGCGTCCAGCGGGCCATCGGCACCACGCCCTTCGAGGACGCGGTGGCGGCCGCGATGACCTCCCGGTTCGGCGTGGGCGACGCCAAGTTCCACTACGGCGGCGAGCCCGGACCCACCGACACGGTCTACCTCGGGGTGTTCCGGCGGTCGGCGCTCGAGCGGGTCGGCGGCTTCGACGAGTCCCTCGTCCGGAACCAGGACTACGAGCTGAACTGGCGCATCCGCGAGACCGGCGGGACGATCTGGTTCGACCCGTCGCTGTGGGTGACCTACCGGCCCCGGGGGTCGCTCCGGGCGCTGGCCCGCCAGTACCGGGAGTACGGGTGGTGGAAGGCGGAGGTGCTGCGCCGGCACCCGGGCTCGGTGCGCTGGCGCCAGCTCGTGCCGCCCGCCGCGCTCGTCGCCAACGTCGCCGGGCTGCTGCTGGGCCTCACCCGCTGGCGCCCGGCCCTCGTCGCGCCCGCCACCTACGCCGCGGGGGTGGCGGTCGCCGCGGCCGCCGCCGGTCGCGGGTCCCCGGGACGCACCGCCCGTCTGCTGGCCGTGTTCCCCACGATGCACCACGCCTGGGCGGCGGGGTTCCTCGCCCGCGCGCTGCGGATGGCGCGGTGCGACCCGGCTGCGGGCG
>Ga0182741_1004604_pt1 | contig 13453 bp, 11 predicted proteins | sample eDN5th37CBELigOP_FD_128874 | JGI IMG/M metagenome (GOLD analysis project Ga0182741, IMG submission 128874) | Enriched Organic Plus compost microbial communities from Emeryville, California, USA - eDNA 5th pass 37_C BE-Lig OP (version 2) (version 2) ...
AGCTGCCCTTCGTGCTGCAGTCCGCCGAGACGATGAAGGCGGCCGTCGCCTATCTCGAGCCCTTCATGGAGCGGGTGGAGGGCCAGGAGAAGGGCACGATCGTGCTCGCCACCGTGAAGGGCGATGTGCACGACATCGGCAAGAACCTGGTGGACATCATCCTCACCAACAACGGCTATCGCGTGGTCAATCTCGGCATCAAGGTGCCGCTGACGGACATGGTCGCCGCGGCGAAGGAACACCGGGCGCATGCCATCGGCATGTCCGGCCTGCTGGTGAAGTCCACGGTGGTGATGCGCGAGAACCTGGAGGAGATGTCGCGCATCGGGCTCGATGTCCCCGTGCTGCTCGGCGGTGCCGCGCTGACGCGCAACTACGTGGAGGAGGACTGCGTCCGCGCCTATGCCTGCGGCCGCGTCGCCTATGCCCGCGACGCCTTCGATGGCCTGCACCTGATGGACAAGGTCACGGGCAACGGCTTCGACGACTACCTTGCCGCCGTGCAGGCCAAGCGCCGCGGCAAGGCGCGGAACGAGAGTCGCGTGCTCGGCCAGGCCGACCCGCGCGGCTTCGCGCCGGTGGACGTGATCTATGCCCAGTCACGCCGTCGCCGCCTGACGGCCGGGGAGCCCGTGCCCGATCCGCCCTTCTGGGGCGCCCGGGTGATCGAGGCGCCACCCAAGGCCGTTGTGCCTTTCATCAACGAGCGCAGCCTGTACCAATTCCAGTGGGGTTTCCGGAAGCAGGGCCGGTCGCTCGAGGACTTCCTGGGCTGGGCGAAGCAGGAATTGCGCCCGGTGCTGAAGCGCATGCTGGCCCTGGCCGAGGCCGAGGACATCCTTCGGCCCCAGGCCGTTTACGGCTACTGGAAATGCGCCGGGCAGGGCAACGACCTGATCCTCTTCGCGGAGGACGGCGTCACCGAGGTCGGGCGCTTCACCCTGCCGCGCCAGCCGAAGCAGGACGGCGAGTGCATCGCCGATTTCGTGCGCGACGTGGATGACGGACCGAACGCGCGCGACGTCATCGGCCTGCAGGTGGTCACCGTCGGCCAGAGGGCCTCCGAGATGGCGCGCCAGTGGTTCGAGGAGAACCGCTACCAGGACTACCTCTACCTGCACGGCCTTTCGGTCGAGATGGCGGAGGCGACGGCGGAATACGTGCACAAGCGCATCCGTGCGGAATGGGGCTTCGCCCGGGAGGACGACCGCGACATCGACCGGATGCTGCAGCAGGGCTACCGCGGTGGCCGCTACTCCTTCGGCTACCCTGCCTGCCCGCGGCTCGAGGACCAGGTGCCGCTGCTGCGTCTGCTGGACGCGGAGCGCATCGGCGTGACGATCTCGGACGAGTGGCAGCTCCATCCGGAACAGTCCACCAGCGCGATCGTCCTGCACCACCCGCGGGCGAAGTACTTCTCGGTCTAGCCCTGCCGCGACTTCGCGACGGCCGGGTGGCCGACGCCGCCGCGCGCCGGGGGAGGGCGCCCTGTCGTGTCAGGCGTCGCCCACGATCTGCACCACCCGCCCCGTGCCGCCGCATGTCGGGCAGGGGCGATCCTCCAGCAGCCCGGTGCCGTGACAGTCCCGGCAGGACACCATGCCCGTCTGCGAGCTGCCCGGTGCGGCCTGATCACCGGGATTGCGCCTCGGCGGGCCGCCCTGCGCCACACCCTCGCCGTCCGGTCCCGATCCCTCCTCCATGTCATCCTCCCTCGGAATACGGTCCTTCAACGGGCCGCACATCCCGGCGTTGCGAGGTCCGGGGGGTTGCGGCGGCGCGGCCCGCCGGGGCATGAAATCCCGCGCGATCGGGAGCCGCCCAGCCTTGTTCCTCGCCGCCTCCGCCCCGCCGCCCGCTGTTGGGCCAGCCTGACGCCTCATGACCCAGGCCGTCTGGATCGCGGCGGGCAGCGTCGTCGTCGCCTGTCTTGTGCTGACGCTCAAATTCCTGGCGTGGTGGCTGACGGGCAGCGTGGCGCTGTTCGCCGATGCTCTCGAATCGGTGGTGAACGTTGCCGCCGCGCTCGCTGCCCTCGCAGCCGTGCGCTACGCGGCCATGCCGCCGGATGCGAACCATCCCTACGGCCATACCAAGGCGGAGTACTTCTCTGCCGTTCTGGAAGGCGCGCTGATCCTCGCCGCGGCCGTGGCGATCCTGCACGAGGCCTGGAGCGCCTTCCTGGCGCCGCACCCGCCGAACCAGCCAGTCGAGGGACTGGCCATCTCAGCCCTCGCCACGGCGATCAACGCCGTCTGGGCGGGCCAGCTGTTCCGCCGCGGCCGCAGGGTGCGTTCGCCAGCCTTGCTGGCGGATGCGCGCCATCTCCTCGCGGATGTGGTCACCTCCGGTGGTGTGCTGGCGGGCGTCGCGCTGGTTGCGCTGACCGGCCTTCTCTGGCTCGATCCGCTGCTGGCGGCGCTGACCGCGCTGAACATTCTCTGGTCCGGCTGGCGCCTGGTGCGCGAGTCGGTCGGTGGCCTGATGGACGAGGCGGTGTCGCCCGACCTGTTGGCGCGCATCCGCACTGCCGTCTCCACCCATGCCGAGGGCGCGATCGAGGCGCATGACCTGCGCAGCCGGCATGCCGGCCGCGTCACCTTCATCGAGTTCCATCTGGTCGTGCCGGGGGAGATGCGGGTGCTGGAGGCGCATGCGATCTGCGACCGCGTCGAGGCGGCGCTGAGGGCCGAGATCGAGGACGCGGTCATCACCATCCATGTGGAGCCGGAGGGCAAGGCGAAGCACCACGGCGTGCTGGTGCTGTGACGACGGCCATGGCGGCGGAGCGCCGGCAGGCCAGGGCGCCGGAGCGTCCTGCCCTCTGGCCCGCGGCGCTGTCGCTGCTGTTGCACCTCGTGGCAGGGGTCGCCGCGCTCAGCATTCTGGAGCCTGCGCCTCCGGCAATGCCCGAAGCCGAACGCGGTGTGCAGCTTGTCTGGCAGGAGGTGGCGGAGGACTCGCTCGTCACCGGCGAGGAGGCGGGCGGCCCGCCGCCGCCCCCGGAGGTCGCCCCGCCGGAGGCCCCGCCGCAGGCGGTCGCGGCGCCGGCGGCCCCTCCGTCACCGCCACCCGCCGCGCTGCCTCCCGCATCGCCGGGTGGCAGGCTGGCAGGGCCGCCGACCGTGCCGGCGCCTCCGCCGGCCTCAGCGGAGATGCCGGTGGCCGAAGCCGGTCCGCTGCCTCCGGCCTCGCCGCAGGAGGTGCCCCCCACCGACGCCCTGTCCGGCCAGGCGGCGCAGGCAGCGCCGCCCGCCGAGGCGCCGGAGCAGGTGGCGGAGCTGCCCTTGCCACCGCCGCCGGTGCCGACCCCGCCATCCCGCGAGGCGGCCAGGCAGGCCGATGCGCTGGAGCAGGCGGCGCGGCCCTCTCCCTCTCCATGGGACCCCGGTCCAAGGCCCGCCATCCTCGGGGCAAGCCGTGCGACTGGCACGGTGTCGCCGCCCGGACCGCTCGATGGCTACCGCAATCCTTCGCCCGAATATCCGCGTGCCAGCCGGGAACGGGGGGAGGAGGGGGTGGTCCGCCTGCTGCTGCATGTCTCCGCAGCCGGCTTTGTCACCGCGGTGGAGGTGGCGCAGTCCTCTGGCCACGACGCGCTCGATCAGGCGGCCCGGCGGGCAGTGGCGCGCTGGCGCTTCCGCCCGGCACTGCGCGACGGCAGGCCGGTGGATGGCACGATCCGCACCGCGATCCATTTCCGCCTGACGCAGTAGGGGAAAGGCCCATGGTGAAGCTTGACGTCATCACCACCCGCGGCGGCGACGGGGGCGAGACCTCTCTCGGCGACGGCACCCGCGTGCGCAAGGATACGCTGCGGATCGAGGCGATCGGCGCGGTGGACGAGGCGAACGCTGCCATCGGTCTGGTCCGCCTGCACACGGGCGGCATGGAGGATGCGATGCTGGCCCGTATCCAGTCGGATCTCTTCGACCTCGGCGCCGATCTCTGTGTCCCGGGCTCGGGAGGGGACCGGCTACGCATCGCCACCAGTCAATGCGGCAGGCTGGAGGCCGAGATCGCCGCCATGAACGCCGAATTGCCGCCGCTCAGGAGCTTCGTGCTGCCCGGCGGCGCGCCGGGGGCGGCCGCGGCGCATCTCGCGCGCACCCTGGCGCGGCGGGCCGAGCGGGTGGTGGTGGCACTCACCGCGGCCGAGGCGCTGAATCCGGATGCGGTTCGGTACCTGAACCGCCTGTCGGACCATCTCTTCGTCCTGGCCCGTCGGCTGAACGGCAACGGTGCCAGTGACGTGCTCTGGGTCCCTGGCGCGACGCGATAACGCCGACGGGTCAGGGCGGGCGTGCCGCCCCGGCCAGGATCACCGCCGCGCCGCCGAGGCAGAGCGCCGCGCCCAGCAGGTCCGTGGCGGTGGGGACCTGCCCCTCCACCGCCCAGAGCCAGAGAAGCGACGCGGCGATGTAGATCCCGCCATAGGCGGCGAAGGCCCGCCCCGCGGCGTCCGCGGGCGCCAGGGTCAGCAGCCAGGCGAAGACGGCGAGGCTGAGCAGCCCCGGCACCACCCACCAGGCAGGCTGCCCGAGCCGCAGCCAGGCCCAGAAGGCAAAGCAGCCGGCGATCTCGGCCAGCGCCGCGCCGGCGTAGACCAGGGCGGTCACGTTACCCCGCCTCGTGCCGGCGCGGGCATCCTCACAGCGCGAAGCGCGTGCCGATCAGCACGCTGCGTCCCGGCGTGGCGAAGCCGTTCACCGGCTCCCACTTGCTGTCGCCGAGATTCCGGGCCTCCAGGAACAGCGCGACCTGATCCAGCGCCTGCCAGGTCGCGGTCACATTGATCACCGTGCCGGCCGGCGTGGTGCCGGCCGCGGCGATGGCATTGCCGGCATCATCATAACGGGCGAAGGGTCCTTCCGGGCTGCGGCCGGTGAACAGCAGGGTGGGTGCGATGATCACCCGCGGCAGCGGCCGGATGGCGGCGGTGATGCTGACCACATGCTCCGGCCGCCGCGGCAGCCGCATGCCGGTGTCGGCGTCGAAGGCCTCGGTGATGGTCCAGTTCGCCGTCGCCTGCAGCCAGGAGGCGGGGCGCAGCGTCAGGCTGAGCTCCGCGCCGTGGATCCTCGCCCGGTCCACGTTCACCAGCGTGTCGAACTGCTGATTGTAGTTGATCAGGTCGTGCACGCGGCTCTGGAAGAAGGTCCAGCCGGCGGTGGCGAAGTCAGGCTGGCCGAAGGCGGGGATGTCGGTCTCCATGCCGATCTCCCAGCCGAGGCTGCGCTCCGGCTTCAGATCGGGGTTGCCGCGGAAGAAGCTGCCGATCACGCCGAAGCGCTGGAACAGCGAGGGTGCGGCGAAGGCAGTACCGACCGACGCGTGCAGGCGGCTGTTCACCTCCGGCAGCGCCAGCACGGCGCCGAGCCGCCAGGTGGTGGCATCGGCGACGCCGGTGGTGGTGTCGTGCCGCAGCCCGGCAGTCAGATCCAGCCGGCCGAAAGCGCGGTACTGCAGGGTGGCATAGCCGCCGGTGCTGTGCTGCACGGCGTCCACCGTGGTGCGAAGGAAAGGTGAGCCGCTGGTGCTGCGTACTTCCTCCACGCCATGCGTGATGCCGAAGCCGAGCGTCCCTTCGGTCAGGGCGCCGAGCTGCGGCAGGTGCAGGGTGTTGGTCCAGTCGAGCACCGTGCGCGAGCCGCGATAGAGGTCATCCGTTGTCGCGGCGCTGCCCATATCCGGCAGGTTCACATAGCGCCGCCGGTCCTCGGTGGCCGAGAGGCGGAGGCCGGTGGTCCAGGCGCCGCCCAGCAGCCGGGTCTCGCCGCGGATCTGGCCGTACCAGCGCCGGTCCTCGCCCGAGTAGTTCGGGTCGTCGATCGGGACGTCGTCCAGCCCGAAATTGTTCTGCCGCCAGCGCAGCAGCGCCTCGAATCGCGTACCCTCCTCCGGCGTCCATCCGAGACGCGCTGTGGTGGCGGCGCCACGGAAGCCGTCGCTCTCCCCGATATTGGGCAGGCGCGGTGCGACGGCGTTGAAGCCGCGCGTGGACAGGCTCCTGGCCGAGAGCAGGTAGTCGAAGCGGCCCAGCGTGCCGGTGACGCCGAGGCCGCTGCGGAGCGTGTTCTGCGTACCGCCGGCGACCTCGCCATATGGAGCGAAGGCCCGGTCGGGGCGCGCGGCGCGGGTGATCAGGTTCACCACGCCGCCGACCGCCGCCGAGCCGTAGAGAACGGAGGCGGGGCCCCGCACCACCTCGATGCGCTCGACATCGAACAGCAGGTCCTGGCCGAAGTTGAAGGCGCCGTTCGGCTCCGACGGATCGTTCACCGGCACGCCATCGATCAGCACCAGCAGGTTGCGGCTGCCGGTTCCGCGCAGGAAGCCGCTGGTCTGCGATCCCGGTCCGCCGGTCGGCGTCAGCCTGAGGCCCGGCACCTCGACGAGCGCCTCGGCAAGCGTCTGGTAGCCGCGCTGCTCGATCTCCTGCCGCGTGATGACGGTGATGGCGGCCGGCACCCGCTCCTGCGGCGTCGGGATGCGCGTGGCGGTGACGGTGATGTCCGGGATGACCTGTTGGGCCCTTGCGGCCTGGGGCAGGGCGAGAAGGCCCCCTGCCAGGGCCACGACAACGGGTAGGCGTCGCACCGGGTTCCTCCGAGCGCACGTGACGACACGCCCCGCGCCGGTCACCCGGAACGGGGCAGGTGGACGTCGTGCTCGCATGCGGCGATGGGCCCGCGGGACGGCGGACGCACCGATGGCCCGTTGCGCCGGTGCACCCCGCCCGGCACGCGCGAGACGGCTCTGCGCCGGCCGGTCTCCTGGCTCGCGGCTTCGGCCGGGGCGGCGTCGCCACCCTGGACCTGGCCTGTCCCGCCTTCTCACGCCCGGGGGGCGCAATGGCTCGCTGGGACCGGACTCGCCGCCGACAGTTGCGGGGGCAGCCGCGGACTTGCAGGTGAAACCTCCTGCGATCGAGGCCTGGTACGCCAGGCACACTCCAGGATCGCAGGGACCCGCGCACCGCGTTCCCGTTTCAGCCCTTGCGGGCCACCGACGCATGGCGGCACGCTAGCAGAGACGCTGCGGTAGCACGAGGGACCCTGCGCGTCAGGCTGCACGGCCGAGGCCGTCCGTGGCGTCGAGGCTATGACCGCCATAGAGCCAGGCAAGCGTCTCGTACCACTCCGCCTGGCTTTTCGCGGCCATGATGGCGTTGCGCAGCGCCGCGTGCACGCCGGCCGGGTGGTAGACATGCTCGCCGATGGCGCGCGACATCAGCTGCACCCGCGCCGTGCGCAGCACCCGCTGCGCGCGATAGGCCTCCAGCGCTGCCTCGATCTGCCCCGGATGCGCCGCCACCATATGCGCGAGGCATACCGCATCCTCCAGCGCCATGCAGGCACCTTGCGCCATGTACTGCAGCATCGGGTGGGCGGCGTCGCCGAGCAGCGCGACGCGGCCATCCACCCAGCGCTCGACCGGGTCGCGGTCGCACAGCACCCAGAGCTTCCAGTCGGAGCCGTGTCTGATGACGCTCTGGGCGCGGGGGTGGATATGGGTGAAGCCCGCCATCACCGCCTCGGCCGGCACCGGCTGGCCGGCAACGGGTTCCGGCGCGTCGTTATGGTAGGTGACGACCAGGTTGAACAGCTTCCAGCCCGAGAGGGGGTAATGCACGATGTGGCATTTCGGGCCGGCCCAGAGCGTCGCCGCGTTCCAGCGCAGATCCTCGGGCATCCGCCCGGTGGGGATCACGCTGCGATAGGTGGTGTGGCCCGAGACGCGCGGCAGACCATCGCCCACCACCTGCCGGCGGATGTTGGACCAGAGCCCGTCGGCGCCGATCAGCGCCGTACCGGTAACGGCCCCGCCCGAGGCGAGGCGCGCGGTGACCGTCCCGCCGTCCTGGTCGTAGCCGATCACCTCGCTGCTCGTGCGCAGCGTGATCAGGCTGCTCTCGCGGCAGGCGCGCAGCAGGACGCCGTGCAGGTCACCGCGGTGGATGACGGCGTAGGGATTGCCGAAGCGCCGGCGGAAGGCCTCGCCGAGGTCGATATGGACGATCTCCTCGCCGAGCATCGCGTCCATCAGGCGCAGCCGGTCGATATAGACGGCCATGGCGCGGGCGGTGTCTCCGACGCCCAGCATGTCGAAGGCATGGAATGCGTTGGGGCCGAGCTGGATGCCCGCGCCGATCTCGCCGAGGGCGGGCGCCTTCTCGAGCACGATGCTGGCGACGCCCTTCCTGGCCAGACCGAGCGCCGCCGCCAGGCCGCCGATGCCACCACCAGCGATCAGGACCGGGGGCGCGGTGGGCATGGTGCTGTCTCCTCCTCGCGACCGGGGCGTGCTCGGTGACCGGCTCCGGTGAGAAGGATCAGTACTCGAATCACCAGTGTGCCACTACCGCAGCCGCATCGGCCTTCAGCCCCTCCCGGAGCAGCATGGTCAGTTTCAGGTCGGGCTGGCTGGCAAGCTTGAACGTCACCTGCTCGAAGCGGACGAAGCCGTCCACCGGGTGATGGAATGTCCTCTCGCCTCCTTGCCGGCCGAGGACGACTTGCTCATTCCAGAGTCGCATGAACTCCGGGCTCCGATGGCGCAGCCCCTCGACCAGGCCGCGGACCGAGGGATCGTCGAGATGCGCGCTGCAGTCCGCGCGAAACTCCGCGACGACGCGACGCGCGCGCTCCTGCCAGTCGCAGATGAGGGATCGTGCCGCGGGCTCCAGGAAGATGAAGCGGAGCAGGTTGCGGTCGCCGGGCCGGTCCAGCCACCCCGCGAAAAGACGTTCGGCCTGGCTGTTCCAGCACCGCGCCGTCCAGCCGCGGTCCAGGACGTAGGCAGGGGAGGCGATCGTCTCGACACAGGCCAGCAGGACCGCGGGAACATCCGCGACCTCCTCCTTGCGCTGATCGGGGTCGCGCCTTCCGGCCAGTTCGAAAAGATAGGCCCGCTCCGCCCGGTTCAGCTGCAGCGCGTCTGACAGCCTGGCCAGGGCCATCGGAGACGCCGATACGTCCCGGCCCTGCTCGATCCAGGTGTACCAGGTCGTGCTCAGCCCGGAGAGCTGGGCGACTTCCTCCCGCCGCAAGCCGTGCGCCCTGCGCCTGCTGCCGGCCGGTAGCCCGATGGATGCCGGGACGAGCTTCTCTCTTTGCGCCCTGACGAAGGCGCCCAAGGCACGCCGCTGCTCTGCGGACCTGATCTCGGGCATGGTGTGAATTATACCAGTATAAACATGCTTCTTAAACCAGTGTCACACTGGAGGTAAGTGAGCCAGGCGGCCTCCGCATGGACGTTTCCGCAGCGGGAAGGGTGAGGATGCACATCCCAGGTCTGGTTCTGCCCGTTTTCGCCGTCATCCTGACCGGCTGGATCACGGGCGCTCTCGGCTATGTGCCGCGAACGCTTTCGGCGCCGCTCATGCAGTTTGCTTACAACCTGGCGATGCCCGCACTGGTCTTCCTGACGATCGCGCAGGAGCCGGTCCACGCGCTGCTGGACTGGCGGTTCATCGCTGCCTTCGGCGGCGGCTCGGGTCTCTACTTCGCGGCGGTATTCGTGGCGGCACGTCGCCTATCGAGCGCAGGGCTCGGCGGCAGCGCGATGCTGGCCTCCGCCGCCTCCATGACGAATACCGGATTCGTGGCGCTGCCGATACTTCAGGCCGTGTACGGGGAGAGAGGAATTCTGCCGGCAGCGATCGCAACGGTGTTCGTGGCCGTCGTCATGTTCCCCGCCCTGGTCGCCCTGCTCGAACTTGACCGGCATGGCCAGTCCCGAAGAACCAGCCTGCTGGCACTCGCCAGGCAGGTCGTGATCAACCCCGTCGTGATCTCCACCATGCTCGGGCTGTTCTGGTCGATACTGGGACGACCGCTACCGTCCCCGGTCGCCGTCTATGCGGGCCTGTTCGGGCAGGCGCTCACGCCATGTGCCCTTTTCTCGGTCGGTCTTGGCCTCTCCTGTCACGGCCTACGTAGCGACTTTCAGGGATCGGTCCTGCTGTCGATGCTCAAGCTCGTGGTCATGCCGCTGGTGGTGCTCGGCCTGAGTGCTGCGCTCGGCCTGGGACCGGTCCAAACCCTGGCGGCCGTCGTCTGCGCAGCGGTTCCGACCGCCAAGACTGCCTTCGTGCTTGCGAGCGCCTATCAGGTCGAGGCGTCCATGGTCGGGTCCGCAATCTCCATGACAACGCTGCTGTCGGTGGTGACGCTGTTCGGTTGGCTCTGGGCGCTGAGCTAGTCGTTCCAGGGAGAATCCGCGAGGTCGATGCTTCGACCGCCTCGGTCGCACCGGTGCAGGCCCGGTCGGGAGCAGGTGTTGGCGTAGAGCGGCCAGGATCCGTTTTCGGTCGGAAGGCCGGGTGATGCCCCGCTACTGCGCAGCCTGCGCCGCCGTGATCTCCCCGGTGAGCTGCGTGCGGACCAGTTCCGCGAAGCGGCCGCCCTGACGGACCAGTTCGTCGAAATTGCCGCGTTCCACGATGCGCCCGCCCTCGAAGACGAGGATCTCGTCGGCGTCGCGCACGGTGGAGAGGCGATGGGCGATGATGAAGGTCGTGCGCCCCTGCATCAGCGCCCTCAGAGCCTTCTGCACCCGCGCTTCCGTGGCGGCATCCAGCGCGCTGGTCGCCTCGTCCAGGATCAGCACCGGCGGATCCTTGAGCAGCGCGCGCGCGATCGCGAGGCGCTGCCGCTGCCCGCCCGACAGGTTCGATCCGCGCTCGCCCACCACGGTGTCGTAGCCATGCGGCTGGCGCTGGATGAAGTCATGCGCCTCGGCCATGCGGCAGGCCTGCTCCAGTTCCCCGTCCGTCGCATTGGGCTTGCCGACCAGCAGATTGTCCCGGATCGAGCGGTTGAACAGCATGCTCTCCTGGAACACCACGCCGACATTCTTCCGAAGGCTGACCAGCGTGATGTCGCGGAGGTCGTGCCCGTCCAGCGTGATGCGGCCCTCTACCGGATCCCACATGCGCTGCAGCAGCGCCATGGCGGTGGACTTGCCGGCGCCGGTCTGGCCGACCAGTGCCACGGTGCGGCCAGGCGGTGCCGTGAAATCGACGTCGGACAGGATGCGCGGCCCGCCTGGATAGGCGAAGGCCACGTGGTCGAAGGCGACCTCGCCCGCGACCCGCGGCAGCGCCAGCGCGCCCGGCTTCTCGGGCACCGTGCTGGTGGCGTCCAGGATCTCGAAGAATTCGGCGATTGCCGGGGCGTGGAACACCAGGCGGGAGACGAAGCCGACCGCTCCCTCGAGCCGACCGATCAGCAGGGTGGCGAAGCCCATGAAGCTGACGATCTCGCCGACCGAGGCCTGGCCGTCGAGGTGCAGCATGGTGCCGAGGACGAAGATCGCGATGACGGTGATGGTGCTGGCCGCGCGCGTCATCACCGAGACGACCGCCCACCAGTTCAGCACCGGAAACTGGTGATCGAGCACCTGGCGCACGATATCGCCGAAGATCCGCGCCTCGGTGCTGAGCCGGGTGAAGGATTGCACCACCACGATGTTCGAGAGCGCATCCTGCGCATTGCCGGCCAGCTGGCTGTGGTAGCGCTCGACGATCGACTGCGCCTCGTCGGTACGGCGGACGACGTAGGCGACCATGGCGGAAAACACCACGACCAGGCCGATCAGCAGCAGGCCGAGCCGCCAGTTCAGGGCGAGCGTCAGCGGCAGCAGCACGACCACGGCGATAAAGGTGTTCAGGTGCTCGCGGAAGAAGGAGAGCCAGATGGCGAACAGGTGATCGGAGCCGGCCAGCATCACCTTCATCAGCCGTCCCGACTGCACATCGCCGTGGAAGGAGGGTGGCAGGGCGAGCACGTGCTGGAAGTACCGGCTCATGGCGGCCAGCCGGTTGCGGTGCGCCATGCGATCCGCGAGCAGGGAGACGGCGACATTGGCCCCGATGCCGGAGAGGCCGACTGCCGTCCATAGGGCGAGCAGCGCCAGTGCTTCCGTCCACACCGCTTCGCGGGTGATGCCGGCGGCACGCGTCAGCACATCCACGACGCGGCCGAACAGCACCGGTTCGAGGAATTGCAACCCGGCCAGGGCCATGTTGGCGACGGTAAGGCCGATTGCCACCCAGCGGTCCGGTGCCAGGACCCGCAGGACCCGGGTGTAGAGCCTGACGAAGTCCATCCGTCCGCGTCCCCGATGGCCAAGTCCGGGCCTGCCGCCGATCCGGAGGCGGCGAGCTTGGCCCGATCTCCACGCGTCCCTACCGGTCGTGCCGCGCGGCGGCAAGGCTTGCCCGCGGCCCCCCGATACGGCAGGAACGATCATGCAGCGACAAAGCGGGACGGAAGTTCCCGCGGGCGGGGGAGGGGATGACGGAAATGTTTCGGACCACGAGGGGTACGCCGTCGGCAGCATGGGCGCTGCTGTCCGCAGCCTCCGCAGGGCAGACCCGGTCGCCTTGCTGGTCCATCTGCGCGTCGCGGCTGGTCCTGCCCCGCCCTTCGGCCGGCTTCACCGACCTGCATCCGCCGTCGATGGCGGCGCGGCCGGGCTCGGTCCCTGGCCGGATGATGGCGGCCAGGAAGCGTCCCGGGATGGCGACGGAGTCCGCTAGGCGCACGGGACCCGAGGCTTGTACGCGATCCCTCAGCCCGGTTGATGAGCACCGCATCGATCCGTGGACGAAAGAGCGGCTGGAGGACCTGCCGCCGGCTACATGTCAGCCCCCATGCCGATCCGAGACCTGGCACGGAGGATCGAAACCGTGCGGGCGCAGCCGGGCGAACTCGCGCCTGCGCAGGAGCGGGCAGCGGCGGACCCTGCAGCCTTCGAACGAGATGCCGGTCCCCATCACAGGGGCCGGGCAAAGCCAGGCACTGCGCGGCGGGCCGATGGTCGCCGAGAGGGGACCGAAGGGCTGCGCTGCCGCCTCCTCTTTCGGGCACCAGAGGCCCCTCGCGGCCTTTGCGCTGCGGCCGGACGGCACGGCAGAGATATATGCCGAGCCCATCCGGAACGAGGCCGGGACATGGAAGAGGCAGCCGCGAGGCTGGCGCCGGTCCGGACCGATCCGCCCCGGTTCCACGCGAGCGGAAAGGTTTCGCTAGTCATCCCGCCTGCATCCTCACCCCTGGAAGCAGTGTTACGAGAGGTTGTCTCATGCCCGCCATCACACGCCGCACCACCCTTGCCGCCGCTGCCTCGCTGCTGGCGGCGCCCGCCGTGCATGCCCAGCAGGGCTACCCGAACCGCCCCCTGCGCCTGGTGGTGCCCTTCACACCCGCGGGCACCACGGATATCGCGGCACGGATCCTGGCCGAACGGCTCGGCCAGAGGCTGGGCCAGCAGGTGGTGGTGGAGAACCGACCCGGGGCCGGCGGCAATCTCGGCTCGGACATCGTCGCCAAGTCGGAGCCAGACGGGTACACGCTGCTGATGTGCACGGTCAGCAGCAGTGCCATCAACTACTCTCTTTACGGGCAGCGCATGCCCTACAAGCCGGAGGATCTGGCCGGAGTCG
>Ga0182741_1004608_pt1 | contig 13449 bp, 5 predicted proteins | sample eDN5th37CBELigOP_FD_128874 | JGI IMG/M metagenome (GOLD analysis project Ga0182741, IMG submission 128874) | Enriched Organic Plus compost microbial communities from Emeryville, California, USA - eDNA 5th pass 37_C BE-Lig OP (version 2) (version 2) ...
AGAAATTGGAGTGTTCATGAAACTTTCAACCTGAGTCTTCAGCCGAACAGTCTGAGGCTTTAGACGATAAGCCTGAGGTAAACCAGTAGACTTATTTACTCACTAACTTCTTTTTAACATATATGAAAAAACACTTTATAAACTAATTCAAACAACTAGAAAAGTCTTCACCCGTTCGTACAGAGTCCTCAGACGATCATACAGAGTCTTCAGACGATATTATGCCGAGAAAAGTGAATACCGCTACTAATTGCAATTGTTCTGCAGTTGTAAGCTGTTGCGGTTCGTTTCTTACATCTAAACAAGATAAGACCCCACTCTCTAAACGACAAACTCTTGTGCAGGACAACACACAACCCATTCAAAACAGTTCTACTCAAAACGCTGTACCTCAAGAGCAACCTGAGGCTCATGAGCAGCCTGTGGTCCAAGAGTAGTAGAGTGGTTATTTATGTTAAGATTTTATCCTATATAGTAAAAAGAGATACAGAGTCTTCAGACTATCACACGACCATGTTATCATTTGAAGAGATCAACAGTAAATCAATACCAATTGCCTACGTTGGTGATGTTGAGAAATCAAGCCCTCTCCATAATAAAGTTGTCTTTCTTACTAAGCCAGAAGATGTTAAGACACGGGAAGAGAAGCGCAAACTTGAAGAGTGTCATCAATTAATCACAGGTCGCCACGAAACTTTTCCTGAAACAAACACCTTATACGACTTTTATTCAGAACAGGAGACCAAACATAACCTCTTCTGTAAACGAGTTGCAATCCTTGAGGGTAAATTCTACCCACTTCCCGTGTCTCAGTCTAAGACGAGTCTAACTTCTCGCGTATTTCTTTCTGGTAAGCCCGGTGTGGCAGAGGCGGCTTATATTACCTCTCTGCCCTTAGGTGCTTTCTGGGCCAGGACAGATAATCAAGGCCAGGACGGATGCAAAAAGCCGAATTGTGTACACTTCCCATATTGCGTAAATGCGGTGTTGGCGTTGGTAAGGATGCAAATGGTCTCGCCATATCTCATGCAACAATTACCCGGTTCCCGAATATAGAGTCAAAATGTCCGCACCCCTGCTGCGTCGCCGCGTTTTCCTTGTCGGAGGACACATTACCAAGTTCCTTGGAAAGGGCAATCCGGCGTTCATTGATAAGAAGCATCCGGACTTCGGTAAGCGTGAAAATCCTAATTTGGAATGGTACATCAATACTGCGGTCCGTGAGACCCTCCAGGAGACCAAGGTCGACGCTAAGCTCATCGAAAAAGCCATTATTGGCAACTTTGCTGCGGACCTGTTCAACTCCCAGGGCCACTTGGGCCCACTTCTTGTCGCCGCACACCCCGATTTGCGCTATGTCCCTGCATGGCATGTTGAGGGTGCGTGCGCTTCGGGCGGTCTCGCGTACACCAGCGGCATTGAGGCCATCCAGGCTGGCAGCGACCTCGTTTTGGCAGTCGGTGCTGAGGTTCAGACCACTGTTTCGCCTCGTCAGGGTGGTGACTACCTCGCTCGTGCGTCCCACTACGCCACTCAGCGCGCTTTGGATGACTTCACCTTCCCTGCACTCTTTGCTCGCCGCATGAAGGCCTACTGCGAGGCACATAACGTCACTCCCGCTGACATTGCTCCTGTTTCTGTCAAGGCTTATGCTAACGGCAACAAGAACCCTCTTGCACACATGCAGGCTGTTAAGATGCCTCTTGAGGTCGCTGCTAATGCTTCCGACAGGAACCCCAACTTCCTCAGTAACCCTGACCTCAAGCCCTGGCTCAAGACTTCGGACTGCTCCCAGGTTTCCGATGGTGGTGCAGGCCTCATCCTGGCATCTGAGGAGGGTCTAAAGAAGATCGGAAAGACCCCTGAGGACTGCATTGAGGTTCTCTCTTATTCCGTTGCTGCTGACAGCCTCGTCACTGATGGTGACCTCACCGTTATGGGCACCGTTGGTACCGCTGCTCGCCGTGCCATGACTGCCGCTGGAATTGCTCCTAAGGACATCCAGGTCGCTGAGGTTCATGACTGCTTCAACATCGCTGAGGTTCTTTCTTACGAGGCCATTGGCTGGGCTGAGAAGGGCAAGGGCCACTTGCTTGCTAAGGAGGGTGTCACTCACATCGACGGCAAGCACCCCACCAACACCGGTGGTGGCCTCATCTCATTTGGTCACCCCGTCGGTGCCACTGGTATCAAGCAGGTACTCGAGGTCGCTCGCCAGATCAAGGGCCAGTGCGGTGACTACCAGGTCGGTGGCAAGGACTCGAGCCGATGGCCCACTCTCGGTCTCACTCTCAACATGGGTGGTGATGACAAGACGGCTGTTTCCTCCGTTCTCTCCGCTCCTCGTCGCAAGTAAGTTGGTACATGGCCCTGACGAAGTGTTGGGTTTCATTCTTAAGATTCGGCCCAAGAGGCGGGTCCATTCCTTATTACATGTCCAGGTTTGTAATTAAATACGCTTTCAATACCAATCCCGCTTTACCTTTATGCTACTCTGTCCAGTAGTAGCTTATTCGAAAACCTCTGACTCACCACAGTTCTCAAGGTTGGAGTCACCCTCCCTCAGTTGACTCGCCTGCGCTTGCGAGTGTGGTTTGCACATGCTTGCGCTCAAGTTGCCACTCGTTCGTTCACATATGTATGCAACGGAAGTAGTAGTGTATAGTCAATTCAGTTTCACCCCACTTTGATAACTTCCCGCCCGGTTCTGGGCTCAACCGCGAAAAGGGTACTTGGCGTGCATTCAATCACGTCTTTGAGATTTTGACTCCGTATTGGAGTATTGCACGTCCGCGTGTCCATAAATCAGCATTTAGATGTAATTCTTCAGTGTCGGCTCGCGCATCGCACCGCCCCGGACGCCCACGCGCGGTCGTGGCACAAAATTGCCTACGAGCCGCGCGCGCGGGCGGGAAATGTCACCAGTCACAAGTGATGAATCCAGTCGGATCTTGAGAAAAATCTCGAATTGAGGTGAAAAAACTGCGTGATCCGGTTGGACTTTAGAGGCGTGTTGGGGGCGAACGCGCAGTGCCATGCGTGGGATCACACCACGTTTGTGTAGCCAACGCGTGAAGGTATGCAAAGATATTCTAGATCTTGCGTAACACTCGCTCACACACGCGAATAATGCAACACAATGCAAGTTTAGGTAGTTTCGAATATGTCATCTGAAGGCTTCACCAAAATTAAGGTTGCTAACCCCGTCGTCGATCTCGATGGTACGTAGATTGCACGCGTAGTGCATGCTCTGGTCTCTCTTCCTGCGCTGTCGTGGTGTGCTCTGCCCGCTGCAATGTACATGAAACGCCGTGTAAAGACTTCCGAGCCCGAAACTCTGCTCACTGAATAGGACGCCGACCAACCGGTAACGCACCGGATATGTAACGCAATATCCCCTGGAATGCAGGTGATGAGATGACTCGCGTCATCTGGAAGGCCATCAAGGAGAAGCTCATCCTCCCCTACCTCGACATCGACATCAAGTACTTCGATCTCGGCATCGAGAACCGTGATAAGACCGAGGATCGTGTGACGATTGAGGCCGCTGAGGCAATCAAGCAGTACAACGTGGGTATCAAGTGCGCCACGATCACCCCCGATGAAGCTCGTGTCAAGGAGTTTAACCTCAAGAAGATGTGGCTCTCTCCCAACGGTACTATCCGTAACGTTTTGGGTGGTACCATCTTCCGTGAGCCCATCTTGACCAAGAACGTGCCTCGTCTCGTGACTACTTGGACCAAGCCCATCATCATTGGCCGTCACGCCTTCGGTGATCAGTACAAGGCTCAGAACGTCCGTATCCCTGCTCCTGGTAAGGTTCAGCTCGTCTACACTCCTGCAGACGGCAGCCCTGCTCAGACCTGGGAGGTTTACGACTTCAAGTCGCCTGGTGTTGCTATGGGTATGTTCAACGTCGACAAGTCGATCGAGGATTTCGCTCACTCGTCCATGATCTACGCGCTCTCCCGTGGCGTTCCTCTCTACATGTCCACCAAGAACACCATCCTCAAGGCTTACGATGGTCGCTTCAAGGACATCTTCCAGGAGATCTACGAGCAGCACTACAAGGCTCAGTTCGAGGCTCGTGGCATCTGGTACGAGCATCGCCTTATTGACGACATGGTTGCTTACGCCTTGAAGTCTGAGGGTGGCTTCGTCTGGGCTTGCAAGAACTACGATGGTGATGTCCAGTCCGACTCTGTCGCTCAGGGTTACGGTTCTCTCGGTCTTATGACCTCCGTCCTCGTCTGCCCTGATGGCAAGACTGTTGAGGCTGAGGCTGCTCACGGTACTGTCACTCGCCACTACCGTCAGTGGCAGAAGGGTGAGAAGACCTCGACCAACCCCATCGCTTCCATCTTCGCATGGACCCGTGGTTTGGCTCACCGTGCTAAGCTCGATGAGAACAAGGAGCTTGACGAGTTCTGCACCAAGCTTGAGCAGACCTGCATTGAGACCATCGAGTCTGGCGTCATGACCAAGGACCTCGCTCTCTGCGTCTACGGCAAGGACATGAAGCCTGAGCACTGGAAGGAGACCTTCGAGTTCCTTGACATCCTCGCTCACAACCTCGAGAAGAAGTTGAAGGGCAAGTAAGTAGCGATCGGTACTTACTAGTCCAAATGTTTGCCATCTGTCTTGATATGCCTTCAGATACATAATTCACAGCGCCGTTGACTCAATAAAGTTACAGGCTTTAATCAGCATAGCGCCTACGCTGTCTTAAGACCGGACTAGTCCTATCAGCTTGATGCTTTGGTGTGATTCCTCGGACCAAGCGGGGTGGGCAAGAGGTTCGTTCTCCATGATAGTAATAGCCCGGTCTATGAACCTGCGCGCATGGAGCACGCTTGACCTCCACTTAGCGCATCTCGGCTCTCTCGGACTGGATTGGATGTGTCCCCACACTGCTAGTGCGGCGGAAAGCTGCCGAGGCGAGTGCGAATCCCCGAACGAAACCCGTCTCTCGCACTATTAAAAAGTGGATACTGCGACACTGCACGAGGGATTCAATATACACACGGCAGCTGGCACCTAGGTCGCAGCACGTCTGGCATATTATATTCGCACAACACGGCCCGTCACGTGAGATATCACACACAAACCGGACTTTCCGGGGTTTGGGGCTGAGGAGTGGTGTTTTGCACGCGTGTCGACATGATATGACGCATTTTGATGATACATTTAGCCAAAAATCACTCACTTCACGGTAAATATAACCACCATACCCACAGAGGATAGGGCATACCCTGCCAACCCATGTCCTTTCTCCGAGCTTTCACCAAGGCATATACGCGATGCGCACGTGCGCGCAGTACCCTGGCCTCGCATTCGTTCTCCGCAGGTGCGGGCGCCTTAGGCAGAGCCGGCTACGCGACGGCTGCTCCGGCAACCGTAGCAGTCACGATGAATATGTCCGCAGCACAGAGTCGAGCCGCACAAATGAGCAGACTCGCGACGAGTAGCGGAGCGGCGTGCACCCTCCCAGGCATGACAAGCGTGGCAGGCATCAGCAGCGGGGGCTGCGGATCACGCCTCTTGAGCAATGGAGTGAATGGCAGTGGTAGGAGGAATAATGGTGTGGTCGCAGCAGCAGAGCTGAGCATACCACAGACACTGCTGGACGATGGTACGTAGCAGTGCCACATGCACGAGCAAGGCAAGTTAACGCTTTTAAGAGTAAGTCGTCGATCCTTTGCGCTTTGGCTTTGGCTTTGGCTTTGGCTGTGGCTTAGGCTGGCGAGCCCTAAGCTGTTCGGTGGTTGGTGGACGGTCCGAGAGAACAAGCAGGGCAGGGATCAACACAAGGAGGAACGATACAAGTCGATTGATTCCAACTTCAAGCACTGTCACGGGCACCTCCTCACTCACACTCCGCATCTACTGACCCTCAATTTACTTACTCTAGGCGGATGATGATGATGTGGTGGCGATGATTATGATGCTAGCATCGACAACTCCACGACGATTCTGATGATGGTGATGAACATTGTACATAGCAAAGAGCGTTTTCGCTAGTGTCCTGCTGATGATTTAACAAGTACTTTTGTACAGAGAGAATGAAGAGCAAGACCGTTCGAGTCAGATTCCGATGTACAGAAACTTTACCCGTGTTATATGTATTACAACGAATCCTTGCCATAAAGGTGATTCCATTATGAGCTTTACTTTTGACCTTTACTGTATTGTACTGTACAATCTTAGGGCAGTGGGATGGGTGAGGGCTGCAGAGGTGTCGTTGAGTGTTGTGCCGTTTGGTCTTGTGAGGCATCTGTTTTGATGCCAGCAGCCAGGGACTCATTCTTGAGGACCAACGAATCTGATTCTAGCTTCGGTACCGTTCCCAGTGCGACTGCGATTGCATCACCAGGCGATGCTGGATCCGTTGGACTATTTCCACGCTGAAGGAGGTTCATGATCATTTGGATCTCCTTCTCAACTGCAGCTGTGAGGCCAAGCTTCGAAACCACGGTCTCGAGAAGGCTTGGCTTGGGATCGACAGCACTCGTTGCGCTGATTTCAGATTTGTCACTCGCTCCGGACTTAGCACGGTTCCACTGCTCAATAACCTGCCTCGATTCTTCGTTCTCTTCCTTGCGACTCTCAGGTACAGACTTCTTGCTCTCCTTCTTGATCTTCTTCAGTTCGTGCTCTCCCAGTCGAATCAACTTTGGAATCAAGGCCTTCTGCAGATGGCAGAGCTTATCCAGAGTATTGAGCAGTGGGCCCGTCCTCGCGTTCATTTTCATTTGGAGGATGCGAACCGTCAAGCCCTGATAGACCTCCAAGTACTCGTTTGTCGCGATGGTGCACAACAATTCGATGCACTCTTCGATTTCTCGACGAGTGACTGAGGTGTACGCGTTGGGCTGCCCTTGAATCGCTGCCGTATTCTGGGCTAGCGATGTGATCAATGCATCGAGAGCCATCCGTGCCATGTCACCACCGCCGCGAGTTGCCATTGATGCAGTATATCCACCTTTCGCACGATGGTTTACTAGCGTCACACGAATCCTATTCAAGAGATCAGTAAGCTTGCTCAACTTTGCAAGCTGCTCCTGCGCTTCAACGACCTCAGGGGCATGCTCTCGAGCCTTTTCCTTTGTGCGTTGCATCACTCGATCCTTCAAGTCTTGCGGCAGAGAAGCATAGTATTTGCTTTCGACTTCATCCTCGGTCTCCTCTTCATTCGCACTCGCATCGTCATCTCCACTGTCTCCTTCGTCATCGCTCTTGTCCGAATTGTCATCGTCAATCTCATATACTGTGGAGGATGTGGGGTTCTCAGTCTCCGACAGCAGCGCACCCTCTCGATACCTGCGAGAAACGTTGATTCCCGTGCGCTCTTGAATCAATTTCAAACATGCTGCAACATCTTGAAGGGCTCGCACAGGTGCCAGGGCCAGTGCTCCATCATCTGAGATGCACGTCGCTACATTAGCCAACAGCAGTTTGAACTGTGTGCTGAGTTGATCCGACTCCCAGAACCCTTTGCATCTGGATCTCCACACCCAGACTTTGCTTGGAACCCGTTCTTCGGGAGGCGGCGATGGCAGCGACGGAGGCAGCACAGAGTTACCATCGCCTCTAGGGATTTGCTTTGAGTTGACATCTCCGTGAACCTGGTCTTTTAGGTTGCTTAGGATGTCCTGTACACTCAGCTTCGTGAATTGTTTCGCCGAACTCTCGGCTCGTGGAATTGCGACAGGCTTCATTCGTGCGAGTGATGTACGTACGGGGTAGCCAAAGTGCCAGTCGGTGAGCTTTGGCGGCCCCAACACATTGTTGGAAGGTCGGTTATTTGCTAATAGTCCTCCTGGCTTAAACAGATGTTCGTTAGATATTCCCGTCAGTTTAGCGAACTTAGCAGCGTCAGAGGCAACAATGAGGGAGAGTGACTCTTCCGTTTCTCGCGCCGCAGGAAGCAACGCCTTGGCAACCGCAACACCTCTCGTCTTCATGAGCGTGTCTGTCACCATCGGGGTTAGCACCGATACTTGAGACGTATTCGCACCATCATTCTCAATAACGTTTTGGATGAACTGGTTGTGGTCTCGCATAACCAGCAATAGACACCGGAAGAATAGTGCTGCATATCGCTTTGGCTTCATATTAACGAGGGCTTGACAAAGGGCCAAGTTAGACTGCATACGCGATGCCGAGGCGCCTTCCTCAAGAAGGCTAGGGGCCGGCTGAACGGGAGATTGGAATGGATCCGAAATGATAGATGGAGGAGCTGGGCTAGTTCGGTCCTGTGACGGAGCTGAATCTCGTTGTACCATGGGCGTGAGCCTGACATCTTCGAAGGATGTCGAAGTCGCCAACTTGGTTCTGCGCAGTGTCTCCGCCTTGTACGACTCCGGGAAGATTGCAAGGATTCGTCCAATATCGTCCACCGTGATCGATATTCGGAATGCGCGGTCTGTAGCATAGTTTTGGATGTCACTGAGCCAAACAAATACCTGCTTATCTCGAGCCAGAAGAGCGAACGCTGCTTCTTCTAACACATCAAACACACGCAAGACCCGCTCGAGTTGGATCGCGAGTCGGGGCCATTGACTTGGCATCCGCAGCCGTCCGAGAGCGCTCGTGGCATCGGAGTCAAGTTCATCATTCTCATAGTGTCGAACAAGCTCCATCCACTTTGGCAGCTGGGATAGATCCAAGGATTCCACATCGATCTGGCTGGCTGCCTTCCCCGCTTCAGTCTTCACTCGGGCGACATCTACGCTTGGACCACTCGAGATGGACTTCTGCTCAACTTCCTTTGCCTGCACGGCCAAGTCAACGAGGGACACTTCTCCAATTACCTGTTGCTGCTTGTTTGTATCCCCGGTTCCAGCTCCTGCTAGGTCTCGAATCGGATGGGAATCCAACGAGTCTCCTCCAACGGATACATCAGACCTTTCTAATCGATCAAGCTCCACCAACCCAGCTTGCACGAATTCTTGCAGTGGCGTAACCTTGGTTCGTTGCTCCTGTTGCTTTGATACCGTTGCAACTTCTCCCGTTCGTCTCCTCCTTCCAGACGCCAGAAGCAGACTGCTTCCAAGATGACTTGGAAAATGGCCTCCCTGAACTCTCTTGTGTCTACCGGCGCCAGCTTCCTCATCAACCTCTTGGTCCGACTTATCACCCTCAGTCGTACCTGTAACGCCGCTCTTGCCTGTGGGCGACTTGGTAGGGGTGCGCCGACTCCGGGTTCTCTTCTCGCCGATGGCCAGGAGCTCGTCCAGATCAGCGCTTTGGACCAGAGCCTCCATTTGGCTTTGGCGCTCGGCCTCGATATCCGCCTGCTGCCTGGCCGCCTGCTCCTGCTGTTGCTGCTGTAACCTTGCAAGACGAGGGGAGCTCCTGGGTCTTCGAGGCTCCTCAGCGGGGTCTGTGCTGGTTTCCTCACGCTGTGCGGACCGCCTCGTCCTTGGAGTGGAATGATCTTGCGTGCTGGAGCTAGGTCCTTGCTCGGTTCGTGTTGTGCGCCGAGATCCCTGCAGTGATTCGTTACTCGGCTGGTCCATCGCAGAGTTTGATCTGGGTGGTGTTGCGGCACTTCTTCTGTTCATTCCGTTAGTGCCTGATAAATCTGTGATAATATGTTATCCAGACCAGTGCTTACAATCGAATGCAAGTGTGCATATACTAAATGCACAACTAGATCCCCCGCAAAACCCTATTTAAACCTCGTGGATTGCACCTTTCAACCGTGAGTCCTTCAACTGAAAAGTTTGAAAATTCAAATTTTCAACGGCTCTCGCGGGGCGGGGCCCATCCGTCCTGGCCCGGATTCGCCCCCCAGACGCCCCCTCTCCCCTGCCCTGCCCAAGGCACGCCCAGCGCGGCAGCACTGCACGTGTCGGCACACGCAGCGCGTACACGCCTGTCCGCAGCGCTACACATAAAGATACACACGAATCAGCTAAGAACCTCCTTGCTCAGGGGAGGCACATGAACGAAATACTACTGCGAGACTGGGCAGTCACTGGTTCCGTCATCGGTACTCAACGTAGGAGAGGGTAGCGCCTGGGTTGCGCTCATTGCGAGGTGTTGCAGACCGGGTGCTAGCTGCAGAGGAGTGGCGGGACTGATCGCGCAGCGGCATCATGTCCGTCTGCAGACACTTCCGGGTGGCGTGAAATGCTCCAATCTTGGAAAAACGCGATTTTGACTTGAAACGTAGGGATGCGGGGCGTGCATCCAGACATGAGTCGGTGCGGAGCATTACCTCGTCGTGAGAGCGTTGGTTTCCCTGGAGGGTGCCATGGGATGCCGCAGACAGCGTAGAAAACCGCCCCCAAAGAGAGACGGAAAAAGCTTGAGAAACTTGAATTCCCACATATTGTGATCACGTGTGTGTGAGAGTGCAGACGGATAATAATGTGATTGTGCTCCATTTCTTACGTGTAAAAATCCATTGACCTGTCTTTTCAAGTCCACTCATCCAGCAAGTCCACCAACCAACACCCTTGGAAAGACTCCGAAACGGCCTTCTGACGACATACGCGCACGCGTCGGCACGCAGACCCGGACACCATGTCGCGAGCAGATCAGCTCGCTCGCTTTGACCTCCTAGACGGTTCTGCGCGGCGCTCGATCTCGAAGAGGCAGGAGCATGTGGCGAGAGACACGGCGACAACCCCCCATGACCACGACGAGGAACAGAGCTTCCTGGGGGAATGCGCGTTCGGGAAGCGCAGAGCGCTGGAGTCACCCATGGAGCGCATTTCGGACAAGCGCCTTCAACTGGAGTGCAACGAGAACACTATACCGAATCGTGGAAGACGGGAGCAGTCGGTAACGGGTCTCAGCTTCGCTAACACAGGCGCCAAGAAGCAGTTCTTCGATTACGACGATGATGGCGACGACGACTTACTCAACGATGACTTGGGTGAGATGGCTTTCTCAAGAAAGATTGGCGCACGAGCAGACGAAATTACTGATATCTTTGCCAACTGGCAAGATGACGATGACGACACGCACGCAGACATGCTCCGAAACCAGCCGCAGAGAACTCATGGGCATCATGGGCAGACGCTGCCTCAAGTCCAGCCCTTGCAGCAGTCTCAACAACCTCAGCAGTCATCATCTGCTCTGCGTCCATCGACAAATGTATCCTCATTACCATTAGCTTCTGATGGGGGATCGGGAGGCATCACAAGATTCACTGAGCGCGCACCTGGACTCTCGAGCTCATCAACAGGTCTGGCAAGCTTCCTGACTCGGAAAGACAACTTCTCTTTGCTTGGTGCAGGCCAAAGGAATCCCACTAGAGTGTCCCAGTCCCTAACCCCTGCAGGCCCGGGTAGCACGGCTTTGCCAGGCGGGTTTAACACACCAGGCATGTCAGCGAATGATTCCTCCACATCTTCATCAGTCCCACGCCAGCAAGGTGGCTCAGGTCTTCTTCCCATCACAAAGGTTCTCCCAGAACACGTCGCTGTATTTGCAAATTACACAAACTTCAACATTGTGCAGAGCAAATGTTTTCCAACAGTTTACGAGTCGGACCGCAACTGCTTGGTCTCTGCTCCCACAGGTTGTGGCAAGACTGTTATCTTTGAACTTGCCATTCTTCGATTGTTCCGCGAACACACTTCGACTAGGCCCCGTAATCCTAACGACAAGAGTGTGGGACGATGGGGCCTTCCTAGCTATCGTCTAACAGACCCTACGCGACCAAAGGGCAACTTGAAGGCTATTTACATCTGTCCACTCAAAGCGTTGTGCCAGGAACGCCATACGGATTGGGTACAAAAGTTCGGTCCATTGGGATTCCGTGTCGGCCAGTTGACTGGCGATACTCAGGACGTCGATCTTGCCGCGGTGAACTCATTCGACCTTATCATCACAACACCCGAGAAGTGGGATGCTATGACGCGGCGCTGGAATTCTTCAACCGATTCTCTTGCGCTAATGAATTCAACTGGGCTGCTTATGATTGATGAAGTTCATGTCTTGAATGAAACTCGCGGAGGTTGTCTTGAGGGTACGATTACCAGGTACAAAATGATGAAAGCTACCTTCCAAGCGGCACTTACTGCAGCTACGACGGGTGCAACTAGCAGTTCCCAGGGCGATGAGAGCAGCAGCAGTCGTACTGCTTCAGTTCCAAAGTCCTCGCCATTCCCAGAGCAAGCAGAGTTATTGCCACTGCTTCCACCCATCGCAGACGTCCGATTCGTTGCTCTTAGTGCAACAATCCCGAATCATGCAGATATTGCGGCGTGGCTTGGTGCAGTATCACTGAGTTTTGGACCAGAGTTTCGACCTGTTCCTCTTCAAATTCATGTTCGCGACTATCCATCCAACAAGAATGCCTACCACTTCTCCAACAATCTGAACTACAAACTCCTAGACATTATCCGCGAGTTCTCAGAGGGAAGGCCTACGCTTGTTTTCTGCGCCACCCGTGGAGAGTGCTTGAAGGCGGCTCAAGAGCTGGTGAAAGGGGCCCAGGCTCTAAGCGGGCCTGGTAGATCTTGCTTCGTGACATCTTCTGAACAAAGGGACCGATTAGTTGCGGCTTCGAAAAAGTTTCGTAACAAGAGTGTAGCCGAAGTTGTTCTGAGTGGCGTGGGTGTTCACACCGCTGGACTGGAGCATGCTGACCGTCACTTGATGGAATCATTGTTTTTATCTGGCCACATCGTCGCGCTGTGTACTACCTCGACATTAGCACAGGGTGTGAACTTACCTGCACATCTTGTAATCATCAAAGGCACCCAGTACTATGTCAAAGGCGAAGGATACCAAGAATACCCTGGTAGCCAAATCGTCCAGATGATTGGTCGCGCCGGTCGTCCTCAATTCGACACGTGCGCCAAGGCGGTTATTATGACGCAGAGTTCAACACGACAACTGTATGAACGCATCACCCAGACAAATGTCGAAAGTAATCTTCGTCCCAATCTCATCGAACATCTCAATGCAGAGATTGTGCTTGGTACAATTAAATCTTTTGATGATGTTAGACAGTGGTTACGGAACACTTACCTCTATGTTCGCACTTGCAGAAGTGCAACGGGCAGCATTCCTCAGACATCCTCACTGCAAGACGCATCGGAACGCAAGTTGCAGGCGGAAGCAGAGCTCGAATCCGAGATTAGAAATGCACTGAAGCAGCTGACCAGTGCGAATTTGGTCATTGAAAAGGAATCCCAGAATTATGTCGCTTCGCGACTCGGAGAGATTGCAGCTCGCTACTATTTACGTGTGGCAACAGCCTCGCTGATCAATAGACTGTCTCCTACGGCCACACTAGAAGAGCTTATTGATCTTTGTGCGGCTGCTTCCGACTTCGATGAACTGAAGATCCGTCTGGGTGAAAAGCAGATCCTCAACAGGCTCAACAAGGTTCCCAAGAAGGAACTTGAACAGGAGATTCGAGCAGCAACACTCAGCTCTAGCGTTTACGCGGGCGTGAGATATCCGATACAAGGAGGCGTTTCC
>Ga0182741_1004611_pt1 | contig 13446 bp, 6 predicted proteins | sample eDN5th37CBELigOP_FD_128874 | JGI IMG/M metagenome (GOLD analysis project Ga0182741, IMG submission 128874) | Enriched Organic Plus compost microbial communities from Emeryville, California, USA - eDNA 5th pass 37_C BE-Lig OP (version 2) (version 2) ...
CGAGAACACGGCGGACGGGTTGCCGAAGTAGAAGCCGCCATCGCCGACCACCTGCACCATCATGCTGCCGGGCGCCGCCTTCTTGGCGCCGAGCGCGGTCGATCCGGACCAACCAAGGCCGCCGCCGCCGAGGCGGATGATCGTGCCGGGCTTGGAGCGCTTGATCTGGAGCAGGCAGGCGCCGGTGTTGCGGACGGCCTCGTTGAACACGATGTCGTCGTCGTCGAGCAACTTGCCCAGCTCCGCCATCACGTAGTGCGGATTGATCTCGTCGGACTTGCCCTTGTTGGAGGCAAGCTTGTCCGCGTTCTGGCGCCACGCCTGATGCTCGGCGGCGTGCGCCTTGACGCGCGCGGCGGCGGCCTCCTTGAACTTCGGCGTCGCCTTGGCCCTCACCGCATCGACGAGCTGCTGGAGAATGATGCCGGAATCGCCCTGCATGCGCACGTTGCCAGGGAAGGTCCACATCGGCGACGAGGGCTTGAGAATATCGACGTCGATATGCGCCCAATAGGCATCGGGGTTCGGGGTCACGTCGCGCGGGAACCACGGCACGTCCACATCCACCAAGAGGCCGAAGTCGGTCTTGGGCAGATGCTTGTCGGCCGAGAAGCCGAGGAAGCACTGCATCTCGTGCGAGATGTTGAAGGTCATGTTGCCTTCGAAGATCGCGACGCCCGCAAGCTCGGACAGCTCCTCGATGAGCTTGGCCGCCTTGGCGTTGCGGCCGGCATAGCCGGTGATGAGGATCGGATGTTCGGCGGCCATCAGCCGGTCGGCCAGCGCGTCGATCGAGGCCGGATCGGCGCCGCCGGGCTGTACGGACGGATAAAGCTCGTTCGAATAGCTGCGGATCGCGTCCGCGCTCCAATGCTCCGTCAGCGTCTCGCGCTGGGCCATGAAATAGACCGGGCCTTGCGGATGGCTTTCCATGACGCTGTGGGCGCGGCGCAGCGCCTCCTTCACCACCACACCCGACGGAAGCGTCCACTCCCACTTCACATAGGGGCGCACCAGGCTGCCCTGATCGAACGGCTCCTGGATGAAGTGCACATAATTGTCGCGCGAACCGGTGAGTTCGCCGGACGCGGTGTAGGGCGCCTTGCCGGCCATCAGCAGCACCGGCAGCCGGGTGCGGAACAGGTTGTGCATGCCGTTGGCGGTGTTGGCGGTGCCGACGTCCACATGCACCAGCACGCCCTGGCCGCGCCCGGTGACGATCGCATAGCCGGCGGCCATGTGCGCGGCTGTGTTTTCGTGCGGGCACAGCGTCACGCTCGGGATTTTCTCGCCGCGCTTCTTGCGGTTCGCGATCTCTTCGATGATCGGCGCGTGATCGGTGCCGAAATTGCAGAACAGATGGTCGATCCCGACCTCGTTCAGGCCCTCAAGGAAGTAATAGGCGGTCGAATGCTCGGGTGCGTTGCTGATCTGACGCGCGGCTTGCTGCATGGAAATCCTCGGGATTGGCATCGATTGGAACTGGCCGCACGGGCGGCGGGCGTTTTCTCCAGTTCCAATGTGCGCCGATCGGAGCGGGAGATTCAAGCCTCCCGCCCCCCGAGCCATGCGCGCGGTGCGCAGCGATTCAGGCCGCCGCGGCCGGAACCTGCTTGATTTCGTGAGCCTGAAGCTTCGGCAGGACATCCTTTCCGAACCGCCGGATCTGCTCGATGAACATGTCATAGGGCAGCGCGCCGACGTTCATGTTGATCAGGAGCGTGTTGGCGCCCATCCGCTCGGCGCCCTCGATCAGCCGGTCCGCCACATCCTTGGGAGAGCCCCAGGCCAGTTCGCCGGCATCGACCTTCCGCTCGACGTCGGGGAGAGTCATGCGCCGCATGCCCTCGCGATCGACGCCGGCGCCCGCGCGGTTCTCCGGGCGGATGTAGTCATAGGAGGCCGACGACGTGTAGCCGGTGCCCTGCGGCTTCGATTGCTTTTCCAGCGAGCCATGATGCCAGAGCGTCTGCACGAAGTAGAGATAATAGGGGCTGTACTCCTGGATCGCCGTGGCGCGATCCGACGAAACCCAGGACTCAGTGAAGTAGCAAATGTGCTCCGGCGTGATCTGCCGGCCGTTCGCCGCGAGTTGCTTGGCGAAATAGCCGACAATGTCCTGCGTCAAGCCGATGTGGTGATCCGGGATCACCGCGTTGAAGTTGTGCTTGCCGGCCCATTCGATCGTTTCCTTGGAGCCCGTGAAGGGCACCCAGACCGACGGATACGGCTTTTGGTAGGGCTTGGGCCAGATCGCGATGTCCTTGTAGGACCAGAACTTGCCGTCATAGGAAAACACATCCTCGGTCCAGGCCTTGAGAATGATGTCCACCGCCTCCTCGAAGCGCGCCCGCGATTCCGACATCGGCACGCCATAGACGTTGTATTCACGCGGCACGCCCCGCGCGAAGCCGGACAGGATGCGGCCGCCTGACAGCGTGTCCGCCATCGCCAGCTCCTCGGCGATGCGCAGCGGATTGTGCAGCGGCACGAGATTGCCGAGCAGGAGAAATTTGAGATTCTTGGTTCGCTGCGCGCCGACCGCCGCCATCATGTTGGGCGAGTTCATGAGCCCGTGCGGCGTGGTGTGGTGTTCGTTCAGGCCGACGCCATCGAAGCCGAGGCGATCCATTTCCTCCCAGCACTTGAGGTGCTCCTCATAGGTGCGCGCCGCGACCTCGCGGTCGTAATGGTCGCCCGGAAGCGGATAAGGGAGATATTTGGATTCCTTGTACTGATCGAAATGCTGGCCGTAGGGGAGGAGATCGAAAATGAAGACTTTCACGAACGGTTCATCCTGATGTCTGCGGAAGTGTTGATGGTGGCATGCAAGTTACGGGCAAAGTCGACCGCGCCCTGGATCGGCATGTCGGGAGCGACTTCAGAAATTCCTTCGCGGCCGTCGGCGCGACGCGCGGCGCCTCGACACCGGCGCACGCACGCGCAACGCCGGCGACGTCGTTCAGCTCGCCGACCATCGCGCCGGTGACGGCTTTGCCGCGCTCCGGCGCGCTGATCGTCACGCGGAGGTTCGGGCCGTCCTGCTCGGTCAGAATCTGGTCGGACACGGCGAGCCTTTCAATCGGAACCGCGCGGAGGATATCGCCGGTTCCCTGGGTTCGCCAGATAAGATCATCGCGCGCCGCGCACCACCAGCGGTGGCCCGGGATGCGGATCGGCCGCTTCAGCTTTGCCGCGGCATGACGGCGGCGATGGCCTCGCACAGCCGCTCGGATGTGATGGGCTTGGCCAATACAGGGGTACCGGGCATGACCCTCTCGATGGCGTCGCGGGTCTTGGGGTCACCGTGGGCGGTGACGAAGATGATCGGCGTGTCGTGGTGGGCACGGATGCGGCGGGCCGCCTCGATGCCGTCCATGCCGCCCGCCAGGCGGACGTCCATCAGGATCAGGTCCACCTCGCCCGCCTGTTCGATGGCCCCGTCGCCATCCGGAACCATGGCACAGACGTCGAGCTTCTGGTCACGCACCAGGGATTCCAATTGCCAGGCGATGAGCAACTCGTCCTCGACGATCAGGACACGGCGGCCCCAATCGAGGGCAGGCGGAGAGGGCGCTGGCGAAATTGATGGCATGACGCGTCCCTTCCTTGAGCTTAGACCCCTCTTAGTCTAGCGCCATGACGAGGCCGGGCGCCAGCCAAAATCTTCTGCGCCATCAAGCCCATGCGCCAATGCACGGAGCGGTCGCAGGGGCGCCGCCCCACGCTCAAAGGTCGGGCACCAGCGGCGGCGGATAGACGTCCCGTCGGGAGTTCCATTGCGGCCGGAAAACGTCCTCGTATTGAACGACGACATCGGCCTCCCGGCCGTTGCGTTCATCGAGATGGGCGAGAGCCACCGCATCGCGAACCGCGTCGGTCCGGCGTGCATAGGCTTCCGAATTCTCGCCGTCGCATTGAATTTTCCAACCGTCCTGGTCGTAGACGACGAAGTAACGCGACGGGGTGGCGTGGGTAAGATTCATGTCTGGCCCTCCGTTCAGTTGCCGCGACCGAGACTGGATTGGTGAATGCTTCGTTTTCGTTACGGTTCCGAATCGACGGCAAATTTGCCCGATCGGACTGTGAACAATGGGCATAACCATCGGCGCGCCAATGGGCCGTGCGCGGCGGGTGAAAGCCTGCCGCGTTGGCTCGGCGCGCGCGCAATGCTGTAATGGCCTCCTGTCATGGGAGGGGATATGTCCAAACTGCCGCTTACATTCGCCTGCGGTCTCTACGACCGGATGCTCGCGCTCTACACCGGCGAGGTCGCCGTCGAGGGCGTCGATCTGAACTTCCTGGTCGATGACAACCCCCGCAACATCTTCGACCGCATGGCCGGCGGCCAGGAGTTCGACGTCTGCGAATTCTCCTCTTCCGAATATGTGACGCGGCTGGCGGCGGACCAGTGCCCGTTCGTGGCCATCCCGGTGTTCGCCTCGCGGGTGTTCCGGCACAGCTTCATCTTCATCAACCGCAAGTTCATCAAGAGCCCGAAGGATTTGGAGGGCAAACGCATCGGCGTGCCGGTCTATGCGATGACCGCTGCGATCTTCCAGCGCGGGCTTCTGTCCGATGAGTTCGGTCTCGACCTGACCACCGCCGAATGGGTCGAGGGCGACATCAACAGCGCCAAGTCGCACGGCAATCCGACGCTGATCTCTCCTGCCAAGCGGATCGCCATTTCCGCCAATCAATCCGGCCGGTCGCTGAGCGACCTGCTCGACGCGGGCGAATTGCAGGCCCTCATCGGCACAGGCGTTCCGGAATGCTACGGCCGCAATCCGGATATCGTCCGCCTCTATCCGGACTATCGCACCGCCGAGATGGATTATTTCCGTCGCACCAAGATCTTTCCGATCATGCACACGATGGTCATCCGTCGCGACGTGCATGAAAGGCATCCGTTCCTGGCCAGCGCGCTCTACCGCGCGCTCAACGCCTCGAAGGACCTCGCCTATAAGAAGATGCGTTACCGCGGCACGCTGCGCAGCATGCTGCCTTGGATGCACGCCGAACTCGACGAGATCGAAGACGTCTTCGGCGGCGATCCCTGGCCATACGGCGTCGAGCCGAATCGACCGACGCTCGAAGCGCTCGTCCGCTACGTGCACGAGCAAGGCGTGACATCGCGGCAGGTCACTGTGGACGAGCTGTTCGTCCCCGTGCGCGGTGGACATTGACGAGCGGCGGCAGCAGCCGCCAGCCGAAGCCAACAGGCGAAGCACTCATCGGCCATGGGGCGGGTCGCCGCCCCTGCCGATGACACGAAAGTGACGGGCCGCCGGCCGCTTCGGTGCGCCTGCTGCAATCTATCCACAGGTTGTCCCGGGGATATCCGCGCCTGATTTGGCCACGTCACGCGACATTGATAGCGTGACGCCGTTCCTTCGTATATTCGGTAACCATCAGTGTCGGTTGCGTCAGGCGGTCGTATGCGTCGCTCTATACTCCAGCGTTCGTCCGTGTGGCGAAAGGCTCCTCGCTTTGCATCTGTAACGTTGTGCTTGGGTCTTGCCGGCTGTTTCGCCGGCACCGAGAGGCCCGAGCTCGGGCTTGATTTGCCTGGCCGGTATCGCGATGCGCCCCGCAATGCCGATGTGGCCCTGCCGTCGGTTGTGTGGTGGCAGAACTTCCGCTCCCGCGAACTGACCTCGCTTGTCGAACAGGCGCTCGTCTCCAACACCGACATCGGTGCAGCCGTTGCCCGCATCCTGCAGGCCGATGCACAAGCGCGCATCACCGGCGCCGCTCTGCTTCCGGTGATCGATGCTGATGCCAGCGTCTCGCGGCAGCAATCGCCGGGCGGTACGCTCGGTGGTACGTCGGTGCGCAACACGATCAACGTGTCGTTCAGCGCCTCCTATGAGATCGACTTCTGGGGCAAGAACCGTTCGGCGCTGCGTTCGGCCGAGCAATCGGCGGTGGCCAGCCGCTTCGATCGCGAAACGGTCGCGCTGTCCACCGTGGCGGCGGTCGCCAATTCCTATTTCCAGGTCCTGGGAGCCCAGGATCGACTGCGCGCCGCGCGCGAGAATCTGGACGCCGCAAGCCGCGTGTTCAACCTAATCGAGGAGCGGCTGAAGGTCGGCACCGCCTCGGCGCTCGACACCGCTCAACAGGAGGCGGTGGTTGCCGCACAGCGCGCGGCTATCCCGCCGCTCGAACAGGTGCTGGCCGACAGCCGGATCACGCTCGCGACCCTGGTGGGCCGCGCGCCCAGCTCGATCGCCGTGCGTGGCGGCAGCATGAGAAGCATCACCATCCCGCCGGTCACGCCGGGACTACCGTCCGATCTTCTCGTCCGTCGCCCCGATCTGCGCAGCGCGGAGGCCGCGCTTGAAGCGGCCAACGCGAATGTCGAATCGGCACGCGCCGCGATGCTGCCGAGCGTTCAACTCGCCGGTTCGGGTGGCTATGCAAGCAGCGCGTTGCGAACGCTGATGCGTCCGGAATCGGCGCTGTTCAACCTCGCCGCCGGCCTGACGCAGCCGATTTTCGACGGCTATCGCCTCCGGGGACAGCTCGACCTGTCGCGCGGCCGCCAGGAAGAGCTGGTCCAGATCTACCGCGGCGCGGTGATCAACGCCTTCGCCGACGTTGAACGCGCGCTCAATGCGGTGCGCCTCACCGCCGAGCGCGAGCGGCTGCAACGCGCGGCGGTGGACAGCGCCCGGCGCGCCTTCCAGATCTCCGAGACGCAATTGCGCGAAGGCGCCGTGGATCTCGTGAACGTGCTCACCAGCCAGCAGCAGCTCTTCCAGGCGCAGGACGCCCTGGCGGTGGCGCGGCTGGCCCGGCTGCAAGCCACCGTCTCGCTGTTCCAAGCGCTCGGCGGCGGCTGGCCGATGCCCGGCGACCGGAGCCTGATGCGCGCGGCGCAAGAGACGAATGCGCCGGCGCCAAGGGCCGTCGTGCGCTGATGGCCTCTGTCTGATCCGGCCACGCCCCATCCATTGAACTGGGAACGTGCGCATGACTCGCAGGCTGCGGCGTTTCAGCTCGGATAGCCGGGAATATTCAGTTCGCGGATCGCGGCGGGGATCGCCGCAAGCTCCTCGGCGGTCGCCGAAAGCGCCGTGTCGATATCCTGCTCGGTGTGCATCGCGGTCACGAAAAACCGCAACCGCGCGGTTCGCGCGGGCACGCCGGGATGCAACACCGGCTGCACGTTGATGCCGCGCTCGAATAGCCGCTGCGACAACAGAACCGCCGGCAGCGAATCGCCGATGATGATCGGAGCCACGGCGACACCGGCGCTCGTGCCGGTGTCGAAGGCAAGCCGCCGCGCCTGGGTTCGGAAATAGCGGGCATTGGCTTGCAGCCTCGCCACGCGCTGCGGTTCGCGGTGAAGGATGTCGAGCGCCGCCGATCCCGCCGCCGCAATGAGAGGCGGCATCCCGACGCTGTACACGAAGGCGCCGGCGAACGAGCGCAGGTAATCCACCAGCACGCCGGACCCCGCGATATAGCCGCCGCATCCGACCAGCGTCTTGGACAGCGTTCCCATCCAGATATCGACCCCGCGCGGATCGACGGCGCAATGTTCGGCGATGCCGGAACCGCGCGCACCGATCACGCCCAGCGCATGGGCCTCGTCCACCATCAGCCAGGCGCAATGCCGCGACTTGATTTCGATCAGGCGCGCCAGGTCCGGCACGTCGCCGTCCATGCTGTAAAGCCCTTCGACCACAATCAGCACCCGCTCGAAGCGGTCGCGCTCCGCCGTCAGCAATTGTTCGAGCTGATCGAGATCGTTGTGGGCGAAGCTGCGGCGCGCCGCGCCCGACATCACGCCACCCATGGTGATGCTGTTGTGCGCGGCCGCATCGGCGATCACGAGATCGCGCGCGCCGACAAGCTGGCCGATCACGCCGACATTGGTGCCGTACCCGCTGACGAACACGAGCGCCGCTTCGGCATCGTAATGCCGCGCCAGCGCGGTTTCGAGATCGCGGTGGGCGGCGCGCTCGCCGGCAACGATACGGCTCGCCGAACTCGACAGGCCATAACGATCCATCGCCGTCTTGGCTGCGTCCATGATTTCGAGATGGCCGTTGAGGCCGAGATAATCGTAGCAGGAGAAATTGAGAAATGTCCGGCCGTCGATACGCGTGCGTGCGCCGGCGAGCCCCTCATGCATCTTGTGATAGGGATTGGCGACCCCGAAGCGTTCGCCCAACGAGCGCTGGACGAGAAGCTCCTCGTAGCCCGGCAGGGTCGCGAAGTCCGTCGCCGCTTTGCCGGAAAGACGCGACGGCTGCGTCGCCGCTCTTGCCGCATCGCGCGCCGGATCCGCCGTCCTGCGGCCGCGATCCGCGTTCTGCATGGCCTCGACGCGCGACAGCAATCGCCGACGCTCGTCATCCGCCAGTGGCGATTTCCGGGTCATGGCCGGTTGCTGCCGCGCCGCCGCTCATCATCAGCGACCGCCTCGCGCATGGCGCTCAGACCGGCGACCGGCGCCGCATCCAGATGCCGCTCCGCGAGCCGATCGACGAGCACACCGGCGCGATCCTGCCCGAAGCCCGTGCCGGCGATGATGGCATCGGCGATGGCCGTGACGGTCAAGGTGCCGGCCGAGCCCGACAGCGTCACCGGAGCCCCGAACGCGGCTTCGAGATTGCCGCCCAGCTCCAGCGCCATCAGCGAATCCAAACCGATATCCGCCAGCGGACGAATCCGGCTGATGTCGGATTCCCGGGCATGCAAGACGCGCGCGAGCTGCGTCGCAATGACGTCGCCGATCTTGATGCGCGCCGCATCGGTTCCTTCACTGCGAAGCAGAGCCCGGACATCGATCGTGCTTGCTCCGCTCTCGGTCCGCGCGTCGGAGCGCGTCAGCGCGGCATAGGTCGGCGAGCGCAGCACCGGCAGCCGGTCGGCCGCGAAGGCCGCCTCGTGGGGCGCGATGATGACGGCGGCGTCCCCGGGCGCAAGCGACGCCCGTGCAAGCGCTTGCGCCATCAGATCGAGCGCCTCGCGCGCCTTCAAGCCCGCCACGCCCGAGAGCTTGCGAAGATTGGCGCTCAGCCGCTCGTCGCGCGCCACCACGCCGACATCGGAAATCGGGCCCCAGCCCACCGATAGCGCGGGACGGCCCTGGGCGCGGCGGCGGCGCGCCAAAGCGTCCATATAAGCGTTGGCGGCGACGTAATTGCCCTGACCTGGATTGCCCATCGCCGTCGTGACCGACGAGAACAGAACGAAATAGTCGAGTGCCAGATCGCGCGTCAGGCGGTCGAGAATGTCAGCGCCTTTTACCTTCGGCGCCAGCACCTGCGCGAAACGCTCCTCGTCGAGATTGGACAACAGCGCGTCGTCGAGAACCATGGCGGCATGCATGACACCGGCAATCGGCGGCATCGTGGCCGCGATCCGCGCGAACAGCGCCTCGACCTGTAAAGTATCGGCGATGTCGCAAGCCTCCGCGACAACGCTCACGCCGCGCCGCGCGAAATCGGCGAGCGCCTCTCGCGCCGCATCCGAGGCCGGACCGCTTCGGCCCAGCATGACCAAGTGGCGCGCGCCCCGGTCCACCAGCCAGCGGGCCGTCTCAAGACCGAAGCCGCCGAAGCCGCCGGTGACGATGTGGGTGCCGGCCGCGCTCACCGTAAACGATGCGGGCAACGCCGGGATGTGTTCGGGACGCGGCGGCCGCACCACGATCTTGCCGATATGCGCCGCCTGCTGCATCAAAGCGAGCGCCTCGGACGCATCGTCGGCAGCGAAGACGCTGTGCGGCAACGGCGTATAGGTCCCATCCTCGAACGCACGCATGACCTGCGCGAACACGCGCCGGCCGAGAGCGCTCTTGCGGCCGATGAGCTGGTCCACGTCCAGGCCGAAATAGCTCAGGTTCTTGCGGAACGGCCGCAGACCGACGTGGGTGTTCGAGACATAGTCGCGCTTGCCGAGCTCGATGAAACGTCCGAACGGTTTCAGGCAGGCGATGGAATCCTCCATCGCCTCGCCGGCAAGGCTGTTCAGCACGACATCGACGCCGTCGCCCGTGATCTGACGCACGGCGACGGCCAGGCGCGGCGCTCGTGAATCCAGCACATGGGACACACCGAGCGCATGGAGCAGGTCGCGTTTGGCCTGCGAGCCCGCGGTGGCGATGATGCGCGCGCCCCGCGCCATGGCGATCTGGATCGCGGCCATGCCGACACCGCCGGCGCCGCCATGGATCAGCACCCATTCGCCGCGGCGCAGCCGCGCCAGCGTCGCAAGCCCGTAATGCGCGGTGAGGAACGCCACCGGTATCGTCGCCGCGGCCTCGAACGACAGGTCGTCGCCGATCTTGGCCGCCCGCTGTGCCGGCACGGCGACATGGGTGGAGAAGGCGGAGGCGGCAAGGGCCACCACGCGGTCTCCGGGCTTGAGGGTCTTGACGCCATCGCCGACGCGCAGGATGCGGCCGGCGCATTCAAGGCCGAGCGTTGGACCCGTGTAGCCGTCCTCCAGCATGTCATCGGGAAGAAGACCGAGCGTCCACATCAGGTCGCGGAAGTTCATGCCGGTCGCCTCGACGGCGATCTCCACGGCGTCGCGCGCAAGCTCTGGCCGCCCGTCGGCCTGCCAGACGACGCGCCGGCCGGCGTCGGTGCCACGCACCAGGCGCGCCACCGGCGCGGGCGGAGCGTCATGCGCCTCGTTCGCTTCCAGCGGCTCCACGCGCAGCGCCCGGATCGTTCCCGCCGGATCGATCTGAAGTTCGGTTTCGGCGGTGCCCGACAGCACGATCTCGCGGATCCGACGGCCCGCGATACCGGGATCGAGGCCGGTCGCCACATCGAGCCGCCGGACGTCGAGGCGCGGCGATTCATTGGCCAACACACGCGAGAAGGCCCAGGCGCCGGATTCCACCGGATCGGCCGGACCGCTCCCGCTCCGCGCACCGTGAAAAACCAGCCATAACGGGACGCGCTCATCCGGGAGCCTGTCAGCGCAACGACGGATCGCGAGGCAGCGGTCGGTGAGCGCGGCGACGGGATCGTCTCTCTCGCGCAACGGCGGCGTCAACACGACCATATCGGGATGCGATGCATCAGGGATTACAAAATCAGGCCCCGCCGCTGTCACGGCAAGGCCCTCGCCTTCGAGCGCCGCCGCGAAAGCCGGCGCGCCGACGACCAGCGCCGTCTTCGCCACGCCGCCCGCACGCTCTCCGGTCGTCGAACCAGTGTTCGCCACGATCAGCACCGCGCGATCCGATCCGCACCGAACCTCCTGCGCCCGCGTGTCCTTGAAGCCGGCGCGCGACAGCGCGGCAAGCCATTCGCCGCCCGCCATGAGCGGCCCCACCGGCTCGTCACCCAATCCATAAGCGAACCAGGACGCATCGAGACCGAACACCAGATCCTGGAACAGCGACGGCCGTGGCTCGATGCCGATCAATAGACCGCCGGGCGCAAGCCGCTCTGACAGGTTCGGAAGGCCGAACCCGACCGGCAGCCGATGCAACCCTCCAGCGGCGACGATCAGGTCATAGGCCCCCAAACGCTCGACGGCGTCCGGCCCGAGCAGAACGATCGGCTGTTCGCGCGACAGACCGGCTTGCGCGCGCTCGAAGCGGCGCTGGTCGGGCTCGAAGACGGTGAGCACGACATCGGATCGCTGCCCGAGCGTGCGCATCAAGGGCGCGACACCGATCTGGAGAACCCGCAACGCCCGGCCGCGCGGCCACAGGCCATGGGCTGTTTCGATCAGATCCGCGAGCGCGTCGCCATATCCCGTCACGGCCGAATCGGCGACACCGTGGAAATCGAACGCCGACGGGGCGATGGCCGCCGCGTCCAGCGATCCTGTCGCCGCGAGCCGGCGTGCGAGCCCGGTCACCGCCGCAGCCAGCAGAAGCGCGCTCGCGCGCGCGGGCTGTTCGGTCGAGATCGCGTTGAGCACCGTGACCGATGACGGCAGCGACGGATCGGACGACAAGCGCCATGCCCCCGGCTCATCGGCCGCCGCAAGGCCCGCGGCTTCGAGCTGGATCAGAAGGTTGACGAGCCATGGCCGCAGATCATCGGAAAGCCGGCCCTCGGCTTCGAGACGATCCACGACCACGCGGCCGTCCGTTTCCAAGGCCAGAACGATTTCCATCGCCATCGCCGTGGCCCAACCCTCCAGCAGCAGCGTCGCCTCATCGAATTCGTCTCCGGCCATACGAATACGCCCGGATGCTTCGGCGGCCGCCAGGACATCGGCGACCGTGGCCTCCACACCCGTCTCGCCGGCGAGAGAGGGGATCAGCACGGTGCGCTCGACCAATGCCGTCCGTTCAAGCGAACGCGCGCGCCGCACCGGCATCGCCTGACACCGGGCGCCACCCAGAACCGCGATCAGCGCGTGGTCGGCATCGTAGATATGGAAGTTGGCGTAGATCGATCGCTCGGAGCGATTCAGAATCTCCATCACGGCATGCGCGGGCACGCCGTGCGGCTTGTAGAGCGCGACCTCATCGACGCGGACCGGCACATAGGCGACGCCGCGCTCCTGCGCACGCAGCGCTGGAAACTGTGTCATCATGCTGTGCACGCTGGCATCGAGCCGCATCGGATCGAGGAGATAGGGCGTCGACGCCGCCTGCGGCGCGAGCGAAACGCTCACGCGACGCTCGCCGTGAAGGCGGGCCGCCGTGACCAGACGAAACGCCGGTCCGTAGTTCAGGCCGCTGCCATCGGCCCAGCCATAGATCGCCTCGCTCTCGACCGGCCGTCCGCCGCGCGGCACGGCGGGAGACGCCTCGGCATCGGCGGGATTGGCGCGGCCGATCTTGCCCCGGCAATGGGACAGCCACGCGCCCTCGGACAATCGCGGCCGGCTGGCGATCTCGAACGTGTCCGAGCCAGGCGAAACGCGCGTCATGAGTTCGACGGTCTTGCCATCGGTCAAGTCGAGCGGCTTGAGGATCTCCAAATGCGAGACCGTGACCTGCTCCGTCTTCAGCCACTCGGAGGCGACGGCGAGAGCCATTTCGAGGAAGGCCGCGCCCGGAAACAGCACACGGCCGCCGACGTTGTGATCGGCGAACTCCGGATAGAGCGACGTATCCACATGGGAGCGCCATTCCAGCGCATCGGACGTCAGCCGGACGCCAAGCAGCGGCTGCGTGGCCGCGCTCGTGCCGATCGCTTCCGGCGTCGGCGCGAACCGGAAGGTTTCCACCTGCCAGGGATAACAGGCCAGCGTCACGCCAGGGCCGGGGTCCTCGCCGAACAGCGTCGGCAGATCGACCTGGGCGCCGCTCACCAGCGCTCGGGCAAGCACTGCGTCGAACGGATCGGTGGCGCTCTCGCCGCGATCGAGCGTCGCGATCACGCTCGAATGCGCGACCACGCCGTCGAGGCTGTCACCGATATGCTTGAGCAGCGTCGGCCGGGGACCGATCTCCACGAAGCAGCGCGCGCCGAGCTGCGCCGCGCTGCGGATCGCGTCGCCAAA
>Ga0182741_1004612_pt1 | contig 13444 bp, 14 predicted proteins | sample eDN5th37CBELigOP_FD_128874 | JGI IMG/M metagenome (GOLD analysis project Ga0182741, IMG submission 128874) | Enriched Organic Plus compost microbial communities from Emeryville, California, USA - eDNA 5th pass 37_C BE-Lig OP (version 2) (version 2) ...
CCCCGGCCGGCCACGAGCGGAGCGACCCCGCGGCGCACGGCGTCCATGGGGAGGAGGTAGCCGATGAGCCCGGTGCTGCAGACGAGCACCTCGTCGGGCGCGCACCCGAGCTCGGCGGCCACGAGGGCCGTCATCTCCTCGGCGTCCTGGGAGCCCTGCAGGCCGGTGGCGGCGTTGGCGCAGCCGCTGTTCAGGACCACGGCGGCGGCGCGTCCGCCGCTGCGAGCCAGGTGGGAGGCGGTGGTGACGACGGGCGCGGCCGTGAGCCGGTTCTGGGTGAACACGGCGGCGGCAGCCACCGGTCGCCCGTCGGCGGTCGCGACGAGGCTGAGGTCGAGGTCGCCGGACGGCTTGATCCCGCAGGCGACGCCGTTGGCGGTGAACCCGGATGCAGCGGTGACGGACATCAGGGATAGACCCCCACGGTCGGCAGCCCGGCCGTCTCGGGCAGGTCGAGCAGCAGGTTGGCGCACTGGACGGCAGCGCCCGAGGCGCCCTTGGTGAGGTTGTCGATGGCGGCGATGGCCACCACCCAGCCGGTGCGGGGGTCGCGCCGCACGGTCACGTGGGCGCAGTTCGAGCCCAGCGTGGCCTTGGTGGACGGCGACCCCTCGGTGACGACGACGAAGGGCTCGCCGGCGTAGGCGTCCTGCAGGACGGCGAGCAGCGCCGCGGTGTCCTCGTCGCCGGTGGGCCGGGCGTAGCAGGTGGCGAGGATGCCCCGGTTCATCGGCGCCAGGTGCGGCGTGAACAAGACGGTGGCACCGAGGACCTGCTCCATCTCCGGGGTGTGGCGGTGGTCGAGGAGGCCGTAGGCGGTGAAGTCCTCGTCGACGGCGCAGAAGGTGGTGCTCGGCTTGGGCGGTCGCCCCGCCCCGGAGACGCCCGAGGCGGCGTCGACGACGATGCCGTCGGTCTCGACCGCGCCGGCCCGCACGAGCGGGGCCAGCGCCAGCGACGCAGCCGTCGGGTAGCAGCCGGGGGTGGCCACGTGGTCGTGCTCGAGGACCTGGGCCCGGAACAGCTCGGGCAGTCCGTAGGCGAACCGCGGCAGCAGCTCAGGGACCTTGTGGACCTCCCCGTACCACTGCGGGTAGAGGCTCGGGTCCTGGAGCCGGAAGTCGGCGGCCAGGTCGACGACGTGGCCGACGCGATCGACGAGCTCGGGCATCACCTCCTGGCTCGCCCCGTGGGGCAGGGCCACGAAGACGAGGTCGAGCCCGTCGAGGAGGCTCGCGTCGTACCGCTCGAACACGAGGTCCGGGTAGGCGGCGCCCAGGCTCGGGTAGAGCGCCGCGGCCGGGGTGCCGGCCTGGGTGTCCCCGGTGGCGACGCGGACCTGCAGCGTGGGGTGCAGGGCGCAGAGCCGGAGCAGCTCCGCGCCCGTGAAGCCCGATCCTCCGATGATGCCGACGTCGACCACCGGAAGATCATTCATGATCCTGCATCATCATGCAAACCGGGGCCTCCAGTAGGATCGGGGCATGTCCCATCCCTCGGTGTCGCCGATCACGATCGACCCGGATCTCGACCGTCGCACCGACGAGGTCACCCAGACCGGACCGCCGAAGGCAGCCCACATCGTGAAGACCGAGCCCGGCGAGTCGGCCGTGGCCAAGGTGACCGAGGCCCGGGTGTACGGCTACCCGGTCGAGGCGCTCTGCGGGGAGCGCTTCGTCCCCCAGCAGGACCCGAAGAAGCTGCCCGTCTGCCAGGTCTGCAAGGAGATCTACGACCTGTACCGGCAGGCGAGCGACGGGCGCCTGAACGAGACCCCGGGCGGCTGAGGGGCTCAGCCCCGCAGCGCGGCGGGCAGCGCGCCCTCCACCGCCGCGATGACCTGGGCCCGCACCTCGGCCACCTCGGCGTCGGTGAGGGTGCGGTCCGGGGCCTGGAGGCGGAGCCGGTAGGCGAGGCTGCGCCGCCCCTCGGCCACGCCCTCCCCCCGGTACACGTCGAACAGCGACACCGCCCAGAGCAGGTCGCCGCCCGCGGCTCGGATGGCGTCCTCGACGGCGGTGGCCGGGACCTCGTCGTCCACCTCGAAGGCGAGGTCGATGTCGCTCGACGGGAACAGGCTGAACGGCCGCCACGCCTTGTCGCCGTGGGGCAGGTCGAGGAGCGTCGTCAGGTCGATCTCGAGGTAGGCGACCCGCTCGCCGATGCCGTAGGCCTCGAGGACGGCGGGGTCGATCTCGCCGAGCGAGCCGAGCGGCGTCCCGCCGTGGCTGAGGCGGGCCGACCGGGTCGGGTGCAGGCCCGGCACCTCGGCGTTGGCCAGGTCGACCCCGTCCACTCCGAGGGCCTCGGCGACGAAGCGCCACAGGTGGACCGCCTCGGGGGCCTCCGCCCCGGCGAGCACGGCGGCGAGGACCTCGCGCTCGTCGGGCAGCTCGGCGTCGGGCGCAGCCGGCCGGGCGAAGGTGTGCCCGATCTCGAAGAGGCGCACCCCGTGGTTGCGGTGCGACCAGTTGTAGGCGACGGCGCCCACGAGCCCGGGGAGGAGGGACGTGCGCAGGACCGACTGCTCGGCCACGAGCGGGTTCGTGATCCGGATGCCGTCGTCGGGGAGCCCGCAGCGGGCCAGCTCGCCGGGGGCCAGGAACGGCATCGGCATGGCCTCGGTGATCCCTCGGCCCACGAGCACGGCCCGCAGCCAGCGCCGGTCGAGCTGGCGCTGGGTGAGCGCTCCGGTGATCGGCGAGCGGGGCACCGTCTTGCCCAGCCGGGAGTAGCCGTGGTGCCGAGCCACCTCCTCGATGACGTCGATCTCGGTCGACGAGTCGTAGCGCCACGACGGGATCTGGACGTCGAGGTCGTCGCCGGCTGGGGTGCAGGCGAAGCCGATGGGCTCGAGCAGCTGGGCGATGCGGTCCCGGCCCAGGTCGGTGCCGAGGAGGCGGGCGACCCGCTGGGTGCGGAGCCGCACCCGGGGCCGCACCGGGAGGTCGCCGGTGGCGACGGCGCGCCCGTCCTCGAGCGGCGCGCCGAGCAGGTCGGCGAAGCGCCGCATGGCCAGGTCCACCACCTCGGGGTCGGTGCCCTTCTCGAAGCGGGCCGACGCCTCGGAGCGGACCTTGTGGCGCCGGCTGGAGCGGACGATCCCGATCGGCTCGAACCACGCCATCTCGAGGAGCACGTCGGTGGTGGCCTCGGAGATCTCGCTGTTGGCGCCGCCCATGATCCCCGCCAGCCCGACGGGCTGGTCGGCGCCGTCGCAGATGAGCAGGTCCTCGGTGGTCAGCGTGCGCTCGACGTCGTCGAGGGTGGTCAGCACCTCGCCGTCGCGGGCCCGGCGGATCCGGAACCCGGGGCCGGCCACCTTGGCCAGGTCGTAGGGGTGGTTGGGCTGCCCGAGCTCGAGCATCACGTAGTTCGAGACGTCGACCACGTTGTTGATCGGGCGCATGCCGAGCAGCGTCAGCCGGGCCGCCAGCTTCGGGTCGCCGGGGCCCACGGCGACGTCGCGCAGGACCCGGGCCTCGAAGGACCCGCACCGGTCGGGGTCGAGGATCTCGACGGTCACGCCGCCGATGCGGTCGGCCGGGACGGTGCGGGGCGCCGGGTCGGGCAGCTGGAACGGGAGGCCGAGCCGGGCGGCGAGGTCCCGGGCCACGCCGGCGATCGACATGGCGTCGGGCCGGTTCGGGTTGATCTCGAGGTCCCAGAGGACGTCGCGCTCGATCCCCATCGCCTCGGCGAAGGGCGTGCCGGGCTCGAGGTGGGGCGGGAGGATCATGATCCCCCCGTGGTCGTCGCCGAGGCCGAGCTCGCGGGCCGAGCACAGCATCCCGTTGGACCAGACGCCGGCCATCTTGCGACGGCCGATCTCCATGCCGTTGGGCATGACGGTGCCGATCGTGGCCAGCGGCACGAGGTCGCCGGGCGCCATGTTGAACGCCCCGCAGCCGATCTCGAGGGGCTCGCCGTCGCCGGCGTCGACGACGACCTGGTGGATCTTGGTGGCGCCCGGGATCGGGCGGGTCTCGAGGACCCGGGCGACGACGATGCCGTCGAGCCCCTCCCCGACCCGCTGCATGTCCTCGACGGCCATGCCGAGGTCGGAGAGCTCGTCGCCGAGCGCGACCGGGTCCCCCTCGAACGGGGCGAAGTCGCGCAGCCAGGAGAGCAGGACCTTCATCGCGGGCGTCCTAGAACTGGGAGAGGAAGCGGATGTCGTTGGTGAAGAGGTGGCGCAGGTCGTCGACGCCGTGGCGGGTGATCGCCAGGCGGTCGATCCCGAACCCGAACGCGAAGCCCTGCCACTCCTCGGGGTCGATGCCGCAGTTGCGCAGCACGTTCGGGTGCACCATCCCGCAGCCGCCGAGCTCGAGGAACGACCCGTCGGGGCGGATGATGTCGAACTCGGCGGAGGGCTCGGTGAACGGGAAGTAGGAGGGACGCAGGCGCGACGCGAAGTCGCCGCCGAAGTAGGCCTTCGTGAACGCGTCGAGGGTGCCAGCCAGGTCGGCGAAGGTGATGTCCCGGTCGATGACGAGGCCCTCGATCTGGTGGAAGACCGGCATGTGGGTGGCGTCGGGGGTGTCCTGGCGGAACACCCGGCCCGGCATCACCGAGTAGATCGGGGGCTCCTGCGTGGTCATCACCCGGACCTGCACGGGGGAGGTGTGGGTGCGCAGCACGGTGGACCCGGGCTCGCCCATCTCCACGTACAGGGTGTCGTACATGTCGCGGGCCGGGTGATCGGGCGGGAAGTTGAGCGCTCCGAAGTTGTGCCAGTCGGTCTCGACCTCGGGCCCCTCCTCGACGGTGAAGCCCATCCCGACGAAGACGTCCTCGAGCCGCTGGATCGACTCGGTCACGAGGTGCAGGTGGCCGGCCCCGATCGACGGTGGCACCTCGGTGAGGTCGAGCCGCTCGGCGGCGAGGCGGGCCCGGCGCTCCTCGGCCTCCAGCGCGGCGCGCCGCTCGGCGACCGCCGCCTCGAGGGCCTGGCGGGCCTCGTTGGTGGCCTGGCCGACCCGGCGCCTGCCGTCGGCGTCAAGCGACCCCAGCGCGGACTTGAGCCGCGACAGCGCCGAGCGCTTGCCGAGCACCTCGGCCTCGACCTCGCGCAGCGCGGCGAGGTCCTCCGCTGCCGCGATCTTGGGGGCGGCTGCGGCCCGGATGGCCGCGATCTCCTCGAGCAGGGCGTCGGGCGACATGGTCGTGTGATGCTCCCCGCTCAGGCCGGGCCGTCGCCAATCGGTTCGCCGTGGAGCCGCTCGAACGCGTCGGTGGGGAGGGTGAAGCGGAAGGTGCTGCCCTCCCCCACGGTCGACGAGGCGGTGAGCGTGCCGCCGTGCGCCTCGACGAGGCCCTGGCTGATCCACAGGCCGAGGCCGGTCCCGCTCGGTCGGCCGTGGTCGCGCCGGAAGAACTTGGTGAACACGCGGGGCAGGTCCTCCGGCGGGATCCCCTCCCCCACGTCGCGGACCTCCACGACCACGACCCCCTCCCCCACGGATCCGACGATCGACATGCCGGTGGGGCTGCCGTACTTCGCCGCGTTCTCGACCAGGTTGGTGAGGACCTGCTCCACCTTGTCGGGGTCGGCGTACACCGCCGGGAACGACGGCGGGAAGGTGATCTCGCACTCGAGCTCGGGGATCCCCATCCGCACCTTGTCGACGACGAGCCGGGCGACCTCCGGGAGGTCGACGAGCTGCCGGCGGAGGACGAGGCGGCCGGTCTCGAGCCGGGAGATGTCGAGCAGCTCGGTGACGAGGCGGGTCACCCGGTCGGCGTCGTGCAGGACCTGCTCGAGCATCGAGCGCTTCTGGTCGTCGCTGAGGCGGTCCCAGCGCGACAGGAGCAGCGACGTGTACCCCTTCACCGACGTGAGCGGGCTGCGCAGCTCGTGCGACACCGTCGAGATGATCGCGATGCCGCTGCGCTCCCCGGCGGGGCGCAGGCACAGCACGGCCCCGTCGTCGCGGGTCCCGATCGTGGCCGTGACGGGGACGTCGACGCCGTCGGTGCGGGTGAAGACGAGGTCCACCTGGCCGTCGCCGGGCGGGAGGTCGCTCCGCAGCGCGGGCGCCCCCGAGCCGTGGCGCACCGCGAACGCCTCACCGACGGGCTGACCGAGCCGGGCGTCCGCGTCGGGCCCGAGCAGCCCTCGGGCCGCCGCGTTGAGGGCCAGCAGGCGCAGGTCGCGGTCGACGACGAGCACCGCGTCGGGGAGGACGTCGACGTCGAGGTCGGTCACGACGCCGCCCGCCGCTGCCGGAGCGCCTCGAAGCACAAGACGGTGCCGGCCATCGCCACGTTGAGGGACTCGGTGGGACCCGCCATCGGGATCGTGAGGCGCAGGTCCACGGCGTCGACGACCTCGTCGGGCAGGCCGTGCGCCTCAGGACCGAGGACGATCGCCAGCGGGCCACCGAGATCGGCCCGGTCGTAGGGCTGCCCGCCGCGCACGACGGTGGCCGCCGTCGTCACGCCTGCGCCTCGCAGCTGCTCGAGCACCTCGATGGTCTCCCCTCCCCCGGCCACCGGCAGGCGGAACAGGGCCCCCGCCGCGGCTCGCACGCACTTGGGGCTGCTCGGGTCCACCGACGCCCCGCAGAACAGTACCGCCGCCGCACCGGAGGCCTCGGCGGTGCGCACGAGGGTGCCCGCGTTGCCGGGGTCGCCGACGCCGGCGAGCACCAGCGCGAGGGGTCCGGCGGCGGCGAGGGCGACGGCCTCGGGGAGCGGGATCTCGACGCGCCGGGCGATGGCGGCGAGCGCGTTGGGGGTGACGGCGTCGGTGGCGCGGGCCAGGACCGCCGGGGTGACGAGGTGCACCGCCGCCCCGGCTCGCTCGGCTCGGTCGAGGAGCGGCGCCGGGGCGTCGTCGGTGGCGAACACGTCGGTGACGACGACGCCGGCGTCGAGCGCCTCGGCGAGGAGGACGGGCCCGTCGATCACGAAGGCACCCGCCTCCGAGCGCGCAGCGCGGCGCCCCGAGAGGCGCCGCAGCTGCTGGACTCGTGGGTGCCGGGGCCCGACGGGGCCCCGACGGCTCGGTGCTACGCGGACTCCTTGGCCGAGGCCTCGGTGGCGGCCTGGACCAGCGCCGCGAAGGCCGCCGGCTCGCGCACGGCGAGGTCGGCGAGGACCTTGCGGTCCACCTCGATCTCCGCCAGGCGGAGACCGGCGATGAACCGGCTGTAGCTGGTGCCGTGCTCCCGGCACGCCGCGTTGATCCGCTGGATCCACAGGGAGCGGAAGTCCCCCTTGCGGGCCCGGCGGTCCCGGTAGGCGTACTGCAGGGAGTGCATCACCTGCTCGTTGGCGGCCCGGTAGGACCGGCTCTTGTTGCCGTAGTAGCCCTGTGCCCGCTCGAGCGTTGCCCGGCGCTTCTTCTTGGCGTGGACGGCGCGCTTGACCCGTGCCATGGCGTACTCCTTCTCTCCTGGTCGGGCCTAGCGGCCGAGCATCCGGTTGATCCGAGCGGCGTCGCCGGGAGCGACGTCGACGTGGCCGTCGAGGCGGCGCTTCCGCTTCGGCGCCTTCTTCTCGAGGATGTGGTTCTTGTTGGTCTGCAGGCGGCGGAGCTTGCCGGCGCCGGTGACCTTGAAGCGCTTCTTGGCGCCGCTGTGGGTCTTCATCTTGGGCATGGGGCTTCTCTTCTGTCAGTCGGACGAGCCGGCCTCAGGGGCGGGGGTCTCGTCCGAGGGCTGCTGGGCACGACCCTCGTCGGCCTGGGCCTCGGCCTCGGCGGCTGCCTTGGCCTTCGCGGCTGCGGCCTGTGCGCGCTTGTCAGGCGCCAGCACCATGGTCATGTTCCGGCCGTCGATGCGGGGGTGGATCTCCACCCGACCGACGTGCCGCACCGCCTCCTCGACCTGGTCGAGGATCTTCTTGCCGAGCTCGGGGTGGTACACCTCGCGGCCGCGGAAGGTCAGCGTGACCTTCACCTTGTGGCCCTCGGACAGGAACTTCTCGACCTTGCGGGTCTTCGTCTCGAAGTCGCCGCCACCGATCTTGGGGCGGTACTTCATCTCCTTGATGCTGACGTTGCTCGCCTTGCGGCGGGACTCCTTGGCCTTCTGGGCCGCCTCGTACTTGTACTTGCCGTAGTCCATGACACGGCACACGGGCGGGTTCGCCTGGGGCGCCACCTCGACGAGGTCGAGGTCCTGCGCCCGGGCGATGGCGAGGGCTTCGGGCAGCGGCTTGATGCCGATCTGCTGCCCGTCGGGTCCCACCAGTCGGACTTCGCGAGCCCGGATCCGATCGTTGATCCTGGGCTCGCCGTTGGCCGGCGGCGTGGCTATCGCCGAATCCTCTTCATGTAAGCGCAGCTACCTCCTGAGCGCGTGGTGGACCGTTCATGATGCCCGCCCGGACGCACGAAGGGCGGACATCGGAGAAGCCGACGTCCGCCCTGGGGCCGGCACGGGGACGACCCGGCCGGTCAGCTGCGGCGGTCGACCTGGCGCACCTCGTGCGGTGGCCAGGTGGGGGCGCGCCCCGCTTCGCCTTGGGTTGTGCTGCGTAGGCTACGGCCATGGCCCGACCCACCACAACCCGGCGCGCCCCGGCATGAGCATCTGGACCCCCGGGGGCGAGCACCGCCCCGAGCCCGAGCCGACCGACCGGCCGCCGTCGGTGGAGGACCTCTCCCCCGAGGACCGGGCCCGGCTCGAGGAGATGCAGCAGCAGATGGCCGAGGTCCGCGAGCAGCTCCTCGCCACCCCGGCCGCGGTGGTGATCGCGAACCACGCGATGGGGATCTACGAGCTGGCCGCCATCCACCTCACCGCGGAGCGGCCGAAGCTGGCGGAGGCCACGCTCGCCATCGACGCGCTCGGCGCCCTGGTGGAGGGGCTCGAGGGCCGTCTCGGGGAGTCCGAGCCGACGCTGCGCGACGCCCTCACCCAGCTGCGAGCCGCGTTCGTCGAGGTGAAGACCCGGACCCAGTCCCAGCAGCAGTAGGATCCGGCGCCCGGCGCGAGCCGCGGGGGGAAGCCACATGCAGGTCACCGGAGGAGGGGCGTCAGCCGGCGAGGCGGCGAGAGCCGTCGACCCCGTGCTGCTCGCCTCGCTGCTCGAGGACTCGATCGACCTCGCGGCGGTGCTCGAGTGGAACGGTCGGGTCCGGTACCTCAACCGGGCCGGTCGACGGATGCTCGGCGTCGCCGAGGACCGGGCGGACCCCGTCGACGCGCTGTCGCTGGTGGCGGCCGCCGACCGGGGCCTCGTCACCTCCGAGGTCCTTCCGGCGCTGCGCACCGACGGCTGGTGGACCGGCAACCTGACCCTCGCCGGCAGCGGCACGGAGGTGCCCACCCGCTCCACGCTGCGGGCCCACGGCGAGGAGGGGGCGTCCGTGCTGACCTGGCTGGCTCGGGACATCAGCACGGAGCAGCGGGTCTTCGAGACGCTGCGGGGCAAGATCTTCGAGGACGAGCTGACCCACCTCCCCCACCGGTCGATCTTCCTCGACCGCCTCGATCTGGCGCTGCGCCGCACCGGCGGCGAGCCGAGCGCGGTCGCCCTGGCCTTCGTCAGCCTCGACCGGTTCAAGGAGAAGAACGACCGGTTCGGCCGGATCGTCGGCGACGACCTGCTGCGCGCCGTCGGCCAGCGCCTGGCCGAGCGCTGCGGGGCGGCCGAGACCGCGGCCCGGTGGGGCGGCGACGAGTTCGTCGTCCTGGCCGAGGGGTCGCCGGACGCGCTCCGAGCCGAGGACCTCGCCGCGAAGGTGGCGGGCGTCTTCGCCACGCCGTTCGACGTGAGCGGCCTCGAGCTGTTCCAGACGGCGTCGATCGGCGCCACCCGGGGCCTGCCCGGGGAGGACACGCTCGACCAGCTGCTCCGCCAGGCGGAGGCGGCGGCGCAGATGGCCAAGCAGCGAGGCGGCGAGTCGATCCACCTGTTCGACGAGGAGATGCAGGCCCGGGCGCTGCGCCGGGCCGAGATCGAGGACGCCCTGCGGGGGGCGCCCGACCGGGGCGAGCTGGTCCTGCACTACCAGCCCCAGGTCTCCCTGCGGACCACCGAGATCGTCGCCGTCGAGGCGCTCGTGCGCTGGCAGCACCCCCAGTGGGGCCTGGTGGCCCCAGCCGAGTTCGTGGCCATCGCCGAGGGGTCGAGCCTCATCCTCGAGCTCGGCGGCTTCGTGCTGCGCGAGGCGATGCGCCAGTGGGCCGCCTGGCACGCCCTGCTCGGGGACCGCGCCCCGGCGGTGGCGATCAACATCTCGCCTCGCCAGTTCCTGGAGGAGGACTTCGCCGACCTCGTGGCCGACGAGCTCGAGCGCAGCGGTGCGGACCCGGCCCGGATCTGCCTCGAGATCACCGAGAGCATCCTCATGCACGACCTCGACAACACGGTCGCCACGCTGAAGTCGCTGAAGGCGCTCGGCGTGCAGCTGGCGGTGGACGACTTCGGCACCGGGTACTCGTCGCTGTCGTATCTGCGGGCCTTCCCGATCGACATCCTGAAGGTCGACCAGTCCTTCGTGTCGGGGCTGGGCAAGGATCCCGAGGACTCCGCCATCGTGGAGGCCGTCGTGCGGATGGGCCAGGCGCTGCGGCTGACCACGATCGCCGAGGGCGTGGAGACGGCCCACCACCTCATCGAGCTGCGCGAGCTCGACTGCGACCTCGCCCAGGGCTACCACTTCGCCCGGCCGGCACCGGCCGAGGCGATCACGCCGATGCTGCAGGCCGGGCGCGACTGGCTGCGGCGGGCCTGAGCCCGCGGCCGGCGCCGGGACCGGTCAGCGCTGCGGCTCGACGCGGGTGGCCTCCCACCGGCCGAGGTGCCCGGCCCGCACCTCGAAGGTGACCTCGGTCCCGACCTCGATCGTGCGGGAGCCGTCCACGATGGCGGTGCAGTGGAAGGGGTAGGTGGTGCCGTCGGCCTCGATCGTGCCGAGGCCCCTCGGGTCGTCGTACTCGGTGACGACGCCGCGCATCGTCAGTGGACGATCTTGGCCAGCGGGAGCTCGATGATGTCGGTGGCGCCGGCGTCCTTGAGCGCCGGGATCAGTGTGTTGATCGTGGACTTGGCCACGACCGTCTCCACCGCGTACCCGCCGTCGCCGAAGAGCTTCGACACGGTGGGCGACTTCATCGACGGCAGCAGCTCGATCACCTTGTCGAGGTCCCCGTCGGCGACGTTCAGCTTCACGAGCACCTTGCCGCGGGCCTCCATGACGCCCTCGAGCAGCGTGCGGATCTGCTCCATGGCGTGGCGCTTCTCGGGGTCGGCGGCCGACTGGGGGTTGGCGATCAGCTCGGTGTAGCTGGTGAGCACCTCGCCGATGATCTTGAGGCCGGCGGCGCGCAGGGCCCGGCCGGTCTCGGTGATCTCGACGATGGCGTCGACGATGTCGGGGACCTTGGCCTCGGTGGCGCCGTAGGACAGGCGGATGTCGGCCTCGATGCCGAGCTTCTCGAAGAAGCGGCGGGTGAGGCCGAGGTACTCGGTGGACACCCGGAGGCCCTGCGGGAGGTCCTCGACCTTCTCGTAGGGGCTGTCCTGGGGGACGGCGACGACCATCCGGATCGGTCGGCTGGTGGCCTTCGAGTAGCGCAGCTCGCCGAGGGAGACGACGTCGCTCGCCGTCTCCTCGATCCAGTCCCGCCCGGTGATGCCGAGGTCGAACATCCCCTCGGCGACGTACATGGGGATCTCCTGGGGCCGCAGGATGCGCACCTCAGCGATCCGGGGATCGGCGATCGTGGCCTTGTAGTCGACGGTGGAGGACCGCTCGACGCGCAGGTCGGCGGCCTCGAAGAGGTCGAGGGTCGCCTTCTCGAGGGACCCCTTGGGCAGGACGAGTCGGAGCACAGTGCGAGGGTAGGGCGTGACGGGGGCGTCGGGCGAAGCGGGTCAGGGGGCGTGGCGCTGGGCCAGGCGGGCCATCTCGACGGCGACGACGGCCGCGTCGGCGCCGACGTTGTGGCCGTCGGGCTCGGAGCGGGCGAGGGCCTGGGCCTCGTCCTCCGTGGCGAGCACCCCGAAGGCGACGGGGACGCCGGTGCGCAGCTGGACCTGCTGGATCCCGGCGGCGGCCTCGCCGGCCACGAGGTCGTAGTGGCTGGTCTCGCCGCGGATGACGCAGCCGAGGCAGATCACGGCGTCGACGCGCCCGGAGGTGGCGAGGATGCGGGCGCCCATCGGCAGCTCGAAGCTGCCGGGGACGACCTCCTCCACGACGTCGGCGTCGGCCACGCCGAGCTCGGCGAGGGTGCGCCGGGCCCCGTCGCGCAGCCGCGCCACGATCTCCGGGTTCCACCGGGCCCGGACGATCCCGACGCGCAGGCCGGCGCCGTCGAGCCCCTCGGGGACGCCGGCGCCCTCGTGGCGGGCGGTCACCGGCCGGTCTCCGCGTCGTCGGCGGGGGTCTCGATCGGGACCGGCCCGATGACGTCGTCGTCGAGGCCCTCGAGCAGGTGGCCCATCTTCTCCCGCTTGGTCCGGAGGTAGGCGATGTTCTCGGGGTTGGGGGCCACCACCGTCGGCACCCGACCGGTGATGTCCAGCCCGAAGCCCTCGAGGCCCCCGTACTTGGCGGGGTTGTTGGTGATGATCCGCATCGTGGTGACGCCGAGGTCGACGAGGATCTGGGCGCCGATGCCGTACTCGCGGCTGTCGGCGGGGAGCCCGAGCTCGAGGTTGGCCTCGACGGTGTCGCGGCCCTGCTCCTGGAGGCTGTAGGCCCGGATCTTGTGGCCGAGGCCGATCCCGCGGCCCTCGTGGCCCCGCAGGTAGACGAGCACGCCGCGGCCCTCGTCGGCGATGAGCTGCATCGCCGAGTCGAGCTGGACGCCGCAGTCGCAGCGCAGCGAGCCGAACACGTCGCCGGTGAGGCACTCGCTGTGCACGCGGACGAGCACGTCGTCCTCCCCGGAGACGACGCCCTTGACGAGAGCCAGGTGCTGCTCGCCGTCGAGCACCGACTCGTAGGCGTAGGCGGTGAAGTCGCCCCATCGGGTGGGGATGCGGGCCTCGGCGATGCGGCGGACGAGCTTCTCGGTCTGGCGCCGGTACCGGATCAGGTCGGCGATCGAGATCATGAGCAGCCCGTGCTCCTCCGCGAAGCGCTCGAGCTCGGGGAGGCGAGCCATGTCCCGCTTGTCCTCGTCGACGATCTCGCAGAGCAGCCCGGCCGGGTAGAGCCCGGCGAGGCGGCACAGGTCGACGGTGGCCTCGGTGTGGCCGGCTCGCTTCAGCACCCCGCCCTCCCGGCTCATGAGCGGGTTGATGTGGCCGGGGCGGGCGAGGTCGCCGGGGCGGGTGCGAGGGTCGCAGAGGGCCCGGACGGTGGCGCAGCGGTCGTGGCTGGAGATGCCGGTGGTCGTCCCGTGGCGGTAGTCGACGGTGACGAGGAACGCGGTGCGCTGGCTCTCGGTGTTGGCCTGCACCATGAGCGGCAGGTCGAGCTCCTTGGCCCGCTCCTCGGTAATCGGCGCGCACAGGTAGCCGCTCGTGTGGTGGA
>Ga0182741_1004614_pt1 | contig 13440 bp, 6 predicted proteins | sample eDN5th37CBELigOP_FD_128874 | JGI IMG/M metagenome (GOLD analysis project Ga0182741, IMG submission 128874) | Enriched Organic Plus compost microbial communities from Emeryville, California, USA - eDNA 5th pass 37_C BE-Lig OP (version 2) (version 2) ...
CGCACTTCGCGCAGCGCGTGACGCCGCGGAAGTTGCACATGATGCAGATGAACGTGCCGCACCCCGCACAGGGGTAGCCCTCCGACGCGCGCTCCTCGCGCCCGCAGGCGCGGCAGGTCATCGCGTCGCGATCCACGCCTTCAGCCATTGATCACCTTCGTACGGCGAGCGTCCGAACGCTCGTTGACGTTGACTCGATAGGCAGCGACGTCGCAGAGCAGCCGTACCACCGATGGAAGCATGAACGGCTTGCTCACGAATGGCCGCTCCGCATCGCGGAGAAAGTCGCGCGCGCTCTCGCTCTCGGCATCGCCGGTCGCGAAGACCACGCGCGCCGCATGTTCGGGGTCCTCGCGGCGCAGCCGTTCGAAGACGCCGCGCCCGGCGGTGTCGGGCATGCGCAGGTCGAGGAGGATCGCATCGTAGCGCCTGCTGGCCAACTGCGCGAGCGCCTCATCGCCGTTGGAAGCGGTGTCCACCGAGTGGCCCTCGCGCGTGAGATAGCGCACGAGGGCCCGTCGTATGGAAGGTTCGTCGTCGACTATCAGAAAGCTGCTCGAGCCGCTCACGCGCCGCGCGCCCGCCGGTCCCGACTCCGGTCTCGCGGCCGCGAGCGGCGAGAGCGGGAGGTCGATCGTGAAGGTGGCGCCCTTGCCCACTACCGAGTCGACGCTGATGTGTCCACCGTGCTGACGGATGATACCGTGCGATATCGAAAGACCGAGGCCGGTCCCCTCCCCCACTTCCTTCGTCGTGAAGAAGGGATTGAAGACTCGGTCGATCACCTCCGATGCGATCCCCTTGCCGTTGTCGGCCACGCTGGCGCGCACGCGGCCGTCGGCGAACCAGGTGCGCAGCGTGATGCGCTTTTCGTGGGTCACGCCCTTGAGGGCGTACTCGGCGTTGGTGATGAAGTTGAGCACCACCTGCTGGAGCTGGAAGGGATCGGCCCACACCGCGGGGAGCGTGGGATCGAGCTCCGTCACCACGTCCACCTGCTGCGTACGCAGGACGTAGCGGCGCAACTCCAGCGCGTCGGTCAGCACGGCGTTGAGATCGGTGCGCGTGCGCTCCGGGTCGCGCTCGCGGGCGAAGAGGAGGAGGTTCGAGACGATCTTGGCGGCACGCTTCGCCTCCTTGTGGATGGCACGGATCGCCTCGCGCTGCTCCTCCGCGCTTCCGGGCGCGGCTTCCAGGAGCTGCGCGAAGGCGAGCACCCCGGCGAGAGGATTGTTCAGCTCGTGCGCCACGCCGCTCACCAACTGCCCCACGGCCGCCAGCTTCTCGCGCTGCAGTAGCTGGTCGGCGAGGCGGCGCTCGCCCGTGACGTCGCGGATGATGCCCAGGCAGCCGCGGATCTCGCCATCCTCCACCACCGGCGTGGCCGTCACCGATCCCGCGCACAGCTCTCCGCGCGCATCCCGATAGCGGATCTCCGCCTGGGCGCGCCTCCCAGCGGCCACATCGCCGAAGAGCTCGCGGGCGATCTTCTTCTGCGAATCATCCAGCACGTCGGTGAAGCTCGTCCCCACCAGCTCCTTCCGCGTGCGGCCGAGGGCGTCCTCGAAGGCGCGGTTCACGGAGGTGATGCGACCCTCCATGTCCACCGTGAAGATCGGGTCCGGTGCGGTCTCGACGAGACGCTGGTAGCGAGCTTCCGAGCGTGCCACCGCATCGCTCGCGCGCCGCTCGTTGGTGATGTCGCGGAGCGACGCCACCACGCCCGTGATCTCGCTCTGCTCGCCGCTCTCGCCGTGCTCACGGAGCGGCGCGGTGCTCACCGAAACGGCTCTGCGCTCGCCGTCCGCGCGCAGCACCACCGTTTCGTACTGCTGAGGCACGCCTCCCAGCGCGGCCGTCTCGTACGCCGCCACATCGTCGCGCACCTCGGCCGATACGATGTCGGCCACCCGCATCCCGATAAGCTGGGAGCCGGGGAAGCCGAAGAGCGCGTGCGCCGCGGGGTTGGCGAATGCGATCGCGCGATCGCGGTTGGTGATGACCACCGCATCGCTGGTGGTCTCGATGACGCGTCGGCAGCGCTCGCTCAGCCGTCCGCGATCGCGCAGGAGCGCGCGCACGGCGTGGACCTTGTCGGGCGGCAGGCCGGCGAGGAGCTTGGCCGCGTCGGACTCGCTGAAGTCGCCCGCTTCGCGCCCTCTGGCAACTTCGGTCATGAGCTTGGCTGGGGGAACGAAGAGAACGAAGTGAGAATCATGAACTCCGTGATGCCTGTGGTTCTCGAATGTATGGACGCGCGAGGTGCCCGGTCAATTACACATCCGGCGCAATCACGAGGGCGGCACCGGCGTCGACCCGCGCTTGAAAGGGCGTAGAGCCCAACAACTCGCCGTCGGCCTGGTAGATCTGAGGGGGATCGCACTCGACGCTGAACTCCCGTCCGGAGCGGTAGAGCATCGCCGGATGCTCATCGAAGCGGCTGGTGAGGAGCCGCCACCCGAGCGCGGCGGCCTGCACGCTGCCGCTCGGCGAGAAGATGCAGAGGTCGAGCAGGCCGTCGTCGCTCCTTATGCCGGGCCCCAGGGTCACGAGATCGTTCAGCACGCCGCCCGAGTTGGCCACCATCACCGCTGCCGCTTCGCGCTCCACGACCTCACCGTCGGCCACGGCGCGCACGGTGAACGAGCGCGGGAGCAGCGCACAGCGCACCGCGGTCAATGCGTACGCGGCCGCACCGAAGGTGCGTTTCGACCGCGCGCCGGTTTCCGCTATCATGCGCGCGTCCACTCCCGCGCCCACCGAGAAGGCGAAGCGCCGGCCTCCGCCGGTCACGCCGAGGTCCATGCGCTTCGCGCGCCCGCGCAGGAGCACACCGACCGCGCGCTCCACATCCAGCGGTATCCCGAGCGAGCGGGCCACCAGGTTGCCCGTGCCGCCCGGAATGATCCCCGCCGGGATCCCGCTGTGGGCGAGCGCGTCGAGAACTTCCATCACCGTGCCGTCGCCGCCGAGCACGAACACCGCGCGGTAGCCGCCGGCGCGCTCCCGGGCCAGCTCGGCGGCATGCCCGGGGCGCTCCGTCGGCGCCACCTCGCAGCTCACGCCGGCAGCCCTGAAGGCCCGCTGCACCACGGGAAGGAGCGCGGCGGCGCGACGGGCCGCTGGGTTGGCCAGCAGCAGCACGGGCCCGCTCCGGAGCTCCACTCAGAAGCTCCACTCGCGGAAGATGTCGAAGCCGTACTGCGGCGGGCGGTTGCCGATGTCCGAGGCGCCGATCCCCGGGCGGCACTGGAGCGCGGCCGAAGAGGGTTCCATGCTCGCCTGCACGGAGAAGCCATCGTTCAAGCGATGCTCGACGGTCACCCCCAGCGCCTTCTCGAACGACGCGCCGGTGGCCTGCGACCCACCCAGGCCGCCCAGGCCGCACAGCCCCGCGTTCACGGTCACGAAGGTACGCTCGCCCACCTGCTTCCCCACGCCGATGCGCGTCCCAGAGAGCACGTTGGCCGCGGTGCTGTACCCCTGGCCGGAGAACTGCTCGCCGGTGCCCCCGGTCTGCACCTGAACGTAGTCGATGAAGCTGATCTGATCGGCGAGCGCGCGCTCGAGCACCGCGCCCATGCTGGGGAGGAGCGCGGCGGCCACCTGCCTGAGCGAGGTGTTGTCGTCGCTCGCGGACACGAACGATGGCTGGCCGAAGACGAGGTAGCTCAGGATCTCGGTGTTGGAGAGCGGGATCCGCTCCTCGCTGGATAGATCGAGCCGCGGCTGCGCCAGCGTGCCGCCTATGTGCGCCACGATCTTCACGTCCTGACCGCTCTCGCGGCTCGCCTGGCGAACCGTGTAGGTGGCGCGGACGTTGAGCTCCGCCGGGATGTTCGGGTCGCCGTAGAAGGTCACGTAGCCGCTGTCCACCTGGAAGGTGCGCTGCACCACGCCGAGGTCCAGCCGGTAGGTGCCGCGGCTCACGCGCAGCGTACCGCTCTCGAGCCGCTGATTCCCTTGCTTGGAGATGTCCACGTTCCCCGCGAGCTTGATGTTCGCCTCCTGCGAGCGCAGCCACACATCGTCGCCGATGCGCACGTCCAGGCTGGGCACTCGCAGGTTGCTTATCGCGCTGTCGAGGTCGGGCGGGAGCGCCTCCAGCAGTCCGCGGTTCGCCACGAGGCTGGTGTCGACGATGTTGTAGAACTCGGGGTCGTTCAGGTTGACGACCTGCTTCTGGCTGATGTCGGAGATGTAGAGCGTGCCGCGATCCACGGTCATCGTGCCGCCCAGGATGGGACGCTCGAAGGTACCGCCGAGCTGCAGCGCGCCGCTGATCTCGAGCCGCGCGAGCGACTTCCGGTCCACCGCCTCGAATGAGCGCGCGCGCATGGCGAGATCGAAGCCCAGCGTGCGGCGATCGCTGTAATCGGGAACCGCGATGCTGCCCGTGAGCGAAAGCTCGCTGTTCGACTGGCTTCCACTGGCCATGGAGAGCCGGTCGATCTTCACGCTGTCGGGGAGGAAGGCGATGTCCGCATTCACGTCGCGCAGGGTGATGCCGCCGTCGGGCACGCGCATGATCCCGTTCCTGATCCGGAAGTTGCCGGACAGGTACGGGCGCTCCCAGGTACCGCCGATGGTGAGGTGCGTGGAGGCTGCGCCGTGGACGTCGTCGAACTGCGGCGCGATCGCCTCGATGATCGCGAGGTCCACGCTGTCGGCCACCACCCGCCCGCTGATCGAATCGTCGAGGATCCGCCGCGGCACGCGCGCGAGCGCGAGATCCACCGGGACGGCGGCCTCCGCCTCGAGCGCGGTGCGTCCGTTGCGGTAGACCGCCAGCTTCGAGGCGAGCCGGCGGTCGGCGTAATCACCGTGCACCGTGAAGGCTGGGAAGCGCAGGTCGCCGTAGCGCAGTCCATCGAAGCGGCCATCCATCCGCAGCACGGGCCACTCGCGCACGCCGGAGAGGAGTGCCGAGAGCGAAGCGAAGCCCCTCAGCGAGTCGGTGCTCTGCGCCAGCGCGCCGAGGTGCGCGAGCGGGATGCTGTCGGCCACGAACGTGGCGTGGATCGAATCGCGCACCGGGAAGTCGCCGCGGAACGCGAGCATCCCGCCGGTGCTGCTCCCGAGCAGCAGCGAGTCGATGCGGATCCCGTTGGTGTCGAGGACGGCGCGCGCGGGACCGCGGAGCGCCCATTCGGCATCGGCCACGCTCAACCCCGCGCTGTCGAGCGCCACCACGAGCGAGTCGCCCGCGCGCGCGAAGCTCGCCCGCCCGGCACCGCGGAAACTACCGAGCGGATCGCTGCTCGAGAGCGCCATACCGAGCGTGCCGCTCGAGCGATCATGCATCTCGAGAATGGAGTTCACCGTGTCGAGGCGCACTCCACCCACGTGGAGCGAGTCGAGCTCCAGCCGGAGCGAGCCGCGCGCATCGTCGGGGAGGCCGCCGAAGCGGTAGTCACCGGTGAGAGCGCGCGCCGAGTTGCCGGCGGCGAAGAGCGAGCTCCCCGCCAGCGAGCCGCGCGCTTCCAGACCGGCGATGGATCCCTCAAGCGTCCCTCTGCTCTCCAGTCGTCCGGCGAGCGAGTCGGCGATGGCGCGCTGCAGCTCCTCGCGACTCGGCGCTGCCGCGCTGTCGTCGAAGAAGATCGGGAGACCGGCGTTCGCCGAGAGATGGCCGGCCCCTCCCGTGCCCGGGAGGAGGTACGGCCGTAGCCCGCCCAGCGAATCCACCACCGCGCTGTAGCGGAGCGTGTCCACCACGCCCTCCGCCAGGCCGAGCGCGCCGGAAGCTTCCACCGTCGCCGCGCTGGTGGCGAGGCGCAGCGTGTCCACGCTCATCCGCCCATTGCCGAACGAGAGCGCGGCCGTGGAGCGATCCACATCGAGCGAATCCACCCGCGCGCTGTCGAGGTCGAAGATCGCGCTCCCGGCGAGGTTCGCGAGAGAGTCGCCGACCACGTCGAGCGAGTAGCTCCCCGTGAGCCGCGACGGCGGGAGCTCCGGCCGCTCGAGGAGCGTGCGCACATCGAGATCCGCCACGCTGCCGGTGCCGCGCGCCGCGTACCCCGGCTCGGCGAAGTCGAAGCGGCCGTCCACCGCCATGCGGCCGCCCGCGCCGGCGAGCGAGAGCGAGAGGGCCATGTCGGCCAGGGTTCCCTGGGCGCGGATGAAACCGTCGTACGGCCCGCGCAGCTCGAGCATCGGGTAAGAGAGCGCGAGCGTGGTGAGCGAGAGCGGCGACGCCTGCATGTCCACGTCGAAGGCGATGGCCTCCTCGCCGTACGTCACCCTCCCGCTCCCGGTGAAGTGCGAGGGAAGCCCGGGCCCGTCACGATGGGTGAGGTCGGCGTCGCGGAAGCGTACGTCGGTCCAGATGGAGTCGAGAATGGCCGTCCCCGACACCTTCCCCGCGAGCCGCGGGAAGTCGGGGAAGAGGTAGCGCGGCGTGCGCAGGTCTATGACGCGCGCGTCCACGCGCAGCGCGCGGAAGACGGCGAGCGACGGAAAGAGGATGTCCAGACCGCCGCGCGCGGTGATCTCGGAAACCGCGCCCGGCACGTGCGCATCGCGGAAGACGAGGTGCGCATCATCCACCAGCCAGCGGTTTATGGGACCGCCGCGCCCGCGCACGTGTCCGGTGAGGGTGCCCTGCCAGTCCACCGGGAACGGGCCGCCGTTGAAGCTGCGCAGGAGATCGAAGTCCACCGGCTCCAGGTCGAGCGCCACGTCCTTCACCACGAGCACCGGACCGCCCACGCCGAAGGTCATCTCGCCGCGAAGGTGCGAGCCGGTGGAGCGCACGTCCATGCCGCTGATCGCGTAGTCGAGGACGTGCAGATCCTGATCGTTGTTGGTGATCGTGAGCTCGAGCTTCCCCCCGCCCTCGTGCGGGATGCCGGGGTGGATCCAGTCGACGTCCGCGAGCGAGACGGTATCGCCCACCACGTGCACATCGTAGCGCGTGGGATCATCGCCGCCCCACCAGACCTTTCCCTTCGCGCTCCCGGCCGATCCCACCAGGACGAAGCGGGCCAGGTCGAACCACACCGAGTCACCCATGATGCGCACCTCGCCAGCCGCGTTGGTGAAGCGGAAGGGAGGATCACTTTCGGTCACCGCGAGGCGGCCCACCCGGATGAGCTGTCCCGGCACCACGGGATCGGCCAGGCGCACTCCGGGCGAGCCGAGCTCCAGACGCGTCCAGCGCCTGGTCTGCTTCAGGCCTTCGCTCGTACGGCGTATCTCGTGCTCATCCGACTCGAGCGCCACCTTCACCGCGCTGTCGCGTCGCGCCCCCTTCAGCGAATCCGGCGGCTCCCACGGCTCGGTGAGGACCACGGTACCGTCGCGGATCACCGCGCTGTCTATGGTGATCAGATCGCCGAAGCGCGTCTCCTGGGCGCGCCGCGCGCGCTGCACCAGCGATGCCGGCTCGGCCGGCGACGATGGGAAGATGTGCCTGAAGTTCCACGACCGGTCGGCGTGCCGCCGCAGGTTCACCACGGGACGCACTATCTCCAGGTAGGAGATGCGAAGCCGCTTGTCGAGCACGTCGCGGGGATCGAAGCGGAGAGTCACCGGCCCGGTAGCCACGAAGAGCGAGTCCTCCTCGTCGCGCAGCGCCAGAGAATCGATGTCTATGCCGGTGAAGAGATTTCCGCCGATGGTGCCGATGTACGCCGAGCCTCTATCGCCGAGCGCCGACTTCAGCCGCGACATGACGTACTCGCGCACGCGCTCGCGTCCGAACGGCGTCTGGGTGATGGCGATCACCGTCGCCACCACCACGAGGCCGAGGAAGAGCATGATGCTCGCGCTCATTATCGCGACGAGCCGGCGGCGGGACACTAGAACGCCTGTCCGATGCTGAAGTTGAAGGTCAGCCTGTTGAAGAACGAGCCATGCTGCGGCGGAGTGAAGGTCGCCGGGCAGCTCTCCGCCGTGGGAGCCGGGAGCGCCTCGCCGCCGCCCGGCTGGTTCCCCTCCGGACGGCTCACACAGCGCAGCGTGTTGTCGGAGCCCAGATAGTACACCGATCCCGTCGAGAGCGGATAGCGGTTGTACGCCACGTCCACGCGGAATGGTCCCACGGGCGAGTTCACGCGCAGGCCGATGCCGGGCGTGACGCGCACGTCGCCGAGTGCTATGTCCGGCCCGTTCCGCCGCCCGCGGTCCCACACGATGCCGGCGTCCACGAAGGTCGCGAACTGCAGCGCGTCGCCGAGGAAGGGCGGCTGCACGCGCCACTCCAGATTGCCTACCACCAGCGTGTTACCGCCCGTGGGAGAATACTGGCGGATGTTCGGTCTGTCATTGACCACGGTATTGCCGGCGCTGTCGACGTGCGTGGATGTCTCATCCACGATGTACACCACCGGCCCGAGGAGATTCTGACTGTAGCCGCGCACCGAGTTGGGGCCGCCGGCGTAGAGGCGCTGCTGGGGCGGCACGAAGCTCGTCGCGCCACCGAAGGAGAAGCCTTCGAGCACCGTGGCCGCCTGGAGCCGCGCGGCCACCACCGAGCGCTCCCCCGCCGGACGGTAGATGGACGCCTCCGCCATCACGCGGTTGAAGAGCGAGCCGCCGCCAGTGTCGACCGACGTGAAGCCGGTGCGCAATTCCAGATGGAGCTGCGAGCCGCGCGACGGATCGAGTACGCTGTTGGTCCGGTCGCGCAGCAACACCGCGCTCAACACCTGTAGGCTGCTGTTCTGCTGCAGCCGGTCGATGTCCGCCACGCTGCAGCGGTTGAAGAGCTGGCAGAACACCGCCTGCCCCGCCTCGGTGCGGCCGTACTCAACCTGGTAGCCCAGGGTGAGCGGGAGCCCGGAGCGGGTGATGCGCGGGCTCAGGTCGCGCGTGATCTGCGCCGCGCCGCCGATGGGCGTGGTGCGGAGGTAGGTGCGGTATTCCGACGCCCGCTCGCTGAAGATCGTGAACGAGGGGACGTTGCGCGGCCCGAAGAGCGCCGGGAGCCGCAGCGTGGCGCTGGTGAAGTAGTTGAGCCGCGTGCTGAAGGGGTCGGCCCGCACGTTGCCGGTGCAGAGCCCTATGTGCGAGAGCCTCGCATTGAGCTCCAGCCGCCGCGCGGCGCCGGCGAAGTCGCGGTCGGTGAAGCGCGCCTGCGTACGCGCGCAGTCGAGGGTGGCCCACCCGGCGCCCAGCCGCATGGAGCTCATGCGCGACTCGCCCAACCGCACGAGCACCGTGAGCGAGGTATCGCTGGGTTGCAGGCTGTCGGGGAGAAGCTCCACGTTCACGCGGCGATACGTCTCCAGCGCGTAGAGGTCGCGCTGCGTTCGCAGCAGCTCGTTCTGCCTGTAGAGATCCCCCTCGTGAAAGGAGAGGAGCTTGCGCACGGTGGCGCTGTCTATCAGCGGCGACTGGCCTTCGTCCATCGCGCTCAACTCGAAATCCACCCGGCCGATGTGCGCCACTGGTCCGGTGATGAAGGTGAGCTGGATGGAAGCGCGATCGCTGGCGTTGTCCACCGTGATGTCGCGCAGGGGCTGCACGGCGTGGGCGTAGCCGAGGTTCCGGAGCCAGTCCACGGTGCTGTCTATGGCGGTCTGCAGAAGGAGCTTGTTGTAAACGCCGCCGCGCAGCGCGAAGAGCCGGCGCTCCAGCAGTGCGCGGGAGCGCGGAGCCACGGAATCGAGACCGGCCACCGCGAGCGAGTCCACGATCACCGGCGGTCCCTCGTCTATGGAGAATCCCACCTTCACCGCGCGCGGACCGGTCGCGACGACGCTCGTCTCGACGGTGGTCTTGTAGTAGCCGCGCTGCCGGTAGAAGAGGCGCAGCCTGACCGCGTCGCGCTGGAGCTCGAGCGAGTCCAGGCAGTGCCGCGCACCGAGCGGGAGGTGGAGAACGCGGCGCGCCCAGCTCGATGGGGTGGTGACTATGGCGTCACCCAGCGCGCCATCGCGAAAGTGGGCATTGCCGGTGAAGCCGACGCCGCCGATCTCGAGGTCGCCCGAGCCGCACGCGAGGACCTGCGCCCGCGCGGTACCGGCCAGCATGGTGAGCGCGAGCGCAAGGAGGAGCCGACGGATCACGCGCGGCGAGGAGAGTGGTAGCGCGGGCCGGTGCGGCCGCCGTCGTCGTGCACCGGCGCCATCAGACCGCTTGTACGAGGATGGTGCCCGGCCCGCGCTGTTTGGCCCGCCGCTTCATCTCGGCGGCGAGCGAGCCGATGTGGCTCACGGAGATCCAGCGATCCGGCTCCACGCGGAGGACCGCGGCGGAGAGGCGCGCGATGGGGAACTCGCGCGCTCTTCCTTCCCTGTCTATTCCCATGAAGTGCCCGCGCCGCACCGCCTCCTCGCCCACGGCCTTCACGGCCACGTCCACGAAGCGTTCGGCGCACTCGCGAGCCAGCGCCTCGGCGTCGGTGTTGGAGGTGACCACGATGAAGTCGTCGCCGCCGATGTGACCCACGAAGTCATCGTGGCTCCCCACGCGCTCGACCGCGGCGCGGATCGCCTGCCCCATGTCGCGGATCACCATGTCGGCGATGCTGAAGCCGAACGTGTCGGCGAATGGCTTGAAGTTGTCGAGGTCTATGTAACAGATGGAGAATGGCGCGTGCAGCTCGGCCCGCCGCGCGATCTCGTCTTCGATGGCCTGTCCGCCGGGGAGTCCGCTCGTGGGGTTGCGATCGCCCTCGCGCCGGGTCAGTCTCAGCAGAGCTATGATGCGAGCGCGGAGCTCGCGCGGGTCGAACGGCTTGGCGAGGTAGTCATCGGCACCGGCCTCGAAGGCGGCGACCTTGTGTTCCACGCCGCCGCGAGCCGTTAGCATGAGCACGGGGATCCGTGCGGTGAACGGATTGAGCTTCACCGATCGGCATACATCTATACCCGACATCCCGGGCATTATGAGATCGAGCACGAGGATGTCGGGCTCCCGTTCCTGAATCGAGGCGAGGGCGGAAAGCCCGTCGGGGGCCAGACTCACCTCGTGCCCGGCCGACACGAGGACTTCGCGCAGCATCAGGCGCATATCCTCGTGGTCGTCGACGCAGAGGACGTAACTCACGATTGACGCTTCACTTGGGGCCCGGTAAGTTCACCCGTTCCGTGCACCCTGTCAACATTGTTGTTCGGGGCAGCGCGGCCACTCCGCGCTCCACTCCTTCCATCCGCAGTCAGTAGAACTTCCATGAAAACGCGCCACCTCATCCTGGCCGCCATCGCCGCACTGGCAGCCTGTCGCGGCGCGGAGTCGGCCCCGCAGCGCCACACGCTCATCGACTCCCGCGATACCTACGATCCCCGGTCGCTCGACCCGGCCCTCTCCACCGACGTCCCGACCGGCCGCGCGGTTTCGTATATCTTCGACGGCCTGACGCGATTCACCCCGGATGCAAAGCTGGCGCCCGGCCTGGCCGAAAGCTGGGACGTCTCGCCGGATGGAAAGGTATACACCTTTCACCTTCGGCGCGGGGTAAAGTTCCACGACGGCACGCCCTTCGGCGCCTCCCAGGTGGTGCACACCTTCGAGCGTGTCCTCGACCCGCAAACACGAGGCGGTCGACCGTGGCCGCTCTATCCCATAGCCGGCGCCCGGCGCTACGCCGACGGCAAGTCGAAGACCATTCGCGGACTGGAGGCACCGGACGACAGCACGGTGGTCATCACGCTCGATACCGCGCTCGCAATCTTCCCCAAGCTGCTCGCCATGCCGGTGACGTTCATCACGCCGGACTCGGTATCCGCCAACTTCGGCCAGCACCCCGTCGGCACCGGGCCGTGGAAGTTCGAGGAGTGGAAGCACGACGACTATCTCCTCCTCTCCCGCAACAGCGAGTACTGGGGCGGCGCGCCCGAGGCCGACTCGCTCATGGCCCGCATCATCCCCGAGAAGAGCACGGCGGTAGCGGAGTTCGAGAGCGGGAACGTGGACCTCCTCTACGTGCCCGAGGCCGAAACGCAGCGCTGGCAGAACACCGACGAGAAGAAGGCGCGGCTCGTCTCGGCGCCCGCGCTCCGGCTCTGGTACGTGGGGATCAACACCACTCGCGGGCCGTTGAAGGACGCGCGCGTGCGCCAGGCGCTGAACCAGGCCGTGGACGTGAACGCGATCCTCGAGCACATCTTCGGCGGGCGCGGCCGGCTGGCCGCGGGGGTGATCCCGCCGTCGCTCGACGGGGCCGACAGCGTGCGCTCGCCGTACGGCTACGACCCGGAGAAGGCCAGGCAGCTCCTGGCCGCCGCCGGCTACCCTGGGGGCTTCGACGTGGAGCTCTGGCACGGCACCGACGAGACGCAGGCGCGCGTCGCGCAGTCGATCCAGGCCTACCTCGGCGCCGTGGGAGTGCGCGTGAAGATCGTGCAGCGCGACAACAACGCGGCGCGCGAGGCGGCCCGGAAGGGGGAGACCGACATGATCCTCAAGGACTGGTACGCCGACTACCCCGACGCCGAGAACTTTCTCTATCCGCTCCTGCACGGCGTGAATCGCGGCGTGGGCGGCAACGTCTCCTTCTACGAGAACGCCGCCTTCGACAGTATCGTATCGCGCGCGCGGGAAACGTCGGAGGACAGCACGCGATTCCAGCTCTACCGGTCGGCCGACTCGCTCGCGTTCCGTGACGCGCCGATGATCTTCCTCTTCTTCTACAACGAGCTGTACGCGGTGCAGCCCTGGATCCAGGGCTTCGAGGTACCGGTGATCTTCAACGGCCAGCGGTTCGTCGACGTGAGCATCCACGGCAGCGGAACGGCCGCCAACTGATGCTCGCCTTCCTCGCGCGTCGCGTGCTCCTGGCCATCCCGACGCTCGTGGGAGTTCTGGTGGTGGTGTTCGCGCTGCTCTACGTGGCGCCCGGGGATCCGGTGATGGAGATGGTGGGCGAGCGCGCCGACTCCGCCACCATAGCGCGGCTGCGCGCGGAGCTGAAGCTCGACGAGCCGCTCCCCACGCAGTTCGCCCACTACGCGGGCGGCGTGCTCAGGGGCGATCTGGGCCGCTCGTACATCACCAACCGCCCCATCGTGAGTGACATTCGCGAGCGCTTTCCGCGCACGCTGCAGCTCGCGGCCTCGGCGATGCTCCTGGCCGCGGTGGTGGGGATCACGATCGGCGTACTCGCCGCCGCGCGCCCGAACGGCTGGTTCGACCGCCTCTCGCTCGCCATCGCGTATCTGGGGATATCCTTCCCGGTCTACTGGGTTGGGCTCATCCTCATATTGTTGGTGGCGGTCACGCTGCGCTGGCTCCCACCGTCGGGCTACGGCGGGGTCGAATACCTGATACTCCCGGCCCTGGCGCTCGGCTCCCGCTCCATCGCCTTCCTCGCACGCATGACGCGCTCCGCGATGCTCGAGGTGCTGGGGAGCGACTACGTGCGCACCGCCCGGGCGAAGGGTCTGCGCGAGCGAGTCGTCATCGCCCGCCACGCCCTGCACAACGCGCTCATCCCCGTGATCACGGTCCTGGGACTCGACTTCGGCTACTACCTCACCGGTAGCATCCTCA
>Ga0182741_1004615_pt1 | contig 13433 bp, 10 predicted proteins | sample eDN5th37CBELigOP_FD_128874 | JGI IMG/M metagenome (GOLD analysis project Ga0182741, IMG submission 128874) | Enriched Organic Plus compost microbial communities from Emeryville, California, USA - eDNA 5th pass 37_C BE-Lig OP (version 2) (version 2) ...
CGCGCAGGCACTGGGCAAGGTTGCGCCGATTTCGCTGCGCATCAACCCGGACGTGGACGCCAAGACGCACAAGAAGATCTCCACTGGCAAGGCCGAGAACAAGTTCGGGATCTCATGGAAGGACGCGCAGGCTGCCTACAAGCATGCTGCCGAGCTTCCGGGCCTGAAGGTTACTGGCATCGACATGCACATTGGCAGCCAGATCACGGACCTCGGGCCGTTCGACAAGGCTTTCGCGCTGCTCTCTGAGCTGACGGAGACGCTGCGCGCCGACGGCCATGAGATCGATCACGTAGACATCGGCGGCGGTCTGGGCGTGCCCTATCGCGAGGACAATGAGCCGCCACCGCTGCCGGACGCCTATGCAGAGATCGTGGGCAAGCACATCAAGCGGCTGGGCGTGAAGGTTTTCGTGGAACCGGGCCGGCTGATCGCGGGCAATGCCGGCATCCTCGTCTCTGAGGTGATCTATCTCAAGCGCGGCGAGGCGAAGAACTTCCTCATCGTCGATGCCGCGATGAACGATCTCATCCGCCCGACGCTCTACGACGCCTATCATTCGATCAAGCCCGTGGTGCAGCCAGGGGTAGATGCCGAGCGCATCACGGTCGACGTGGTTGGTCCGGTCTGTGAGACGGGCGACTTCCTCGCACAGGATCGCGAACTGCCGCTGATGCAGCCGGGTGATCTGATTTCGGTGGGAACAGCTGGCGCCTATGGCGCTGTGCAGGCGGGAACGTACAACTCACGCCTGCTGGTGCCGGAAGTGCTGGTAAATGGCGACAAGTTCCATGTCATCCGTCCTCGCCCAACCTATGAGCAGCTTCTGGCGCTCGATTCAATCCCTGACTGGCTCTGAGCCAGTCAGGACGTAAATTCCCTATCGGGACAGAAATGCAGGTCGGCCAGCGCCCTCCTGCATTTTTGCTTTCTGGGCGGCGGCGGGGACTGGCGCCGACTTCTTCGGAGCGAGGTAGTCGAGGAAGAGTGCAAGCCCGTATTGCACCAGAATGCCCGACGCCAGCAGAGCGCCATCCTCGAACCAATTGGGTTCGTAGCGATAGCGCAACACCTGCAGGGTAATCGCGATCAGCGAACCCGCCGCAAAGACATAGAGGCCATGCTGACCCATCAGCTGCAGAGGCTGGAAAGGCTTGGTCTTGAGGAGCCTGGTCACCGCATCAAGGTTCGTGAGCACATAGGCAAGTGCCAGGACGTGAAGCAGGCGCGGCAGTGCAACAAAGGTCTTGTCATAGCTCGCGATGAAGAACGGCAGCTGTCCACTTCCCGGGAACGCACCCAGCCTGAACTGTACCCAGACCAGCGAGAACACAAGATAGCTCGCACAGATCAGGAACAGGCCCAGATCATACGGAACGAGCTTGCGTCCTTCCTTGGCCTCCATGCCTGCGGCGATGCCGATGGCGTAGATCAGCTGCCAGCTGAGCGGATTGAAGAACCAGCCACCTTCGTTTGGATAGTTCGGGAAGTTCAGACGGAACGACCCCGCCATAAACCATACGGCGACGGCGAAGAGCACAAGCGCGAGACGGCTACGCAGACCGATCAGGATATAGAGCGGCGAAGCCAGCAGCAGGACGAAGTAGAGCGGAAGAATGTTGAAGTAACCGAGCTGATGCGTCAGGAGCGGAATGCCGATCATCGACGCAAGCGGACGGTCGAGCAGGGGCGTGAAATTCACGCTTTTGACTACATCCGCCGTATCGAAATAGACGATACCAGCGGCAACGACAGCGATCGCCCACATGGTGATGATCATCTGCGTGGCGTAGAGCTTGCCCGCACGCTTCCACACTTTGAGGAGAGCGCTCGACAGCGGTCCGTTGGCAAACCCGCGCGCATATGCCAGTCCGACGGCGATACCCGACATCAGCACGAAGGCCTCTGCAGCATCGGAGTAACCGAAGTTGCGAGAGGTAAGGTGCTCATAAATGTTGCCGGGAACGTGATTGATGAAAATCATCATCAGCGCGATACCCCGGAAAGTATCAAGGCGATGATCGCGCTCCCCTGGCAGGGAGGATCTGACAGTCACGAATTTCTCCAACTTCAATTATGGACGATCTGCCCAAGGGGAACGTCCTGGCCCGGAAAAGGGTCCAGGACTATTTCAGGCTCTTTCCGCCAGCGGCCAAGAATGGTTCGCTGCGTCGTCATGACCGGCGTGGGAGAAGCTTCCTCTGCCGTCTGGAAGAGGCCGCTTTGAGCCGAGTGAGAACTGGTCGATGTGTAGCTGATGATGAACGGAGCCAGGATCTGCGGGACCGCAATCAGCAGGATGTAGTAGATGTAGTCCGGCGCGAGCCGCCAGGCGGCACCAAGCGTTATCAGGCCTACGACCGAAATCCACCAGCTGGCCGCCCAGGATTCGGGAAGTGCAACCTTGTCGGCCTCGCGATTGGCGGCAGGCCAGCCACCATCCATGCCTGCCAGAATCTGCAGCACGGCGCGCGTCTGGAACAGCATCATGATCGGAGCAAGGACGCTCGTGCAGAGGATTTCCGTCACCATGCCCAAAAAGACGCGAATATTGCCGCCAAAGGTACGGTTACGCCCGGTGAACATGCCATCAATGAAGATCAGCAGCTTGGGTCCGATCAGCAGACCCAGCACACCCGTCAGCAGCGCGACGGCATTTTCCTGCATCACGCGGGGGAACACAGGAAGGCCGGGCTGCGGAAAATAGTCCGGGATAATCTTCATGGCTGGCGCGACGATCGCTGCAATCAGGAACAGAGCCCAGAGCGGCGCTGCGATATAGGCCATGATGCCCTGCAGGAAGACAAAGCGGCTCCAGGGCTTCAGGCCCGGCGCCGCGATGATGCGGCCGTGCTGCAGGTTGCCCTGGCACCAGCGGCGATCACGCTTGGCATAGTCGATGACGTTGTCGGGACCTTCCTCATAGGAGCCGGAGAGATCCGGATCGACCCGAACAGTCCAGCCGTTGCGGGCCAGAAGGGCAGCTTCAACGTAATCGTGGCTCAGGATATGGCCGCCAAAGGGCGGTTTGCCCGGCAATGGCGGCAGGCCACAGCTCTCCGCAAAGGCCCGGGTGCGGGTGATGGCATTGTGGCCCCAGAACGGGCCTTCATCGCCCTGCAGGCAGGCAACGCCTCGGGAATAGACGGGCGAATAGTAGGATGCCGAAAACTGGATCGCACGACCGAAGAAGGACCGCGCACGGATAACCTTGGGCAGCGTCTGCAGAAGACCAAGCTTCGGGTCTTCCTCCATCCGGTGCACCATCTCAATCATCGTCGCGCCTTCCATCAGGCTGTCGGCGTCGAGAATGATCATGTACTCGTAGAGATCACCGGATGTCTTGATGAAGTCGGCGATATTGCCAGCCTTCTTGCCCGGGTTGCTGAGGCGACGACGATAAAAGAGCCGGCACTTCGACCCGTATTCCTGCTTCAGGCGGGCGAACCAGAGCTCTTCCTGTTCGGCAATCTCGGCATTGTTCGTGTCGGAAAGAACAGCAAAGTCGAACTGCTGGGACGCGCCGAGGCTGTGCAGGCTGTCGATCATCGCGGCAATGTGGGACAAGGTCTTGGTTGGTTCCTCGTTATAGACTGGAACCAGAACCGCAGTCCTGACCGTCGGGATGGCGCCACGGGGAGCCGGGGCAGCTCCCCTGCCCCAGAACAACCCACTGATGCCAAGAACCGCTCCCCAGGCAAGCCAGGCGGTGGTGAGGGCGAGCAACCCGACGCGAACGTAGTCAAGCCACTGCGCCCCATCAGCGAAGAAATAACCGGCACCAAGCGCGCTAGCGGCGAAAGCCGTTACAAGCGCGAAAAGGATTGATACCAGTCGCCGTGCGAAAACCATCGCGTCTACCTGCGCGTTAAGAGAGCGGGGCGGCTATTCAACGAACAGCCAGCCACTGGAAAAGGGGTCTCAGGCCGAAATTCTTCTTTTCACGAACGAGCACCTGATCCGGCATCATCAGAGGGCCGGAAGGAAGGCCACTCTGCTCGATCACACGACGCACAACTGCTCGCTTCTCACCGCTGACCATCATTACGTCTCCACTGATAAGACCATACTTCGGAGATTCTGTTGTCTCCGACTTTCAAGAAACCATTCATTTCAACCGGCGCATCGCCATCCGGAGAGAGATCGATCACCAAGCGCCAGACGCCGTTCGCATCCACCCTGGAAATGCTGTCGTGGATGATCTTGGCCTTGCCGACGTTGATCACTGCCTCAACCTTGTCTTCGGGCGTGAGCGTCGAGAAAACATCTCCCGCAAAGTCCAGGACGAACTTGCGAAGGTCTTTCGAGTTCTCGACACCCGATACGCCGCCAGCGCCGGACCGCAGAGCCACGACGCGCGCGGTCTTGTCTGTGGACTCCTCAATGGAGCCCCACGTCAGCCGGTAGCGGAATTCAAGCTCCTGACCTGCCTTCACCTCAGCCTCGGGGATCCAGAACGCAACGATGTTGTCGTTGACTTCAAGCTCCGTCGGCAACTCAACGAGGTTGATCGATCCTTTGCCCCATTCGCCAATGGGTTCCACCAGCAGCGAAGGCCGACGCTGGTAGCCAGCCTCGGAATCCTGATAGTGGTCGAAGTCACGATCACGTTGGAACAACCCGAAAGCCTTCGGATTGGTTTCGATGAAAAACGAATTCGCAAGCTCGGATGGGTTGTTGAGATGGCGCCATACTTCTTCGCCATCTGCCCGAACAATCTTGAGGCCATCGCTGTCATGGACCTGATTACGATAGTCGTCAAATGCAGCCCGGTTATTCTCTGCATATAGGAACATGGAGGTCATGGGTGCAATACCCAGACGCTTTATATCGCTGCGCGTGAAGAGACGCGCAGTCACTTCCATGACGGTGTTGCGACCGGGAACAATCTTGAAATGATAGGCACCGGTTACGCTCTGGCTGTCGAGCGCAGCGTAGATATTTATTTCCTTGCTCTGGCGCGTCGGCTTCTCGATCCAGAACTCGCTGAAGCGGGGGAATTCCTCGCCCTCCGAAGTCGCCGTGTTGACGGCGAGACCGCGGGCGGACAGGCCGTAGAAGCTGCCGCGGCCAAGTGCACGGAAGTAGCTCGCGCCGAGGAACGAGACGAGCTCGTCCATGACTGCCGGATCGTTCAGCGGATAGTGCAGACGGAACCCTGCCACACCCGGCAGTTCCATGCCGGAAAATTCCTCAGCCTTGAGAGGCTGGCGATACTCGAACATGCTGCTGTCGAAGTGCGCCAGCGTTTCCTGGCCCTTTTCGACCACATGGATCTTCACCGGCTGTTTGAACAGCCAGCCCGGATGAAAGGCCTGCAGCTCGAAAGGGGACTCGCCCTGCCACAGCGCGTGATCCGGCAGGAACCGGATCGCCCGGTGCTGGTCGTAGTTCAGAGAGGCCACCTTTTCCGGCAGGTCTTCGGCAGGAGCCTCGTACTCTTTCGTCGCCCGCTCCTTCATCATCCGGGTCAGCACATCGAACGAGAACTGGTGCTGAGACTCGTTGCCAGCAGCCGTCCCCGGTGTCTGCGCCCAGGCATCAAGGGCCAACCCTCCGGATGCAAACATCAGCATGCTAGCTCCGGAAACAAGGAACGATCGACGGTGCATTGAGCTCCTACTTTCTAAGGAAGTGCAGTGGGGCGAACGACATAGGTCGCCGTGCTATGAATGACAGGACTGAGAAAAGGTTGAGGCGGAGGTGCTCAATTAATGAATCCTGATGTTATAATCAGAGATCATTTAGCGCCCCCGTGATCGCCTAAATCAGGCAGGGGGAGCTAGTTGCCAGTTGCGGCGATTTAAGGGCAGGCCCTTCGCCATCAAAACCTTGCACACTCGGACGTAACCGCGCACGCTCAAAGACAAAATATTTGCCCCCAGGACCAGGATAAGGCCAATAATCACAGCGCCTTACCGCACCTGCACATAGCGCTCGCAGCATCAGTTGGCAAGCGGCAGTTAACGTGATCATCGCTCGATTTTTTGTTGTCGCTGGCGGAATGCCTATTCCTCATTCGCTGCCCGGAACAAGGCCCACTGCCAGCGGATTGCGCATCATGGTGAGAACATATATAGAACATACATCATGAAGCGATCATTGAAAGAGCGGCTGGCGATCCTGTCAGACGCAGCCAAGTATGACGCCTCCTGCGCGTCCAGCGGTGGCGAAAAGCGAAATTCCGTGGACGGCGGCATCGGATCGAGCGGCGGCAGCGGCATCTGCCACGCTTATACGCCGGATGGGCGCTGCATCTCGCTCTTGAAGATCCTGATGACAAACTTTTGTGTCTTCGACTGCGCCTACTGCATCAACCGGGTGTCGAGTAACGTCGAACGGGCGCGATTCTCGGTCGAAGAGGTCGTGACGCTGACGCTGGAGTTTTATCGCAGGAACTATATCGAAGGTCTCTTCCTATCCTCCGGAATCATCCGCTCACCCGACCAGACCATGGCGGACATGGTGCGTATCGCACGCACTTTACGCGAGCAGCACCACTTCAAGGGCTACATCCACCTCAAGACCATCCCGGATGCATCGCCGGAGCTGATCAAGGAGGCTGGGCTCTGGGCCGATCGCCTTTCGATTAACGTGGAGCTGCCACAGGACGCAAGTCTCAGGCAGCTTGCTCCGGAGAAGCGGCCGGAAACGATCCGCGCCGCCATGGCGCAGGTTCGGGTCGAGCGCGAAAGCGCCAAGGAGAAGACCTTTACCGGCAGAAGGCCACAACGGTTTGCTCCGGCGGGCCAGAGCACACAGATGATCATCGGCGCGGATGGCGCGGACGATGTGTCGATCCTGAACACCGCAACGCGGCTCTACAGCGGCTACAAGCTGAAGCGCGTTTATTACTCGGCCTTCAGCCCCATTCCGGATGCCTCGTCCGTCCTGCCCCTGATCAAGCCGCCGCTGGTTCGCGAGCATCGGCTTTATCAGGCGGACTGGCTGATGCGCTACTACGGCTTCTCCTCCGAAGAGATCGCGGTCGGAACCCGCAAAGGGCACCTCGATCTCGACCTCGATCCGAAGCTTGCCTGGGCTCTGAAGCAGCGGGCCGTGTTCCCGCTCGACATTAACACCGCCCCGCGCGAGCTGCTGCTGCGCGTCCCCGGGTTCGGGGTCCGTACCGTCGACCGCATCATCGAGTCGCGTCGCCATGCGCTGCTCAGGTTCGGTGACTTGATCCGCATCGGCGCATCGATGAAGAAGGCGCGGCCATTCATCACGACGCCCGACTGGACGCCGGGGCAGCTGACAGACAGCCCTGGTCTGCGGGCCCGCTTCACTCCCCCGCCAGAGCAGCTGACGCTGCTATGACCTATTCCGTCACCTTGCCGCAGCTCGGCGTGTGGCAGGCTTGGCGCGATGCTGCCCGCCTGGCCATCAGCCATGGCATTCCGCCTCACGAGATCACCTGGAACGGCGGCGATGATCTGTTTGGGGACCAGTCCCTGCCCTCAGAACCCAGGGTGGAAGCGGTTCATGTGCCGCCGGAATTCATCCGCATAGCGAGTTCCGTGGTTTGGCATTCGGCACCTGAGCGTTTTTCTCTTCTCTACGAAGCCTTGTGGCGGCTCGCGAAGAGTGACCGAGCAGCACTATCTCAAGCCGATCCGCTCGGTCGCAGGCTTTGTGTCATGGCGAAGTCGGTCGGGCGCGACATCCACAAGATGCACGCATTTGTCCGCTTTCGCGAGCTTCCGTCAGAGGGCGAGCGCCGTAGCTTCGGCGCGTGGTTCGAGCCCGAACACAACACACTTGAGCCCGGTGCAGACTTCTTCGTCAAGCGCTTCGCCGACATGGACTGGCTTATCGCCACACCGACTCTCACTGCGCGGTTTGCAGACGGACGCCTCTCCTTCGAGCAAGGCAGTTCGAAGCCTGACCTTCCTGATGACGCTTCCGAGGCGCTCTGGGCCACATACTTCGCCAGCATCTTCAATCCGGCGCGCATCAAGCTCGATGCCATGCGCTCGGAGATGCCGCAGAAATACTGGAAGAACCTGCCGGAGACCCGCCTCATCCCTTCCATGCTGGCGGATGCAGAAGCGCGTGTGCAGCGCATGCGGGAGGCAGGCGCCAGCGCACCACGCCGTGGTGCTGCGGCCGTGTCGACGCGCTACCGCGAGAAGCTCTCCCTTCCTGATGAAATGCCTTCGACACTCGAAGAGGCGAAGCGGGCAGCACGTCATTGCCAGCGATGCCGGCTCTGTGAGGCCGCAACGCAGACGGTATGGGGTGAAGGAAATCCAGTTGCTGAGATCATGATCGTCGGCGAACAGCCGGGCGACCGAGAGGATCTCGCAGGCCGCCCCTTCGTCGGTCCGGCGGGACAGCTGCTCCACGGCATCATGAGCGAAGCCGGGCTTGATCCCTCCACGGTCTGGCTCACAAATGCGGTGAAGCACTTCAAGTTCACGCCGCGCGGGCGCAAGCGCATTCACCAGAACCCGAACCGCGGCGAAGTCGAGCGCTGTCGCTGGTGGCTCGGGCTTGAGCTAGATATAGTGAAGCCCACGATCACGATGGCGCTTGGCGCGTCAGCCGCCTTTGCGCTGACGGGCGATGCAAGCCCCCTGTCACGGCGTCGGGGAACGATTGAGACGGGTCTCGATGGCGGACTGGTTCTGATCTCCTGGCACCCTTCTTTCATCCTGCGCGAACAGGAAAAGAGCCGGCAGGCTCAGATACGGCTCGAGCTTGCCGCCGACATCGCCGCCGCAATGCAGGCAGTGCAGAAGGTCGCTGCCGAATAAAAAAAAGCACCGCAACCTGGATCGATTGCGGTGCAAGGATTTTTCGGGTTCCGGGAAGGTATCAGGCCTTCAGTGCAGCCTCGACCTCTTCCCGGCGGGGCATGGGAGCCACCGCGCCGTAGCCCTGCGTGGAGAGGGCTGCCGCAGCGTTGGCGAAGCGGGCAGCTTCGAACGGATCGCCGTGGCGCAGGTATTCCGCCAGGAAATTGCCGTCGAAGGTGTCTCCCGCAGCCGTGGCGTCGACCGCCTTCACCTTGATGCCCGCCACACGGCGGCGCCCATCTGGCGTCGCCACCAGGCAGCCTTCCTGTCCCAGCGTGAGCGCCACGACCTTCGCGCCACCTTCCAGGTAGTGATCGGCGATCACGTCTGGATCGGATATGCCGATGAGCTGGTTCGCGTCTTCCAGACCAGGCAGTGCGATGTCGCACTTCCTCATGGCGGCCTCGGTGATCGCGCGGGCACGCTCGATCGGCCAGAGGCGCAGGCGAAGGTTCGTGTCGAAGGAGACGAGGACGCCAGCGTTGCGCGCGATCTCGATTGCCTCAAAGACCGTGTCGGCCGCCGATGCGCTGATTGCCATCGAAATCCCGGAGACGTGCAGCACCCGCGCGTCGGCGATGTAGTCGCGCGGCAACTGCTCCGGCGTCATCCGGCTCGCAGCCGAGCCGGCCCGAAGATAGGAGAAGACGTGTCCGTCCGGACCATGGGTGACGAAATAGACGCCGGTGTGTGCATCGGCGCGACGCGAGACCTGGCTCGCGTCGACACCGTTTTCAGCCCACAGGCGCATGAAGCTGTCACCGAATTCATCCTGCCCAAGTGCGGTGATGTAGCCCACCGATGCACCAGCGCGAGCAGCCGCAATGGCGCAGTTGGAGGTGTCGCCACCATGACCGAACAGGTAATGCCCCTTGTCGTCGATCTGGTTGAACTCGACCAGCGGTTCACCCAGGCAGACAATATCCGGCGATTGCTTCGTCATCAGGTCAGATCCGTCCGTATTTCGCCAGCCCCTCCTTGAGGGAGCCAGAGGCGATGATCAGCTTGGCCTGCTCGGCTTCACGCTGGTCGATTTCCTGAGCCATGGCCAGCACTTCCTCGGCCTTTTCCTTCGGCACGATAACTACGCCATCGACATCACCGACGACGATGTCGCCCGGGTTGATGGTAACATCACCGATCGTGACCGGGATCATGGAGTCGAGCGTCTTGAAGCGGCCGAGCGTCGTGCCCGGCGACGCTGCACGGGAAAAGACCGGGAAGCCGAAGTCACGCTTGATCTCGGAGATGTCGCGGACTGCGCCATCCAGAACAGCAGCTTCGAGGCGGTTGGCTACGGCACCTGCCGTCATCAGACCGCCCCAGACAGCCACTTCAGAATTGCCGCCGATGGAGATGACCATGACGCTGCCTTCCTCGGCGGCGTCAATCAGCTCCAGCGCGTGGGTCGGCGGAACGAACTCCTCGGTCGGGCCTTCCAGCACGGTCACGGCGGGGCCGGCGATCTTGCGTTCACTCGTGCGCGGACAAATCGCGGAATCGAGGTACCCCTTTTTGCCGCAGATCTTGTCGACTGCGTCTGCCACCGAGGCCGTCGCAACGCGGCGGAATGCTTCAATCAGGTTCTTATCCATTGTTCTTGGAATCCTTTCCTTGGTGGTTGGAAGTCAGGACCAGCGGTTGACCCAGTGGAGGGGTTCACCGCCCGAAAAGACGCGCGCGACTTCCTGCGCGGCCTTTGTCTGAAGTTCGCTTACACTCGCCTCGGAATACCAGGCGGTGTGGTCCGACAGGACCGTATTTGGCGTGCTGAAAAGCGGATGGTCGCGCTGCGGCGGCTCCTTGGAATAGACGTCGATGCCTGCGCCTCCGAGATGCCCGCTGTGCAGGGCCTCGGCGAGGGCCTCTTCGTCGATCAGACCGCCACGGGACGTGTTCAGGATGACCGCCCCCGGACGCATCCGTGCAATGCGTTCGCGTGAAATGATGTGCTGGGTGGACGGGCGCAGCGGCACGTGGAGTGAGATCACATCCGCCTGCTCGATCAGTTCATCGAGATCCACGTGCTCGGCACCATAGGGCAGTTCATGAACATGGCTGTCGTGCACCAGCGTTCGTGCAAATCCGAGAGTTGAGCACTTGCGGTGAAACGCAGCACCAATCCGGCCATAGCCGATGATGCCCAGCGTGCGGCCAGCGATGCGGTACATGGGCTCGGCGCGGGAAACATTCCATGCGCCTTCACGAACCGCGCGGTCGCGGGTGGCAACGCGACGGACGACGGCGAAAAAGAGCGCCAGCGTGTGATCGCTCACTTCCTCGACGCCGTAGTCCGGCACGTTGGCGACGTAGATGCCCCGGCGGGCGGCTGCATCACGGTCAATATTGTCCACACCGACGCCATAGCGCACGATCACCCGACAGTTCGGCATAGCGTCGAGCGCTTCCTCGGTGATCGGGCTCTCGCGCACCAGCACGGCATCCGCCCCTTCCACCGCCTTCACAACGGCAGCGGCATCGCCATGACAGGCACGCTCAATCACCTGAAACCCGAAGGGGCGGAGGATTTCTTCCTCGATCGTGTGCTGGTCGTAGCCAGCATCCACAACGATGGCGACCGGAGACCGGCCGCCTTCGCTGTTGCCAATGGCATCGGCAGCAATCACTTACCGGCCTCCTCGATGGCGGTCAGAAGATCGTTCACGAGCTCGGCGCCAACCTGCTCCTCGAGGTAGCTGCGCACGGCCGGCTGTGCCAGCTCACGGAATGCAGCGACTTCGGCAGGGGTCAGCGTCGTGACGGTCATGCCTTTCTCGGCAAGGATCGAACCGGCGTTCATGTCCTGCGCAGCGGTCATGCCGCGATGGATGCCGATGGCGATCTCGGTGCCAGTCTTCACAACCTGCTGCTGCTCAGGCGTCAGCTGCTGCCAGAAGGCGTCGCTGACCATGTAGGCGTGCACGCTGTAGACGTGGCCGTCGAGCGTGACGTGGTTCTGGTTCTCGTAGAGGCTGGCAGCGAGAATGTTGGTCACGCCGTTTTCCTGGCCATCGACCGTGCCCTGAGCCAGAGCGGTCGGCAGCTCACCCCACGAAATCGCGGTGGCGCTGGCGCCGAGCGATTCCATCAGGCGAACGTAGACCTGGCTCGGCTGAACGCGCATGCGCAGGCCCTGCAGGTCGGCCGGAGCCTTGATCGGACGCTTGTTGTTGGTGAAGTGGCGCAGGCCGTTGTCGGCGAAGCCGATCAGGCGGATCTGCGTCTCGTTCAGCATCTGCTCAGCGAACTTGTCGCGGAACGGGCCGTCGAACACCTTCCAGGCAACCTGCTGGTTCGGGAACGCGTAAGGCAGCGAGAAGACCTCAACCGGCGAATAGGTGCCAGCGATGCCACCATCGTGCACGACGGCCATCTCGATCGTGCCGAGCTGCAGACCTTCCATCACGGTCGCTTCGTTGCCGAGCTGGCCGGCCGGGTAGATTTCGACCTTCAGCTCACCAGCGGTTGCACCTTCAACGTAGGCCTTGAAGGCCATTGCAGCCGCGTGCTTCGGCTGGTCCATGCGGCCCGGCTGGAAGTGGCCATACTTGATGGTGGTTTCTGCCATCGCGGGCATTGCGGCCATTGTGAAGGCAGCAAGGCCGATGGTAGCGGCAAGGGTTTTGATCATCTTCATTGGGTAGTCATCCTCCCTACGGGTTGAAGTTTAACGAACGTATCCAAAGAGGCCCGGCAGCCACAGCGAGGCGGCAGGAACCAGGACGAGAAGCAGCAGAACGAGAAGTTCAGCCGCGAGGAATGGTATGATCGCCGAGACGACCCGCGTGAGCGGGATGCGCGCAACGACCGACACCACAAAAAGAACACCGCCCACCGGAGGCGTAATCATGCCGATGGTCAGCGAAAGGATCACGACGAGAGCCGTCTGGATCGGGTGGATGCCCATGGCGTCGGCAACCGGCGCCACGATCGGAACGAAGAGCAGGACGCCGGGCAGCGTATCGATGAAGAGACCTGCAACGAGCAGGAACAGGGCAATAGCGAACAGCAGTGCGACCGGCGGGAGGCCTAGCGACGTAATCGTGGTGGTGATGGCCTGAGGTACCTGGAGCACGGTCAGCAGCCAGGCGAAGGCCGAGGCTGTCGACACGATCATGAGTACGCCCGAAGTCATCAGACCGGCACGGACGAACATGCGCGGCAGCTGGCTCCAGGTGAGGCTACGCAGCACGAATTTCGTGACGATGAGCGCGTAGCCAGCGGCCACGGCTGATGCTTCCGTCGGCGTGAACGCGCCCGAGTGGATCCCGCCCACAATGATGATCGGCAGCGGCAGCGCCGCAAGGATCGTGCCCGATTCGCGGATGAACTGGCCCCAGGGCCTACGTGGCTCGCCGAGCTTGAAATCGCGTTTCCAGGCGAGGAAACCGTTGGTGATCATCAGCGAGACGCCCATCAGCAGTCCCGGGACAATTCCGGCTACGAACAGCGCCGAAACACTCACCGCGTTATCCGACAGCGCATAGATCACCATGATGATCGATGGCGGGATGATCGAGGAAATGAGCGCTGATGACGCCGTGACGGCAGCAGCATATTCAACGCTGTAGCCGGACTTGCGCATCATCTGGATGGTGACGGCCCCAGGCCCCGCAGCATCGGCCAGAGCCG
>Ga0182741_1004616_pt1 | contig 13433 bp, 9 predicted proteins | sample eDN5th37CBELigOP_FD_128874 | JGI IMG/M metagenome (GOLD analysis project Ga0182741, IMG submission 128874) | Enriched Organic Plus compost microbial communities from Emeryville, California, USA - eDNA 5th pass 37_C BE-Lig OP (version 2) (version 2) ...
AGGGCTGAGGGCCCCGGGGAGCCGCCGCCTCCGGGCGTACCGCGAAGAAATCGTCCATGGGCGGCTGGGCGGACCGGGGCCGTGCGGGCGGTTCGTTCGTCAGGAGGGACTGGAATGGATCCTCCTGCCCAACGATCCGCGCGAGCTCGGCCAACGGGTCACCGCGGCCGCCGGAGGCTGCAGGCTGTGCGGGGGCGCTCTGCGCCTGGGCGATTTGCCGCTCGATCTCGTTCAGATCGACCGCAAAACGGGGCTTCATTGATTCGCTCATCGCGCCGGACCTCCGGGTAATGCGATGCGAACGCCCATCGTCCGCATCGGCACGACGTTAGGGAACCCGGCACAGGCGCTCAGAGACGGGATTACCGCCTCGGAACGTCAACGCATCTCGTCGGGAGCCGTAACGCCCAGGATTGCAAGTCCCGCCGCCAGCACACCCTTCAGGGCATGCACCAGTGCGAGCCTCGCTTTTGTTGAATCTTTATCAGTTTGATTAACAAAGCGTAATTGCGGCAAGTCTTTGCCTTTATTCCACAAACTATGGAAGGCGCTGGCCACGTCGTAAAGGTAGAAAGCCACCCGATGAGGCTCGTGCGCCTCTGCGGCCGCCTCGGCCATCCGGGGGAATTGGGCGATTCGATGCACCAGGTCCATCTCGGATTCGTCCGCGAGGAGCGAGAGATCAGCCCCGCCCAGGGCCTGCGGCGAAAAGTCACCCTCGGGAAAGGCCTCGCGGGCCTGCCGGAACACCGACGCGCAGCGGGCATGGGCATACTGGACGTAGAAGACCGGGTTGTCCTTGGACTGCTCGACCACCTTCGCGAGGTCGAAATCGAGGGACGCGTCGTTCTTGCGAAACAGCATCATGAAGCGGACCGCGTCGCGACCAACCTCATCCACTACATCACGCAACGTCACGAAGTCCCCGGCCCGCTTGGACATTTTCACCGGCTCGCCGCCCCGGAGCAGGCGGACAAGCTGGCACAACTTCACGTCGAGATCGCCCTTGCCGCCCGTGACGGCCTTCACGGCCGCCTGCATGCGCTTGACGTAGCCGCCATGGTCCGCGCCCCACACGTCGATCATGGACGCGAAGCCGCGCTCGAACTTGGAGCGGTGATAGGCGATGTCGGAGGCGAAATACGTGAAGGAGCCGTCGGACTTGAGAAGCGGACGGTCGACCTCGTCGCCGAACTCGGTAGCCCGGAACAGGAGCTGCTCCCGGTCCTCCCAATCCTCGTCCTTCTGCCCCTTGGGCGGCGGCAGGCGGCCCATATAGACGAGGCCCCGCTCCTGAAGCTCGGCAATCGTCTTGGCGACCTCGCCTCCGTTGTCCTGCTGGAGCGAACGCTCGGAGAAGAACACGTCGTGGCGGATGTTCAGCGCCGCGAGATCCTCCCGGATCATGTCCATCATGGCGCTGATGGACGCCTCGCGAACGAGCGGAAGCCATTCGGCCTCCGACTTGTCGAGAAGGCTTTTCCCGTGCTCGCGGGCCAGGGCTTCACCGACGGGCTTGAGATAATCGCCCGGATAGAGTCCCTCCGGGATCGCGCCGATCTCCTCGCCCAGGGCCTCCCGGTAGCGGAGATAGGCCGAGCGAGCGAGCACATCGATCTGCGTGCCCGCATCGTTGATGTAGTATTCCCGCGTCACGGCGTGGCCCGAGAAAGCCAGCAGGGCCGCCAGGGCATCCCCGAACACGGCACCGCGGCCGTGGCCCACATGCATCGGGCCGGTAGGATTGGCCGAGACGTATTCCACGTTGACGGGCGTTCCCGCTCCCCGCCGGCTGCGGCCAAAGCCCTCCTGGTCCACGACGGCCGCGCGCAGCACGTCGTACAGGGTCGCTGGAACGAGCTTGAGGTTGATGAAGCCCGGGCCGGCCACTTCGCCCTTGGCCACCCGCGGATCCTCGCGCAGATCGGCCACGATCAGGTCCGCGAGTGCGCGCGGATTCATGCGCGCTTCCTTGGCGAGAACCATGGCGGCATTGGTCGCGAGATCCCCGTGGGACGGATCCCGCGGCGGCTCCACGACCACGCGGCTCACGTCGAGGCCGGAAGGAATCTGGCCCGCCTCGGCCAGACGGCCGAGCGCTTCCGCAACCCGCTGCTCAAACAGTCCGAAGATGTTCATGGTACTCTGTCTCGATCGGGCGAACGGCCCTTCAACGCATGGCGCGCATGGCGCCGTCGGCAAAAAGTGGTTCGTGCGCTAGCGCAACTCGGGAGTTACGTCAAACAGTCGCCGGTGCTCCAGGATGGCGTAGCCATCGGTCATTCCGGCAATGTAATCGGCTACCCGGCGGGCGAGACGGGCCTCGTCGGCCCCCTCCAGCCCCTCCCGCCATTCCTCCGGCATCGCCTCCGGCTCCGCCTTGAAGCGGGTGAACAGGTCTCGCAGGATGTCGTCCGCCTTGCGGCGAACGCCCATCACGGACGGGTGCCGGTACATGTGGGCATAGAGAAAGCGCTTGATGTCCGCATCCGCCTCCCGCATCGCCCGGGAGAAGCAGATCACGGGCTCGGAGGCCCGCCGGATCTCCCCGGCGCTCTTCGGATCGAGAGCGTCGAGGCGCCGCTCTCCCTCGCGCACCACGTCCTCCACGAAGCGGGTGATGACCCGGCGGGTCAGTTCGTGGATGCGCCGGGAGAGGTCGAGGCCGGGATAGCGCCCGTCGATCTCGCGCAGCAATTCGTCGAGGAACGGCACCTCCCGCAATTCCTCGATATCGAAGAGCCCGGCCCGCAGGCCGTCATCGATGTCGTGGGAATCGTAGGCGATGTCGTCCGCGATGGCGGCGGCCTGCGCCTCGCCGCCCGCATGGGTGGCAAGTTCCAAGTCCTGGATCGCATTGTATTCGAGGATAGCGAGCGGGACGCCCCGCGCGGCATAACGCAGGGTCGGCTTCCCCTCGGCATCGGTCAGGGGGCCGTTATGCTTGACCAGCCCTTCAAGGGTCTCCCAGGTCAGGTTGAGCCCGTCATAATCCGCATAGCGCCGCTCGAGCCGGGTGACGATGCGCAGGGCCTGGGCGTTGTGATCGAAGCCCCCGAACTCAGCCATGCACGCCTCGAGAACATCCTCCCCCGTATGGCCGAAGGGAGTGTGGCCGAGATCGTGGGACAGCGCCAGGGCCTCGGCCAGATCCTCGTCGAGACCCAGGGAGCGGGCGAGCGCCCGGGCGATCTGGCTCACCTCGATGGTGTGTGTCAGCCGGGTGCGGTAATGGTCGCCCTCGTGATAGACGAAGACCTGAGTCTTGTGCTTCAGGCGGCGGAAGGCCGTGGAATGGATGATGCGGTCCCGATCGCGCTGGAATTCGCTGCGGGTGGGCGAGACGGGCTCCGGGTAGAGACGGCCCCGGCTGGCTCCCGGGTCGCAGGCATAAGGAGCTCGCCATCTCTCGCCAAAGGGCCGCACGCGTCTTCCCCGGGTTGAAGCCTCGTCTGCGGGCACTTACCTTGCTCTCAAGACATTGTCCAAGGTTACGTTTCTGGACGAACTGGATCCACGAATGGCCGAGATTACCCTCACGCCCCGCGCAGCCCGCCGTATCAACGAGATCATGGCCACCGAACCGGCCGGCTCGATGCTGAGAATCAGCGTCAACGGAGGCGGTTGTTCCGGGTTCCAATACGCCTTCGACGTTGAGACCACCCGGCAGGAGGACGATCTCCTGGTGGAGCGGGACGGCGCCTCGGTCCTCGTGGACCAGGTCTCGATCCAGTACATGGACGGCTCGGTCATCGATTTCGTGGACGACCTGATCGGCCAATCCTTCAAGATCGAGAACCCGCATGCGACCGCCTCCTGCGGCTGCGGCACGTCGTTTTCCCTCTAAAATATCCGCACGCGATCCTTTATCGTCGCCCGGCCCGCGCCGCCGGCCGGGCGCGTCGGCGCATCTTCGGGGACCATCATGGGCTTTCTTCACCGTTCGGGCGTGTGCGCCCTGGCCCTCGCGGCGGGCGCCGCAGGCCTGCAATTCGAGCCCGCCTTTCTCCGCGACATGGCTGTCGAAGCGCCTGGCTACCGTGTCTCCGTCGGAGCCCTGAGGGCGCCCCTCTGGAGCGCGGCCTTCGCGCAATCCGCCGACAGCTTCACCCTGGACAATGTCGAGGTCTCCATCGGCACGGCCCGGTTCCAGGCCAAGACCGTGGAGTTCAGCGGCGTAACCACGCCCAGGGCCGAGATCGAGGCCCTCTTCTCGACCGCGACGACCGACCCCCTGGCGACCCGCCTTTCCCGCATCGATGCCACCAAGGTCACGATTCCCGACCTGAAGGTCCAGCAGAATGTCGGAGGCAGGAGCGAAACCGCCACCTACAAGAACGTCGTACTCTCCAACATTCGCCAGGGCCGGATCGCCGAGGCCGTCGCCGGCGCGACCGGCGCCGAGATCGGGGACAGCCAGGATAGGATGGTGGTGAGCTACGGCCGCCTGTCGCTGAGCGACCTCGATGCGCCTGCCTTCGCCCGCCTCTACGAGGTCAAGGAGGCCGCGCCCGGCCCGCTCACGAAGATCTATGGCGCCTTTTCCATCGAGAACCTCGACTTCGTGGACGGGAAGAGCGGAACCCGAGGCCGGATCGCCCACCTCGGCGGCCGGGATTTCATGGCGCGCGGCACGCGGGATTCATGGGCCGGGACGCTCGCGATCCTCACGGAGCTGGCCGACAGGGAAAAGCCCACCGAAGCGGAGCAGAAGCGCCTTTTGACGACCACGGCCGACTTCCTCACCGCCTTCGACATCGGCCAGATCGAGGCGACGGATATCGAGTTCAAGGCCCGGCCCGAGGGCCGCAAGGGAGAGGCAGTCTCGACGATCCGGCGGATGGCCTATGCGAGCGCCAAGAACGGCGCGCCGGCCGACGCCCGGGTGGAGGGCATCGAAGTCCGCCAGGATGACGGCCGCATCGGCATCGAGACCATCGCGTTCACGGGCTTCTCGTTCGCGTCCACCTTCGAGACGCTGAAGAACCTCGGCGACAAGCCCCTCAAGGACCTCGACGCTTCGACCCTGCGCGGCCTCGCGCCGACCCTCGGCACGATGCGGATCGCCGGAATCCATATCGACGTCCCCGGCACGACCACCAAGACCAACGGCTTCGACCGCGTGAAGGCGAGCCTGAAATCCTTCGAGGTCACGGCCGGCGAGCCCCTGAACGCTATTCCCACCACCCTCAGCGTCGGGCTGAACAACTTCGCCATGGACCTGCCCGAACGCAGCACGGACGAAGGAATCCGGACCCTGACGGATATGGGCTACCGGGCGCTCGACCTTTCCATGGGCCTCGCGGCCCGCTGGAAGGAGGATACGCAGGAGCTCGCGCTTCAGGACGTGTCCGTGCAGGGACAGGATATGGGCCGCATCGCCCTGACCGGGACCCTCTCTGAAGTCGGCCGGGACGTCTTCAACCCGGACACAGCCCTGGCGACGGTTGCGCTGATCGGAGCCCGCGCGAAGGAGCTGCGCCTCACGGTCGAGAATGGCGGCCTCTTCGACCGCTATCTCGCCCAGGCCGCCAAGGAGCAGAAGACATCCCCCGAAGCGTTGCGCCGCACCTATGCGGCCGGCGCCGCCATGGTCGTCCCAACCGTGCTCGGCAGCTCCCCCCAGGCCAAGACCCTGAGCCAGGCCATCTCCCGCTTCATCGCCAAGCCCGGCCGCCTCACCGTAACGGCGCGGGCCAAAGACCCGGCCGGCCTCGGCATCGCCGACCTGGTCGCAGCCAGCGACCCCTCGTCCGTGGTCGAACGGCTCGACATCGCGGCGAGCGCGGAATAGCGGGGCGGCTTCTACTGTCATTCCGGGGCGCCGCAGGCGAGCCCGGAACCTACAGCCGCTGACGGTACAGGATAAGGCGCAGCGGTTATCATTAGCTTTGTTTTGGGATGCTGGTGTTTATGGGTTCCGGGTTCCGCTGCGCGGCCCCGGAATGACGCGGGAGGTGCCGACCTGCTCTCCTGCCCACGGATTCCGAGTGTTCTCGGGAAGCACCAACGGGCTCTCCTCCCCCTTGTGGGGAGGAGGTGGAGGTGGGGGTGTTGGCTCTGAACTGAATCCAGCTTAGCGCCCACACCCCCACCCTTAATCCCTCCCCACAAGGGGGAGGGAATTCTGTGGTGCCAGGCTGCTACCGCCCACAGGTCCACTCCTGTCCAGCCATCCAAGCCATTTCCGTCGGGCGTCGCAAAAACAAAAATCCCCGGCGCAAGGCCGGGGATGATGTGAAACGGACGAACCGGGTCGGTTAGGCCGACACAGACTCCTGCTCGGCTGCCTGGGCCTCCACGACCGCGATCGCCGTGAGGTTGACGATGCCGCGCGCGGTCACGGACGGGGTCAGGATGTGGGCGGGCTTGGCCGGGCCGATGAGGATCGGGCCCACGGGCAGCGAATCGGCCAGCATCTTCGTGAACTGGAACGCCACGTTGGCGGCGTCGAGATTCGGCATGATCAGCACGTTCGCCTCGCCCTTGAGCCGCGAGGTCGGATTGACCCGGTCGCGGATCGTCTGGGACAGGGCTGCATCCGCCTGCATCTCGCCGTCCACCTCCAGATCGGGTGCCCGCTCGTTGATGCAGGCCAGGGCCTCGCGCATCTTGAGCGCCGAGCGCGTATCCGCCGCGCCGAAATCCGAATGGGACAGGAGCGCGATCTTCGGCTCCAGGCCGAAGCGCCGCACGTGGCTGGCGCAGGCGATCGTCATGTCGGCGATCTCCTCGGCGTTCGGATCGGGCTGCACATGGGTGTCGGCCAGGAAATAGGCGCCCTTCGATGTGATCACCAGCGACAGGGCCGCCATCTCGTGGACACCCGGCGCAAAGCCGATGATGTCCTTGATATGCTTGAGGCGCGACTGGAACCGGCCTTCCAGGCCGCAGATCAGCGCATCCGCGTCCCCTCGCCTCACGGCGAGCGCGCCGATCACGGTGGAATTGGTGCGCACCAGGGTCTTGGCGGCGTCAGGCGTAATGCCCTTGCGCCCCGCGGCTTCCACATAGGTCGCCACGTAGTCCCGGTAGCGCGGATCGTCCTCGGGGTTCACCAGGTCGAAATCCCGGCCGATTTCCATGGACAGGCCGAAGCGCTTGATGCGCGTCTCGACAACGTTCGGACGGCCGATGAGGATCGGCTTGGCGAGCCCTTCCTCGACGATCACCTGGACGGCCCGCAGGACCCGCTCGTCCTCGCCCTCGGCATAGATGACCCGCTTCGGGTCCTCCTTCGCCTTCGAGAAGATCGGCTTCATGATGAAGCCGGAGCGGAAGACGAAGCGGGTGAGGGAATCCGCATAGGCCTCCAGGTCCGCGAGGGGCCGGGTGGCGACGCCGCTCTCCATGGCGGCCTTCGCGACGGCGGGTGCGATGCGCAGGATGAGGCGCGGATCGAACGGGCTCGGAATGAGCGACTTGCGGCCGAACGGATGGGCCTCGCCCCCATAGGCGCGGGCCACCACCTCGGACGGAGCCTCGCGGGCGAGCCCGGCAATGGCCTTCACGGCCGCGGCCTTCATTTCCTCATTGATGGTGGTCGCACCCACGTCCAGGGCGCCGCGGAAGATGTACGGGAAGCACAGGACGTTGTTGACCTGGTTCGGATAGTCCGAGCGCCCGGTGCAGATCATGGCGTCCGGCCGCACGGCCTCGGCCTCCTCGGGCATGATCTCCGGATAGGGATTGGCGAGCGCGAGGATCAGCGGACGCGGCGCCATTTTCTCCAGGAGGGCGGGCTTGAGCACGCCCCCAGCCGAGAGGCCGAGGAAGACGTCGGCGTCCGGGATCACGTCCGCCAGGGTGCGCGCATCCGTCTTCTGGGCATAGACCGACTTCCACCGGTCCATGAGCTCGTTACGTCCCTCGTGGACGACGCCCTCGATATCCGTGACCCAGATGTTCTCGCGCTTCGCGCCGAGCGAAACCAGCAGGTTGAGGCAGGCGAGCGCCGCGGCGCCGGCGCCGGACGTGACGATCTTCACCTCGTCCAGGCGCTTGCCCGCAAGCTCCAGAGCGTTCGTCACGGCCGCCGCGACGATGATGGCGGTGCCGTGCTGGTCGTCGTGGAAGACCGGAATGCCCATGCGGGCCTTGAGCTGCTCCTCGACCTCGAAGCACTCGGGCGCCTTGATATCCTCAAGGTTGATGCCCCCAAAGGTGGGCTCCAGCGCGGCGATCACCTCGACGAGCTTGTCCACCCGTTTTTCAGCCACCTCGATGTCGAACACGTCGATGCCGGAGAACTTCTTGAACAGGACGGCCTTGCCCTCCATCACGGGCTTCGAGGCCAGCGGGCCGATATCGCCCAGGCCGAGCACGGCCGTGCCGTTGGAGATGACCGCGACGAGGTTCTGCCGCAACGTAAGGTTAGCAGCTTCGGACGGATCGGCCGCAATGACCTCGCAGGGCGCCGCGACTCCGGGCGAATAGGCCAGCGCCAGGTCGCGCTGGTTGCCGAGAGGCTTGGTCGGCTGGATCTCGAGCTTTCCCGGACGCGGGTTGCGGTGATAGAAGATCGCTCCCGTTTTCAGATCCTGCGAGATGTTTTCAGCCATCCCCTACGCTCCTCACGCCAACGCGCATCGTTTCAAGTGGCCGCACTTGTGCTCGCCTTGCCTGTCCGCGTCAACGCTCTTGTCCGCAGGTGAGCCTTGCAGATGAGACTTCGCCATCGCATCAAGAACTGGCGCAACCCGCACAACCAGACGCGGCTGCATCTCGCCCGCCTGGCGACCCGCTACGGCTTCGAGATCGGCGAGTTCTCCTACGGCCGGCCCAAGGTGCGTTTTCCGGAATCGGGCAAGAAGCTCACCATCGGGCGCTATTGCTCCTTCGCCGACAAGGTCGAGATCCTGCTCGGCGGCAACCACCGCACGGATTGGGGCACGACCTACCCGTTCTCGGCCCTGCGCGAGCTCTGGCCGACGGCGCCGCAGACCCAGGATTACCACACCTCCCGGGGGGACGTGACCATCGGGCACGACGTGTGGCTGGGCTCCGGCGCGATCATCATGTCGGGCGTGACGGTCGGCCATGGGGCCGTGATCGCCGCCCAGGCGGTGGTGACGAAGGACGTGCCGCCCTATGCCATCGTGGGCGGCAACCCCGCGAAGGTGATCCGCTACCGGTTCGACGAGGCGACGATCCAGGGGCTTCTTGAATCGGCCTGGTGGGACCTGCCGCGGGAGCGGGTCGCGGTTCTTATCCCGCTCCTTCAGAGCGACCGGGTGCGGGAGCTGATCGCAGCCGTCAAGGTGCTGCAGGCTCAATCGTCTTGATGGTCCGGCGCCCGAGGGCCTTGGCCTTGATGGCGAGCGCCGGCTTCTCGACCCCGTACCAGGACAGGGCCGCCACGAGCAGGGCCAGGACCAGGGAGGGCCCGAGTAGGACGAGCGCTGCCGTCGCCGGGAACAGGGTATGGAGTGCCTGCTGCAGCGGCCAGCCGTAGAGGTAGGTCCCGTAGGACAGGTCGGCCTTGGGCTCCCAGGACAGGCGCGTCGCAAGAGGCGCGAGCGCCAGCCAGATCACTCCGTAGGCGGAGGTCAGGAAGAGCAGCGTCTTGTAGAGGAAGGTGCCGTGGGCGAGCGCGGTCGCCGCCACAAGAGCGACGAGCAGCCATCCGGACAGGCGGGCGCGGCTGCGCCACACATAGAGCGCACCGCCGAAGGCGAAGATCAGCGGCAGGCGGAGCGCCGTCTCCAGGCCCTTGGGCGCATCGGGATGCAAGAGGTCGAGAGCTGCGAGCGCCACCGCGAGGCCCGTAACCAGCGCCAGGGCCGCGCCCCTGGCCCGCAGGAGGCCCACGAGCCCGAGCGCCAGCACGCCCACGTAGCACAGAACCTCGTATTTCAGGGTCCAGACCGTCCCCATGGGGAACCGGAACGGATTGCCGTCGAAGACGCCGGGCAGCGCGATGTTGCTCTTGAAGCTCGTCAGGGTCGCGGTGATGAACCGCCTGAGCCCGTCGCTCTGGAGGTACTCGGCCAACGGCAGGCGGGTCATGGCGCCGCCGAGGAGGAGCGAGACCGCCAGGGTCGCGACGATGAGCCCCGGCGCGATGCGCAGGGTCCGGGCCGTCACATAGTCCCGCCAGCCGCGCCGGTCGAAGCTCATGGTGACGAGGAAGCCCGAGATGGCGAAGAACCCGTTCACGGCGTGCTCGCCCAGGGTGAACCCGGTCCAGGCGGTGAGCGGCTCGTCCATGATCTCGCCGGTCGTGACGCTGAAGGCGTGGGACACCACCACGGCCAGGGCGAGAGCCAAGCGGATCAGCGTGAAGTTGTTCCTCTCCTGCCCGAGAGCGGTGGAGAGCGTCGGCGCCTCGCCGAGGAAGGCCGGCATTCTCATGACAATCCCTCCTGCCGCAGGGCGCTGCAGCCGCGCATGAAGGCCCAGGCCCCGGCTGCCGATCCGCCATAGCGCTCGATCAGGCTGCGCCGGAAGGTCAGGCAGGCCAAAAGGGTCTTCAGGGCATTGACGGCGAACATGGACGGCGCCGGGTTCGGCAGCCCGTATTTGCGGCTCACATAGGCGCGCGACCAAGCCTGGTGCCAGCGGGACCGGAAGACGAGGCCGGGCCTGCGCCCGCTGGAGCGCCCTCGCCCGTGTCGCACCACGGCCTGCGGCACATAGACCAGAGATCGGCCCGAATCCTCGATCCGCCGGCAGAGGTCGTCGTCCTCGTAGAACAGGAAGATCTTTTCGTCGAAGCCGCCGAGTTCGAGAAAGACGTCGCGGCGCATGAGGAAGCAGGCGCCCGAGAAGAACGGCGCGCAGGCCTCGCCCTCCGGGAGGGCGAGCTTGCCGCCCGGATTGGTGAGGCGCTTCGCCAGGAGCGAGCGCGGCTGGAAGAAGACCCGCCCGCTGGGCTCCACGATCTGCGGCGCCAGGAGACCCGCATCGGGATGGCGCCGCGCAGCGTCCAGAAGGGCCGCCACGGCCCCCTCCTCGACCGTCACGTCCGGATTGACGATGAGCACGAATTCCGTCCCGGCCGCCCGGACCCCGGCATTGTTGGCGCGGCCATAGCCCTCGTTGCGGGCCTGGCGGACGACTTTCGCGCTCATCCGCTCGGCAAGCGCGACGCTCTCGTCCACTGAGGCGTTGTCCACGACAATGACGGGCACGCCCTCGACCCGCAGCGCATCGAGGCATTCGGGCAGCGCATGGGCGCTGTCGAAGGCGACGACGATGGCGGTGACCACGGGCGCGTCCCGGTCGCGAGAGCCGCGGCTCATTTCTCCGGCAGGTTCAGCCGGATATGGAGCTCGCGGAGCTGCTTGGGCGTCACCTCGGAGGGCGCACCGAGAAGCAGGTCCTCGGCCTTCTGGTTCATCGGGAAGAGCGTGATCTCGCGCAGGTTCTGGGCGCCGCAGAGCAGCATCACGATGCGGTCGATGCCCGCCGCCATGCCGCCGTGGGGCGGCGCGCCGTACTGGAAGGCGCGATACATGCCGCCGAACCGCTCCATGACCTCCTTCTCGCCGTAGCCAGCGATCTCGAAGGCCTTCACCATCCGGTCGGGACGGTGGTTGCGGATCGAGCCCGAGGCCATCTCGTAGCCGTTGCAGACCATGTCGTACTGGAGCGCCGTGATCTTCAGGATCCGGTCCTTTTCGGCCGGATCGAGCGCCATGAACGCCTCATGGTCCATATCGGCCATGGAGAAGGGGTTGTGCGAGAAGTCGATCTTCTTCTCGTCCTCGTTCCACTCGTATTGCGGGAAGTCGGTGATCCAGCAGAAGGCGAACTGGTTCTTGTCACCGAGGCCCAGCTCGTCGCCGACGCGCACGCGCGCCTTGCCGGCGAGCGCGGCCGCCTTGTCCTCGACGCCGGCCGAGAAGAACACCGCGTCGCCCGCCTTGAGGCCGGTCTTCTCGCGGATGACCGCCTGGGCGGCCTCGGGAATGAACTTGGCGATCGGCCCCTTGCCGGTCACCTGCCCGCCTTCTTCGTCGAACACGATATAGCCGAGGCCCGGTGCGCCCTCGGAGCGCGCCCAGTCGTTCAGCTTGTCGAAGAACGAGCGCGGCTGCGCGGCGGCACCCGGCGCCGGGATGGCGCGCACGACGCCGCCGGACTTGATGACGTTCTTGAAGGCGTTGAACGTCACGTCCTCGCGGGTGAACACCTCGGACACGTCCGCGATGACGAGCGGGTTGCGCAGGTCCGGCTTGTCCGAGCCGTATTTCAGCATGGCCTCGAAGAACGGGATGCGCGGGAAGATTTCGGTCACCGGCCGGCCGTCTGCGAATTCCTTGAAGGTGTCGCGGACCACGGGCTCCATGGTGCGGAACACGTCCTCCTGCGTGACGAAGCTCATCTCCACGTCGAGCTGGTAGAACTCGCCCGGCAGACGGTCGGCGCGCGGATCCTCGTCGCGGAAGCAGGGCGCAATCTGGAAGTACCGGTCGAAGCCGGAGATCATGATCAGCTGTTTGAACTGCTGGGGCGCCTGCGGCAGCGCATAGAACTGGCCGGGATGGATGCGCGACGGCACCAGGAAGTCGCGGGCGCCCTCGGGCGACGAGGCCGTGAGAATCGGCGTCGTGAACTCGAAGAAGCCGCTCTCCTTCATGCGTCGGCGTAAGGAGTCGACGATGGCGCCGCGCTTCATGATGTTGTTGTGCAGCTTCTCCCGGCGCAGGTCGAGATAGCGGTACTTGAGCCGGGTCTCCTCCGGATATTCCTGCTCGCCGAAGACCGGCAGCGGCAGCTCGTCCGCGGGGCCGAGCACCTCCATGTCGGTGATGTAGACCTCGACCATGCCGGTGGGCAGGTCGGGGTTCTCGGTGCCGGCGGGGCGCTTGCGCACCTTGCCGTCGATCCGCACCACCCACTCGGACCGGACGGTCTCGGCCAGCTTGAAGGCCGGCGAATCCGGATCCGCGACGCATTGGGTGAGGCCGTAATGGTCACGCAGGTCGATGAAGAGCACCCCGCCATGGTCGCGGATGCGGTGAACCCAGCCGGACAGACGGGCCGTCTGGCCGACATCGGATTCGCGCAGAGCGCCGCAGGTGTGGGAGCGATAACGGTGCATAGGGGCGGACATGGAAGCCTGCATCAAGAGCGGTTCGGATCAAAGGCGCAACATTCATGCGCGCCCCGGGATGTCAAGGCGGAACGGTCATTTCTCGCCGCCAAGTTCGGTCGGCGGGGGATAGTGCTGGAGGTGCGGCCTCGCTCTCCTTTTCGGATCTTGGGTGTTCGCGGGAAGCACGATCCAGCCTTCCTCCCCACAAGGAGGAGGGAAATCCGTCGTGCCACCCCCGTCATTCCGGGGCCGCGCAGCGGAGCCCGGAACCCATAAACACCAGTGTCTCGGAATTGAGAGCCGCGAGAGCCGCTGCGTTCTATTCGTGAAGCTCAGCGGTTATGGGTTCCGGGCTCGCACCTGAAGGTGCGCCCCGGAATGACGACGGAGG
>Ga0182741_1004618_pt1 | contig 13427 bp, 9 predicted proteins | sample eDN5th37CBELigOP_FD_128874 | JGI IMG/M metagenome (GOLD analysis project Ga0182741, IMG submission 128874) | Enriched Organic Plus compost microbial communities from Emeryville, California, USA - eDNA 5th pass 37_C BE-Lig OP (version 2) (version 2) ...
CGGGGAACTTCTCGCCCAGCATGCCCATGAACGGGATCGAGCCGCCTTCGCCCATGTACATGGCCGGCTTGCCGAAGAAGGCCTGGCTGGCGTCGTCGATGGACTTCTCCAGCCACGGCGCCATGGCCGGGGCGTTCCAGCCGGTGGAGGCCTTTTCCAGGTCCAGGGTGACGTGCGCGCCGTTCGGCGGGTCGCGCAGCAGCGCTTCCTTCAGCAGCTCGCCGCAGGCCTTGCCGTTGGCGGTCGGCGGCAGGCGCAGCGACAGCTTCACCGAGGTTTCCGGGCGCAGCACGTTGCCGGCCGATTCCAGCGGCGGCATGCCGCCGATGCCGGTCACCGACAGCGCCGGGCGCCAGGTGCGGTTGAGCACCAGTTCGGTGAGGTCCTCGTTCATCGGCTTGAGGCCGTCGACCAGCGGGAACTTGTCGAAGATGGCGGTATCGACCACCTCGGCGGCGCGCCGGGCCTGCTCCAGGCGCTCGGCCGGGACCTCGGCGTGCAGGCCTTCGAGCAGGATGCGGCCGGTGTTCTCGTCCTCGATGCGCGACAGCAGCTGGCGCAGCAGGCGGAAGGAGGACGGCACCACGCCGGACGCGTCGCCGGAGTGCACGCCTTCGTTGAGCACCTTCACGGTGAAATTGCCGCCGGTCAGGCCGCGCAGCGAAGTGGTGCACCACAGCTGGTCGTAATTGGCGCAGCCCGAGTCCAGGCACACCACCAGCGACGGCTGGCCGATGCGCTCGGCCAGATGGTCCACATAGGCCGGCAGGTCGTAGGAGCCGGATTCCTCGCAGGCCTCGATCAGGATCACGCAGCGGGCGTGCGGCAGGCCCTGTTCCTGCAGGGCCAGGATCGCCGCCAGCGAGCCGAAGATGGCGTAACCGTCATCGGCGCCGCCACGGCCATACAGCTTGTCGCCGCGCAGCACCGGCTTCCACGGGCCCAGGTCGGCGTCCCAGCCGGTCATTTCCGGCTGCTTGTCCAGGTGGCCGTAGAGCAGCACGGTGTCGTCGCCGGTCTCCGGGCCGGAGGCCGGGATTTCCAGGAAAATCAGCGGGGTGCGGCCTTCAAGGCGGACCACTTCGACCTGCAGGCCGGGGATCTTCTGCGCCCTGGCCCAGCTTTCCATCAGCGTCACGGCCTGGTCCATGTACCCGTTGGCAACCCAGTTCGCATCGAACATCGGCGACTTGTTGGGGATGCGGATGTAGTCGACCAGCTGCGGGACGATGTCGTTGTCCCACTTGTCGCTGAGAAATTGGCCGAGCTTGGCGCTGTCCATTCGGGAACTCCGGTTGCAAGGTTTCAGATGCGCCCATTCTACGCCGTCCGTCTTGTAGGAATTTTCCTACAAGGAATCGGGCGGTTTGCCGGCTGTGGGCCGGAGGCGCGGCGGATAGGCTGTGTTCATGTGGCGCGGAACACTGGTCTGGCCGGCGGGGATGCCGGCATTCCAGTCCAAGCCACAAGGAGTTGCAGCGATGAAGCTTTTCACCGTGATGCTGAAGTCACTGGTTCTGGCGTTGTTGTTGACCGCATCGGCGCAAGCCACGGACAAGGTCGACATCAACACCGCCACCGCGGCGGAGCTGGACCGGGTATTGGTGAATGTCGGCGCCACCAAGGCGCAGGCGATCGTCGAATACCGGCAGGCGAACGGTCCCTTCAAGAGCGTCGAGGAACTGGCGCTGGTCAAGGGCATCGGATTGAAGACGGTCGAACGGAATCGTGACCTGATCGGCGTGGGCGCAGGAACCGCCTCCGCCGCCGGGAACGCCAAGGCGGCGACGGCCAGACCGGTCGAGAGGCGTTGAGCGGAAGGGAATCGCAATTGTGCGTCGTCCGGATGACGGCCACACGGAGAACCCCGTACAGCCAGGAGGCAGGGGAGAGGCAGGAAGCCTACAGGGATGTGAAATCGCCCGGTGTTGCACAGTGACGTGCAGCCGGGCGATCTTTTTTTGGGGCGGTGTCGGACGCCGGACGCCGGACGCCGGACGCCGGACGCCGGACGCCGGATGCCGGGTGACGGCACGGACTGTATCGGCGCCGGGTGCGGGCGCTCGCCGACTGTAGCGCGTGAGCTGTTTTCCGCTTCGCGGCCATGCAATGAAGCAGGCGGCGCATGGCGAAGGCTGAGTCCGCCAGGCGCCTGAAGCCGCTGAACGGCCAGCGGGCAACGCGGGCGGGCAGGGCGTTGGTTGCCTTGTCGCGGCGGACTTTGCCGGCTTTCCTGATCCTTCCATACGGTCGGCGGCGGGCGTCAGCCTGCCAGGAGGAAGAGCATCACCTCGCGGATGCATGACCCCCGGCGGCGACTGCGTGGTGTCGGCATCCGCCACCGCCGACGCGCCCAGGGCGCCGGGCGTTGCGTTCCGATACCGCCGGTTGTCAGCCGGCTTCGAGCCGGATGGCGGGCATGCCGCGTCCCTTGTCGCGACGGGACACGATGCCGGCCCGCGCCTCAGACCACGCCGGTGGCGTAGTACACGCCGATGATCGCGAATACCGCCAGGGTCTTGATGACGGTGATGGCGAAGATGTCCTTGTAGGACTGGCGGTGGGTCAGGCCGGTGACGGCCAGCACGGTGATGACCGCGCCGTTGTGCGGCAGCGTGTCCATGCCGCCGGAGGCCATTGCCGCCACGCGGTGCAGCACCTCCATCGGGATGCCGGCGGCCTGCGCGTTGGCGATGAAGCTGTCGGCCATCGCCGCCAGTGCGATGCTCATGCCGCCCGACGCCGAGCCGGTGATGCCGGCCATGGCGGTGACGGAAATGGCTTCGTTGACCAGCGGGTTGGGGATCGAGCCCAGCGCGTTGGCCACCACCAGGAAGCCGGGCAGCGCCGCGATCACCGCGCCGAAGCCGTATTCGGAAGCGGTGTTCATCGAGGCCAGCATGGCGCCGCCGATCGCCGATTTCGTGCCTTCGGCGAACGCGGCCACCACCGGCTTCCAGGCGAAGGCGATGACGCTGAGGATGCCCAGCAGCAGCGCGCCCTGTACCGCCCAGATGGCGGCGACCTTGGAGACTTCCTGCACCACCGGCGCCGGGTTGCCGATCACCGCCGGCACGAACGACTGGCTTTCGCCGTAGAACCCCGGAATCCAGCGGGTGAACAGGAAATTGGCCACGCCCACCAGCACCAGCGGCAGCACCGCGACCAGCGGATGGGCGAGGCGGTCGCCCTGGAAGGGTTCGGGTTCGTTGCGCAGTTCCTCGTGGGCGCCGGAATAGCCCTCGCCCCTGGCGATGGCGACACGGCGACGCCACTCCAGGTAGCTCATGCCCAGGATCAGGATCACCACGGTGCCGATCACGCCCAGCCACGGTGCGGCCCAGCCGGTGGTGCCGAAGAACGAGGCCGGGATGATGTTCTGGATCTGCGGCGTTCCCGGCAGCGCGTCCATGGTGAAGGTGAAGGCGCCCAGCGCGATGGTGCCGGGGATCAGCCGCTTGGGGATGTTGCTCTGGCGGAACAGCTCGGCGGCGAACGGGTAGACCGCGAACACCACCACGAACAGCGACACGCCGCCGTAGGTGAGCAGGGCGCAGACCAGCACGATGGACAGCATCGCGCGCTGCGCGCCGACCAGGCGGATGGTGGCGGTGACGATCGATTTGGAGAAGCCTGAGATTTCGATCAGCTTGCCGAACACCGCGCCCAGCACGAATACCGGGAAATACAGCTTCAGGAAGCCGACCATCTTGTCCATGAACAGGCCGGTGAACATCGGCTGCACCAGCGTCGGGTCGGTCAGCAGCACCGCGCCCAGCGCCGCCACCGGCGCGAACAGGATCACGCTGTAGCCGCGGTAGGCCACGAACATCAGGAAGCACAGCGCCGCCAGTACGATCAGAAACGACATCCACGGCTCCGCGGCCAGACACGATGCCGGCGAGTATCCGGAGCCGGGCCGGGCCGGCCCACTGTACGAACGGACGATGCTCCGGCTCCGGGCGCCCGGCTAACGTGCGCAGCATGGGCGGCATCCGTGTGCCGCCGCGTCATACCCGGGAGGAGGGAGACCAATGAAGCGCAAGTATCTGAGCATGGCCGTGGGCTGTGCCCTGCTGGCCCCGGCCGCATTCGTGCAGGCCCAGGAACAGCAGCCGGCCGGCCAGCCGCAGGCCACCCAGCTGGACGAAGTCACCGTGACCGCGCGCCGCCGCACCGAGTCCATCCAGGACGTGCCGGTGGCGGTGTCGGCCTTCGGCGAGGAGCAGATCAAGGACCTGCAGGCGTCCACCGTGGAAGGCCTGCAGGGCGCGGTGCCGAACATGAACATCGCCCAGGGCCGTGGCTCGGCCAACAGCGTCAACGTGTTCATCCGCGGCATCGGCCAGCCGGACGCGCTGCAGACCTTCGACCCGGGCGTGGGCATGTACGTGGACGATGTCTACTACTCGCGCATCAACGGCGCGCTGTTCTCGCTGTTCGACATCCAGCAGCTGGAAGTGCTGCGCGGCCCGCAGGGCACGCTGTACGGCAAGAACTCCACCGGCGGCGCGATCAAGCTGACCACCAAGAACCCGTTCGACAATGAAGGCGGCGCGGTGGAAGTCACCGCCGGCGACTACGGTCGCCTGGAAGGCCGCTTCTACGTGTCGGGCAAGCTCAGCGACACCGTCGCGGCCAGCATCGCCGGCGCCAAGATCACCAACGACGGCTACGTGAAGGACGCCGACACCGGCAGGCGCTACAACGACGACGACACCGAGGCGCTGCGCTTCAAGCTGGCACTGAACCCGACCGACAATTTCCGCGCCACCCTGAGCGTGGACACCACCAAGCAGGACGCCGCGCTGACCATGGGCCGGCCGATGGCCGACCTGCGCCAGACCAGCCTGGCGCCGGCCGGCGTGATCGTGCTGCAGCCCGGGCAGACCGGCGAATGGAACCGCCGCGCCCGCACGTCGTTCCAGGACGGCCAGGGCCAGTACCTGAAGCACTCCGGCGCGTCGCTGGCGATGGACTGGGACATCAATGAGCAGTGGACGCTGAAGAGCATCAGTTCCTACCGCAAGCTGAAGACCAGGTCCTTCATCGACATCGACGCTTCCGAGTACGAGCTGGGCGACGTGCTGGTGGCGCTGAACCAGGACCAGACCAGCCAGGAATTCCAGCTGCACTACGACAACGGCTCCAACCTGCACGCCACCTTCGGCGCGTACTACATGAAGGAGAACGTGCCCTCGTACCAGGAGGCCTATGCCGACGACCTGTTCTCGTTCCTGGGCGCGAAGGTGCCGTTCCTGCGCACCATCGACGACGACCTGACCACCACGTCCAACGCCGCCTTCGCCCATGTCAACTGGGAGTTCGTGCCGAGCTGGACCGTGGCCGCCGGCGTGCGCTGGACCAAGGACAAGAAGGACTACGACCGTTCCACCAGCACGTTCTGGGGCGCGCCGTTCTCCGCGCTGAACGAAACCGTGGCCTTCGCCGCCAATGCCTCGTGGACCGCGGTGACGCCGTCGATCAGCCTGCAGAAGGCCTTCGGCGACAACCTGATGGGCTACGTGTCGGCCAACCGCGGCTTCAAGTCCGGCGGCTTCAACGGTCGCGCCAACACCGTCTACGACACCCAGCACGCCAAGTTCGATCCGGAATACGTGTGGACCTACGAGCTGGGGCTGAAGGGCAGCTCGGCCGACCGCCGCTTCCGCGGCAGTGCGGCGGCGTTCTACAGCAACTACAGCGATTTCCAGGCGCGCGTATCGCAGGACGTGGGCACCTTCCCGGTGCTCAACGCGGCCAAGCTCAACATCAAGGGCATCGAGCTGGAAGGCAGCGCGCTGCTGGGCGAGGCCACCACGCTGAGCGCGCAGATCGGCTGGATGGATGCCAAGTACGACCGCTTCGAGGACTTCCGCCTGGATCCGTCCTACCCGGGCTTCGACCCGAACGTGAGCCACGACCACGTGCCGTTCTCTCCGGACTGGACCGCGCGCGTGGCGCTGCAGCACGTGTTCGCGCTGGGCGACAACGGCGCGCTGACCCTGGGCGGCGATGTCTCCTACCGCGGCAAGACCTGGCTGAGCGTGGACAACCGCGACGTGCTGAGCCAGGACGCCTACACCCTGCTCGGTGTCTACGGCGTGTGGGATTCGCCGCAGATGGCCTGGCAGGTGCGCGCCGGCGTGCGCAACCTGACCGACAAGGAATACAAGACCGAAGGCCAGGAGTTCGCCAGCGTGGGCAACATCCAGACCGCCTACTACGGCCTGCCGCGCAACTGGTACGTGTCGCTGCGCTACAACTTCTGAGCGCACGCCAGGTTCGTGGAACCCAACCCTCCCTGCGCCAGCAGGGAGGGTTTTTCATGGCGTCGTCCGCGTGCGCCACCGCTCGCGCGGCTCTGCCATGAATGACGTCCTTCCCGCCCTCCTCGCACGGTCCCCGCAGGAGCGGCTTCAGCCGCGACGGGGCTTTCCAGGAACTGCTGGAGACAGCTTTCCCGGCGCGCGGTGATTCATCGGGAAGGCTCCATCGCGGCTGAAGCCGCTCCTACGGAGGCGGCGCGCCGCGGTTCCGTCCCGCCGGCCGCGCGCCGTATCCTGCCCGCCATGCACACGGGGAACGCATACGCATGTTGAGTCTGGTGACGGTGGCGCTGGCCGGGGTGGCGTGGCTGGTGCTGATGTTCGGCGTCGCGCTGTACGGCGAGCGCCGGCCGACCGCGTTCGCGCGGCACTGGCGCCATGTCTATGCGCTGTCGCTGGCGGTGCACTGCACCTCGTGGACGTTCTACGGCACGGTGACCCAGGCCGCGCGCTATGGCTGGCCGCTGCCGCCGACCTTCGTCGGCGCGATCCTGTTCTACGCGCTGGCCATCGGCATGATGGTGCGGCTGGTGCGGCTGGCGCGCGAGACCAACGCCACCTCGCTGGCCGACCTGATCGCCGCACGGCTGGGGCGCGATGCGTGGCTGGCGGCGACGGTGACGCTGATCGCCGCGCTCGGCCTGATCCCCTATATCGCGCTGCAGCTCAAGGCGGTGGCGATGAGCTTCGGCATGCTCACCCTGCGTTCGGCCGATGCCGTGCAGGACGCCGCGCCGTGGCGCGACAGCGCGCTGTACGTGGCGCTGGCGATGGCGCTGTTCGCGATGCTGTTCGGCGCGCGCCGCGCCGACGTGTCCGAGCACAACCGCGGGCTGGTGCTGGCGATGGCCGCCGAGTCGCTGTTCAAGCTCGGCGCGATGCTGGCGCTGGGCGCCTTCGTCTGGTTCGGGCTGGACGGGGTGGCGGTGCCGCCGCCGGCACCCGCGGCGGATGCGCCGGCCGGTGGCTTCGTGCCGCTGGTGCTGCTCGGCGCGCTGGCGATGTTCCTGCTGCCGCACCAGTTCCACGTCGGCGTGGTCGAGTGCCGCGACCCGGCCGACATCCGCACCTCGCGCTGGCTGTTCCCGCTGTACCTGCTGCTGATCGCGCTGCCGATCCTGCCGCTGGCGCGCGCCGGCGGCGCGCTGCTGGGCAGCAGCGTGCCCAGCGACATGTACACGCTGGCCCTGCCGTTCTCGGCCGGGCACACCGGGGTGGCGCTGTTCGCCTTCCTCGGCGGGTTGAGCGCGGCCACCGGCATGGTGGTGGTCAGCACCCTGACCCTGAGCCTGATGATCGGCAACCACTGGTTCGCGCCGGGCCTGCTGCGCAGCACCTGGGCGCGCGCCGGCGGCGACCACCGCCGCGAGCTGGTGTGGCTGCGCCGCGCCGGCATCTGCGTGATCATGCTGCTGGCCTGGGCCTACAGCCGCTCGATCGGCGGCGGCAACGTGCTGGCCGACATCGGCGCGATCTCGTTCTCGGCGATGGCCACGCTGGTGCCGGTGCTGGGCTTTGCGATCTGGCGACCGCAGACGCCGCCGCGCGCGGCCATCGCCGGCGTGCTGGCCGGTTTCGCCACCTGGGCCTGGGTACTGCTGCTGCCGACGCTGCTGGAAAGCGGCGGCCGGGTGCCGGCCTGGCTGGCGCAGGGGCCGCTGGGCTGGCGCTGGCTGGCGCCGGAAGCGTTGTTCGGCCTGACCGGCTGGAGCCCGCTGGGGCGCGCGGTGGGCGCCAGCCTGTTCGTCGGCACCGCGGTGACGCTGCTGGCGATGGCGTGGCGGCGCGATGCGCCCGACCGCGCGCGGCGCAACCTGGACGCCGACGCGCTGCGCGATGCCGGCCGCCGCTTTCTGCCCTACGAGAAGGTGCAGCGCCTGCTGGCCGATGCGCCGCGGCAGGGGCCGGTACCGGCGGCGACCGAGGCTGGCGTGGAACGCGAGCTGTCCGCGGTGCTGGGCGCGGCGTCGGCCCGGCTGCTGCTGGATGCCGCGCGCCGCGAAAGCGGCGAACTGGCCACGGTCGCGGCCATCGTCAGCGAGGCCTCGCAGGACCTGCGTTTCAACCAGCAGGTGCTGCAGGCCGCGCTGCAGAACATGAGCCAGGGCATCAGCGTGATCGACCGCGAGCAGCGGCTGGTGGCCTGGAACCGGCCCTACGCGCAGCTGTTTGGGTTTCCCGATGAACTGCTGCAGGTCGGCCGGCCGATCATGGACCTGACCCGCTGGGCGCTGCGCGCGATGCCGCAGCGCGGCAGCGACGAACGCGCGGTGGACCGGCGCCTGGCGTTCATGCGCGCCGGCACCGCGCACCTGACCGAGCGGGTGTTCCCGGATGGCCGCATCGTTGAGATCCGCGGCAACCCGATGCCCGGCGGCGGCTTCGTCGCCACCTTCACCGACGTCACCGAGTTCCGCCGCACCGAGCAGGAGTTGATGCGCAGCAACGAGACGCTGGAGCAGCGCGTGGGCGAGCGCACCGCGCTGCTGGAATCGGCCAAGCGCGAGGCCGAGCGCGCCAACGACGCCAAGAGCCGCTTCCTGGCCGCCATCGGCCACGACCTGCTGCAGCCGCTGCACGCCGCGCACCTGTTCACCGACACGCTGGCGCAGCAGGTGGAGGAAGCGTCGCAGCGGCAGGCGGTGGTGCAGATCCGCGGCGCGCTGGATTCGACCACGCAGCTGCTGACCGGGCTGTTCGACATGTCGCGGCTGGAAGCCGGGGGGCTGGTGCCGCAGCCGCGCGACATGCCGCTGGCCGAGGTGCTCGATCCGCTGGCTTCCGAGTTCCGCGCGCTGGCCGCGGCGCGCGGGCTGGCCTTCCGCTACGTGCCGACCCGCGCCTGGGTGAACAGCGACCCGCAACTGCTGCGGCGCGTGCTGCAGAACTTCCTGGCCAACGCGGTGCGCTACACCGCGCACGGCGGCGTGCTGCTGGGCGTGCGCCGCGACGGTGGACGGCTGCGCATCGAGGTGCACGACACCGGGCCGGGCATCGCCCGGGGCGAGCAGCGCCGCATCTTCGAGGAATTCCGGCGCGGCGAGGACAGCGGCGGGCAGGGACTGGGCCTGGGCCTGGCGATCGCCGACCGCATCGCCGGCCTGCTTGAGGCGCCCTTGCGGCTGCGCAGCGAGCTGGGCCGGGGCACCGTGTTTTCGGTGGCGGCAGGCATGGCGCCGACGCCGCGCGCCAGTGCCACCGCCGTGCCAGCGCAGCACGGAACGGCGCAAGCAGGCGAGCAGATCCGGGTGCTGGTCGTGGACAACGATCCGGCGGCGCTGGCCGGGCTGGCGGCGCTGCTGCGCGGCTGGGGCTATGACGTGGCCGAGGCCTCGGCCGAAGCCGGCGCGGTGGCGGCGATGCAGGCCGCACCGGCGGCGCTGTGGCTGTTCGACTACAACCTGGACGACGGCGACACCGGTACCGCGCTGCAGGCGCGGCTGGGCCAACGCTTCGGTACGCGGCCCACCCTGATCCTCAGCGCCGACGACGGCCTGGCCACGCGCCGCGAGGTGCTGGAGCAGGGGCTGACCCTGCTGCACAAGCCGGTGCGGCCGCTGGCGCTGAAGTCGATCATGGACCGGCTGCTGGCCGCACGCGCGGTCGCCCAGGCGCCAACGTCGTAGCCGCGTGTCCCGCCTGCGCCGGGCGCCTGCGCTTCTGCTTGCCGCAATACGCCTCGTGCAGCGCCTGCATCACTCCCAGCGCGGGGCTGTCGGCGAGCGCGTAGAAGATGGTCTGCGCCTCGCGCCGGGTGGCGACCAGCCCGGCGCCGCGCATCACCGCCAGGTGCTGGGACAGCGCCGACATCGACAGTCCGGCGCTGGCCTGCAGTTCGCCTACCGAGGCCTCGCCTTCCACCAGCTGGCAGAGCACGCGCAGCCGCGCCGGGTGGGCGATGGCCTTGAGCAGCTGCGCGGCCTGTTCGGCATGGGCCTGCATCTGCGCGATATCCAGGTCGGGCGTGTTCATGCGTGCGTCGGGGTTGGGGCTTGTGGTTCCGGGGAAGAGAGTTTAATTTAGGAAAATCTAAATTACAAAGCGGCGGCGCCCATGCATCCGACTCCACGACCTTCCCCTCTGGTCGAAGCCTTCTTCGACAAGGATACCGGCACCTTCAGCTATGTCGTGTACGACGAACTGGCCGGCTCGGCGGCGATCATCGACCCGGTGCTGGACTACGAGCCGGCTGGCGCGCGCATCGGCACCGCCTCGGCCGACGCACTGCTGGCCTTCGTGCGCGAGCGGGAGCTGAAAGTGGCGTGGATACTGGAAACCCACGCGCATGCCGACCATCTCAGCGCGGCCGGCTACCTGGCCGACATCCTGCATGCGCCGGTGGCGATCGGCCGCGGCATCGTCCAGGTGCAGGAGCGCTTCAAGGCCCTGTTCGGGCTGGGCGAGGACTTCATCGCCGATGGCCGCCAGTTCGACCGCCTGTTCGTCGATGGCGACCGCTTCCACATCGGTACGCTGGAGGCGCGGGTGATCGCCACGCCCGGCCATACCGACGACAGCCTGACCTATGTGATCGGCGATGCGGCCTTCATCGGCGACACCCTGTTCGCCACCGATACCGGTACCGCGCGTACCGATTTCCCCGGCGGCGACGCGCATCGGTTGTATGCGTCGATCCAGAAGATCCTTGCGCTGCCGGAAGATACGCGCCTGTTCCTGTGCCACGACTATCCTGGCGACCGCCGCGACGCGTTGCCGCAGACCCGCATCGACGAGCAGAAGGCAGGCAACCCGCACCTGGTGGGCATCGACGAGGCGGGTTTCGTGCAGACGCGCCAGCAGCGCGACGCGACCCTGCCGGTGCCGCGGCTGATCCTGCCGGCGCTGCAGGTCAACATCCGCGGCGGGCGCCTGCCGGAACCGGACGCCAACGGCATCCGCTATTTCCGCCTGCCGCTGGACCAGATGGGGGGCACGCGATGAGCGCGTGGCCTGTCGCGCTGGCTGGCGGCGTGCTGATCGGCCTGGCGGCGACCCTGCTGCTGTGGTTGAACGGACGCATCGCCGGCATCAGCGGCATCGTCGGCGGCGTGCTGCTGCCGCAGCGCGGCGAAGTGGCGTGGCGGCTGGCTTTCCTGCTGGGCCTGGTCGTGGCCGGCGCGGCATGGCTGTGGTGGGTGCCGGGCGCGCATGCGCCGCGGCAGGGCTTTCCGCCGGCGCTGCTGGTGGCCGCGGGGCTGCTGGTCGGCTTCGGCACGCGCATGGGCAACGGCTGCACCAGCGGCCATGGCGTGTGCGGGCTGGGGCGGTTGTCGCTGCGCTCGCTGGCGGCGGTGCTGGCCTTCATGGCGACCGCGATCGCCACCACTTACCTCGTGAGGCACGTGGCATGAGCGACATCCGGACCCTGCTGGCGGCGTTGCTGGCCGGTGCGCTGTTCGGCCTGGGGCTGGCGGTGTCGGGCATGACCGACCCGCAGCGCATCCTCGGCTTCCTGGACGTGGCCGGCGCGTTCGACCCGACCCTGCTGTTCGTGCTGGGCGGCGCGGTGGGCACCACCATGCTGCTGTTCCGCTTCGTGCTGCGGCGTCCGGCGCCGCTGCTGGCAGAGCGCTTCCGGATCCCGGAGCCGCGTGGTGTCGATGCGCGCCTGCTGGCCGGCGCGGGCGTGTTCGGCGTCGGCTGGGGGCTGGCCGGCTATTGCCCGGGGCCGGCGCTGGTGGGCCTGGGCGTGCTGTCGCCCGAGGCGCTGTGGTTCGTGCCGGCGATGCTGGCGGGCATGGCGCTGCACCGCCTGCTGCGCGGAAGCTGAGCCGCGATTCCTATACGACCTGCCTGGCCGGGTCGCTCAGTTCCAGCTCGCGCAGCACCACGCTGGCCTGGGTGCGGTTGCGCACGCCCAGGCGTTCGAAGATCGCCGACAGGTGCGCCTTGACCGTGCGTTCCTGCACGTCCAGGCGGTCGGCGATCTGCTTGTTGAGCAGGCCCTCGGCGACCAGCGCCAACACGCGGAACTGCTGCGGCGACAGGCTGGCCAGGCGCGCGGCCAGTTCGCTGTCGTGGCTGGAGGACTGCGCGCGCGCCACCGCCGCGCGCAGCGAGGCCGGCAGCCATTGTTCGCAGGCCATCACGCTGCGGATCGCTTCGCGCAGTTCGTTCAATCCAGAACTCTTGGGCAGGTAGCCGGCGGCGCCATGGTCGAGCGCGCGCCGCACCACGCGCGGGTCGTCGTTGGCCGACACCACGATCACCGCCACGCCCGGGTGCTGGGCGCGGATCGCCGCCAGCCCGGCCAGCCCGTGGTTGCCGGGCATGTGCAGGTCGAGCAGGATCAGGTCGGTCTGCGGCGCGGCATCGAGCGCGGCCAGCACGCCTTCCAGCGACTCGGCCTCGCGCACCTGCAGGTCGGCCACCGCCTCGCCCGCGGCCTGGCGCAGCGCGGCGCGGAACAGCGGGTGGTCGTCGGCGATCAGCAGGCTGGGCATGGGCATGTCGGCTGGAACGGAGACCTGCATTGTCGGCGAATGTCCGGCAGGCGCGCACCCCGCGGTGCGCGATGGGCAGCCGGGAAGGCTCTTCGCGCCCCAGGTGCGCTCCTAGGTGCTCACTGCGCGGTCCAGGCGCCGTCCATCGGCATCGCCGCGCCGGTGAGGTTGTGCGCCTCGCGGCGGCACAGCCACACCACCATCGCGGCGATGTCCTCCGGCAGCGACATGCGCAGGCTGGGCTGCTTTTCCTCCAGCAGGGCGCGCACGCCGTCGTCGCGGCTGCCGCCGTTGCGGTGCGCCTGGATCTGCGGCTCGATCAGCGGCGTTTCCACCCAGCCCGGGCACACGCAGTTGACGGTGACGCCGCCGCTGTCGCGGTTGCCGGCGGCCGCATATTCCAGTGCCGCCACCTTGCTCAGGCCGACGATGCCGAACTTGCTGGCCACGTAGGGCGCCTTGTTCTTCGACGCCACCAGGCCGTGCACCGAGGCGATGTTGACGACCCGGCCGTAGCCGCGCGCGGCCATGCCCGGCAGCGCCTGCTGCATGGTGTGGAACGCGGCGCTGAGGTTGATGGCGATGATGTCGTCCCACTTCTGCGCGGGCTGCTCTGCCAGCGGCGCGGCGTGCTGGATGCCGGCGCAGTTGACCA
>Ga0182741_1004620_pt1 | contig 13424 bp, 12 predicted proteins | sample eDN5th37CBELigOP_FD_128874 | JGI IMG/M metagenome (GOLD analysis project Ga0182741, IMG submission 128874) | Enriched Organic Plus compost microbial communities from Emeryville, California, USA - eDNA 5th pass 37_C BE-Lig OP (version 2) (version 2) ...
GCGCGCTGGTTGTAGAGCAGCTTGCGCCGGCGCTCCTGTTCCTCGGGCGTGATCGAGGCCGGGTCCTCGGTGATCCCGGGGCTCACCTCCATGCCGCGCTTCAGCGCCGGGCGCTCGGACAGCTCCTCGAACCAGCGCTTGAAATATTTGAACTCCTCGAGGTCGATGCCCTGGGCCTGCCAGCCAGCGGTCCAGGGATAGGAGATCATGTCGGCGATGGTGTACTCGTCGCCGGCGAGATAGCGGCGATCATAGAGCCGGTTGTTCATCACCCCGTAGATCCGGTGCGTCTCGTCGTTGAACCGGCGCTGGGCGTAGGACTGATCGCCTTGCTCTGGTCCCAGCCGGCTGAAATGGCCGCGCTCGCCGAACTTCGGCCCCTGGTTGGCCATCTGCCAGATCACCCATTGGATGACCTCGTACTTGCCGCGGGTGTCGGCGGGCAGGAAGCGGCCGGCCTTTTCGGCCAGGTAGATCATGATCGCGCCGGACTCGAAGACGCTCAGCGGCGGCCCGCCGTCGGCCGGCTCGTGATCGACGATCGCCGGCATGCGGTTATTGGGCGAGATCTTCAGGAAGTTGTCGGTGAACTGGTCGCCGCGTCCGATATGCACCGGCACGATGCGATAGGGCAGGCCAAGCTCCTCCAGGAGAATGGTGACCTTCTTGCCGTTGGGGGTCGGCCAATAGTGGACGTCGATCATCGCGCCTCTCGCGGCTGCTACAAGAAAGGAGGCCAAAGCCTCCCCCGAGCCTGCGCGCGGCTCAATCGACGAATTCTGAAACCGACCGCAGCGACGCCTAGGGGCGCGCCATGTCGAGGGGCGGTTGATCCGCCCCTCGAGGCCGGTTTAGCGCTTGGCGTCCTCGGCCGTGTTGCTGACGGCTTCACCCGCCGACTTCACGTCCTGGCCAGCGCCGGAAACGGTGTTGCAGGCGCTGACCGCGAGGCTGGCGGCGAGGGCCGCGAGGATAACGAGTTTACGCATGGGGCGTGCCTCTCCTGGGGAATGTGTGCGGCGCCATTAACGGTCACGCCGCGGCCTGGTTCCCCCCGGCGCCCGCCCGCCGCGCCGCCTGTTCATCGGTCGGAGTCGGGAAGATCAGCCGCGCCGTGACCCCCCCCTTCTCGTTGCGGAACACCTCGGCCCGACCGCGAAGCTGCCGTCCGAACGCAGTCATCAGGGTGCGGCCGACCCCCGACGACGACAGGGCGTCTTCGGGGGCGTCGCCGTCGTCGCTGATCTCCAGCTCGGCCTCCTCGCCGCGGACGGTGAAATTGACCGTCAGCTGGCCGCCTCGTCCGGCGAAGGCGTGCTTCTGGGCGTTGGTCACCGCCTCCACCGCAAAGAGCGCCAGCGGCGCCAGCCGATCGGGGTCGATCACCAGGTCGTCGACGTGGATCTCGGTGCGCACGTGCGCCCCCTGCACGGCATCGGCGGCGATGAGTTGGGCGGTCAGCTCCTCGAGGAAGGCGCGCAGGTCCACGCGCTTCAGGTCGGGCCCCTGATAGAGGGCGCGGTAGATCAGGGCGAGCGCGGTGATCCGCTGGCGGGTGTCGGACATGGCCGCCCGCGCCGCCGGATCCGAGAGCGCCCTCTGCTGCATGTTCAGCAGCGAGGAAATGACCTGCAGGTTGTTCTTCACTCGGTGGTGGATCTCGCGCATCAGGTCATCCTTCTGCGCCAGGGAATCGCGCAGCGAGGCGTCGCGCCCCACGATGGCGTCGGCCATGTCCTCCAGGGTCTCGGCGAGGTCGCGGATTTCCGGCGGCGCCTGGTCGGCCTGCACCGGCCGCACGCTGAGGCGGCCGCGGGCGTAGAGGGCGGCGATCCGCTGCAGATAGGCGATCCAGCGGGTGACCACCCGCTCGGTCACCACCGACACCGCCAGCAGGGCCAGGATGAAGGTCAGGATCGGGAAGACGATGCTGGTCAGCGGGTTGAGCGTCGCCCAGGAGAAGAGCCCTCCGGACCTCGCCGACAGGATCACGAACAGCTCGTCCGCCACCAGGGGCGCTGCGGAGAACACCCGCTGCTGGCCGCGCAGGTCGCGGTCGTACCAGACCAGCGAACCCTGCTTGCGCACGCGGTCGCGCCAATCGGCCGGCAGGTCCGGAAAGGCCTCCTTGTCGGTGGCGTTGATATAGTCGCCGCGGCCATCCGCCAGGGCCACTTCCGCGCCCTCCGGCAGGGAGCGATCGGCCGTGCGCGGCGCAAGGCTCTCCAGCGAGATCACCGCCACCAGCGCGCCGTCGAAGCCGACCCGCGGGTCGGACGCGGGCACCGCCGCCAGCAGCGCCGGCACGTCCGCATAGCTGGCGCCCGCGTCGCGGGTGATGACCAGACTGTCCCCGGCCGCCAGCCGTTGGAACCAGGGCCGATTGAACCGCTCCGGATCCGCCGGCACGTCCCCGGCCGCGCAGGCTACGCGCCCGCGTCGGTCGAAGCGGATCAGGTTGCTGTAGCCGGGAATGCGGTGGGTGACCTCGGCCAGCCTCTGGGCGCAGTTGAAACCCACCGAACCGGGGGCCAAGGTCTCCAGCAGGATGTCGGCGGCTTCCATGCGCGCCCGCGCCGTGGCCGCGCTTCGCTCCGAGGCGGCGGCCAGTTCCTCGCGCAGCTGGATCCCTTCACGCCGGAAGGCGATCCCCGACTGCAGGATTCCCAGGATCAGGACGGGCAGGAGCGCCGCGGCCAAGGCCGCGGTCAGCCTGACCCGAATCGTCGAAAGGGAACCCCAGGGCGAACCGTCCATCCTCACCGCCTATCAGCGCGCGGTGCTCAGGCGCTCCGCGTCGGCGAGAATGGCGCTCATGGCGTCGCCCGCCGCGCTCCCATCTCGCTCGTATGAGCCGTCGTCGAGGATCATGTGCAAAGCCTTCCGCGCCCGGCTGACCCGGCTTTTGACCGTGCCCACGGCGCATCCGCAGATCTCGGCGGCCTCCTCATAGGCGAAGCCGCCCGCTCCCACCAGGATCAAGGCCTCCCGCTGTTCGGGCGGGAGCTGGGCCAGGCTGAGGCGAAGCTCGTCCAGCGCCACCGGCGCCTCCGGATCGTCCACCGCCACCAGGGTCCGCTCGGCGGCCTCCTGGTCGAGCTGGCTCTGGCGCCAGGAGCGGCGCTTCTCCGAATAGAACTGGTTGCGCAGGATCATGAAGGTCCACGCCTTCATGTTGGTGCCCATCTGGAAGGTCTGGCGCGCGTCCCAGGCCTTCATCATCGCATCCTGCGCCAAATCATCGGCCGTGGCCGGGTCGCCCGCGAGCGTGCGGGCGAAGGCGCGCAGATGAGGGATCAGCTTCACAAGCTCGCGCTTGAACGCGTCGTCGTCGGTGGCTGGCCGGGCCTTGTTCTCCTCGGCCATCAGCCCTTCTCCGCTGACTTCTTGTCCGCTTCGCGAAGGATGGCGAGGAACTCTTCCGGCACCGGCTCGGAGACGACCTCGTCGAACATCTGGCGCAGGCGCACCCCGATCGCCTGTTGCCGCAGGCGCGCTTCGTCCAGCGCGGCCGGCGAACGGCGCCGATCTTCTGTGGCGTGCTGTTCTATCATGTTCTCGGCGCCCGGCTTTCGCGGAGCCCGCCCCCTCGGTTCGTTCTCGTCGCCGGTCAACGCCTCACCCCACCCAGGGTTCCACACAGTAAAGATTGTAGCATGCAGAAAACAGGGGACCGAGGGAACCGGTTCCCAAAGGCGACGTTTCGAGCAAATGATGGCGCAGGGCAGGGGGACGTCCCTGCTTGGCCGTATTTCTCTTCATGGGAGGGGTTTCACTTGAGTCTTCTGGCCCGACTAGCGCCGCACCTGCCCTATGTGCGCCGGTACGCACGCGCGCTTACGGGAGATCAGACCACCGGCGACCATTATGTTCGCGTCGCCCTCGAGGCGCTGGCCGCCGGCGAGCGGCAGCTGGAGGCGAACCTGACGCCCCGCGTGGCGCTGTATCACGTCTTCCACGCCATCTGGCTTTCCAGCGGCGCCCAGCTCGAAGCCCCCACCGACGACGACGGCGACGACGCCAGCCGGCGGCTGATGCGCATCGCCCCGCGGTCGCGCCAGGCCTTCCTGCTGACCGCGCTCGAGGGCTTCACACCCTCGGAAGCGGCCCAGATCCTGGGCGTCGAGTTCTCCGAGGTCGAGCGTCTCATCGCCGAGGCGCAGGCCGAGATCGACGCGGAGCTGGCGACCGAAGTCCTCATCATCGAGGACGAGCCGGTCATCGCCGCCGACATCGAGGCGCTGGTCACCGAAATCGGCCACACCGTGGTCGATATCGCCGCCACCCGCACCGAGGCCGTGGACGCGGTGGCCCGCAAGACGCCAGGCCTGGTGCTAGCCGATATCCAGCTGGCCGACGGCTCCTCGGGCATCGATGCGGTGAAGGACATCCTGGCGCGCTCGGACATTCCGGTGATCTTCATCACCGCCTTCCCCGAGCGTCTGCTGACCGGCGAGCGGCCGGAGCCGACCTTCCTGATCACCAAGCCCTTCCAGCCGGAGACGGTGAAGGCGGCGATCGGCCAGGCGCTGTTCTTCCATCCGCGCAACGCCCGCAAGGCCGCCTGACCGGCGGAACGGGCCTTCGTAGCCAGCGTTCTCCAGACGCCGCGCCGGTCCAGGCGCGGCGTCGTTCGTTTTGAAGGAGACGCAAAGATGCTTGGCTGGGCCCTGATCTTCGCCCTCATGGCCCTGGTGGCCGGTTTCCTGGGCTTCGCCGGCCTCGCCGGCTTCGCGGCGACCGTGGCCAAGGTCCTGTTCGTGATCTTCCTGGTGCTGCTGGTGGCGACCTTCGCCGTCCGCGCCTTCCGCGGCCGTTCGGTGCTCTAGAAGAGTGACGAGACGCGGTTAGCGCGCCCCGCTCTCGGCGGTCGGCGAGGGCGTGGTCTGCTGGATGGCCGGGGCCGGCTCGCCCATGTCGAAGGCCCGGGCGTCCGAGGTCTGGCGGGCGTTGTTCGGCGCGGTCGCCGCCAGATCCTGGTGACGCCAGGACCAGGCGCCGAAGAGCGCTAGCGCCGCCAGCGCCGTCGAGACCAGCAGCACCCAGAACATGTGCATGCCGAACCGTCCCTGCCGCGCGCGGGTCGCATTGGTGCCGGGACGAGAGGTGGATCGGGTGGTGGCCATTGGTGAAAACCTCCGGAACTCTGGAAAAGGGTCAGCCTAGCGGTCCGGGCGGAACCGGTCGGGTCGCGTCGTCGCGAACCACCGACATCTGGCCGAGGACGGCGCCCGCGAGGGCGACGCCGAGGATCACGGCGAGAGCGAGCCAACGGCGCCGCATGCTGCGGTCACGTTCGAGCGGGGCGTCGGTCCAGCCCCGATCCTGTCCGTGGGTCATGCTCCCTCCCCTGACCTGGCGAGCCGTCGCCCGCAGTCAGGCTAACGTGCGCCCCGCCGCCGCGTTCCCGCAGAGCTGGGTTCGACATCACCGTCCGTATGCCTATCTATAGAGGCATGAAGAGCAGGAAGATCATCGCGGCAGGGGCCCTGGCGGGCCTGCTGCTGGCCGGCGCGGCGAGCGCCCAGCCGGCCTCGAACCTGGAAGGCCGCGAGGTGCGCGGCCAGTCCGGAACGCTTTTGGGTCATGTCGAGAAGGTGATCTACCGGCGGGACGGCACGCCGGCCCAGGTCCTCGTGCGGCCCAAGGGGCCGAGCGCGGGTCCTCGCAGCCTGGCCTACGGCGCCTTGAAGCGCGAGGGCGAGGGCCTCGTCGCGCCCCTCACCCAGGCCGAGTTCAACGCCATGCCGGCCGTGCAGGTCGATCAGAAATAGGCGCGAAATTTTTTCTCCCGCTCGGGGAACGATTGGACGGGAGGCGGGTTCTTAGGTGTGCGGAGGCGGCGACGCCCCCCCCGACTTGAGGCCGGCGACCATGCCGGTCTGCCGTCTCCGCACCCCTTTTCTCGATGATGCGCACTTAAGAGGCGGGCCCAGGGCCCGCCTTTTCTTATGCGCAAATTCCGGCATGGTGCGGTCCCAGAACAAGGAGGAACGCCGATGACGCTGGAAGGCGGATGTTACTGTGGAGCCGTGCGCTATGTGGCCGAGGGCGATCCGGTCATGAAGGCGCAATGCCATTGCCGCGAATGCCAGTATGTCACCGGCGGCGCGCCCAACTACTTCATGATGATGCCCACCGAGGGCTTCCGCTATGTGAAGGGCTCGCCCAAGACCTTCTCGCGGACGGACCTAGAGAACCCCGTCACCCGCGAGTTCTGCGCCGAATGCGGCACCCACATCGTCACGCGGCCGCCGGGCATGCCGCTCCTGGTGCTCAAGGTCGGGACCCTCGACGATCCGACCCAGTTCGGCGGCCCGCGCATGGCGATCTACGCCGTCGACAAGCAGCCCTTCCACCTGGTTCCGGAAGGCGTGCCGACCTTCGAGCGACTTCCCGGCTAGCGGCGTCCACAATCCCCTCACAGGCGAATTGTAAACTTTCGTTGCTCGCCTCTGAGGTTAGTTTCCGCTTCACCAAACTCACCCATCCTCGCCCCGCTCGGTCGGAGTGCGGGGCGAGGCGTTCGAACGGAGCTCGACCCGTTCCTGTCCCCACGCAGCGCCGCCTCAGCGCTGCTTCGCCGTCGGCCGCCGTGGCCGCGGTCCGTGTTCAGTGGGGACCACAATGTCGCGTAAACATCACCTCGGAGCTCCGAAGGCCCGGGGTCTTCTCGTCACGGCCTCGTACGCCGCCCTCAGCGTCGCGGCCCTTGCGCCGCAGGCGGCCCTCGCCGGAAGCTATACCGCCGACAGCGAAGCCGCTCTCCAGACCGCCATCGCCGGCGCCAACGCCGATCCGGACACGAGCGCGACGATCAACCTGACCGGCGGTTTCACCATCACGGATCCCGCCGCGCTCCCGACCGCCACCAAGCCGATCACGCTCAACACGGGGGGCTTCACTCTTGGCGGCCTCGAGCTCGAGAGCTCCGGCGGCCTGACGCTCAGCGGGGCGGGCGTGATCCAACTCGACGGCGCCAGCACCCTCGGCGGCGACCTGACCCTCAGCGACGTCACCTTGCGGATCGACGGCGCCTCGACGCTGGACGCCGGCGCCATCACCCACGTCAACGGCGGGGGAACCCTCGTGGTGAGCGGCCAGGACAGCGTGCTCGAGACCACGACCTTTCGATCGGGCAGCACCGCCGGCACGGCCACGATCCTCATCGAGGATGGGGGCGTGGTCCGGGCGACGAGCACCGCTTCCAGCGGCATCGCCTGGGGGAACGTCGGCGGCGCCTTCGTGGATCTGACCGTCACTGGCGACGGATCGCGCCTGGACATCGGTCACCTGGTGGGCATTGCATCGGTCGTGAACTCCGGAGCGTCGATCTCCATCCTGGATGGCGCGGACGTGACCGCCCTGCGCGTCAATTTCGGCGCGCCGACGGTGGCCCAGGCGACGCCGCCAACCATGCGGATCGACGGCGGCGGATCGACCCTCTCGGCCGGCAGCGCGCTCGCCATCTACAAGGGAAATGTCGACGTGACCGGCGGCGGCGCAGTCACGGCCCAGCTGATGAACATCGGCGGCGGCAACGGAACCGGGAGCCTGCTGGTGTCGGGCCCGGCCTCCAGCGTCACCATTGCAGGCGGAGTCCTCTTGGGGAGCGGCGGCTCCAACGCGACCGGTATCATCACCCTCGCCGACGGCGGCCTTCTGAAGGCCGGCGGCGGCGTCACCCTCGGCGGCGCGGCCACGCGCGTCGGGGTCCTCAACATCGGCGGGACCGAGGTGACCCCCGCGGCCGGCGCCGGCATGCTCGACGCCGACGACGTGACCTTCGGCGTCGGCGGCGGCCGCATCAATTTCAACCACACCGAAACCGACTACGAGTTCGCCGCCGACGTCGCCGGCCTGGGCGACATCAACCAGGTGGCCGGCGTCACCCGCCTCACCGGCGACAATGCGGGCTTCACCGGCGTCACCACCATCGCCGGCGGCCGGCTGGACGTGGACGGGACCTTGGGCGGCGCGACCAGTTCTGTGGCCGTAAGCGGCGGCGGCGTGCTCGGCGGCTCCGGAGCGATCGGCGGGGATGTCGTCGTGACGGACGGCGTCATCGCCCCCGGCAATAGCCCTGGAACCCTGACCATCGCCGGGAACCTGACCCTGGACCCCACCTCGACCCTCGATGTCGAGTTCGGCCTCTCCAACGTGGTCGGCGGTCCGATGAACGACCTGGTCAAGGTCGGCGGCGATCTCACCCTGGCCGGAACCGTCAACGTCGCCGAGACTGCTGGCGGCGTTTTCAGCGCGGGCCTCTATCGCGTGCTGAGCTATGACGGCGCCCTGACGGACAACGGCCTCGTCGTGGGCGCGACGCCGGCCGGCTCCACGGTCACCGTGCAGACCGCGATCTCCGGCGAGGTGAACCTGATCAACACCGCCGGCCTGCCTTTGAACTTCTGGGACGGCGACGGCGCTGGTAATTCCGCCAACGGCCGCCCCGACGGCGGCGCCGGAACCTGGACGGCCACCGCCAACAACTGGACGACGCAGACCGGGGCGGTCAACAACACCTACACGCCCGGCGACTTCCTGATCTTCGCCGGCGCGCCGGGCACGGTGACGGTCGACGCCGTCAATATCAGCAATGGCGGCCTGCAGTTCGCCGTCGATGGCTATCATCTGACCGGCGGCTCGATCCAAATCGTGGCCAACCAGCGCATCTTCCGGGTCGGCGACGGCACGGAGGATGGCCGGAACTATGTGGCGACCATCGATTCGCCGATCACCGGCAACGGCGCGGCGGGACTGTGGAAGACCGACCTCGGGACCCTGATCCTGAACGGCGCGAATACCTATGGCTATGTCACGAGCGTCCAAGCCGGCACGCTGATCGTCAACGGCTCTATAGCTGGCGGGGGCAGCGCGACGATCGTCGCAGCTAACGGGACCATCGGAGGAACGGGATCGATTCGCGGCGGCGCCATCAGCGGCGCCATCGCCCCAGGCGGCCTCACCGCCCCGGGCACGCTGACGATGACGGGCTCGCTCACCTTGAACCCCAGCGCCAGGCTCAACTTCCGCCTTGGCCAGGCGGGCGTCGCCGGCGGCGCCCTCAACGACCTGCTGGTGGTCAACGGAAACCTGACCCTCGACGGCACGCTCAACGTCACCCAGAGCGCGGGCGGAACCTTCGGACCGGGCCTCTATCGCCTGATCGACTATACAGGCAACCTGACCAACAGCGGCCTCGCCATCGGCAGCCTGCCGACCGGATTCACCGGCACGATCGAGACCGCCATCGCCAACCAGATCAACCTGGTCGCGGTCGGCGCGACGCCCGGCGGCGGCGGCGGCGGAGGCGGTGGCGGTGGCGGCGGCGAGCCCCCGCCCGCGCCCACCTTCAATTTCTGGGACGGGTCCGGCGGCGCGGCGGACGGCGCGATCACCGGCGGCGACGGGATCTGGCGCGCCAGCCCCGCCAACTGGACCACCTCGTCCGGCGCGGCCAACGGCGCCTTCACCGAAGCGAGTTTCGCGATCTTCGCAGGCCAGGCCGGCGCAGTCACGGTGGACGCCTCGGAAGGTCCGATCCGGGTCGGCGGCATGCAGTTCGCCGCCGACGGCTATCGCCTGGCCGGCGATCCCATCACCCTGACCGGCGATGAAAGCATCCTGCGGGTCGGCGACGGCACGACCGCCGGCGCAGGCTTCGTCGCCACGGTCGCTTCCGAACTCACCGGGTCATCGCGCCTCGTCAAGACCGACGCCGGAACCCTCGTCCTGACCGCCGCGAACAGCTATTCCGGCGGCACGCGGATCGAGGCCGGCGCCCTGGTCGGCTCGGCCAGGAGCTTTGGAACCGGTTCGATCCTCAACAACGCCGCCCTGGTGGTCGACCAGCAGACCGATGCCCTCTTCGCCAACGCCATCGACGGGACCGGCAGCTTCGCCAAGACCGGCGCCGGCCGCCTCGTCTATATGGGCCAAGGCGCCTTGACCGGACCTACGACGGTCCAGGCCGGCGTGCTGGAGGTGACCGGCTCCCTGGCCAACTCGGCCGTGGCCGTCCGCAACGGGGCGACGCTGACGGGCGCGGGCAGGGTCGGCTCCGTCGCCATGGACGCCGGCGGCGTCCTCGCCCCGGCCGAGGGGATCGGAACCCTCACCTTGACCGGCGCGCTCGCCCAGGCGGCCGGCTCGGTCCTGCGGATCGAGATCGACCCCACCGCCGGAACCTCCGACCGGCTGGTCGTGGGCGGAACGGCGACCCTGGCGGACGGCGCGGTGCTGGAGGTGAAGCGGGTCGGCTCGGGCCTCTACCGCCTCGGGACGACCTACACGGTCCTGCGCGCCGCCGGCGGCGTTTCAGGAACCTACGACCTCACCGGCGACATCGGCCCGATCTCGGCCTTCCTTGGCCTGCGCGACAGCTATGATGCGAACAACGTCTATCTGACCGTGGCCCAGGTCCGTCCGCTGGCCCAGGCCGGCACCACCCCCAACCAGGTCGAGACCGGCGGCGGCGTCGATAGCCTCGTTCCTAGCGATCCGGTCCGCGAGGCCCTGGTCAACCTGCCCACCGACGCCGCGGCCCAGGCCGCCTTCGACCAGCTTTCGGGCGAGCCGAACGCCTCGGCTCAGGCGGTGCTGGCCGCGCAGAGCATCGCCCTGCGCGACGCGACCTTCGCGCGCCTGCAGGAGGTGGGTTGCAGCTTCGTCGGCGACGGCCGGCCGCGGCCGGGCTGTGCGGAGGTCTCCGACCGGGCCGCCGGCTGGGCCCAGGTGCTCGGCGCCTGGGGCGAGCTCGATGGCGCAGGTGGCGTGGCCGACGTCGATCACGACCTCGCCGGCTTCCTGACCGGCCTCGACCTGCCGGCCGGCGACTGGCGACTGGGCGCCCTCGCCGGCTACAGCCGCTCCAGCTGGGACGTCGACGCCCGGCGCGCCTCCGGCGAGAGCGACGACTACCATCTCGGCCTCTATGCCGGCCGCGCCTACCAGACCCTGAACCTGCGGCTGGGCGCCATCTACAGCTGGCATGAGGTCTCCGCCCGCCGGTCGGTCGCGGTCGGGGGGCTCTCCGAGCAGCTGAAGTCCGACTACGACGCCGGAGGCCTGCAGGCCTTCGGCGAGGTCGGCTACCGCATCGACGGCGCCGGCGCGGCCTGGGAGCCCTTCCTGAACCTCGCCCACCTGCGGCTGAGCACCGACGGCTTCACCGAAACGGGCGGCGAAACTGCGCTTTCGGTGGAAAAGCAGACCATGCAGACCACCATCGCCACCCTGGGCGTCCGCCCGACGGTGGCGGTCGATCTCGGCGCCACCCGCGTGGTGTTCAGGGGGATGCTCGGCTGGCGGCGCGCCTTCGGCGACGTCGCCCCGACGGTGACCCAGGCCTTCGCCGGCGGCGAGACCTTTGTGGTCGGCGGCGCGCCTTTGGCCCGCGACGCCGCCGCCCTCGAAGCGGCAGCGGACTTCGCTCTCGGCGATCGGGGGACGGCCAGCCTCAGCTATGGCGGCCAGTTCAGCGACCGCGCCACCGACCACCGCCTGCGGGTGGATATCCGCCTAGCCTTCTAGGGCGGCGTCTGGGGCGCCGATCCCGGCGCCCCAGAGGGCCATCGAAACCGTCACTCACATCAGCTGGAGCCCTGCGCCTCCCCCATCTTCGCGATCGCATCGTCGATCGTGAAGGTGTTCGGCTTCTGAATGGGCGGGAAGTCCTTGAACGTGGCCGCGAACTCGCCTGCCACGGCTTGCGCGCCATAGACGACGAACGCCCGCGAGAGCATCCAATCCCAATAGACGTTCGAGGTGATGTCGGCGAACTCGTAAGGATCGGTGCGCAGATTGTAGATCTTCACGCCGCGAAAGCGGGTGAAGGGATCGGTCCAGACCTGCATCGTTCCCTGACAGCGCTGCTCCATGAAGCTGACTTTCCAGTTCTCGTACCGGATTCCCATGATGTCGCCGTCGTCGCTGATGTAGAAAAAGACCTTGCGGGGGCTCTCCTCCTTGCCGGTGATGTGATCGAGAAGGCTGAAACCGTCGATGTGGTTCTTGTAAGTGCGCCCGATCGCGTCGTAGCCCTTCTTGACCTTCTCGACGATGTCCGGTTCGCCGGCTATCTCCAGGAAGGTCGGCAGCCAATCGTGATGCTGGACGATGCCGTTCGAGATCGATCCGGCTGGAACCTGGCCCGGCCAGCGGACCAGCAGCGGGATCCGGAACGCGCCTTCCCAGTTGGTCGCCTTTTCGCTGCGGAATGGCGTCGTCGCTGCGTCGGGCCAGGAATTGGCGTGGGGGCCGTTGTCGGTCGAGTACATGACGAACGTTTCGTCGGCGACGCCGAGCTCATCGAGTAGGTCGAGCATCTGACCGACGTTCTTGTCATGGTCGATCATGGTGTCGTGATAGATCGATTGGTTTCGACCAGCCTGGCCTTTGCTCTCGGGCTTGGGGTGGGTGACGAAGTGCATGTGAGTCGTGTTCAGCCACACGAACCATGGCTTCCCTTCGGCTTCCTGGCGCTTGATGAAGTCGCTGGCGGCGGCGACGAACTCGTCGTCGCAGGTCTCCATCCGCTTCCTCGTCAGCGGCCCGGTGTCTTCGATCTTCTGCTTGCCAACCCGTCCCCAGCGCGGCTGCTCGGTGGGATCGTCCTTGTCGGTAGCCCAAGAGTGCAGCACGCCTCTCGGACCGAACCTCTCCTTGAACCTCGGGTCGGTCGGATAGTCTTCCTGCTCCGGCTCTTCCTCGGCGTTCAGATGGTAGAGATTGCCGAAGAATTCATCGAATCCATGGTTGGTCGGCAGGTGTTCGTTGCGGTCGCCCAGGTGGTTCTTGCCGAACTGGCCGGTGGCGTAGCCCTGCTCCTTCAACAGGGCGGCGATCGTGACGATCTTGTCGCTCATGCCGACGGGCGCGCCGGGGATCCCGACCTTCGACAAGCCGGTCCGCAACACGCTTTGCCCGGTAAGGAAGGACGATCGTCCGGCCGTGCAGCTCTGCTCACCGTAACTGTCGGTGAACATCATGCCTTCCTTGGCCAGGCGGTCGATGTTCGGAGTGCGATAGCCCATCAGACCGTGGGTGTAGCAACTGAGATTGCTGATCCCGATGTCGTCGCCCCAGATGACCAGGATGTTGGGTTTTCCGTTCGGCATGTCGACCTCCGCTTGCGCGCGGAGATCAGGCCTGACCGTGACCCGCAAGCACATAGGGCGAAACCCTTGGGATCGTCTGGGTTCTCGCCGGACGGCGCCTGATGCTCTATTCAGCACGCAAGCTCACGAGCGCAGAGCGGACAGCGGACCATGGCTGCGGGTCAGACGATCACGCTGAGGATGACCATCGAAGACCCCGTTCCTGGGGTCGCCTACAGCCTGCAGGACGGCAAGAGCGCGCCGGTCGGCGCGGTGGTCGCCACCGGCGTCCCGCTCTCATTCGACGTGCCGGTCAGGCTCGCC
>Ga0182741_1004623_pt1 | contig 13424 bp, 10 predicted proteins | sample eDN5th37CBELigOP_FD_128874 | JGI IMG/M metagenome (GOLD analysis project Ga0182741, IMG submission 128874) | Enriched Organic Plus compost microbial communities from Emeryville, California, USA - eDNA 5th pass 37_C BE-Lig OP (version 2) (version 2) ...
CTCCTCGAGCACCTCGGTGTGCCAGGGCGACAGGTACGCGGTGGTCAGCGCGTTGACGAACGCGAGCTGATGGTCGGAGCCCGCCTCGGACTCGCGGGCGAGTTCGAGCAGGCGGTTGGCGAAGTCCGCCCGGCCGTGCTCCGCGGCCCAGGAGGGGTCGGCGTAGCTCTCCAGCGCGGTGTGCGCCTGCATGAGCAGACGCTGGACGACACCGACCTCGGTCTCGGCGGCGATGCCGCGCTGCACGAGGGCGACGAAATCGCGCGCCTTCATCTCGGCCTGACGGGTCATCTCCCACGCCGCCGACCACACCAGGGTGCGCGGCAGCGACTCGGCGATGTCGCCGACCCGGTCGATGACGGTCGCGAGCGACTCCTCGTCGAGACGCACCGAGCAGTACGTCAGGTCGTCGTCGTTGACGAGGACGAACGCGCCGCGCGGCACACCCACCAGATCGGGCACCTCGGTGCGCTCGGCGGCGTCGACGTCGATCTCCACGCGGTGCGTGCGGACGAGCTTGCCGGAGCCGTCGTCGTCGTACACACCGATCGCGAGGCGGTGCACGCGGAACTCACCGGCGCCGGGCTGGGCACCTTCCTGCACCACCGCGAAACGCGTGAAGCGTCCCTGGTCGTCGACCTCGAAGTCCGGTCGCAGGATGTTCAGGCCGGTGGTCTTGAGCCACTGGGCACCCCAGTCCGACAGGTCGCGGCCGGAGGCCTTCTCCAGCGCGGCGAGCAGGTCGTCGAAGGTGGCGTTGCCGTAGGAGTGGTCGCGGAAGTACTCGCGCAGACCGGCGAGGAAGGGCTCCTGCCCGACATAGGCGACGAGCTGCTTGAGCACCGACGCGCCCTTGGCGTAGGTGATGCCGTCGAAGTTGACCTCGACCGCGGCGAGGTCGGGGATGTCGGCGGCGATGGGGTGCGTCGACGGCAGCTGGTCCTGCCGGTAGGCCCACGACTTCTCGACGTTCGCGAAGGTCGTCCACGCGTTGGTGTACTCGGTGGCCGAGGCCTGGCACAGCACCGACGCGAAGGTCGCGAACGACTCGTTGAGCCACAGATCGTCCCACCAGCGCATGGTGACGAGGTCGCCGAACCACATGTGCGCCATCTCGTGCAGGACGGTCTCGGCGCGCCGCTCGTAGGAGTAGCGGGTGACCTTGGAGCGGAATACGTAGTCCTCGAGGAAGGTCACCGCACCGGCGTTCTCCATCGCCCCGGCGTTGAACTCCGGCACGAACAGCTGGTCGTACTTGCCGAAGGCGTAGGGGATGCCGAAGTTGTCGTGGTAGAACGCGAAACCCTGCTTGGTCTCGGTGAACAACCGATCGGCGTCCATGTACTCGGCGAGGGAGGCACGGCAGAAGATCCGCAGCGGGATGGTGCCGTGCTCGTCGGTGTACTCGTCGGACCACACCGCGTACGGCCCGGCGATCAGCGCGACGAGATAGGTGCTCATCCGCGGAGTGGTGCGGAAGTGGTGCTCACCGGGGGTCGCGGCCAGGGTCTGCACCACGTCCGCGTTGGACACGACCTGCCAGTCCACGGGCGCGGTGACCTTCAGATCGAAGGTGGCCTTGAGGTCGGGCTGGTCGAAGCACGCGAACATGCGCTTGGCGTCGGCCGTCTCGAACTGCGAGTACAGGTAGACCGCGTCGTCGGTGGGGTCGACGAAGCGGTGCAACCCCTCACCGGTGTTGGTGTACAGGCAGTCGGCGTCGACGACGAGCTCGTTGTGCGCGGCCAGCCCGGTCAGCGCGATGCCGGTCTCCTCGCTGTAACCGGAGACGTCCACGGGTTCGCCGTTGAGGGTCGCCGAGTGCACCGTCTTCGCGATGAGATCGATGAAGGTGGACGCACCCTCGGTCGCGTCGAAGGTCACGGTGGTGACGGACCGGAACGTCTCGGTGCCGGGCGCACCCGACCCGTCCGTGAGATCCAGGACGATGGCGTAGTTGTGGACGTCGAGGATCGCTGCCCGCTCGGCGGCCTGTTCACGGGTCAGGTTCGGTGGTGCCACGTAAGGAACTCCATTCTCACGACGGGATGCCGGTCGGCATCCATCCCATCATGATCGGGTCGGGCTCACGCGGTGAGCTCGGACAGCGGCACGTCCGTGTCGGCCAGCCGGTCCGGGTCCACCGGCGCACCCGAGGCGATCAGGGCCCGGATGTCGTCGTCCGCATCCCAGATGTTCACGTTCATGCCGGCCCGCACCAGGCGGGCGTCGTCGAGCCAGAACGCGAGGAACTGCCGGCCCCGGACGTCACCGCGGGTGACCACCCGCGCGTCGCGGGGTGCGAGACCGACGTACTCCATGCCGAGGTCGTACTGGTCGGTGAAGAAGTAGGGCAGCCGGTCGTAGGTGGCCTCCCACCCGAGCATCGCCGCCGCCGCCACCGCGGGCTGGTTCAGCGCGTTGGCCCAGTGCTCGACCCGTACCCGGGTACCGAGCAGCGGATGCTCCGCCGCCGCGATGTCGCCGACCGCGACGATGTCCGGATCGCTCGTGCGCAGCGACGCGTCGACGAGCACCCCGTCGTCGACCGCGAGCCCGGCGTCGCGGGCGAGGTCGACGTTCGGCCGGGCCCCGACCGCGACCAGCACGGCGTCGGCCGGCACGACCGTGCCGTCCCCGAAACGGATCCCGCTCGCGCGCCCGTCGTAGGCGACGATCTCGCTCACCGAGGTGTTCGTCCGCAGGTCGACGCCGTGCGCGCGATGCAGGTCGGCGAAGACCGCCCCCATCTCCTCGCCGAGCGCGCCGAGCAGGGGCTGGCTCGCGGATTCGGCGACGACCACCCCGGCGCCGCGGCCCCGCGCGTTGGCGGCGATCTCCAGGCCGATCCAGCCGCCGCCGACGATCGCCAGCCATCCCGCCGCGTCGGTGCCGGCGTGGATCGCGGTGAGCAGGGCGTCGGCGTCGTCGACGGTGCGCAGGACGTACACGCGGTCGGCGTCGGCCCCGGGCACGGGCACAGTGCGGGGTGTCGATCCCGTCGCGAGGGCGAGCTTGTCGTAGTGCAGGGTCGAGCCGTCGGGCAGGGACACGGTGTGCGCGGTGGGATCGATCGCGGTGACGGTGGTGCCGAGAAGCAGCTCCACACGGTGGTCCCGGTACCAGTCGCCGTCGTGCACGGTGAAGTCGGCAAGGGTCTTGCCGCCCGCGAAGTACTCCTTCGACAGGGGCGGTCGCTCGTAGGGGAGGTGATCCTCCGCGCCGATCAGCACGATTCGCCCCGGAAAGTCGCGGACCCGCAGTTCCTCGGCCAGTTTGGCGCCGGCCAGGCCCGCACCCACGATCAGAAACGTCTCCTCACCCGACATCGTCGTGCCTCCACTCGATGCGTGCCGGACATGCTCCCTCCCGTCCGACGGTACGGTGCCGCGCAATCCCCGGGCCCCGCTTCGGGAAGAATCGACGACGGAACGGTGTTGCCCGATCCGTACCGACTCTTGTGAGGAGATCTTCTTGAGCGACACGACTGCAGCCGCGTCCGGCAAGGACACCGCAGACTTCTGGTTCGACCCGCTGTGCCCCTGGTGCTGGATCACCTCCCGCTGGATCCTCGAGGTCACGAAGGTGCGCGACATCGAGGCGCGTTTCCACGTGATGAGCCTGGCCGTGCTCAACGAGGGCCGCGACCTGCCCGAGGAGTACGCGGAGCTGATGAAGAAGGCGTGGGGTCCGGTGCGGGTGGCGATCGCCGCGGCGCAGAAGTACGGCGACGACATCCTCTCCCCGCTCTACACCGCGATGGGCACCCGCATCCACAACGAGGGCAACAAGGACTTCGCCGAGGTGATCGCCGCGTCGCTCGCCGAACTCGATCTCGATCCGGCCCTGGCCGAGGCCGCCGACAGCGACGCCTACGACGACGCGCTGCGCGAGAGCCACCACGCGGGCATGGACAAGGTGGGGCAGGACGTGGGCACGCCCACGATCCACGTGAACGGCATCGCCTTCTTCGGCCCGGTGCTGTCGAAGATCCCGCGCGGCGAAGAGGCCGGCAAGGTGTGGGACGGCGTGGTCGCGCTCGCGTCCTACCCGCATTTCTTCGAGCTCAAGCGCACCCGCGACGAGAGCCCGAGCTTCGACTGACCGCCGCGGATCCGTCCTTCCGGCCGGGCCGGCGTACGCGCCGGCCAGGCCGGAAGACTTTCGCTCAGGGTGAATGCAATCCTCGCAGGGCGGGCCGGATCGGCCTAACGTGTCGGATCATGTCCAACTCGCTCCACCCCCTGCCGTCCGTGTCCATCCCGTTCCAGGGGGTGGAGCTGTGAGCGCCGTACCCACCGCCGCACGCATCTCCGACGTCGACGAGGCCCTCCGGGTCGCGGCCACGCTCGCCGACGGGTTCGCCGTCGGCGCCGCCCAGCGCGACGCGAACCGTGAACTGCCGCACGAACAGATCCGGGCGCTCGCCGCCTCCGGTCTGCTCGCCCTCACCGTGCCCGTCGAGTACGGCGGCATCGCTGCGCCCTACGGGACGGTGGTGGAGGTCTTCCGCATCCTCGCCGCGGCCGACCCGAGCATCGCGCAGATCCCGCACTCGCACTTCACCTTCCTCGAGGCGCTGCGCAGCCAGGGCACCGACGAGCAGAAGCGTTTCTTCTACGGTGAGGTGCTGGCCGGTGCGTTGCTGGCGAACGCGCAGAGCGAACGCGGCTCCCGCCCGATGAACGTCGACACCACGATCCTGCGCCGGCAGGGCGACGACTACGTGCTCAGCGGCCGCAAGTTCTACAGCACCGGCGCCCTGTTCGCCGACTGGATCCTCGTGCGCGCCAGCCTCGCCGACGACCCCGACGCCACCGACGCGTCGACCCCCAAGGCGGTCGCGTTCGTCCGGCGCGACACCGAGGGACTCACCGTCGTCGACGACTGGGACGGCATGGGTCAGCGCACCACCGCCAGCGGCACCGTCACCCTCGACGACATCGTGGTCCCGGCGTCGGCGGTCGTGCCCTACTCGCCGATCTTCGACGGCCCCACCACCTACGGCGCCCAGGCCCAGATCACGCACGCCGCCATCGACGTGGGCATCGCCACCGGTGCGCTCGCCGAGGCAGTCCTGCAGGCCGGCCGGGCCCGCCCGCACTTCGAATCGGGTGTCGAACGCGCCGTGGACGATCCGCTGCTCGTGCAGATCGCGGGGGAGGCCACGGTCACGGTCCGGGCCGCGCAGGTGCTGCTCGCCCAGGCCGCGCGCGCCGTCGACGCGGCCCGCGCGAACCCGACCGAGGAGTCCACGGCCGCTGCGTCGATCGAGGTGGCCACCGCGAAGGTCGCCGCCACCCGTGCCGCCGTGGAGACGGCGAGCGTGCTGTTCGAACTCGGCGGCACCCGCAGCGCGTCGGGCTCGGCGAACCTGTCCCGCTACTGGCGCGACGCCCGCACCCACACGCTGCACGACGCGACCCGCTGGAAGCTCCAGCACATCGGCCGGTGGACGCTCAGCGGCACCCATCCGCCGCGGCACGGCGTGCTCTGACCGCACCTCACGGGGCCGGTCCGCCAGTCGATTTCGCACCGGCGGACCGGCCCCGTCGGGTACCGTGCGATTGTTCGCATTCGGGAGCAATCGCCCTCGTCGTCCCGGGAGGTCGCGTGGCCGTCTACGTCTATCGATGTCTCTCCCACGGGCGCTTCGACAGCGCCCATCCCATCGGCACCGCCCCGTCCGCCGTGCCGTGCCCGCACTGCAGCGCCTCCGCCGCGCGGGTTCTCACCTCGCCGAATCTGTCGTCCACCTCCGCGGCCGTCACGGCGATGATGGACGCGCACGGCCGGTCGCAGACCGCACCGGCGGTGACCACCCGGCCCCCGGAACCGGAACGACCGTCCCGCCCGGCCGATCCCCGCATCGCGAAACTCCCGCGCCCGTAGAGCCTACGGCCGGCCACGCCGTGGCCGGTCCGATCCGCGTGCACATCCGCACCCCGCACCCGCGAGACCGGAGGAAACCATGCCCGACGTGATCTTCCCCGTCGACCACAGCAAACCGTTCCGGGAGCAGGAACTCGTCGGCCACAACCGGTGGCATCCCGACATCCCGCCGGTCGCGACCGTGAAGTCCGGCGACGTCTTCCGCGTCGAGTCCAAGGAATGGTTCGACGGCACGATCGTCGACAGCGACGACGCGAACGACATCCGCGACTGCGACCTGTCGATGGTGCACCAGTTGTCCGGGCCGTTCGCCGTCGAAGGAGCGAAACCCGGCGACCTGCTGATGGTGGACATCCTCGACGTCGGCCCGGTACCCCAGCAGACCGGCCCGATCGCCGGACAGGGCTGGGGATACACCGGCATCTTCGCCAAGGAGAACGGCGGTGGTTTCCTCACCGACTGGTTCCCGCAGGCGTACAAGGCGATCTGGAACTTCACCGGGCAGAAGGCCACCAGCCGGCACATCCCCGGGGTGGAGTTCACCGGCATCGTCCACCCCGGCCTCATGGGGACGGCACCGAGCCGGGAACTGCTCGCCCGCTGGAACGCCCGCGAACAGGCCCTGATCGACACCGAACCGAATCGTGTTCCGCCGCTGGCGCTCCCACCCGAACCCCACAACGCGGTGCTCGGCTCACTGTCCGGCAGCGAGTACGAACGGGTCGCGGCGGAGGCCGCGCGGACCGCCCCGCCGCGGGAGAACGGCGGCAACCAGGACATCAAGAACCTGTCCAAGGGCAGCCGGATCTTCTACCCCGTCTTCGTCGACGGTGCCAACCTCTCCCTGGGCGACCTGCACTTCTCGCAGGGCGACGGCGAGATCACCTTCTGCGGCGCCATCGAGATGGGCGGCTACATCGACCTGCGGGTCGAGGTGATCCCGGGCGGCATGGAGACCTACGGGGTGACCACCAACCCGATCTTCATGCCCGGCAACGTCGAACCCCGCTACACCGAGTTCCTCACCTTCGTCGGCTTCTCCGTCGACCGGCAGGGCACACAGCACTATCTCGACTCGACCCTGGCCTACCAGAACGCCTGCCTCAACGCGATCGAGTACCTGTCGAGGTTCGGCTGGACCAAGGAGCAGGTCTACCTGCTGCTCGGTGCGGCACCGGTCGAGGCGCGGTTCTCCGGGGTGGTGGACGTGCCGAACTCGTGCGCGACGCTCTACGTCCCCACCGCGATCTTCGACATCGACGTGCGGCCCTCGGCCGGCAACCCCGTCCGGGTCGACCGCGGGCAGTGCGCGGTGAGCAGCTGACCGCTGCGGGTTGGATTCGCACCGATCCTGAATGGTGTCCGGGCGGTACTCCCTGTCGCATCGTGGATTCCTCGAGCGACAAGGAGTACCGCACGTGACAAGCACCGTTTCCGCACCCGCCACCACCGACCGGGAACTGAAGGAGCGCTTCGCCCCGATCTTCGACCGCATCGCCGTCGGCGCTGTCGACCGCGAACGCGACCGTCGGCTGGCCTTCGAGGAGGTCGCCTGGTTGCGCGAGGCCCGCTTCGGGGCACTGCGTGTGCCGGTCGAGTACGGCGGCTTCGGCGCGACCGTCCGGCAGCTGTTCGACCTGCTCGTCGACCTCGCCGCCGCCGAATCGAACCTGCCGCAGGCACTTCGGGTGCACTGGAGCTTCGTCGAGGACCAGCGGCTCACCGGCGACGAGCGCGCTGCCGACTGGCTGCGCCGGGTCGCGACCGGCACCCTCGTCGGCAACGCGATCACCGAACCCGGTGTCGGCGCGGCCGACCGCTACCGCACGGCCCTGACCCGCAAGGGGAGTGGCTGGGTCCTCGACGGCGTCAAGTACTACAGCACCGGAAGCCTGTACGCCGACCATATCCTCGTCGCCGCCGATCAGGACGGGGAACGCGTCTCCGTGCTCGTCGACGCGAACCAGCCCGGCGTCGAGCAGTCCGACGACTGGGACGGTTTCGGGCAGCGGCTCACCGCCAGCGGCACCACCACCTTCACCGGCGTGGAGGTCACCGAGGACCGGATCCTCGGCCCCGGTTACGGGCAGCCGGGCCGCACCTACGCCACCGCCTACCTGCAGCTCGTCCAGCTCGCGGTGCTCGCCGGCATCGCCGCCCGCGCCGAGGCCGACACCGTCGAGTGGGTCCGCCGCCGGACCCGCACCTTCACCCATGCCGCCGCCGACCTGCCGCGGCACGACCCGCTGGTGCAGCAGGTCGTCGGGCGGCTGTCCGCCGCGGCCTACGGGGCCCGCGCCGTCGTCCTCGCCGTCGCCGACGAACTCGACGTCCTGCTCGACGCGGGCGGCCAGGACCCGGAACTGCTCGACCGTGCCGAGGCGGCCGCCGCGAAGGCGCAGTCGGTGGTGATCTCGCTGGTGCTCGACGCGACCAGCGAACTGTTCGAGGTGGGTGGAGCCTCCATCAGCGACGCCTCGCTGGGGCTCGACCGGCACTGGCGCAACTCCCGCGTCGTCGCCGCCCACAACCCGTTGATCTACAAGCAGCAGGCCGTCGGCGCGCACGTGCTCAACGGCGATCCGCTGCCCTACGCGTGGAGCGCCGGTCGCCGGCCCGGGGTGGCCGGGTGACCCGTCCGATCCGCTTCGACGCGGATGTCAGCTGATCCACGAAACCATCGTTATCTCAGGAGAACTCATGTCACGCACCGCAGCCGTCGTGGGTGCGGGCCTGGCGGGCACCACCGCCGCCCTGGGCCTGCAGAACGCCGGATTCGATGTCACCCTCCACAGCGACCGCGACCGGAGGTCGTTGCGCGACGACGTCCCCGCGACCGGCACCGCCGTGTACTTCGGCAGATCGCGGGAATCGGACGCCCGCATCATCGAGGACCTCTACGCAGACGGCCCGTCCGCCGTCGGTATGAGTGCGCGCCTGCACACCGGGGTGGGGAAGACCTACGGGGAGGTGTTCGAGTTCGCCCCCGACTTCGGGTACGTCTCCCAGGGCGTCGACGTGCGGTTGCGCGCCGACGACCGGCTCGGTCGATTTCTCGATCGGGGCGGGCGTTTCGAGGTGCGGTCGGTCGATCCCGACGGCCTCGACGGGATCGCCGGTCGCCACGACCTCACCCTCGTCGCCACCGGCAAGGGCGGCCTGGCGTCGCTGTTCCCCGTCGACCCGGACCGTACCGTGTACTCCGAACCGCAGCGGCAGCTGCTGATGGTGACGTTGCACGGCCTCGACCACGATGCGGACGCCTTCGGTTACCGCGGGGTCGGCGGCAGGTTCAACCACTTCAACCTGCACACCGACTTCGGTGAGGTGTTCATCGGCCCGTATCTGCACAAGGACGTCGGGCCGGCGTGGAGTTTCCTCGGTTTCGCGAAGCCGGGCTCGCCGTGGATCGAGCTGTTCGACACCGTCACCGACGCGCACAGCGCCCGCCGCGCGGTGCTCGAGCTGTACCGGCAGTACTTCCCGAAGGACGCCGCGGAGATCGAACAACTGCAGGTGATCGAGGTCGACCCGCACTCCTGGCTCCGCGGCGCGGTCACCCCCACGGTGCGCCGCGCGGTCGGGGAGACTGCGAGCGGGCACGTCGTCGCCGCGATCGGCGACACCGCCGTCTCCTTCGATCCCGTCGCCGGGCAGGGCGCGCAGAACACGGTCGTCCAGATCGCCTCACTGATCGAGGCGGTGCGGAACCACGACGGCGAGTTCACCCGCCAGTGGCTGCAGGACCGCTTCGACGAGCACTGGGCCGCCCGCGGCCACGGCGCGGCCGAGACCACCCGGCTGTTCCTCGGCGACCCCACCTACGCGCAGTACGCCGACGTGTTGTTCCCGGCCGCCGCCGTGGACGAGCGGGCCGCCGCGGCCCTGTTCCGGTTCCTCTCCGAACCGGAACTGCTGCCGGGATTGCGCGATGTGGACGACGTGAAGAGTTACATCGCCGAGGCGACCGGGGTACCCGCGGACGAGTTGACGGCGCGGTTCGCGCCGTCAACCGGATTCGCGGCCTCACCCCGCGGACGGGTCGCGGTCTGAGCCTCGGACGAATCCGAGCCTCGGACCGAGCAGAGGAAGTGTTGGAATCACCCTGATCGCAACCATTGGTTCGATGGGGAGCCTGGAATTGAATCGGAGCCATGTCGACCGAACGTATCGCCGAGAAGACCACTTTCGCCTACTGGGTGCCCAACGTCAGTGGCGGTCTTGTCACCTCGGACATCGAGCAGCGCACGAGCTGGGACTACGACTACAACGTCAAGCTCGCCCGCACCGCCGAGAACAACGGTTTCGAGTACGCCCTGAGCCAGGTGCGCTACCAGGCCAGCTACGGAGCCGAGTTCCAGCACGAGTCGACGAGCTTCAGCCTCGCGCTGCTGCTCGCCACCGAGCGTCTGAAGGTCATCGCGGCCGTCCACCCCGGCCTGTGGCAACCGGCCGTGCTCGCCAAGCTGGGTGCGACGGTCGACCAGCTGTCCGGCGGCCGTTTCGCGGTCAACGTCGTCAGCGGCTGGTTCAAGGACGAGTTCACCAACATGGGTGAGCCCTGGCTCGAGCACGACGAGCGCTACCGGCGCAGCGCCGAGTTCCTGCAGGTGCTCCGGAAGATCTGGACCGAGGACGAGGTCGATTTCCGCGGCGACTTCTACCGGATCCACGACTTCAGCCTCAAGCCGAAGCCGCTCAACACCCCGGAGCGCCCGAACCCCGAGCTGTTCCAGGGCGGCAATTCCACCGCGGCGATCGCCAACGGCGGCCGCTACGCCGACTGGTACTTCAGCAACGGTAAGGACTACGACGGCATCACCGCGCAGATCGACGAACTGCGCGACGTCGCGCGCGCCCACAGTCGGGAGGTGAAGGTCGGGCTCAACGGTTTCGTCATCGCCCGCGACACCGAGAAGGAGGCCCGCGACACCCTCCGCGAGATCATCGAGAAGGCCAACCGTCCCGCCGTCGAGGGTTTCCGCAGTGCCGTCCAGCAGGCCGGCTCGGCCACCGGCGACAAGAAGGGCATGTGGGCGGACTCGACCTTCGAGGATCTCGTCCAGTACAACGACGGTTTCCGTACCCAGCTCATCGGTACCCCGGAGCAGATCGCGCACCGCATCGTCGAGTACCGCCGCTGCGGAGTCGACCTGATCCTCGCCGGCTTCCTGCACTTCCAGGAGGAGATCGAGTACTTCGGCAAGAACGTGCTGCCGATCGTGCGCGAGCTCGAGGCCCAGGAGGCCCGCGAACCCGTCGGCGTGTGAGCGCGCCCGGCCGAGTGCGCGGCTGCGCGACCGTGTGAGACCCACCTCCGAGCGGCGCCCCCTGCGAACGAACGCGGGGGGCGTCGCGCGTGAGGTCCACCGGCGTGTGCGGGGGAGGACGCGATCCTCGATAGACTCGGCTCATGCGCGTTTACCTGGGAGCCGACCACGCGGGCTTCGAACGGAAGAATGAGATCATCGAGCACCTGAAGAAGAACGGCCACGAGCCGGTCGACTGCGGTGCCTTCGAGTACGACGCCCTGGACGACTACCCGGCGTTCTGCATCGAGGCCGCACGTCGTACCGTGGCCGACGAGGGCAGCCTCGGCATCGTGCTCGGCGGCAGCGGCAACGGTGAGCAGATCGCCGCCAACAAGGTGCCCGGTGCCCGCTGCGCACTGGCATGGAGCGTCGAGACCGCCAAGCTGGCCCGCGAGCACAACAACGCCCAGCTCATCGGCATCGGCGGCCGCATGCACAGCCTCGAGGAGACCCTCGCGATCGTCGACGCCTTCCTGGCGACCCCGTGGTCGAACGAGGAGCGCCACCAGCGCCGCATCGACATCCTCGCCGAGTACGAGAAGTCGGGCGTGGCCCCGGCGGTTCCCGGCGCTCCCGCCTGATCCGTGCCCGAAGGACACATCCTGCACCGGCTCGCCCGGCTGCACCACGAGTGGTACTCCGGCGCGCCGGTGCGGGTGTCCAGTCCCCAGGGCCGGTTCGCCGACGGTGCTGCCGTCGTCGACGGTCGCGTGCTCACCCACGCCGACGCCTGGGGCAAACACCTGTTCCACCACTACGAGGGCGGTCTGGCCGTCCACGTGCACCTCGGCATCTACGGGGAGTTCACCGACGGCGACCTGCCGCTCGGCGAACCCGTCGGTCAGGTGCGGATGCGGATGGTCGGGGCCGAGCACGGCAGCGACCTGCGCGGCCCGGCCGCCTGTGAGGTTCTCACCCCCGGGGAGGTCGAGGCGATCGAGGCGCGGCTCGGGCCCGACCCGCTGCGCGACGACGCCGACCCCGATCGGGCCTGGGCTCGAATCTCCAAGTCCCGCACGGCTATCGGCTCACTGCTCATGAATCAAGCGGTGATCGCCGGGGTCGGAAACGTCTACCGGGCCGAGGTGCTGTTCCGGCACGGCATCCACCCCGAACGTCCCGGACGGAATCTGACGCGGGACGAATTCGACGCGCTCTGGCGCGATCTCGTCGACCTGATGAACGTCGGTGTGAAGCACGGGCGCATGCACGTCGTGCGGCCCGAACACGACCACGGCGCACCGGCCTACGCGAAGAACCGGCCGCGCACCTACGTCTACCGCCGGGCGGGGGAACCCTGCCGCGTCTGCGGCAGCGCGGTGCTGCACTCGGTCATGCAGGCGCGCAACCTGTTCTGGTGCCCCACCTGCCAGCCGGCCTGAGCGCGCCCTCCGGTCAGAAGTCGAATCCGCCGAAGTCGAAGCCCCCGCCGTCCCCGCCACCGAAGTCGCTGCCACCGAAGTCGTCCCCGCCGACATCGTCGCCCCCACCGCCGTCCTCGCCGCCGTACCCGTCGGCGCCGGGGTCCGCGGACCCGTCGCCCGCGCCGCTCTCGAAGGCCTGCGCGTCGTAGGGCACACCGGCCATCCCTGCGAACAGCGACGAGAACAGCAGCATCGACCCGACACCCCAGGCGCCCGCCACCAGGGCCGGTTTCCACCAGGGCTCCGAGTACCAGCCGGCCGGCACCGGGCGTCCCGCGACACGGCCACCCGGGTAGTAGTTCGGTGTGGCGGGCGACGGGGCCGGCGACGCGGAGATCGTGCGGCCCTCGAAGTCGATGCTCCGCTTCTCCGTGACCTCACCGGCGGACCGTTGTCCGTCGAGCGGCGGGATGTCCGGACCGGGATCCATGCCCATCGCCAGACGCACGGCGCGGATGTAGTAGAGCCCCTCGAGGGCGGTCTGCTTCGCCAGCCGGGCCTGCACCGGGGTGGCGGCCTGCTCGATCTGTGAACCCGCCGCCGTGTACCGCTCGGCGGCGTCGGCGAGGGCCTGCTTCGAGGCGTCGTCGGTGCCGGTCAGGTTGTAGATCTGTCCGCCGAGCCGTTCGATGGCCTGCCGGGCGTCGGCCTTGGCGTCGTCGAGCGCGTCGGCCCGATGGCGTGTGGTGGTCCGCTGGGAGCGCGAGACGAAGTACACCACCGCGCCCACGGCGACGAGGACGAGTAGAAGTTCCACGGCCCATCCTTCCCGTTCGGGGCGGGTCCCGCCTTCCAG
>Ga0182741_1004632_pt1 | contig 13394 bp, 10 predicted proteins | sample eDN5th37CBELigOP_FD_128874 | JGI IMG/M metagenome (GOLD analysis project Ga0182741, IMG submission 128874) | Enriched Organic Plus compost microbial communities from Emeryville, California, USA - eDNA 5th pass 37_C BE-Lig OP (version 2) (version 2) ...
GGCGGCAACTTCGGGGATGTCTGGAAGCTGCCGCAGCGCTTCCGCGAGCGGGTGGTGCGCGACTTTCCGCATGCGCGCATCGTGCAGCTCCCACAATCGATCATGTTCCGCGATCGGCGCGAGCTCGATCGCGCGCGCACGATCTTCGACGGCCATCGCTCCCTCACGCTCCTGGTGCGCGACCGCCGCAGCCTCGCCTTCGCCGCGGAGAGCTTCCAGGCACCATCCATCCTCTGCCCCGACATGGCGCTCTGGCTGGGATCCATCGCCCGTCCCGCGCCGGCCACCAGGGCGGTGCTCTGGCTCGCGCGCGGCGACCGGGAGCGCGGCGCCGGGTCGCCGCCGGCCGGAGTCCAGAGCGTCGACTGGCTCGACGAGCCGCGTACGCCGCGGCTGCGCATCGAGAGCTTCCTGCGATCGCTCGTGGTGGAACACCCGCGCGCCGAGGGGGCGCTGCGCGGCACGCTCTCGCGCACCGCGGACCGCGTCGCGGCCGGTCGGCTCCAGCGCGGCTGCGCCACCCTCTCGGAGGGGCGCGTGGTGATCACCGACCGGCTCCACGCGCACATCCTGAGTCTCCTCCTCGGGATCCCGAACGTCATCCTCGACAACAGCTACGGCAAGGTGCGCGACTTCCACCGGACGTGGACCTCCGGGAGCGAGCTGGTGACGCTGGCCGCGGACCCGGCGCAGGCGCTGTCGCTGGCCATGGAGCGCGCATCGTGAGCGCCGGGCGCCCTGCCGTGTCGGTGGTGGTGTGCACGCGGAACAGGTGCACGGCGCTGGCCAAGCTGCTGGAGTCGCTCACCGGCATCGCGGCGCCGCCCGGGACGCCGTGGGAGCTGGTGATCGTCGACAACGGGAGCACCGACGGCACGGCAGCGCTGATCGACTCCTTCGCCGGCCGGCTCCCGGTCCGCCGCGTCTCCGAGCCGCAGAAGGGACTCTCGAGAGCACGCAACGCCGGTCTGCGAGCCGCGCTCGGCGCGATCCTCGCCTTCACGGACGATGATTGCATCCCCGCGCCCGACTGGCTGAGCGCCATCGTCGCGGAGTTCACGCGCGATCCGGGACTCGCCGGGATCGGCGGACGCGTGGAGCTGCACGACCCGCGCGACTACCCCATAACCATCCGCACATCGCGCACGCGCGAAGCGCTCACCTCGGCCTACCAGCTCCCCGCGCTCATGGTGGGCTGCAACATGTCGTTCGCGCGCTGGGCGCTCGACGCGATAGGCGAGTTCGACGTCACCCTCGGTGCCGGAACGGCGGTAGGGAGCGCGGAAGACACCGACTATCTCTATCGCGCCCTCCTGCTCGGCCTGCGCATAGAGTACGTGCCGGAGGTCCTGGTGGCCCACGATCACGGACGCCGGCGGCTCGAGGAAGTGGCGCACCTGAAGCGCAGCTACGCGCGCGGACGCGGCGCGCTGCTCACCAAGTACCTGCTGCGCGCGGACCGCGCGATGGCGTGCTGCGCCTACTACGATCTGCGCTGGAACGGCCACGAGCTGGTGCGCGCCCTGCGCGCCTGGAGCTCGCCACGCGCGGTGGTGGTGCGCGGCTGGTACATGCTGGCCGGTGCGGCGCGCTGGGTGGCTTCCGCGCACCTGCCGCCGCCGGTCACTCTGGAAGACCCGCCGACGATCACGTCGGGAGTCCTCTCCTAGCCGCGCGGGGGGCGCTCTCGAGCAGCCTCCCCGCGCGCGGGCGCCTCCAGCGCTAGGCGCCGCTCCTCAGACGACGCACCGCGTGCGCGGCGCGGTCCTGAGCGCGCTCGAACACGTCGTACACGCCGCGCACCGCGCTCAGCGTCCCGAGGCGTGCGGGCGAGAGGAAGGCCCGTGAATCGAGCCGCATCGTACGCCCCACGTTCTCGAAGCGGCCCGCTTTCAGCTCCGCCAGCGGATCGGGCGTTGCGCGGTGGAGAACCACCCTCAGCTCGCGATCGTTCCGGCTGTCGTGCTGGTCGAGGCCCACGGTAGCCACTACGCCCGGCCGCCGCCGCATCACCTCCCGGACCATCCGGATGGATCTGGTGTCCGGGAGATAGCGGGTGTTGTAGACCCCGTTCCAGATCTCGATGGCATCGATCTGCTCGAGAACCACATCGGGGATCCGGTAGCGCGTGAGCACCGGGTGGGCGAGCACCGTCATGGCGGCCGCTCCGCGCGACTGCTCGAAGAACTCCGCCGGCGTCTTCGGAGCAATCCACTCCCGCAGCCCGAGCGCGATGAGATGAAGCCCCTTGAGGCCCGCGAAGCGGAACTCCAGACCGGGGATCATCACCAGGCCGTCTCCGGAAAGCTCGGCGCAGCGCCTCTTGTATTCCTCGAACGACTCGGGGAGCAGGTCCTCGGCGTGGTCGCTCATTCCGACGAAGCCGATGCCGCGCTCCATACAGGTCCTGCGCAGCGTCTCCAGCGAGTCCATCCCATCGTGGGAGAAATCGCTGTGCATGTGGATCGCACCGTATCTGGCGTTCGGAAGCATCGTGTCCTCTCTCGTTAGCACGAGCGCACGATGCTCGGCCGCCGCCGGCCGCGCCACGGCTTCGCGGCGCTTCCGCCGCATCGTTTCGAAGACGTTTCAATCCGGTTACACGATGGCGTCTTTCAGCCGCGGGGAAGCCGTGCTCGCTCCTTCGCCGGTGAGAGGCCGCGGGTGCGCGAGGGGGGACGCGAGGGGGGACGCGAGAGGGCGTGCTTCTAGAACTTGAAGATCCCCTTGAGCAGGCGCACGATCCTGTCGCCCACGGAATCGTCCGAGTCGGGAGGACCGATATGCTCGGGACAGTACGAGGTGGGCTCGGTGCCCGCGCGGAACCACTCCCGCTGCGTGAGCGGGCACCACTCGCTGGCCAGCAGTCCGTTCTCGGCGTCTATCACCCGCGATACCATTCCGGGCGGCGGGAGCCAGTCTTCGTCGGCCGCGCCTCTCGGCCAGCCGTGGATGTAGAAATCGGCCCACGCCGGCGCCGCGTAGCGTCCGCCGGTGGCGCCGGCACCCATGGAGTGCGGCGTGTCGTAGCCGAACCAGACGCCGGCCACCAGCGACGGCGTGTAGCCCACGAACCAGGCGTCGGTACCATCGTTGGTGGTGCCGGTCTTCCCGGCGATCGGGCCGCGTGCGCCGAGCGTGCGCACGACGCGACCCGTCCCGCCGTTCACCACCGACTCGAGCATCGACGTGACCTGGAAGGCATCGCGGGGATCGAGCACCGAGTCCCTGGGCGCGACGTCGTTGGACCAGAGCACCGTGCCATCACCCGCCTCGAGGCGCCGCACCAGGCGCGGGTGCACCCTGTAGCCGCCGTTCGCGAAAGGCGCGTACGCGGAAACCAGCTCCAGCGGGGTGACCTCCACGGCGCCCAGCGCTATGGATGGCACGGGCGCGAGCTGGCTGGTGATCCCGTTCGCTTGTGCGCGCGCGGCCACGCGCGACTCGCCGACGGCACGGCTGAAGCGTACCGCGGCCACGTTCGACGACAGCATCAGCGCCCGCCGCATGGTGATCGTACCGGTGTATTCGTCGCCGTAGTTGGCCGGAGTCCAGACGCCGCTCTTCTGCTGGATGCTCACCGGCTCGTCCTCCACCACCGTGGCGGGTGTGTAGCCGACCCCGAGCGCGGCCGCGTACACGAAGGGCTTGAACGCGGAGCCGGGCTGGCGCCGAGCCAGGAGCGCGCGATTGAAGCCACCGGGCTCGTTGCGGCGCCCCCCCACGAGCGCCCTGATGTCGCCGTTGGCCGGATCGATCGCGACGAGCGCACCCTGCACGCTGTCCGTACTGGTGGTCCCAGCCACGCGGTCGATGGCATCGGCGCGCTTGCGCACCGCACCCTCGGCGGCGCGCTGCGCCCGGGCGTCGATGGTGGTGTACACCGTCACATCCCCGAGATCGTCGGCATCGGCGCCGAGCACGGAGTCCACCAGGGCGTTCACCACGCCGATCACGTAAGAGCTGGTGCGCGGCGGGCGCCACTCGTTCTTCGCGACAACCAGCGGCTTCGCGGCAGCGGCCCTGGCACGTTCCGGAGTGATGTATCCCTCGTCGGCCATGAGGGAGAGCACCAGGTCGCGCCGCTTGCGGGCGCGCGCCCGGTCGCGGCGCGGCGTGTACGACGATGGGCCCTTGGGGAGCGCGGCGAGCATCGCGCCCTCGGCGAGCGTTAGGTCGGAGACGCTCTTGCCGAAGAGGTCGCGGCTCGCGGCCTCCACCCCGTAGGTACCGTTGCCGAGGTAGATGACGTTGAGGTAGAGCTCGAGGATCTGGTCCTTGGTGAGGTTCTGCTCTATGATGCGAGCGAGGCGGATCTCTATGAGCTTGCGCCTGAGCGTGCGCCGGGGCGGGAGGAGCGACGTGAAGCCGTTCCGCGCCACCTGCATGGTGATCGTGCTGAATCCTTCGCGCACGCCTCCCGCCCTCATGTTGTGTACGGCGGCGCGCGCCACGCCGCGCCAGTCTATCCCGTGGTGGGAGTAGAAGCGGCGATCCTCGGTGGCGATGAAGGCGTGCCGCACCATGGGCGGTACCTTTTCGAGCGGAACGTTCACGCGACGGACGTAGCTCAACCGGCCCAGAAGATGGCCGGAGCGGTCGAGCACGCGGCTTCCCTCGGCCGGCTTGAAGCGCTTGATGTCGGCGGCGGTGGGGCAGCCGCCGAAGCCGCAGGTGGCCAGCCAGCCCCCGAAAGCAGTGAAAGCGAGGGCCACCGCCGCCACGATGACGAGCGGATGGGGCCTTCGCGGCCAGCGGATCCGGTCGCGGAAGCGATGCTTCCGCGCCACACCCGCGTCGCGCTTCCCCCGGGCGGCGCGTCGCTGTTGCGCACGGTTGGGTTGGATCATCTGATATGAAGTGGAAATCCGGCGCGTCGCTGTTACTTCGCGTCTTTCCGCATTAGCATTCTCGACTCCGAGCTGCAGAGTACAGCTCGCTCTCTTTCCGGTTCCATGATGTCACGCGCACAGCCCGCGTTTCTCGCCCTTGTAGTTCTGGCATCCGCATGCGGCACCTCCGGGGAGGGCACGAGCGCCCGCGTCCCCGCGAAGACCGCGGCCACCGCTCCCGACACGCAGCACGCCTCAGCCGTTCCTCCAGCGAGCGAACCGCTCGCGACGAGGCTGGGCGACGACGCATCGAACAGCGGCGTCACAGCAACAGTACGACTCGCATCGGCCGAAAGTGACAGCGCCGGCTTCCAGCGAGCAGAAGGGAGGGTGGTTAACGAATTGGGAAGAATACCGATACTAGAGTATCACCTCATCGGCGACAGCGACGGTCGCTGGATGGTGGAGCGCGGTCGGTTTCGCGAGCAACTGAAGCTCCTCTACGAGAGGGGCTACAGGCCGATAACCGTCGCGGAGCTGGTGGATGGGAAGATAGACCTGCCGGCGGGCCAGTCGCCGGTGGTATTCACGTTCGATGACGCATCGCCCTCGCAGTTCAGCTACCTCGAGCGCGATGGCCGGCTCGAGGTGGATCCCAACAGCGCCGTGGGCATCTGGCTGGCGTTCCACGCCGCGCATCCCGACTGGGGGAAGAAGGCGACGTTCTGCCTGCTTCCCGGCGCGGCGGCCGGTCGTTCGTTCTTCGGCGACAAGGGCATCGAGGGGCAGAAGACGGAGTGGCGGATGAAGAAGGTGAGATTCCTGGCGGAGCAGGGCTTCGAGCTGTGCAACCACACGCTCTGGCATGCGAACCTCGCGAACTATCCGGACAGCGTGGTGCGGCAGCAGATCGCGCGCGGGAACCTCGCGATCGACTCGGCGGTGGCGGGGTATCACGTCCGGACGTTCGCGTTGCCGCTCGGGATGTGGCCCAGGAATCGCGCGCTCGCGCGGGCGGGATCGTGGCGCGACCCGAAGAGCGGCCGCGAGGTGGTATACAAGTACGATGCCGTACTAATGGTAGCCGGTGGCCCGGCGCGCAGTCCGTTCGACCCGCTCTTCGATCCGTATCGCCTTCCACGCGTGCAGGTGTACGGCAACGAGCTGGAGAAAACGCTCGATCAATTGGAGCGTACGCGCTACGTGGCGAGTGGCATCGCGCCTAACAGCAGAGCACGCAGCGCGAAACGTCCGGTCGGCCACTGAGCCGGTTCAGTTCGTAAGAGATCGAAGTTTGTCCTAAAATGTGGCATCGTTGTCCTAAAATTGTGCTTGATCTGATAGAGAGGCTGACGCAACTTGCGACGTTGTCAATCGAAGGTCTGACAGTGGAGGCACGATGGGGCATCCGGAGATCAGGTTGCCGCACTACGTCTTTTTCGAGACGCTAGCGCAGGAAGAGAACGAGAGCACGCTGGGATGGCGTACGGTCAGCGCTGGACTGCTGACGTTGCGCTGTTTCGACGCGTGGGCAATGGATGATGAGACACGCGACAGGCACGGCGACTCGTGGGGGGTTCGCCTCGTGCGCAGGCGCGTGGAGGAGATACCGGCCGGCACTCCGGTGCGGGCTCTGCTCATCAGCATCCTGGATGCAATGTCGTCGAGGTCGCGCGCCGGTCCGGCAGCGGTGGCGCCGCGATTGATGGCATACGCGCGTGCGCTGCAGTTCGAGGCGAAGTGGTCGTTGGCGGCGGACGTGTACAAGACCGTGATCGACCATTCGGATGCGGTCACCGATCCCGACCTGGTCATCTCGGCGCACATGGCGCTCGGTGCCTGTCTGCGTGTTCTCGCCAGGTGGCACGAGGCCGTGCAAGCCTACGCGGTGGCGGAGCTGGTGGCCGAGGGAATCGGCGATGTGATCGGTGTGCTGCGCGCGCGGATCGCGGAAGCGAACCTCGCGACGGATCGTGGCAACCTTCCATTGGCCGAGCGCATCCTCGATGATACCATCTCGCGCGCGACCGACCCCGACCTGATCGAAGTTCGGTCCATAGCACTACAGGACCGAGCCGGCGTGGCACATCGAAGAGGTCAGTACAACACCGCCATCGAGATGGCGTACGAAGCGCTTGGCGGGATGTCCAATCCAGCGGCCAGAGACCGCGTGCTCGTCGATATCGGAGCCATGTTCTGGGAGCTCGGCTTGTACAGCGCGGCGCGCGATGCGAACCTGGTTCTGGCCGCTACGGCTCAGGAGCAGTATACCCGCTGGGTCGCGACTATCAACTTGCTCGAGATGGCGGCTGTCGATCGCATGGAGCCGGCATTCGAGCAGTACCGGCGCGAGCTGGATGACGCGGCGCTTCCTGCCACGTTGTCGGCGCACTACCACTACTATCTTGCGGTGGGCTATCAGATGTTCGGCCGCGAGGAGGATTCACGCGTGGAGTTCGAGCGCGCCATGGCCATCGCGAGCGCGAACAACATGAACCAGGTGGTCATCAACGCCGAGAAGGGGCTGGAGTCGCTCCGCTCCAGAACGGCCGCTCCATCGAGCAAGTCTCCCGGAACGCCTTCGGAGGGAGTGGTTCGGGTGGCAGAGGCTATCGGCGAGATGCGCGCTCTGGCGGGGATCAGTGGATGATGCGAAATGGGTCACGAGTTGCAGCTCGTGACCCATCGGGATTGCGATATCGAGAAGCTCTATCAGCAGGTGCCGCTTCCAGCGGTGATCGTACACACATCCGACGTAGGCGCAGTCGGGGAGGTGCAAGCAGCGAGAGCGAAGGTAGCGAAGGCCAGGGTCAGGATGGCGGCGTAGCGGCGGAACATGGTTACCTCTTCGAGCAAGGGGATTTTGTGTGGGGGGTAACTTCTGTCACGCAAGCTACGGTGGCGCGTCTTATCGTAAATGCACATTTTAGGACACCAGTGTGCAATTTTAGGACAAAGATGCGCAAACCGTGGACGTCGCCGCACACATCTCTCCCCCCCTCCGCAGTCACCTCCGCTCCGCGCTCATTAATGAGCATTCTTTAATTTTTGCGGAGAGCTGGGATGATCTCGCGACCGCCATGCGTACGCGTCCACTCGACGTCGCGCTGGTCGACCCTCACATCGATGGCCGGCCACAGCTCGACGAGATAAGGGCGCTCCTCGCACGTTATCCGTCAGTGCCGATCGTGTTGTACATGATGGCTCTGACGCCGGAAGCGTTGCACTCCACGCTCACACTGGCCCGCCACGGCATCACCAACGTGATCCTGCGGGGCTTCGACGACGAGCCCAAAAGGCTCATCCAGCTCCTCGAGTCGGTTCCTGCGCACGGCCTCAGCGACGCTCTGCTCAGAACCATCTCTCCGCGCTTCGACGACGCACCACCGCTGCTGCGCGGCACGCTGAAGCAGCTCTTCAGCTCACCGCACGCGTTCCGCAGCGTGGGCGACTTGGCGCACGCCGCCGGGATGACGAGACGTAACCTGGACCGCTGGCTCGAGACGCACGACCTCGCGTCGGCGAGGATGCTCCTGCTGGGCGCGCGGATCGCGCGCGCCATTTACTACATGCAGGACCCCGGGTGTTTGCTGGACGACATTTCGAAGAAGCTGGGCTATGAGTCGCCGCGTCTCTTCGCGCGGCAGGTGCGCGCGGCCACGGGTGTGATGCCCTCCGTGCTCCGCGAGACCGCCGAGCCCGAGAAGTTCATGGAGATGCTGGCCGCGCGGCTCTGCCGCCGTGGAGGAGTGGAGGAATGAAGGGTTTCGACGAACGTGCGCGAGTGCTGGTGGTGGACGACGAGCCGTCGCTCTGCCGCGCCCTCACGATGGTCTTCACGAGGGCGGGCTACTACGTTCGTGCGGTCGAACGGGGCGAGGCCGCGGAGGCGCTCCTGCGTCAGGAGGAATTCGACTGCCTGGTGCTCGACCTGCGCATGCCCGACATGCGCGGCGACGTCCTCTATCTCACCGCGGCCGCCCTCCAGCCCCATCTTCGCGACAACACCGTATTCACCACGGGCGATGCCAGCGAGCGCGCCACCCAGCTCCTCAAGGACTGCGGCTGTCCGGTGGTCATCCAGAAGCCCTTCGACATCGACGACCTCCTCGACACCGTCCACGCGATGACCGCCCACCGCCAGCGGCGGGTGATCTGAGGCTCTCCTCCGTCACGGCTGCTACGACTGCTACAACTGCCACTTCTCCAGCACCCCTATCACCTCCTCCAGCGCTAGGCGCTGCTCGGGGTGGGTGGCGGTGCGGAGGAGGGAGCGGTAGGTGTGGAGAGCGATTTGCAACGCTTCGCGGTCGCGTTCCGCGGAGGCTATGCTCGCGGCGTTGTCCGCCAGGTTCGCCTTCGCCAGCTCGTCATCGGGGAAACGAGTGGTGACCTGCAGCCAGCGGGTCATCCGCTCGTTCGGCGACGATTCGCTGAGGGCCCAGAGGTGCCAGGCACCCCGGTTCGCGGGGTCGGCCGCGATCGCGCGCGACGCGAGCTCGCCCACGGCATCGGGACCGCGCCCGGTGAGCCAGTAGGCGTTGGCCAGGATCACCAGCGCCCTGGCGTCCTCCGGCCGTTCGGCCACCACGCGTTCGTACACCGGGCCGGCTACCTCGGGGATGCCGTGGTATGGCTCCACGGCCGCTATGAGCGCGTCCAGCTCGGCAACCTCCGAGATCGCCAGGAGCCGGTCGAGGAGGACGGAGAAGTTGTTGCTATCGCGATATTCGTCTACCGCAGCCGCGATTTCGGCGGCGGGGTCGATTGGGGAGGCAAGCATGATTATATTGAAACTATCGTCGAAGCGCGGGCAGCGTCAGTCGTGACTGAGCCATCGATGCAGTCGTCCTCCGCGGAAAGGCAGGGCGATGCCGCCCCGAACCGAGTACCCGCCGGGCCGATGCCGGCGGCTCTGCGGAGCGAGCTGCGGAGGGCGATAGTCCTCGTCCAGCACCAGCTCAACAACCCGCTCGCCGCTCTCCTGGCGGAGGCACAGCTCCTGGGTATGGAGCCCTCGCTCAGCGCCGAGCACCGTGCCGCCGCGGTCAGGATCACCGAGCTCACTAGACGCGTGATCGCCCTGGTCCGCGAGATGGACGCGGCGGCCGGCGATCCGGAGCAGGAGGCCGGCTGACTGGCCGGTCCGGTGTTCTCGACGGATGACGGAGGAAAGTGGGTGCGCTCGACTTCTTCCTGGGCCAGCGGGACGTGCCCGGCCTGAAGGTTGCGCATCGACTTGCATAATGTGATTTTCGAGGTAGCCGTGGAATGCATTCCCGGCCGCCACAGTGGATGGCAGGGCCTCGCAAGCGTTACGCTCCGGTCGGCCTCGCTGATGAGAGCCGCGGCGACCGCGATCTGATCGGTCGCACTTGCCGAGCGAGCGGGGATACGCCCGACAGAACCAATCAGTGATCGAAGGCGTATTACGAGGACGAGCGCGTATCGGCGCTCACGGCTGCTTGGGGCCCGCCACCAGCCAGTGATCCATACAACTCCAGAGAGCAGTCGCGTGCGCCGCACCGGTGGCCACCGGCATGATCTCCCGAACCAACGTGGCAAGAGCGCGTAGGCAGCGCCCATTCCCGGCGCCCCGCGAAAGCGCAGAGCAATTTCACCCAATGAGACTACAAGCTGCATGACCGAACGTCGACGCCCCACCCGGCGTGGCCGCGGACCGCGTCCGCAGAACCATGCCCCGACCGATTCCACCATGGATTCGAGCCCCTACCGGGAAGACGCGCCCACCTCCGCGCCACCCCCCAGCGGCGAGACGCTGAACAGTGGCGAGAGCACGCAGGCACCGGTATCCACCGTCGACAACGGTAGCACCGGCGCTCCCGACACGGTCGAGAACACCAGCAGCGCCGGCAACGACAACGCCAGTGTCAGCGGCGGCGGCGGGAACGGAGGCAACGGTGGCAATGGCGGCCAGAGCGCGCACGGACGACGCCGCGGCCGCGATGGCAAGGATCAGCGCGACGGACGCTTCGGCGCCAACGGAAGACGCGGACGACGCGGGCGCGGACGGAACACCGGAGGGCAGCGCGCCGACCAGCATGGCGGACCCGCACCCGTGGTAGTCGCCGATGGTACCGCGGAAGGATGGTTCGACTCGGCCCGCGACGGAGGCTTCATCCGCCGGGCAGCCGACAGCTACCTCCCCATACCGGGCGACCCCTTCGTCCCTCCGCAGCTCACCCGCCAGTTCTCGCTCCGGCGCGGCGACCTCGTTCACGCCACGGTGGGCCGCGATCACCGCGGGCGCACCACCGTCGTCGAGATCGAGCAGGTGAACGGCGCCGAGCCCTCCACGGCCGCCCGCCGCCCCGACTTCAGCTCCCTCATAGCGTCCTACCCGGAACGCAAGCTCGTCCTCGAGACCGGCAAGCCGGCCAAGGGCGGCCCGGAGCTGACGCGCCGCGCGATCGACCTGATCGCTCCGATCGGCTACGGCCAGCGCGCCCTCATCGTGGCGCCGGCGCGCGCGGGCAAGACGATGCTCCTCCAGGCCATCACCGAGGGGATCGCGATCAACCACCCGGAAGCGGTGCTACTCGTCCTCCTGGTCGACGAGCGTCCGGAAGAGGTGAGCGAGATGATCTCCTGGGGACGCGGCGAGGTGGTGGCGTCGTCGTTCGACCAGCCGGCCGAGCGGCACGTGGACGTGGCCGACATGGTGCTGGAGCGCGCCCGCCGGCTCGTGGAGAGCGGGAAGGACGTCGTGATCGTTCTCGATTCGCTCACTCGTCTCGCTCGCGCCCACAACACGGTGGAGCGCGGCACGGGCCGCACGCTGAGCGGCGGACTCGATGCCACCGCGATGGCGAAGCCCAAGGCCTTCTTCGGCTCCGCCCGCTCGGTGGCGCCGGAGCACGGCGGCGGCTCACTCACCATCATCGCCACCGCCCTGGTCGAAACCGGCTCGCGGATGGACGACGTGATCTTCGAGGAGTTCAAGGGCACCGGCAACTGCGAGATCAAGCTGGACCGCTCGCTCGCCGAGAAGCGCATCTACCCCGCGATCGACATCGCCACGAGTGGCACGCGCCGCGAGGACAAGCTCTTCAAGCCCGAGCAGCTCGACGCCGTCTACACGCTCCGCCGCGGCCTCCAGCAGATGCCCCCGCAGGCGGCCATGGAGTGGCTCATCAAGCGGATCGGCAGCACGCCGAACAACGACGCGCTGCTGGAAGGACTGTAAAAGGACTGTAGGGAGCAGGGAGCGGGGAGCGGGTCGCTGCGCACCATTGCAGTCGTCCCCGCGAAAGCGGGGACCCAGGTACCATCGCGCAACCTGGATGCCCGCTTGCGCGGGCATGACGATGAGTCGTGGAGTCGTGCGCAGCGACCCGCTCCCCGCTCCCTGCTTCCCATCTCCCTCCCCTTGGCCCTCCCCTTGCGTTATGCTCGCAACATGCAGAGACGAGCCCGCCGGGGCGTGGGGTCGGCGGCAATCGCAGCCTTCCTGCTGGTAGCCGCTGGCGGTACTCTCGGAGCGCAATCCGACAGAGATGAGCATGAGAGCCCGGAAGTCACGGAGCTCTCCATCAAGGGTGTGCATCACGTCAGCAAGAGCCAGCTCGAGCAGAGCATCGCCACGAGGGCGACGACCTGCAAGAGCTTCCTCCTCGCGCCCTTCTGCCTCTTCAGCAAGTCCGAGATCTTCGTGGACAAGAAGTTCCTCGATCGCACGGAGCTCAAGCGCGACATGCTGCGGATCAAGGTCTTCTACTGGAAGCGCGGCTACCGCTCGGCGAGCGTCGACACGTCGGTGGCGCGGCACGGCGACGGCGTGAAGGTGGAGTTCCGGATAGATGAGGGACCGCCCACCATCGTCCGAACCCTGGCCATCCACCGCCCGGAGCAGGTGATCACGGCGAAGGACGTTCAGCGTTCGCTCCTCCTCCGCGCCAGCAGGCCGCTCGACGTGATCGACCTCGACTCCAGCATGAGCCTCCTCCGCGACCGGCTCTGGGACGAGGGCTACGCGGACGCGGTGCTCTACGACACGGTTCTCGTCACCGCCGACGGCCGCAACGCGGAGGTCCGCGTGACCATCGACCCGCGGCAGCGCACGGTGGTAGACACGCTGATCGTCAGCGGCAACCACGAGATCACCGACGAGACGATCCACAACATGATCACGCTGGAGGGAGGCCAGGTCTACCGCCGGCGCGACGTGCTGGAGAGCCAGCGCAATCTCTACAGCTCGAACCTCTTCAGCCGCGCATCGATCAGCGCGGAAGTGGTGGGCGACTCGGGACGCAGAGTGGACGTGGCGGTGACGGAGGCCCCCTTTCACCAGATGCGGCTGAGCGGCGGCTTCAACACGGTGGATTTCTTCCAGCTCGAGGCGAACTTCAACGACTACAGCTGGCTCGGCGGCGGCCGCCAGCTCTCGGTGAACGGCGTCCTGAGCAACATCTTCGCGACTCAGTTCAACGGGACGGGGATCTTCCAGAACGTCACCGGCAACCTGACGGATCAGGAGGCCGCGCCGTATCTGCGGCTCAACTACGAGGCCGGCGTCGACGTAACGCAGCCGTGGTGGCACGA
>Ga0182741_1004634_pt1 | contig 13390 bp, 12 predicted proteins | sample eDN5th37CBELigOP_FD_128874 | JGI IMG/M metagenome (GOLD analysis project Ga0182741, IMG submission 128874) | Enriched Organic Plus compost microbial communities from Emeryville, California, USA - eDNA 5th pass 37_C BE-Lig OP (version 2) (version 2) ...
CGCAACGGTCATGACGTGATGCTCTGGGCGTTCGAGCCCGAGGTCGCCGAATCGATCGAGGCGCGTCACGAGAACGAGCTGTTCCTCCGCGGGCTCGCCCTGCACCCGACGCTCGGCGCGACGAGCGACCTGCGCGCCGCGCTGCGCGATCGCGAGCTCGTGCTGTTCGCCACGCCGTCGTCCCATCTGCGAGCGCTCGCCCAGCGGGCGGCCGGCGCCACCCGGCAGGACGCCACGATCGCCGTCGCCACGAAGGGGATCGAGGCGGGCACGCTGGCGCTCATGACCGACGTCGCGGACGCCGAGCTGCCGGGGCGCCCCGTCGTCGCGCTGTCGGGGCCGAGCTTCGCCGCCGAGGTGGCTGCCGGCGAGCCGACGGCGGTCGTCGCCGCGTCCACCGAGCTCTCGGCCGCGCTGTGCGTGCAGGAGGTCCTCAGCAACGCCAGCTTTCGCGTCTACACCAACGACGACGTGCGCGGCGTCGAGCTCGGCGGCGCCCTCAAGAACGTGATGGCGGTCGCCACCGGGATCTGCGAGGGGCTCGGCCTCGGCCACAACACGCGCGCGGCGCTCATCACGCGGGGGCTCGCCGAGATGACCCGGCTCGGCGTCGCGCTCGGCGCCAGGCCGGCCACCTTCGCCGGTCTCGCGGGGATGGGCGATCTGGTGCTGACGTGCACGGGTGCGCTGAGCCGCAATCGCGCCGTCGGCGTCGAGATCGGTCAGGGGCGTTCGCTCGACGAGGCGCTGCAGGGGAAGCACACGGTCGCGGAGGGCGTTCACACGACGCGAAGCGCCCACGCGCTCGCCGAGCGGGTAGGCGTCGAGATGCCGATCGTCCGCATGGTGACACGAATCCTGTTCGAAGGCCAATCGCCTCGCGATGGCATCGCCGAGCTGATGACACGCGAGCTGCGCGCGGAGCGTGATCGATGAGCGCTGCCGAGCCGGTGCAGGAGTTCTTTTCGATCGGTGAGGTGTGCGAGCTCACCGATCTCAAGCCGCACGTGCTCCGCTACTGGGAAAGCCAGTTCCGCTTCCTGAGCCCGGCGAAGAACCGGTCGGGGAATCGCGTCTACCAGCGCCGCGAGGTGGAGCTCATCCTTCTCGTGAAGCACCTCCTGTACGACGAGAAGTACACGATCGAAGGTGCGCGGCAGAAGGTGGATCAGCATCGCAAGTCAGGTGATCTGCGAAGCGTCGCGCGCGGCGCGATGGCGGTGGAGTCGTTGACGACGATCGAGGCCGATTGCCGCGAGATCCTGCGCCTGCTCGAGTCGAGCGGGCAGCCTGGCTGAGCTCAGCACGAGAGACTGGAAGCACGATGCGCTTTCTGATCACCAACGACGATGGCATTCTCGCCCCCGGCATCGACCGCCTCGTCGAGGCCGCCGAGCCGCTCGGCGTCGTCACCGTCGTGGCGCCGGACCGCGAGCAGAGCGGCATGAGCCACTCGCTGACGCTCCATCAGCCGGTGCGTCCGATCCAGCGCGGGGAGCGCCGCTGGCAGATCAACGGCACGCCGACCGACTGCGTGATGATCGCCCTCGAGGCGCTCATGCCAGAGCGACCCGACTTCGTGCTCAGCGGGATCAACCACGGGCACAACATGGGCGAGGACGTGCTCTACTCGGGGACGGTCGCCGCGGCGATGGAGGGGCTGGCGCTCGGCATCCCCTCCATCGCCTTCTCCTTCGCCGGTGGAGACCTGCGCGCGGATCTCGGCTACCTGAAGGATCAGGTGAAGGTCGTGACGCGCGTCCTCAAGCATCTCGTCGAGCTGCCGGAGTTTCCGGTCAACACGCTGTTCAACGTCAACCTGCCGCCCCTGCCGGCGGACGAGGTGAAGGGCGTTCGGCTGACGCGCCTCGGGCGCCGCGTCTACTCCAACTCACTCCAGAAGATGGAGGATCCCTGGGGACGTCGCGTCTTCTGGATCGGCGGGGGGGAGATCACCTGGTCGGGGGAGGAGAGCTCCGACTTCCACGCCATCCGCGAAGGGTACGTGTCGGTCACGCCGCTGCATCTCGATCTCACGAACTTCGACGTCCTCGGCACCTCGGAGCGCTGGTGGCGACCCCTCTAGAGAACAACGAATTCCGCGGCGCGCGTCGGCGCCTCGTCGAGACCCTGCGCGAGAAGGGGATCAGCGACCTCGCCGTCCTGCGGGCGTTCGACATGGTGCCGCGCCACCTGTTCGTCCCCTCCGGCGTCCAGCATCGCGCCTACGAGGACGCTCCGCTCCCGATCGGGAGCCAGCAGACGATCTCGCAGCCGTTCATCCACGCGCGCTATCTCGAGATCCTCAAGCTGACCGGGAAGGAGCGCGTGCTCGAGATCGGCACGGGATCGGGGTATCAGACCGTCCTCCTCTCCCATCTCGCCGCCCAGGTCTTCTCGATCGAGCGGATCCCGGCGCTCTTCGAGCGTGCGCGCGAGATCATCCAGCGCCTCGGGGCGGGGAACGTGAACCTCCTGCTCGGCGACGGGACGATCGGGTGGCGCGCCTACGCGCCGTACGACGCGATCCTGGTGAGCGCGGCGGCTCCCGAGGTCCCCGCGCCGCTGGTCGAGCAGCTCGCGGACGGGGGCCGCATGCTCGTGCCGATCGGCGGGCGCGACGAGCAGTCGCTCCACCTGATCACGCGGCGCATCGGGCAGATCGAGGACCAGGACCTCGGCCCGGTGCGCTTCGTTCCGCTGCTCGGCGCGCATGGCTGGGAGGGGTGAGGCGGTGGCGCGGCTCCACGTCGTCGTCGAGGGGCGGGTGCAGGGAGTCGGATTCCGCTGGTTCGTGAAACAGCGCGCACGGGCGTACGACCTCGCGGGGTGGGTGAAGAACCGCGCCGACGGGTCGGTGGAAGTCGCGGCCGAGGGCGCCGACGACGGCGTGGCGAAGCTGCGTCAGGATCTCGGACGCGGGCCCGACGGCGCGTGGGTGACCGCGGTGCGCGACGCCGCCCCGCTCGACGACGTTCTCGCACGACCTTTCTCCATCGATCGCTAACGCATGACCGAGAGCGAAGTTGTCGCGCACGATCTCGCGCAGCGTCTTCGGACGACGCTCCGCGACGTTCCCGATTTTCCGAAGCCCGGCATCCTGTTCAAGGACATCACCCCCGTGCTCGGCGACGTCGCGCTCTTCCGCGACGTGATCGACGCGATGGCCGCGCCGTACCGCGCGCGAGCGGTGACGCACGTCGTCGGGATCGAGAGCCGCGGGTTCATTCTCGGGGCGCCGATCGCGCTCGCGCTCGGCGCCGGCTTCGTCCCGGTGCGCAAGCCGGGCAAGCTTCCGCACGTCACGCGACGCGAGCGTTACGCGCTCGAGTACGGCGAGGATTCGCTGGAGATGCACCTCGACGCCTTCGGTGAAGGGCATCGCGTGCTGGTCGTCGACGACGTGCTCGCGACCGGCGGAACGGCGGCGGCGACCTGCCGCCTCGTCGCCGGCTCCGGCGCCGACGTCGTCGGCTGTGCCTTCCTCCTGGCGATCGGCGCGCTCGACGGCGGGCGTGCGCTCGGGGCGACGCCGCACTCGGCGCTGCTCACGACCTGACCCGCCGTCGGCGGCTCAGGGCTCCCGTTCGCTCCCCTTCACCCAGACGACGATGTAGAAGGGGTTGCGTGGACCGACCGGTCGGCAGCCGGGGAGCGATTCCATGCGCGCCGCCACGGTCCCCGTGAGCTCCGTCCCCTCGGGATAGATCTCGATGCGATCGAGCTGGTCGGCGGCGAAGTAGCGCAGGTTCACGATCCGCGGCGTCCGTCCGTTCAGCAGCATGCAGACGTCGTCCTGGGTGATCAGGCTCTCGCCCGTCGACGCGGAGCCGGCGTTCGCGATGCGCGGCGGCGGGCGTCCCGTGCTCGCGCGGAAGTTGAGCACGAGGTCGAGCGTCATCTTGCCGAGGGAGCGCAGCTCCTCCCCGGCGAGCATCACGGCCATCGGTCCGCGCCACCGCTGCCGCGCTTCCAGGTCGTGATAGGCGCCCTCCAACCGGCCGAAGCCGCTCGACTCGACGACCTTCACCGTATCGAGACGCGCGGGGAGCTGACGGAGACGGAGCGTCAGCTCGCGATCGTCCGTGCCCGTCAGCCGGAGGTGCACGGTGGCGGGCGCGAAGCCGAGCCGCCGGACGAGGAGTGCATAGTCACCGGCCGGGAGCCGGCGGAAGATGAAGTCGCCCCGCGCGGCGCTCATCGTCGTGCGTCCCGCGCCCACGAGCTGGACGACCGCCTCGGGAACCGGCACGCCGGTGGAGTCGACGACGACGCCGGAGATGATCGCCGTGCCGACGGGCGCGTCGGCTTCCTTCGCGTAGGTGACGACGGGGTCGAGATACTGGGGCAGCGGCTCGAGGCGGACCGAGACCTCGATGCGCGTGTTGGCCACCGCGACCCAGTCCACGTCCACGCTCGTGAAGCCAAGCCGACGGAAGCGGACGACGTGGTCGCCGGCCGGTACGCCGGCGAGCTCGAAGCGCCCCGACGAGTCGGTGCGCGTTCCCACGCGCGATCCGAGGAGCGTCACCTCGACGGCGGCGATCGGGTCGCCGAACTCGTCGCGCACGACGCCGGCGAGCGCCGTCGCTGGCGCGCGTGCCACATCCTGCGCGCCAGCGACCGTCCAGCCGAGCGGAAGGACGAGGATGGCGAGGCACAGCGAGAGCACCCCTCGCCGGCGGCTCACCGCACGACCTCCTCGCCGCGGAGCCAGACGACGAAGTAGGGCGGATGCTCGTCGGCGAACCCCCGGCATCCGGGTATGCTCCCCATGCGGTCGCGGACGGTGCCGCTGTACTCGGAGTTCGGCGGATAGATCTCGAGGCGCTCGATCTGATCGGCGCTCAGCACCCGGAGGGCCATCGTCCGGGGCGTGCGTCCGTTCAGCAGCACGCACGACTCGCCCGACGGCAGTTGTCCTGTGAGAGGATCCACGCGAGTGACGATGGGCAGCTTCTCGAAGCTCTGGAAGACCGGGCCGCCCTTCCACTGCACGATCATGTCGAGCGGCATCTTCCGCAGGTATCGCAGATCCGCGCCGACGAGCATCACGGCGCGCGCACTCTTCATTCGTTGCCGCGTCTCGAGATCGCGGAACGCCTGCTCGATGGCGCCGAAGCCGCTCCGCTCGACGACGTGGACGGTGTCGAGCGTCGCCGGCAGCGCCCGAAGGCGAAAGGTCATCTCGCGCGACTCGGTCCCCTCGAGATGCAGGTGCTTGGACGACGGGGCGAACCCCACCCGACGCACGAGGACCACGTAGTCCCCCTCTGGCAGCTTGCGGAAGGCGAACTGTCCATCGCCGGCGCTGATGGTCGTCCGCCCCGCGCCCACGAGCTGCACGACGACGTCGGGGAGCGGATTGCCCGTGCCATCGACGATCGTGCCGCTGACGACCCCCTCGCCGGTCTTTCGTTCGCGCTCCTCGCGGGCATAGGTGATGACCGGATTGAGCTGGCGCGGGAGGGCATCGAGGCGGACCGAGATCTCGATGCGCGTGGCGCTCACCGCTCTCCAGTCGATCTCGACGCTGGAGAAACCGAGCCGTCGGAATCGCACGACCTGATCGCCGGGAGGGACGCCCGTCAGCTCGAACCGCCCGGCGGAATCGGAGCGTACGCCTCGCTCGGTGCCGACGAGCACGATCTCCGCCGACGTGATCGGATCGCCCAGCGAATCGCGGACGACGCCGGCGAGCGTCGCCGTGGGAGACGACGGAGGCGTCGCCTGGGCGTGGAGGTACGACGACGGCAGCAGCGACAGCATCACCAGCGTGACGACACGGCGGGCCACCGATTCGTACACAAATCGCTCCGTGCGATGGTGCGGGGAGCTTGTGGCCGGGCGACGATACGCGCAAGAGGGCTCGCCCCCGCGTCACGAGCGGGGGCGAGCCCTCGAGGCGCGTGCCGCGGGCGCGGTGCGACTACGGCGCGGCGCTCGCGCCGGCCGAATCCGTCTCGACGGTAGGGGGGTCGGCCGGGCGCTGCTGCCGGTCCAGGTGCTGCTCGAGCCGAGCCCGGTCGGCGGGCGTCACCTCGAAGACGGTGGGCGAGGGGGCCATGAGCTCGCGGATGTCCCTGGAGTGCCGGAGTCCCATCGCGTGACCCAGCTCGTGGGCGATCACGCGGTAGCGGAGCCGGTCCTCGCGCGAGAATCCGACGATCGAGTCTCGCGGTGCCTCCGCCGACGAGGCGACGGACGCGCGGGGAACCGACGGACGGGCGCCGCCGGGCGCACCGCGCGGGAACTCCGTGAAGCGCATCCAGAGCGAGTCCACCGACGCGGCCTGCACCGACGGCGCGATCGAGTCGGGGCGCGCGCCGTAGTCGCGGTCGATCACGATCCCCGCGTTGACGACCTGTCCGCTCCCGGTGCGCGCGAGCACCGTTTCGCCGCGCGTGGGCGGCTTCAGGAGCCCGTTCGAGATCCAGACGAGCACCGAGTGGTCCGCGGTATCGGCGGCGGGGACGAGGGTGCACCGGTGCGCCCAGGCGGCGCAAGCGCGCACGATCATCCGCTCGTCGCGCAGGGCGTCCTCGACGGATTCGTAGGAGGCGTGCCGCACCCCCACCCGGAGCACCGCCGGCGTCCCCGGAAGCCAGTCGACGTCGCCGGTCGCACTCGCAGTCGGGCTCGGTGTCTCGACCGGCGCCGGGGGCGGGAGTGGTCGCGCTTCATCGCGCGGGGCGCCCGCCTGCTGCACCACCTGCCCGCCGGTCGCACAGGCGGCGAGCGCCGGGGCGGTCGCCACGACGATCGTCCAGGCGACCATCCGGCGGCCACGCTGCATCAACCCCGGCACCCGACCGGGAGCGGCGCTGCACCCTGCAACGCCGGAACGACTCTGCCTCGAACCGAACGACCACATCATCTGCAACCCGTCACGCCGACAGCGGGGATGTATCGCGGGTCGACTGGCAGGGTCCGCGGGGAGGCCTCTCGTACGACCTCCGGCCTGGAAACGTCAGCCGGGCCCGCTGGGCCGCGCCGGGTCAGGGAGGCGCGGCGAGAACGCGGGAGAGAGAGAACGACTCCCCAGCGTGCGGGGAGCAGTGCGAAGTGCCGAACCCTGGGACGTGGTCGGTCTGGGCGCCGTCTCGGCGTCGCGAACCGCTCGAGCTGGGTAGGCACGAGATCGTACTCGTGCCTGCCGACGAGGTTCCGTGCGTAGATCACATCGTCGGGCCACATATGACGAACGGAGCCGGCCGCGCGCAACCCCCAGTTGGGTCCGGATGCGGGGTAGAGGGGGCGGCAGGGGAGGCCGGAGGTCGGACTGGCGCTCGACGGTGCTATCCCGCCGACCCGACGGCACTTGCGAGCTTGCCCGGAGCCGGAGCCTGCGATACCGTTCAGTGTTCTGGGCGGCGCGCGGCACTGGCGGTCCGGGATGGCGGGCGACGACCCTCCGCGATCCACCCATGCTCGCCCCTGTAGCTCAGATGGATAGAGCAGCGGTTTCCTAAACCGTTGGTCGGAGGTTCGAATCCTCTCAGGGGCATGCCGGCGACCTCATGCCGGCGATCATCCGTACCACACCCTCCATGACGACGAGCGCTACACCCCCCGCGAAGGCCGACCGCGTCGAGACCTTCCTCGACTGGTTTCGCATCAATTCCCGCATGGTGGCCATCGGCGGCGCGGCCGTCGTCCTCGCCGGAGCCGTCTACTGGTTCGTGACCAACCAGGCGCAGCGGAACGACGCCGAGGCCTTCCGCCAGCTGTCGATCGCGCGCCAGTCGGTGTTCCAGGGGAATACCGCGCTCGCGACGCGCGACCTGCAGACCCTCGTGCAGCGGTACGGGAGCACCCCCTCGGGCGTCCAGGGGGCGATGCTCCTCGCCGAGCTGCACTACGAGAAGGGGGAGTACGACAAGGGGATCGAGGTCCTCACGGCGGCGGCGCGCGAGGCGGACCACGCGGATACCCGCGCTGCCATCCTGGCGCTGATCGGCGACGGCCAGGCGCAGCTCGGGAAGTTCGAGGATGCGGCGGACTCCTACAAGCGGGCTGCCGATGCGGCGCCCTTCGACGGGCAGCGGGCGCTCCATCTGGCGGCGCGGGCCCGGGCGCTGACGTCGGCCGGGAAGACCGCGGAGGCCGAGAAGGTCTGGTCGGAGCTGGCGACGAACCCGGCCTACGTGTCGGTCTCCGGCGAGGCGCGGGTGCGGCTGGGCGAGCTGACCGCGAAGCCGGCGGCGCGCTGACGCGGCGAACGACGGCAGCGTCCAGGACACCTCGAGCGGCGGACCGGAAGCTCCGGTCCGCCGCTATTTTTTCGTGCAGTGCACTCGGCGACGGGCCGCGGCGGCGAGGCGCGAATCAGCTCGTGCGTCGTGTCGGCGGGCGAGGCGGCGGTCGGACGGGTCGAGCCAGTCGGAGCACAGCATGCGGCCAGCGCTGTCGCGATGACCCCGTCGTCAGCGCCGAAACTAGTACGTATAAGAGATATTATGTAAACTAAGCGCGGTGGAAAAGTGTGGAGAACCGGAGTTCTCCACGGCCTCCCCCGCCTTCAAGATGTTGTGAGTCCGTCGCTTGCCGGCGATCAGCTCGCGTGGCGTCTCGGTCGAGGCCGGTCGCGAACCTCCGGACGGCAATCCGGATCCGCGCCGGAGCCCGCTCAGCGCGGCGACGCGGCCTGGTTCAGGCGGGCGGCGGCGTCCAGCTCGCCGAACTCCCCCTGGAAGACGATGCGCCCCTCGCCCGACAGCGAGGCCCGCCAGCCGTCGTCGCCCCGCGCCAGGCGCACCTCGAGCGTCCGCCCGGACCGCGTCCGCAGCCGCACCGGTCCGGCCGCCGCCCCCCAACTCGTGAGCAGCAGCGCCGAGGCGACGGCGCCGCTCCCGCACGCCAGCGTCTCCCCCTCGACCCCGCGCTCGTAGGTCCGGATCCGCCAGCCGTCGGCGCCCGCGGGCGACACGAAGTTGACGTTCGCACCCTGCCGTAATGACGGGTGCCGGCGCAGCGCGCGGCCGCGTCCCAGCACGTCCACGCTCTCGACGTCGTCCACCCGGACCGTCAGATGTGGCACACCGACCATCGCGAATCCGATCCGCTCCTCGCCCGGCTCGAGTGGGATCGCCGCGTCCGGCCGGAGCTCGGTGACCGGCTGCAGATCGATCTCCGGCTGCCCGTCCGGGCGGAGCCGAGCACCGACGATCCCCGACCCGGTGAGGATCGTGAACCCGCTCGCGGGAGCGGCCCCCAACTCGACCGCGAGCCGCGTGGTGCACAGCGTCGCGTTGCCGCAGAGCGAGGCGAGCGAGCCGTCGCTGTTGAAGTAGCGGATCCCGACCGTCGCCGCCGGAGTGCGCTCGAGCAGCACGATCCCGTCGGCGCCGATCCCCGTCCCTCGCGCACACACTTCGGCGATCGCCTCGGGGTGCGTGAGCGCCTCGGCCGGCTCCGTCCGCGCGTCGACGAAGACGAAGTCGTTCCCCGACCCGCTCATCTTGAAGAAGCGGCGACCGGCCGGGATCATCTCAGTGCTCCGCGAGCTCGCGTGTGCCCGATTCGACCGCGGCGCGGCTGCGCTTGCTCTGGAGGCGCCCGGTCAGCGCGGACAGGCGAAGGCGCCAGACCATCCAGATGGCCTCGCGGACGATCGCCTTGGACATCTTGCTCTGCCCCTCGGTCCGATCGACGAAGACGATCGGAATCTCGACGAGGCGGAACCCCCGCTTCCAGGCGCGAAAGCTCATCTCGATCTGGAATGCGTAGCCGTTCGAGCGCACCCGGTCGAGGTCGATCGATTCGAGGACGACGCGCCGGAAGCACTTGAAGCCACCCGTCCCGTCCCAGACCGGAAGTCCCGTCACGGCACGGGCGTAGACGTTCGCGAAGTAGCTCAACAGCAGCCGCGTGATCGGCCAGTTCACGACCGTCACCTTCCCCTCGCGGTAGCGCGAGCCGAGCACGAGGTCGGCGTCGCGGATCGCCTCCAGGAACTGCGGCAGGTGGGCGGGATCGTGCGAGAAGTCGGCGTCCATCTCGAACACGTAGGCGTAGTCCCGCTCGAGCGCCCAGCGAAAGCCGGCGAGATAGGCGGTGCCGAGTCCCATCTTCTTCGGACGCGACAGCAGGTTCACCCGCCGATTCGACGCCCCGATCCGCTCCACGATCTCCCCCGTTCCGTCGGGCGACCCGTCGTCCACGACGAGGATCTCGAGCCGGGGGTCCTGCGCCAGCACCGTCTCGATGAGCCGCTCGATGTTCTCCCGTTCGTTGTACGTCGGGACGATGACCAGCGCGCGCTCAGGCATGCGGCACCTTCCGCCGGCGGTCCGCGACCACCCCGGCGGCGATGGCGAGGAGCGTCGCCGCGAGCGCGATCATGGTGACCCGCTTGCCGGTCTCGTAGCGCGGATCGTCGAAGCGGAGCTCCACCCGGCGTCCCCCCTCCGGAAGCTGTACCCCGGTCAGCACGTAGTCGGCGCGGCCGACGACCGCCGGCTTCCCGTCCACGGTCGCCGTCCAGCCGGGATAGAAGTTCTCCGAGACGATGAGGGACTGCCCCGCCGTGGCTGGCCGGTCCAGCTCCATGACTACGTGCCCGGGCTCGTACCGCTCGACGCGGACGTTCGTCGCCGCCGGCTCGGGGAGCCCCTGCAGCGGCGTCGCCGTCACGGCGGCCGCCGTATCGAACACCGCCACGCGCCGCGGGTTGAAGCGATCGTCCAGCACGGTCGCGGCGAGCCCCTCGTCCGGCGCCTTCACGGTGGCCGCCGTGACCCAGGCGAACGGGTTGTCCCCCGGGACCTCGTAGAGGTAGACGGTGTTCCCCGCCGCGTTGCGCACCGGACCGAGCACGCGCTTGAACGCCGAATCCATCTGAGACGCGTTCGTGTAGAGCCAGCGTACGTTGGTGAGGCGCCAGAAGTTGGGATTGCCGAGCTGAGGATACGTCTCATCCCCGCCCAGCATGCGATAGCGCCCGAGCTCGTTGCCGTGATAGCCCGTCGGCACGCGGACGCGGTGCACCATCATCAGGTCGTATCGAAGCGCGCCGTCCCGCGGCTGCACGATCCCCTCGCCGCCGATCATCGCGCCGATGACGCGACCCGGCTGGTCGGCGTTGCGCATGTAGTCGATCGCGGGGTCGCTCGCGAAGGTGATGCTCGCCGGCGGGGAGAAGTTCCAGTAGAGGCGGACGATGCTCCAGAGGTCGAGCCCGACGACGACGACCAATCCCCAGGCGACGAGAACGCGACTCCCCTTCCCGAGCGCCAGCAGATAGAGCAGCAGCGCCGCCCCGCCGGCGAAGAGGAACGACCGCCAGGCCCCGGTGACCACGGCGGCGCGATTGGCCAGCACGGCCTCGTAGATCCCGTCCAGCGGGATGCTCGCGGCGATGGACTGGCCGAGGTTGTAGAAGAGGCCGAGGGACGCGAGCAGCGCGATGACGAGCGCCGCGATCCCCCAGCCGATCGCGAACCGCGCTCCGATGCCGCGCTCGAGCACCCGCTCCGCGCCCAGCGCCGCCAGCGTCGCCACCGAGAAGGAGACGACGAAGAACATGATGCTCGGCGCACGGAAGAACTTGGCGCCCGGCACCAGGGCGTAGACGAGGTGGTAGAACGGCGTGTAGCCGCCGAACGCCCAGAGCAGCGCGACGAACCCGGTACCGAGCCAGAACCACCGGAATCCGCGCCGGTCGGCCGTCCGCGAGCCGCCGAACGCCGCCGTGGCGAGCACGAGCACCGCCGCGCCGAGGTACTCGCTGTGGAAGTGGATCCGGTTGCGCCCCCAGTAGGCGTCGAGGATCCCGCTGAACTGCGGCAGGTAGGTGTTGATCGCCTCCTCGATCGGCATGGAGAAGCTGACCGCGTGCTCCCAGCCGGCGCCGCCCGCGCGCGGCGACCAGTCCACGTAGCCGAACACCGGCCAGTACTGGATCGCGCCGATGAGGGCGCCCAGGAGCACGGCGCCCAACGCCAGCCCGAGGCGGCGGAGGGCGACCGGGCGGTCGAGCCTGGAGCCGTCTGCGCGGCGCGCGAACGCCACGTAGAGGGCGAAGGCACCGCTCGCGAGGAGCATGTACTGCAGGAGCTGGGGGTGCGGGCTCAGCACGGCCAGCCCGATCGTGAGCGCCAGCACGCCCCACGCCCATGCCCGTCCGTCGCGCACCCCCCGCACCAGCATCCAGAGGGTGAGCGGGAGCAGCGCGCTCACGAAGAGCTTGCCGTCGTGCCCGGGGGAGACGAGCGATGCGATCTGCCCGCTCAGCATGTAGGCGAGCCCACCGATCAGCGCCGGATAGAAGCCGAGCCCCCAGGCGCGGAGGAAGTGGTAGGTGAACAGCCCGCAGAGGAACACGTGGATGATGAACCCCCACGTCATGGCGACGTCGGTCGGGAGCACCATCCGCAGCAGGAAGGTCGGATAGAAGATGTCGCCGTGCATCGCCGCGACGTACGGCATCCCGCCGAAGAGGTAGGGATTCCACTGCGGGAACCCCTGCCCGGCGCGGAGCATCGACGCCGCGTACTCGCGGAAGGCGTAGCCGGCCTGGAACTGATCGCTCCGGCCGCTCAGCAGGAACTGTCCGGCGAGCGCCGGATAGGCGAGGAGCAGCGTGAACGCGGCGTAGACGGCCGAGGCGATCCCGGCGGCGAACCGCGGAGCCGCGAGCGGGCCGCTCACTCGCTCATCGGGGCGCGTCGTCCGGCGAACCGTCTGGCGGTTGGCGGCGCCGGAGGGCGCCACTGGCGAGGAAGACAAGGCCGGGTACGATCTCCAGGATGGTGAGCCAGAGGCGCGACGCGGCGGCGAGCACCGTCGCCTGCCCTGGACTGGCGAGTCCGGCGGCGCTGAGGGCACCGATCATCGTACCCTCGCGCATGCCGATTCCCGCCGGCATAAACAGGAAAATGTAACCGATGACGTACGAAATGGCCCACGTCGCCACCCAGTCCGAGAGCCGGCCGGGAACGGGGCCGAGCACGCCGATGGCGAACGTACGAAAGGCCCAACCGTACATCATCCACGCCACGAGGTTGCCGCCGAGCGCGATCCCGATCGCGCGCATGGGGAGGACGCCGAGCTCCATCCGGCGCCCGGAGACGCGCGAGACGAGCGCCAGCAGGCGAGGCATGATCCACGGCAGCAGCGCGAGCCCGAGCACGCCCAGCACGAGCAGCAGCGCGCCGATCCGGGCCGATCCGGGGCGCGCAGACTCGAGGAGCGCCGGCCCGAGCGCGAGCGCGACCACGAAGCCGGCGGCGATGTTGACGACGGTGCCGATGACCGCCGCACCCGCGGCGGCGACCGGCGAGAGCCGTTCGCGCTGCGCCATCGACGCCATCATCGGGATCTGCCACAGCTTACCCGGCAGGTAGCGCGTCAGGCTCGAGATCGTCCAGATGCGCGCGGCGGCGACGAG
>Ga0182741_1004635_pt1 | contig 13386 bp, 10 predicted proteins | sample eDN5th37CBELigOP_FD_128874 | JGI IMG/M metagenome (GOLD analysis project Ga0182741, IMG submission 128874) | Enriched Organic Plus compost microbial communities from Emeryville, California, USA - eDNA 5th pass 37_C BE-Lig OP (version 2) (version 2) ...
ACCCGAACTGACGATCTCGTCGATGGCCGTCTGGATCCGCGTCACCTGTTCGGTGCGCGGCGTGACCCAGGCCTCGACCGCGGGAAAACCCGATGCGCCGTCGCGAACCATTGCCGCTACGATCTGGCGTTCCGCATCGGTGATCGCGTCGACCGCGCGATCGAGAGCGAGCCGGTCGAAATAGTCGGAAACGGCCAACGCGCGCGCAGCGCCAAGAATGCGGTCGAGGCGGAAATGCGCGCCGGCGGCAAAATGGGTCGCGGCGACCTCTGCGACCGGACGGCCGCTGCGATCGGCGACCAGGATCACGTCGGGCGCGGCGGCGAGCGAAGGCAGGGTTGCGATCGCCCGGGCCAACGGCTCCGGCACACCGGCCTCGACGAGCGCTGTGGTCCGCGCGCTTTGCTGTGCCTTCAGGTCCGGGGACAGCGCGTCCTCACCCGCGGCCGCGACGGCGCCGATACCCTCGCGATAGTGCGACACCGTCTGTGCCAGACCTTGGTTGAGGTCCACGTTGCGGAGGAACCAGACCATCTGCTCCAGCAGCAGGTCCTGCACCGCCCCGTAGAGATCGAGCTGCACCCGCCCCGGCACTTTGCCGTCGAGCTTGTCGATCGCGCCGTTGAGCGCGGTCATGCCGAAGCTGTCGCGCACCGCGGCGAAGGCGGCGGCGATCGCGCCGATCGCCGCGCCCGTCTGATCCTGCATGCGCACGACGAAGCCGGGCCCGCCCCGATTGATCATGGAGTTGGACAGCTGCGTGGCGATGATCTCCCGCCGCAGACGGTGATTCTCCAGTCCGTCCGGGAACCGCTCGCTCAGCGGGCGCGGGAAGTAGCGGACCAATTCGCGCGCCAAGTACGGATCGTCGGGCACCGTCGAATCGAGCAACGCGCCATGCAGCGCCAGCTTGGCATAGGCGAGCAGCACCGCGAGTTCCGGCCGCGTCAAAGCCAGCCCGCGCTTGCGGCGCTCGGCGATCTCCTTGTCGTCCGGCAGGAATTCGACGGCGCGATCGAGTTCGCCCTCCGCTTCCAGCACCTGCATCAACCGCTGCTGAAAGCCGAGATCCTCGATACCGCGCCGCTCGGCCAGCGAGAGCGCCAGCGTCTGCTGGTAGTTGTTGCGCAACACCAGCGCCGACACTTCGTCGGTCATCGACGCGAGCAGCGCATTGCGCTCCGCGATCGGCAGGCGTCCGTCGCGCACCGCCGGCCCGAGCGCGATCTTGATGTTGACCTCGAGGTCGGAGGTATTGACCCCGGCCGAATTGTCGATCGCGTCGGTGTTGAGGCGAATGCCACGGCTCGCCGCCTCGATGCGGCCGCGCTGGGTCATGCCGAGATTGGCGCCCTCGCCGATCACGCGGCAGCGCAATGTGTCGGCGGACACGCGGATCGGATCGTTGACCTTGTCGCCGACCTGCTCGTCGCTCTCGTTCGAGGCGCGAACATAGGTGCCGATCCCGCCGAACCACAGCAGGTCGACGTCGAGCCGCAGGATCGCGCTGATCACCTGCTGCGGCGTCGCACGTGCCGCGGCAAGTCCCAACAGCTTCTGCGCCTGCGGACTCAGCACGATCTCCTTCGCGGACCGGGGGAAGACGCCGCCGCCGGCAGAGATCAGCGTCTTGTCGTAGTCCTGCCAGCTCGAGCGCGGCAGATCGAACAGCCGCTTGCGCTCGGCCCAGCTCGACGCCGGGTCCGGGGTCGGATCGATGAAGATGTCGCGATGATCGAACGCGGCCACGAGCCGCGCCGTCTTCGCCAGCAACATGCCGTTGCCGAAAACGTCGCCCGACATGTCGCCAACGCCCGCGACGGTGAACGGCGCCGTGGTGATGTCAAGATCGAGTTCGCGGAAATGCCGTTTCACCGCCTCGAACGCGCCGCGCGCGGTAATGCCCATCTTCTTGTGGTCGTAGCCGGCCGAGCCACCCGAGGCGAAGGCGTCGCCGAGCCAGAATCCCCGCTGCAGCGACAGCGCATTGGCGGTGTCGGAGAAGGTCGCCGTGCCCTTGTCGGCAGCAACGACGAGATAAGGATCGTCGGAATCGTGCCGCACCGTGGCCGGCGGCGGCGCCACCGTCTCGGCATCGAGATTGTCGGTGATGTCGAGCAGGCTCGACACGAACATCTGATAGGCGGCCGTGCCCTCCGCCTGGATGGCGTCGCGCGGGCCTGACGGAAGCCATTTCGGCACGAATCCGCCCTTGGCGCCGACCGGCACGATCACCGCATTCTTGACCTGTTGGGCCTTGACCAGGCCTAGCACCTCGGTGCGGAAGTCCTGCGGCCGGTCCGACCAGCGCAGACCGCCACGGGCGACCTTGCCGAAACGCAGATGCACGCCCTCCACACGTGGCGCATAGCAGAAGATTTCGTAGAGCGGCCGAGGCTGCGGCAGGTCGTCGAGCTTGCGGCTGTCGAATTTGATCGCGATCGCCGGGCGTGGCTGACCGTCGTCGCCCACCTGATAGAAATTGGTCCGGATCGCCGCACGCACCGCATTGACGAAGCGGCGCAGGATCCGGTCCTCGTCGAGGCTCGCCACCTCCTGCAGTGCCGCCTCGATCTCTGTCGCCACCGCGCGCTCGCGCTCCGCCCGCTGCGCCAAGTCCAGTTCCCGCCGCGGATCGAACCGCACATGGAACAGTTCGACGATCATGGCGGCAATCGGGGCATGCTTCTGCAGCGTCGCCCACATGTAATCCTGCGAATAAGCGATCCGCGCCTGCCGCAGGAAGCGCGACAACGCCCGCACCAGGGCGATGTCCCGCCACGGCAGACCGGCGGCGAGGACCAGCGCGTTGTATCCATCGTCCTCGGCCTGCTGCCGCATCACCGCGATGAAGCAGGCCTCCAGCCGCTGGTCGAGCGCCTCGCTGTCGATCGCGCGCCCGTCGGCGGCTTCGAGCAGCATGTCGTGCAGATAGACTCCGATCTCGGCGCCTTCGGGCTCGATCCGGTAAGTACGCTCGTCGACCACCTTGAAGCCCATATGCTCCAGCACCGGCACCCGCTCCGACAGCGGGATCGGTGTGCCGCGGCTCCACACTTTCAGGCCGATCCGCTCCGGCGCCATGTCAGCGCGGCGATAGAAGTCGACGCCCTTCGTCCGCTGCTCCGTCAGCGTCTCCAGCATGCGGATGTCGGCGACGGCGAGGCTGGGCGGCGTCGCCTCGCGATAGGCCGCGGAGAAGGCGTCGCGGTAGCGCGCATGCAGCGCGCGCCCCTTCGGCGCGGGATGAACCAGGAGCAGCGCCTCGGCCAGGCCGTCGCTCCAGCTGCGCACCAGCGCGCCGATCGCCTCCTCCAGCACCCGCCGGTCCGGATAGGTCGGCTGACCGCCGGTCCTTGCAATGATGAACAGCACCCGCACGAGCGTCCCTTCCTGGAAGGACGGAAAGAACGCCACCACGCGGCCCGCGAAGGCCTGCGCCAAGTGATTGCCGATCGCGATGCGCACGTTCGTGTCGTAGCGGTCGCGCGGCAGATAGACGAGCACCGAGACGGAACGATCGAACTGATCGCGCCGCGCCAGTACCCGCACCCGCGGGCGTTCTTCGAGCTGAGCGATCATGCCGGCGAATTGCGACAGCGTTTCCGTGTCGATCTGGAACAGCTCGTCGCGCGGATAGTTCTCCAGCACGTTGATCAACGCCTTGCCGGAATGGCTTTCCGGGTCGAGCCGCGACTTCCGCAGCACCGCGTCGACCTTGCGCCGCAGGTAAGGGATCGATCGTGCCGAGCGCGTATAGGCGGTCGAGGTGAACAGGCCGAGAATCCGCAGTTCGCCGACCGGGTTGCCAGCGGCGTCGAATCGTTTCACACCGACATAGTCCATTGGCACGCGCCGGTGCACGCGCGCGCGCAGATCCGCCTTGGTAATGATGAGCGCGCGCGGCTGCTGCAGGAACGCGCGGATCTCCGGCGTCAGCGCCATCGCGCCGCCGTCGCGCGACAATTCCTGTACGCCGCGGTCGCGCAGGATGCCGAGGCCGGTGTCGGGCTGCGCCGCGATGCCGGTCGCTCCACCCGCATAGGCGTATTCGCGCAAGCCGAGGAAGGTGAAATTGTTGCCGACCAGCCATTCGAGGAACTGCGCCGTTTCGCGCACCTCCGCCTCGGGCAGCGGCGGCGGCGCGTCGTTCAGCTCGGCGATGGCCTCGCCGACCCGCGCCAGCATGGCGCGCCAGTCGCCGACACACAGCCGCACCTCCGCCAGCACTTCTTCGAGCTCGCGTGCGAGCGCCGTGCGCTGCGTCTCGTCGTCGATCCGGTCGACATGGATATGGATGAAGCTCTCCCGCACCGCGTTGCCGGTGGCCGGCTGGTCGCCGCGGAATCCGATCAGGGTGCCGTGCGCATCACGCTCGATGGTGAAGATCGGATGCACCACCAAGCGCGGTTCGAGTCCGTGCTCGGTCAGCGCGCCCATCACCGAATCGAGCAGGAACGGCATGTTGTCGTTGGCGATCTCGATCACCGACACGACCGGCGCCACGCCCGCTTCCGGCGCAGCCGCGGCGGCTTCGATGCGCAACCGCGGCGCCCCGGCCGGTCGCACCTGCAGGAACGACCAGGCCTCCTCCGCCAGGCTGGCGATCGTGCGCGCGTCGTAGCCGACCAGGTCCTCCGCCGAGACCCGCGCAAACATCTGCGCCACGAACCCGTCGGGAATGTCGCCGCGCAGCCCGCTCAGAATCGTGCGGGCCTGGTCCACCAGCTTTTGCGCCGTGCGCTCTTCCTCCGTCGCGAGCACACCGTCTTCCGCCATGATGATGTCCTTCTGCTCGGATCCCGACTGTTCCCGATTGCCGCGCCTCCGTCGAGTGCACCGACTTTCGGTAAAAAAAGACGCGCGCGCCGTCAGATCTCGACTACCCGATTGGGGATTTCGTCGCGCGGCACCGCGCTCGGCGGGCAGTGCGCCGCCAGAATCGACCCGCAGGCGGAGATTCCGGCGACCAGCCCGTCGGCGATGCGGTCGTCCTTCAGCCCCGCTTCCACCGTCTCGCGCACCGGCTGCCAGACTTCGGGCCCGACTTTCTGCCCGATCCCGGCATCGGCCACCACGGCGGCCATGCCTTCTTTGCGTGCGGCGAAGATCAACACCACGCTGCGCCCGTATGTCGCGTCGAGGCCCTTCGCGCGAAATTGCCGCGCCGCTTCGCTCGCGACCAGCGCGCGCTTGGTGCGGCCGGGCACGATCGCGTAGCGCAGGCTCGGCCGCGACAGGATCACCGCCACCAGGGCGAAGCTGAACAGCTGAAGCAGGTAGACCGTCGTCGCCGTCCAGGTCGTCAGCGCCACCAGGGGCCACGGCACCAGCAGCGCGAAGGCGGCGGCCCAGGCGAACGGGACCAGCCGGTAGCCGCTGACCGCCTCTGTCACGATGCAGAAGATCTCGCCGGAGGTACCTTGTTCCGCGGCACGGATGGCCTCGGCGATACGGCTCGTCTCGGTCTCGGAGAGCATGGCCCTTCCTTTTCGCGTCTAGGCTTATAGCCGCTCGCCGCCGCGCCGCCCATCCCGGCTCTGGCCTCGCCGCGACGGCGCGCTAAGATGGTGCGATGTTGGTGCCTGATCGGTCCGCCTTTTTTGCGCATGCGCGCGCCCTCGCCGCCGCGCTGCTGCTGATCCTCGCACCGCCGGCCGGCGCCGACACCCTGCGTGCGCCCGACAATTTCCCCGCCAACACCGCGCCCCGCTCCGAGGACTTCGCCACCTTGCGGCCGGTTCTCGCCCGCAACGGCATGGTCGCGACCCAGGAGGCGCGCGCGACCCGCATCGGCGTCTCCGTCCTGGAGAAAGGCGGCAACGCCGTCGACGCGGCGGTCGCCGTCGGTTTCGCCTTGGCGGTGACGCTGCCGCGCGCGGGCAATCTCGGCGGCGGCGGCTTCATGCTGGTCCATCTCGCCGACCGCGACGAGACCATCGCCATCGACTTCCGCGAAGCGGCGCCCGGCGCCATTACCCGGGACGTGTTCCTCGACGAGGAGGGCGAAGCCGATCCCGCCAAGTCGCGCGATTCCGGCCTTGCCGTCGGCGTGCCCGGCACCGTCGCCGGTCTCGCCCATGCCCACGGCCTGTACGGCTCCGGCCGCTTCACCCTGAAGGAGTTGATCGCGCCTGCGATTGCGCTCGCCCGCGGCGGCATCCCCGTCGACGACGACCTCGCCGATTCCCTGCCCGCGGCGCAGCGCCGCCTCGCGCGCTACCCGTCGTCGGCAAAGATCTTTCTCAAGCCCGACGGCGCGCCGCTGGCGCGCGGCGACCGGCTCGTGCAAAGCGACCTCGCCGCGACGCTCGAAGCCATCTCCGAGCACGGCCCGCGCGCCTTCTACGAGGGGCCGATCGCCGAACGCCTGGTCGCCGCGGTGCGTGGCGCGGGCGGCATCATGACCACCGACGATCTGGCGCGGTACCGCGCGCGCGAGCGGACACCGATCCGCGGCACCTATCGCGGCTACGAGGTGCGGGCGATGCCGCCGCCATCCTCGGGCGGCCTGCATCTGGTGCAGATCCTCAACATGCTGGAGGCCTATCCGCTGCGCGAATACGGCGCCGGCAGCGCCGCGGCCGCCCATGTGATGATCGAGGCGATGCGGCGCGCCTACGCCGACCGCGCCGAATTTCTCGGCGACCCCGACCTCGTCCCGGTGCCGATCGCCGGCCTCACCTCGAAAGCATACGCCGCCGCCCGCCGCGCCGACATCAACCTGGAGCGGGCGACGCCATCACGCATCGTCGGCGCCGGCGCACCCTGGCCCTACGAGAGCGACCAGACCACGCATTATTCGGTCGTCGACCGCTTCGGCAATGCGGTCGCCACCACCTACACGCTGAACTTCAGCTATGGGCTCGGCCTCGTCGCCGACGGCACCGGCGTGCTGCTCAACAACGAGCTCGACGACTTCGCCGCCAAGCCGGGCGCGCCCAATGCCTACGGCCTCACCGGCGGCGACGCCAATGCGCCGGCGCCCTTCAAGCGGCCGCTGTCGTCGATGAGCCCGACCATCCTGCTGCGCGACGGCAAGCCGGTCCTCGTGACCGGCTCGCCCGGCGGCAGCCGCATCATCTCCACGGTGCTGCAGGTGATCGTCAACGTGGTCGACCACGGCATGACCATTGCCGAGGCGGTGGCGGCGCCCCGGCTGCACCATCAATGGCTGCCGGACGAGGTCCGGGTCGAGCGCGGCTTCTCGCCGGACACGCTGCGCCTGCTGGAGCAGCGCGGCCACACCATCGTGGTCGCCCCGGCGAGCGGTTCGGCCAATTCGATCATGGTGACCCCGCATGGCCTTACCGGCGCAGCCGATCCGCGCCAGCGCGGCACGCGCGCGGCCGGATATTGAGCGGGCGCGCGTCAGCAGCCGGCGGCGGCAAACGGGCTTGGAACGGAGAAGGAAGAACGGAGAAAGGAAGAAAGACGAGAAACGCCGCTCAGGAGGCGAGGCGACGCGTGCTGGTCCGGCGCACCGGGCTCGGCTCATCGCGGCCGCGGCGATCGACCAGGCGGATCGAGCGCTGATCCTTGGCGCCCGGCAGGAACAGGCCCGCCACGGCGGCGCCCCCGCCGACCTCGATCCGCGAACCGTTCAGCAGCTTCGTCAACACGTTCACCGGGCTGCGCGCCATGACCGTCACTATCCACTGCTGTTCGGATCCGGCTTCTTCGAAGCCGGCTGTTGCGGATCCATTCGAGATCGATTGACCGAATGGAGCGGGCGATGGGATTCGAACCCACGACCCCAACCTTGGCAAGGTTGTGCTCTACCCCTGAGCTACACCCGCAGATCCATGAGGTACGACGGCCGAGGCCGCCGGGGCCCTCCTATGCCAAATGCCGTTCGCTATTGCAACAGCCTTGCGGCCGCGAGGATGAACTTCTCGCGTGCCAAGCCTGTCCGCCTCGGCTAACGTAGCGGTGCTCGTTGGGGCAGGGGCTGGCACGCTCCTTTCCCGATCGGCCCGGCCAGGGGAGGGGCCGGCAGGCAGGTGCTGGAGGTCATCATGGCGATGCCCGGTCCTGTGATCGTCCCGAACACCCCGCCGCCGCCGGCGCGCCGGGTGATCGCGCCTCCGTTCCGGCGCGACCCGCGCCGGCTGGCCCTGCGGCTCGACTCGCGCTCGGACGTGAAGTCCGATCAAGACCTCTGGCTGGACGAGCATCTCCCCCGCCGACGTGCCCGTCGCGGTTTCGGCCTGTTTCTGGCCGGCCTCGCCGCATTCACCCTCGGCGCGCTTTTTTGGCTGCACGACGCCGTCACCCGGCCGCTGACCCGTCCGGAAATCGTCACGGCGGCGGCCGTCGCGCGCGGCGACCGCACGCCGACGCCCCGGCCGGCCCCGCCCCCCGCGATCCGGACCGCACGCACCGCGCCGCTTTCCCAGGCGGCCGCCTCCGGAGCCATTCCGGTGCGCACCCTGGTGGTCCGCCCCGCCCCGGCCGATGCCGCATCGGCAGGTGCGCGGCCCGATACGCCGGTCCCGCTCCCACGCCCGCGCCCGCGGCCCTGACGGCGCGAAATCGCCGGCAGCGGCACAGCGGGGAAAAACCGGTTTCCCCTTTCCGCGATCGCACTCTAAAACCGGAACCCCGCACCGGAGTCTCCATGGCCGCCACACCCGACGACCTGTTCGCCTATCTCGACCGCCTCGGCATCGCCCACCGCACGGTGCAGCACCCGCCGCTGTTCACCGTCGAACAGGCGCAGGCGCTGCGCGGCAACATCCCCGGCGCCCACACCAAGAACCTGTTTCTCAAGGACAAGAAGGATGCGGTGTTCCTGGTGGTGGCTTTGGAGGACACGGCGATCGACCTCAAGCGGCTGCACCACTTGCTCGGCTGCGGCCGGCTCTCATTCGGCGCCGCAGCCCTGCTGGCGGAGTTGTGGGGCGTCGTTCCGGGCGCAGTGACCCCGTTCGGCGCCATCAACGACACGGCCGGCCGGGTCACGGTCGTTCTCGACGCTGCGATGATGGCGCATGACACGCTGAACTATCATCCGCTGGTCAACACCATGACGACGTCCGTGGCGCGCGACGACCTCGTCACCTTTCTCCGCGCCACCGGCCACGAGCCGCGGATCGTCGCGCTCGACGCGGTGCCGGCCCTGACGGACTGATTGCATTCGCCACAGCGCTGCCCATCTTTAGGCCCTGTTTGGGCCGCAACGGCAGCGGCACCCCAGGAGGATTGAGTCAAATGCTGCAGAACGGCGGAACGGCGGCCGCGGCGGACTACGTCAAGGACACCACCACGCAGACCTTCATGGCCGACGTGATCGAGGAATCGCGGCGTCAGCCGGTGCTGGTCGATTTCTGGGCGCCGTGGTGCGGACCGTGCCGGCAGCTGACCCCGGTTCTCGAAAAGGTCGTGCGCGCCGCCAAGGGCGCGGTCCGCCTCGTCAAGATGAACATCGACGAGCATCCCGCCGTTGCCGGCCAGCTCGGCATCCAGTCGATCCCGGCGGTCATTGCCTTCGTCAACGGCCAGCCCGCCGACGGTTTCATGGGCGCGCTGCCCGAGAGCCAGGTCGTCGCCTTCATCGAGCGGCTGACCAAGACCCGCGTCGGGGGCGAGGAACAGGACGCACTGGCGGCGGCCGAGGCGGCCTTGGCGGCCGGGGATCCGGCCGGCGCCGCCGAGATCTACGCCCAGATTCTCGCCACCGACTCTGGCAACATTGTCGCGCTTGCCGGGCTCGCCCGCAGCTATCTCGAAACCGGCGCCATCGAACAGGCCAAGCAGACCCTGGCCCTTGTGCCGGAAGCCAAGCGCAACGAGGCTCCCGTCGCCGCCGCGCGCGCGGCGCTGGAACTCGCCGAGCAGGCGGCCTCGGTCGGCCCGCTCGCCGAGCTGGAGCAAAAGGTCGCCGCCAATCCGGGCGATCACCAGGCCCGCGTCGATCTGGCGCTGGCGCTGAGCGCGGCGGGCCGCCGCGACGAGGCCGTCGACCACCTGCTGGAGATCGTGCGCCGCGACCGCGCCTGGAACGATGACGGCGCCCGCCGGCAGCTGCTGCAATTGTTTGAAGCCTGGGGCCATGGCGACGACGCGACCGTCGCCGGCCGGCGGAAATTGTCGTCCATTCTGTTTTCGTGAGACGGCCCGGCGCCGCGGCGGCGCCGGCGGGGGCATCACATCGGAGGCCGGGATGGCGATGAATGCGGTCTATCGTGGACCGGACGACCTGCCGGACGTGATTCCGGTATTTCCGCTTCCCGGCGCCCTGCTCCTGCCGCGTGGACAAATGCCGCTGAACGTGTTCGAGCCGCGTTATCTCGCCATGGTCGACGACGCCCTGGCCGGTGCGCGCCTGATCGGCATGATCCAGCCGGACGCGACCAATCCCGAGGTGGCCCATCCGCACCTCTATTCGGTCGGCTGCGTCGGCCGCATCACGCAATTCGCCGAGTCCGGCGACGGCCGCTATCTCATCCAGCTGACCGGGGTCGCGCGCTTCCGCGTCGTCGAGGAACTGACGGTGACCACGGCCTATCGTCAGTGCCGGGTCGACTTCACGCCCTATGCCGACGACTTCATCGCCCGCAAGGGCGAGGACGCGGTCGATCGCGAGGGACTTCTCGCTGCACTCACCGCGTTCCTGAACGCCAACAATCTCCAGGCGGACTGGGAGGGCATTGAAAAGGCTCCCAACGAAGCGCTGGTCAATGCGCTGGCGATGATGTCGCCGTACGGACCGGCCGAGAAGCAGGCCCTGCTCGAAGCGCCCGACCTCAAGACCCGCGCCGAGATCCTCATCGCGGTGACGGAAATCGAGCTCGCCAAGGCGAACGCCCCCGACGAGACGCCGATTCAGTGACAGCCATTCGCGCACGACATGCCGTAACGGCGTCGACCGTGCTATAGAACGTTTTCCTCAGGAGGTTGTCATGACCGCCGAACGCCCGGCCGCCGCCATCGACCCGAAGCTGCTCGAGATCCTGGTCTGCCCGCTCACCAAGGGCACGCTCGAATACGATGCTGAGAAGCAGGAACTGATTTCCCGGGCCGCCAAGCTCGCCTATCCGATTCGCGACGGCATTCCGATCATGCTGCCGGAGGAAGCGCGTCAGATCGATTGACGCGCCGCGCCGCCACTCGTCTCCCGCCATTCAGGACCCTCCGATGCTGAAAGTTCTCGGCCGCAACAACTCGTCCAACGTTCAAAAGGTGATGTGGGCCATCGGCGAGCTCGGTCTGCCGCACCAGCGCGTCGATGTCGGCGGCGCCTTCGGCGGCAACAAGGAGCCGGCCTATCTCGCGCTCAATCCCACCGGCCTGGTGCCGACCCTCGACGACGACGGCTTCATTCTGTGGGAATCGAATGCGATCGTCCGCTACCTCGCGGCGCGCTACGGTGCCGGCACGCTCGAGCCGGCCGATATCAAGACACGCGCCCGCGCCAATCAGTGGATGGACTGGCAGATCGCGCTAGGCGCCGCCTCGACGCCGGTCTTCTGGGGCCTGATCCGCACCCCGCCGGAGCAGCGCGATCACGCCGCCATTGCCAAGGGCAAGGCCGAATATATCCGGCTCATCACCATGCTCGATGCCGCACTCGCCAACAGCGCGTACGTGGCCGGCGACGCCTTTTCCATGGGCGACATTCCCGTCGGCGTCCTCACCTATCGCTACTTCAAGCTGGTGACCGACGGGCCCGATCTGCCGCATCTGCGCCGCTGGTACGCCACCCTCGAGCAGCGCCCGGCGTTCCGCGAGCACGTCAGCGGCATTCCGCTGACCTGAGCGCGCTCACAGCGCTTCGCCGCGCATCAGCTTCGGCACCTCGCCCACGAGGCCGGCCGCCTCGCGGATGAACAGGCGCTTCAGCCCCGGCAGACGATCGACCATGCCGAGGCCGAAGTCGCGCGCCAACCGCAGCACGTCGGAGCGGTTCGAGAACAGCCGGTTCAGCCCGTCGGTGGCGACGCCCATCGCCATGGTGTCGAAGCGGCGCCAGCGCTGGTACCGCGTGAGCACGTCGGCACCGCCGATGTCGAGGCCGAGCCGCGCCGCATCGACGATCACCTCTGCCAGGGCGGCGACGTCGCGCAGCCCCATATTCAAGCCTTGTCCCGCGATCGGGTGGATCACGTGCGCCGCGTCGCCGACCAGCGCGAGCCGCGCGCCGATGAAGCTGCGCGCGACGAAGAAGCCCAGCGGAAAGGCGCGACGCGGTCCCGCCAGCGACAGGGCGCCGAGCTTGAGGCCGAAGCGCCGCTCGAGCTCGTCGAGGAACAACTCGTCCGGCAGCGCCACCAGCCGCTCGGCAGCAGCGCTCTCCTCGGTCCACACGATCGACGAGCGCCGCCCGGTGAGCGGCAGGATCGCGAACGGACCCGCCGGCAGGAAATGCTCCTCGGCACGACCGTGGTGATCGCGTTCATGCGCGACCGTGGTGACGATCCCGGATTGCCCATACGACCAGCCATGGGTGGCGATGCCGGCATGCGCGCGCAGCCGCGAACGCGCGCCGTCGGCGGCGACCAGCAGCCGGGCTTTCATGCGCGCGCCGTCGCCGCGCGTGAGAGCGATCGCGCTTCCCGCCGGCTCGAACCGCTCGATCGTCGTGGCAAGCAGGGCGACGCCGGCCGCGCGCGCCTGCTCCACCAGCGCCGCCAGCAGCACGCCGTTCTCGATCATGTGCGCAAACGGCTCGCCCGGCGCGACATCGCCGGCAAAGGTGAGGAAGGTCGGCCGCACCCGGTCGCTCAGTCGGCTGTCGGTGATCACCATGTCGAGGATCGGCTGCGCCTGCGCGGCGGCGGCATCCCACACGCCGAGTGTCTCGAACAGCCGCCGCGCCGCCGCGGCGATCGCCGTCGCGCGCATGTCGGTGCCGTTCTTGGCGAAGGCGGGATCGGCCACCGCGACGCTGAAGGCCTCGCCGAGACCCTGCTTCAGCGCCAGCGCCAGAGCGAGACCGGCGAAGCCGCCGCCGCCGATCAGCACATCGACCGTCTGAGCCGTCTCGTCCGCGCCGCCGCGGACCGCTTCCGTCACCGGACCATCCTGCATGTTCGATCGGCTCCTGTTGCCGCCACGTTGGCGGGCTCTAGCGCTGCCGAGGCGGCCTGTCCATGACGCTGCCCTTCAGGTTGACCGGGATACCACCGTCGGCGCAAGCTTGCGGCGATGGCAACGTCGTGGGGGATTGCGGCGTCGTCACGTCTATTGGGGGGAATTCAGCATGCGACCATTGGCGATTCCGTTGTTGCTCGCGCTCGCCGTGAGCCTGGCGGGCTGCTTCGAAGGACCGCAGGGACCGGCGGGTCCCGCCGGGCCCGCGGGTCCGCGCGGCGCGGCGGGCGAGGCCGGCCCGGCCGGTCCCGCGGGCCCGAAGGGCGACAAGGGCGACCGCGGCGTGCAGGG
>Ga0182741_1004636_pt1 | contig 13386 bp, 9 predicted proteins | sample eDN5th37CBELigOP_FD_128874 | JGI IMG/M metagenome (GOLD analysis project Ga0182741, IMG submission 128874) | Enriched Organic Plus compost microbial communities from Emeryville, California, USA - eDNA 5th pass 37_C BE-Lig OP (version 2) (version 2) ...
AACTCCGCGACCACCAGCGACTCGTCCTCCGCTCCCAGGTCCTGGCCCCACTCGGTGCTGCTTCCCTTGCGCCGCAGGAGCTCGATCGCCGCGCCGTAGTCCAGCCGCGGGAAGGGCGGAAGGACCTTCTCCAGCTGGCTCGTGTCGCGCTCGAGCTCGCGGAGCTGCGCTTCGCACTGCGTGAGACAGCGTTGCACTATGTACGATACGAAGTCTTCCTGGAGGCGCATGTTGTCGTCCGAGTCGTTCCAGGCGACTTCCGGCTCGATCATCCAGAACTCGGTCAGGTGGCGCCGCGTCTTCGACTTCTCGGCGCGGAAGGTCGGACCGAACGTGTAGATCTTGCCGAAGGCAGCGGCGGCGGCCTCGCCGTAGAGCTGCCCGGTCTGTGCCAGATACGCCTTTCCTTCGTCGAAGTATTCGGTCTCGAAGAGGCCGGATCGCTCGCCGATGGCGGCGGTCAGGATCGGCGTATCCACCCTGAGGAATCCACGATCGTAGAAGAAATCGTGAATCGCTTTCTCGATCTCGTTGCGCACCACGGCGATCGCCCGCTGTCGCTCGGAACGCAGCCAGAGGTGCCGGTTGTCGAGCAGGAAGTCGACGCCGTGCTCCTTCGGCTGGATGGGATAGTCGTTGGGGCTCGGGCCGATGATCTCGATGGACTCGACGCCCATCTCGACCCCGCCCGGGGCCCTCGCATCGCTGCGGATCTCGCCGGTGACCGCCAGAGAGGTCTCGAGCGTGAGCGTCGAGAAACGCTCCCACACCTCGGGCGTCACCTGATTTTTGACCACGACGCCTTGCATGATACCGGTCCCATCACGAACGACCACGAAGGCCACTTTGCCCGACGACCTGACGTGGGTGACCCAGCCCCTGACCGTCGCGACCCGCCCCGCGAGCTCGCCGAGACCGGCTATGCGTTCGATGCTCAATGTCATTGCCGTGGTTGGAGTTACCGATGAGGTTCGGCAACCTACCCGGACACCTGTGTGCTGTCAACGTCGCTCTGTGACGTGCGTCACCCGAGTCCGTCTACCGCTGGCGCCGAGGCGCGGTTGCGTGTACGATGCAGTCAGAACAACACGACCTCCAACGACCGTCACGCGACCTCGCACCCTGGCGCCGGCCGGTACGACTCCCGCGTCTCGACCGTAAATTGCTTCAATCCTATCGATCCACGCTCGACGCGCATGGGCTTCACTCGCCTGATGCCACTCCGCGCGGCGACCTGCCGCTCTTCGCGACGCCCGAAAGTAGTCGGCGTGGCACCGATCACCACGCCCCGGCGTGGGAAGCGGCGACTGGCATGACCATCCGGTCGAAGCTCGCGCTCGGTCTCTTCTCGATTGCTATCGTCCTGCTCCTGCCGCTGGCGCTCGCGCTGCAGTCGCTCGAGCGGCTGCACGTGACCACTACCCTCCTGCAGAAGCGCGAGTTCGCCGCATCGCTCCTGCTCAATCGCATGCGCTCGAGCACCGACGAGCTCCGCCGCCTCGATCTGGCGCTCCTCTTCGTGCACAAGCCGGAGAACCGGCTGGCGGTGGACTCGCAGATCACGGCGCTCTCCGCCATGGCCGACTCCCTGAACGCGCTCGGGATGGTGCAGGCGGCCGGGAAGATCGGATCCGCCGTGGAGAAGATCGCGGTGCACGTGCCGGCCGAGTTCGCGGCCGCCGCGGCGGGGCGCGGGGCGGAGGCCGACTCGATTTCCGCGCAGCACCTCCTGCCGGCCATCACGGCATCTGAGCGCGAGCTCACGGTGGCGGAAGCCGAGCTGCGCGACCGGTCGAGCCGCCTGGTCGCTGCGGCCACCGACGAGACTGCCGCCGCACGCAACGCGGCCGCGCTCGCGCTGGCGGTGGCGGGCACGCTGGCGCTCATCATCTCCGTCATCCTCTGGCGCAGCATCAGCCGCCCGGTGGTGGACCTGGAGCACGGCATGGCGGCGGTGGCAGATGGAAACTTCGACTACCGATTGAGGATCGCCACCAAGCGGCGCGACGAGTTCGGGCGCCTCGCGCAGAGCTTCCAGTCCATGGCGCACCAGCTCGCGCAGCTCGACCGGCTGAAGGCGGAGTTCATCTCCATCGCTTCCCACGAGCTCAAGACGCCGATCAACGTGATCGTGGGCTACCTGCAGCTCATCGACGAGGAGGTCTACGGCCCCGTCTCGGAGAAGCAGCGCGAGGTCCTTCGCACCATCGACACGCAGACCCGCTCTCTCGCGCGGCTGGTTCACCAGCTTCTCGACATCAGCCGCTTCGAGGCGGGCGGCGGAAAGCTGGAGCTCCGGCCGGTGCGCTTCGATCACTTCCTCGCCGAGCTGGAAAGCACCTTCCGCGTGCTCGCCATGCAGCGCGGCGTGAACTTCAGGCTCGAGCAGATCGGCGAGCTTCCCTGCGAAGTGCTCTGGGACCGCGACCGCATGAGCGAGGTGCTGGGCAACCTGCTCTCCAACGCCTTCAAGTTCACCGATCAGGGCGGCCTCGTGGAGCTGATAGCCGAATCGCACGACGATCGGCTGCGACTCACCATCCACGATACCGGCGCCGGGATCCCGCCGCGGCAGCTCGCGCACATCTTCGAGAAGTTCTACCAGGCCGACAACCAGGACTCCGCGGCGCACGGCGGCACCGGTCTCGGTCTCGCCATCGCCAGGCAGATCGTCACCGCGCACGGAGGCGACATCTCCGTGGAGAGCACCGTGGGCGCGGGCACCACGTTCCACATCATCCTGCCCGTGCGCGCGGGGAACAGGTCGCGCGGGCAGCACCTCTCGCCGGGTACTTCCAGCGTCGGTGTCACCGCGTGAGGCGCGCCTTCCGCGCCGCGACGGGACTGGCGGCGCTGACGCTCGCGCTCGCGGGCTGTTCCACCGCCGTGCGCCGCACGATGCCCCAACCAGCCGGAGAATGGATCTACGTGCTGGGCGCGGCCAAGGAGGCGGCGGAGGAGGGTCGCTACAGCGACGCTGACCGCGTCCTGCAGGACTTCATGCTCGCCTATGCGGGCGCGCCCGAGGCGCGCGAGGCGGCGTACTGGCGGGCGCTTCTCACGCTCGATCCCGCCAACCGCGGCGGCGACATCCGGAGCGCCGCGAAGCAGCTCGCCGAGTACCTGGCCGATACGGCCAGCACGCTGCACCGCACCGAGGCGCTCGCGCTGAGCCGCCTGGCCGCGACCATCGACTCCCTCGGCCGCCGGCACCAGATCTCCATCAGCAGCTCCGACGCGGCGCGCGCCGAGCAGGCCGAGCGCGCCGACCAGCGAGAGGCCGAGCTGCAGAAGGAGATCCAGCGCCTGAAGGAGCAGCTCGACAAGACCACGGCGGAGCTCGAGCGGATCAAGAAGCGGCTCTCGGAGAAGAACCCGCAGTAGCCGCAGCCCCCCGGTCACCCCACGCGGAAGAGCTCCAGCGCGCGTGAGTAGCGCTCCGTGAGCGCGCGCCGGATCCCGGCGTGCTCCGCGCTCGTCAACTCCGGGTCGCGCGAGAGAATGTCCGCGGCCAGCTCGCGCGTGAGCAGCATGAGCTCCTCGTCGCGCAGCGGATTCGCCACGCGGAAGGTGGGCAGCCCGCTCTGCCGCTCGCCGAAGAGATCGCCCATCCCGCGCAGCTCCAGATCGGCGCGCGCGATCTCGAAGCCATCCTCGGTCTTCACGAACACTTCGAGCCGCTGCGCCGAGTCGGGCGCGACGTCGCCCAGGAGGATGCAGTAGCTCTCCTCGGCGCCACGACCCACGCGCCCGCGCAACTGGTGAAGCTGCGACAGCCCGAAGCGCTCGGGGTGCTCGATGAGCATGACGGTGGCATTCGCGACGTCGATGCCGACCTCGATGACGGTGGTGGAGACGAGGATGTCTATCTCGCGGTCGCGAAAGGCGCGCATTGTGGCGTCGCGCTCCTCGGCGCCGAGCCGCCCGTGCAGGAGCGCCACGCGCCGCCGCGCGAAGACGCCCGAGGCTAGTTCTTCGAACATCGTGGTGGCCGCCTTGAGATCGAGCTTCTCCGATTCCTCGATCACCGGGTACACGATGTACGCCTGCCGGCCGCGCTCGACCTCGTCGTCGATGAAGCGCATTATCCGCTCGCGCGACGAGCCGCGCCGCAGCGCGGTCCTCACCGCGCGCCGGCCAGCCGGCCGCTCGTCGAGCAGACTCACATCCAGGTCGCCGTGGAGCGTGAGAGCGAGCGAGCGCGGGATCGGAGTGGCGCTCATGAGGAGCACGTCAGGCTTCGTTCCCGCTTCATCGCCGCCCTTCGTGCCGAGCACCGAGCGCTGGCTCACGCCGAAACGGTGCTGCTCGTCTATGGCCACGAACCCGAGCTTCCCGAAACGAGTATCGCTCTGCACCAGAGCGTGCGTGCCGATCGCGATGAGAGGAGTCCCGCTCTCCAGCGCTTCCGCCGCCGCGCGCCGCTCCCGCGCCGGCATCCCGCCCGTCACGAGCACGGTGCGCACGCCCAGCGGATCGAGCAGGCCGGCGAACGTACGCGCGTGCTGCTCGGCGAGCAGCTCCGTGGGCACCATGATCGCGGCCTGGTAGCCGTTCTCCACCGCGAGCAACGCGGCGAAGAGGGCGACGATGGTCTTCCCACTCCCCACGTCGCCCTGGAGGAGGCGGTGCATGCGGTGCTCGCCGCACATGTCCGTCACGATCTCGCGGATCGCGCGCACCTGCGCGCCGGTCAGCTCGTAGGGGAGCGACTCGCGGAGCCGCGAGGTGAGCTCGCGCCTGTTGCTGAACACGATCCCGTCGCGCCGTTCACGCGCCAGCACCTTGGCGCGGTACTGGAGGACGTGGAAGAAGAGCAGCTCCTCCATCGCAATGCGTGCGCGCCCCTGAATCGCCTCCGCCACCGACGCCGGCCGGTGGACCATTCGCAGCGCCTCGGGGAGCGGAGGGACGCGCGCGCGCCGGAGGAGCTCCGAAGGGAGCTGCTCGCGCACCAGCGGGAGGAGAGTGTCGAGATGCGCATCGAGCAGCGAGCGGATCTGCCGGAAGGAGAGCCCTTCCGTGGCGGGGTACACCGAGAGGACGCGCCCACCCATCCCTCCGTCCAGGCCCTCCTCGTCCGCGTGCCCCATGTTCACGTACTCGCGCGGCTGGAGCTGGCGGCCGTGGAAGAATCGCACGGGCCCGCTCAGCAGCAGGAGATCGTCTCTGGAGATGGTGCGGTCGAGGAAGGGCTGGCCGGGCCACGATGCCTCGATGATCCCCGACGCGTCGCGCACCACCGCCTGGAAGACCCGCAGTCCCTTCCGCGTCGGGATCACGCCCTTCGAGATCACCCTGCCGAGGATGGTGGCATCCATCCCCGGCTCGAGCGAGGAAATCGGCGACACCGTGCTCGCATCCTCGTAGCGATGCGGAAGATGATAGAGAAGATCGCCGGCGGTGACGATGTCGAGGCGGCGGAGCGCCTCCGCTCTGCGCGGACCGACGCCCTTCAGGTAGGTGACGGGAGTGGAGAGCTCGATCGGCATACGAGGTATGGCGCGAGGTATGACTCGAGCGCGCAGCCGTCAGCTTCCGCGCGTACTGGCGGGGCGCCGCGCTTCACTCACTCAGCAGGTCCTCCGCGTACTGCGCGGCGTCGAAGGGAACGAGGTCGCCAGCCTGCTCGCCCACTCCCACGAACTTCACCGGCACATCGATCGCCTCGTGTACCGCCACCACGATCCCTCCGCGCGCCGTGCCATCGAGCTTCGTGATGACTATACCGGTGATCGGCACCGACCCCGCGAACGAGCGCGCCTGCTGCACGGCGTTCTGCCCCACGGTTCCGTCGAGCACGAGGAGCGTCTCGTGCGGCGCACCGGGCAGCTTCTTCGCGATGACCTTGCCCACCTTCTGCAGCTCCGACATGAGCCCCCCCTGCGTGTGCAGGCGGCCAGCCGTGTCTATGATCACCACATCCGCGCCGCGAGCGAGCGCGGCGTCTATCGCGTTGAACGCGATCGCGGCCGGATCGGCACCCGGCGCGCTCCCGACGAAGCCAGCTCCCGTGCGGTCGGCCCAGAGCCGTAGCTGGTCTATGGCCCCGGCACGGTAGGTGTCGCCGGCCGCGATCAGCACCGACTTGCCCTCCGCGCGGAGCCGCGCGGCGAGCTTGCCGATGGTGGTCGTCTTCCCGGCGCCGTTCACGCCCACCACCAGGATCACCGAAGGGCCTTCGTCGGCCAGCTTCAGCTCGGGCGCGCTGTTGCCGGCACGCAGAGCACTCTCGACCCCTCCGCGCAGCGCAGCGAGAAACTCATCCTGCGTCTTCACCTTCCCCTTGCCCGCCAGGCTCTCCACATCGGCCACGAGCCGGATGGTGGAGGCCACCCCGAAGTCTCCCTCGAGCAGCAGCTCTTCGAGCCGCTCGAGCGAGCCGGGGCTCACGCCACCGCGCGCGATCACCCCCACGTCCATGAGGGCGACGTCCTTTATCTTCTGCCAGAGCGATCGCCGCGGCACATCGTCCGCGCGCCGTAGAATTCGCATCGTTACTCCGTTCTCCTCACCTCATTCCCCACCGCCGCCTCCCCAGCCATTCGGCGCAGAGGAGGGCGATGAGCAACATGTACGCCCAACCGCGGTCGCGCAGGCGACGGTGTTCCGCGAGAGCGGCCGCGCGGCCGGTGGCGCCGGAGTGTACGGTGGGCTCGCGCGGGAGGAGCTCGCGCGACTCGTTCACCACCAGGACGGCGTCACCGCCCGGGGCACGCACGTCGTACGCCCCCGCCGCGAGCGGGCCGCTCTCGGCGATCGTGCTCCCCGCCCCGAAGGCGAGCGTGATCGAATCGCGCTCCGTCGTGCCACGGCGCTCGAGAACCACCTTCACCACGGAGTCGCCACGGCCGCGGCGCCAGCGGATCGCCTCTCCGGCGCGCACCACTCCCTCGGCGGGGAGCGCCGCGCGCGAATCGGGACGCTCCGCGGTCAACCAGTCAAATATACCACCCCAGAGCGCGGCGTACGCGTCGGCGCTCGCGCCGCCGCGAAAGCGCCAGCGCCAGAGCCCCGTCGCGCCGGTGACGACCACGCGCCGCCCGCCGGCGCTGCTCCCCGCCACGATCGGCCGCCGGTCGAAGCGCCGTCCGCGCGCCACCACGAGCCCCTCCCACTCGCCCGCTGGGGCGCTCCCCGTCACGGCCACGGGCGGCAGGCTGTCCCATTCCAGACCGGCCAGTACCGGCGAGAGCGGTGACGGCGGCGCGGCGACGGGATACCACTCGCCCACCGAATCGGCCGCCGTGGCCGGCGCCACGGAGACGAGCGCCAGCGATCCGCCGCTCGTCCGCCGTGGCGCGCCGAAGTAGGCGGTGTCGCCGTGGATGATCGCGAGCGGCGCATCGCGAAGCGCCGCTCTCACGACAGCTTCGCTCACCGGCGCCAGCGAGCCATCCTGGCGCCAGCTTCCACCGGCCACGCGGAAGTAGGCGCGGGTAGGAAGCGCCACCGCTCCCCGCAGCACCGGGAGCATGAAGCGCGAATCGAAGTCCGGAGATGTGGAAGCGAGCACCGCTCCCGCCGCGCGCGAGATGTCCACCGGAACCGCAACGGTATCGTTGCGCGGCTCCACGTCGCCTCTGACCGATACCACTGCGGCCAGCACGGCCGGACGCGCCCGCCCGCCGAAGCTCGCCCGCAGCGTCTGCGTGCGCTCGGCGCGCGGCGCGAGAGAGTCGATCGCGGCCGTGGCGATCGTGCTGTCGTCCAGCGCGAGCGCGAGCGTACCGCCAGGCGCGGCGACCGGGCCATTGCGCAGCGTAGCGCGCACTTCGATGGTATCGCCGCTCACCACCGCGCGCGGAGCATCGAGCGACGTCACAGCCAGGTCGAGCACGGGCTCGCGCCGTACCACCTCCACGCTCGAGCCGGATGGCAGTTGGTCGAGCGAGGCGGGGTCGTCGATCTCGCCATCGGTGACGAGCACCAGCGCGCGTCCCGCTGCCAGCGCGCGCTCCACCAGCGGGCGCACGCGGCTCGCGGCGTCGCCCGGCGCATCCGGGGCGCGCTCCACGCGAACGGAATCGCCGAAGAGAACCAGCGAGTCAGACGCCAGACGCGCAGCCCGCTCGCGTGCGCTCCGCCAGAGCGCGTCACCGCTACTGCGCCCCCAGCTCGCGGACGCATCGAGCGCCACGATCGGTTCCGGTGCGCGGCTCGGGCCGGACGGCGCATCGAGCACGAGCGCGAGGAGCAGGGTCATGGCCAGCGCGCGCAGCGCGACGAGCACGAGACTCCTCGCTCCGCGGCGCGACTCGCGTCGTCCATACAACAAGACCGCGATCGCCACTCCGGCGATCGCGGCAACGAGCCATTTGAGCATTGGAGAAAGCTAACGCGCGTGCGCGAGGCGGACCCGGCGACGGCGCCCGGCCGCTGCTACCGGCTCGCCATCCGCTGAGTTCCCACCGCGCTCCTGGCGTCGAGCTGGGCGAGGAGCGTGGTCCTCACCGTGTCGAAGCGCGCGCGCTCCGTGGCCGGAACCGGGAGACCGGACTTGTCACGCAGCGCCGCGCGCGGATCGCGCTGGACGCCGTTGACGAGCACCTCGAAGTGGAGGTGCGGACCGGTGGCGAGCCCGGTCATGCCCACGTAACCGATGGTCTCGCCGATGTTCACCCTCTGGCCGGCACGAACTCCGCGCGCGAAGCCGCGCAGGTGGCCGTAGCGCGTGACGTAGCCGTTGGGGTGGCGGATGTCGATCGCGTTTCCATAGCCGCCCTTGCGGCCGGCGAAGATCACCACTCCATCACCGATGGCGCGCACCGGCGTACCCGAGTTGGCGGCGTAGTCGGTGCCCGTATGGCTGCGCCAGGTGCCGAGGATCGGGTGCTTGCGGCGGCCGAAGACGCTCGAGATTCGCCGGAAGGAGAGCGGCGCGCGGAGGAACGCCGAGCGCATCGAGTGGCCGTCCTCGTCGTAGTACTCGGCGCGTCCCGACGAGCTCTCGTAGCGGACTGCGTCGACCTCCTTCCCCGAGAGCGCGAAGCGCACGGCGAGCACATCGCCGATCCGCACCACGCCGCCCGGCCCCGCCTTCCGCTCGAAGAGCACCTGGAAGTGGTCGCCGTCGCGCAGGTCGCGGCTCATGTCGGCCTTGTACTCGTAGATGTCGCCGAGCGACCAGGCCAGCTCCGCCCGCGCGCTGGCGGGAAGGAGGTCGCCGGCGGAGTCGTCGAGCGCCTGGTACAGGTTCGAGTGGACCGTCCCGCTCACCGTGAGCGTGTCGACATCCCACGGCAGGAGCTCCTCGCTCCCGCTCCACGTGGTGTCGCCGTCGCGCGAGACGCGGATCAGGCGGTCGATGGCGAGATGGAAGACGACCTCCGACGGCACCGAATCGTCTCCGAACGTTCGAACGGTAACGGGCATCCCGGCGCGCGCGCGGCGCGCATCCATGCCAGTGGCCGCGCGGAGCACGCGCACGATCCCGTCACTGCCGATGCCGCCGCGAGCGAGGAGGCCGGAGAGCGTCTCGCCGGCGTGCAGCGTGTCGGCGTGCACGCGCCAGACGGGTTCCACCGGAGTGGCCGCGCTGGCGGAGTCCGCGCCCATCCGGGCGAAGGGCGCGGCCGAGCGCGGCGAGGGGAGGTCTATCGTGAGGGCAGCGATGGCAAGCGTACCGACCACCAACGCCGTGACGACGCGCGGTGAGGGGCGCTTCAATCCATCTGTCTCCGGATGAAAGTCGGGATCTCCATGTCGTTGAGATCCTGGCTCGACTTGTCCGGGAGCCCCGAGGGCGGCTGGATCGGCCGGCGGGCGTGCTCCGATGGCTGCGCCGAACGCGACGCGACCGTGTTGAGACGCGGCGGGCGCTGCGCGGGGAACGGGATCACCGGCGTGGCGAGCACGTTGCGCGGCGGCTGCGCCGCCTCGCTCTGCGCGGCCGCGTGCGAGCCCTGCACCACCCGGTCGAAGCCGGTGGCGATGACCGTCACGCGGATCTCGCCCTGCATGGCCGGCTCGTTGACCGCGCCGAAGATGATCTCCGCATCGTCGCCCACGGCATCGTGCACCACCTCGTTGATCTGGTGCACCTCGCCCAGGGTGAGGTCGCTCCCGCCGGTGATGTTGACGAGCACGCCCGTCGCGCCGCTGATCGAGACGTTGTCGAGAAGCGGCGAGGAGATGGCCTGTTGCGCCGCCTCCATGGCGCGCAGCTCGCCACGCCCCACCCCCGTGCCCATGAGCGCGGAGCCGCCGGCCTGCATCACGGTGCGCACGTCGGCGAAGTCCACGTTCACCAGGCCGGTGACGCTGATGAGGTTGGAGATGCCCTGCGTGGCGTGCAGGAGGACCTCGTCGGCCTTCTTCAGCGCATCGCCGAAGGGGATCCCCTTCCCCACCACGGCGAGGAGGCGCTCGTTGGGGACGACGATCATCGTGTCGACCTGCTTGCGCATCTCGGCGATCCCCATCTCCGCCTGGCGCATCCGCTTGCGTCCCTCGAAGAGGAACGGCTTGGTGACGATCCCCACGGTGAGCGCGCCCGCTTCGCGCGCCATCTCGCAGACCACCGGCGCCGCGCCGGTGCCCGTGCCGCCGCCCATGCCGCACGTCACGAAGACGAGGTCCGCGTTGGTGAGCACACGCGCGACCTCGTCGCGGTTCTCCTCTATGGCCTGACGCCCGATCTCCGGGCGCGCGCCGGCGCCGAGCCCGCGCGTGAGCTTCTTGCCGATCTGGATCTTCACATCCGACTTGGATGTGAGCAGCGCCTGAGCATCCGTGTTCACGGAGATGAACTCCACACCCTCGAGATGCTCTTCGATCATCCGATTTACCGCATTGCCGCCGCCACCGCCAACGCCGACCACCTTCATGCGCGCGTTCTGCGGTGTGCTCTCCTCGAACTCGAAGATCATTGCGGAAGGAACTCCACTTGGTTGGAGGAACTACTTGGTGCGGCTACCGAATCGGCGGGCTCACTGCTGCTGTCGCTACCGTGGCCGGCTCTGAAGACCGGCGCGAAGATAGGCACAATATAACGCATTCACCCCTGCAAGACACCAACCCGTAACCTTCAATGCTGCACCAGCCAAAACACTATCAGAAGAAATCCTGAAGCCAGGCCTTGACACGCTGAGCCAGCCTGTCCATCCCCGGCGCCGACATGGCCTTCCGCCGCCCACCCGACGCTCCCGCGATGCCCAGCGCCATGCGGTGCGCCCCGTAGAGCGCGAGTCCCACCGCCGTGGCGAAGCGCGGAGCCTCCACCGAGTCGCTCAACCCGCCGATCCCATCGGCGGGCGAGCCCACTCGCACTCCCGTCCCGAACACATCCGCCGCCAGCTCCGCCGCTCCGTGGATGGCCGAGCCGCCGCCCGTGAGCACTATCCCCGCGCTCAGCAGCCCCGCGTAGCCGGCCGACGTGATGTCGCGGTTCACCAGCTCGAAGATCTCGTCGGTGCGCTGATGTATGATGTGCGCGAGCGAATCGAGCCGGATCTGCCGCTCGCCCTGTGCCACCGTGCTCGGTAGCTCGATGACATCCTGCGACTCCGCCATCAGCGGCTCGTACGCGCAGCCGTACAACTCCTTGAGACGTTCGGCGTCGCCGGCGGTAACGCCCAGGCCATGGACGATGTCGTTGGTCACGCTGTTGGCGCCGAAGCCCACCGTGCCGAGGTGACGGATCTTGCCCTCGTGGAAGATCGCGAGATCCGTGCTCCCCGCCCCCATCTCCACGAGCGCGACGCCCAGCTCCTTCTCATCCTCGGTGAGCACCGCGAGCGCGCTCGCCAGCGGCTCCAGCACCAGCTCGCGAACCCTGTAGCCGGCGCGCTCGACCGCCTTGCGCAGGTTCATCGCCGGCGACGCGCCGATCGTCACCAGATACATCTAGGTCTCGAGCCGCATCCCGATCATCCCGACCGGGTCGCGGATCCCGTCGTTCTTGTCGACCCGATACTCCTGCGGGATGGCGTGGAGGAGCTCCCGATCGGTCGGGATCGCCTGCGTACGCGCGACTTCCTTCGCGCGTTCCACGTCGGTCCGGGTCACCTCATCGCCGTTGACGGCGACGATCCCCGAGCTGGTCATCGCCTGCACGTGCTCCCCGGCGATCCCGGCGTACACGTACTCCACCTGCACGCCCGCCATGCGCTCGGCATCCTGCATCGCCTTGGTGATCGAGCGCGTCGTCTCCGCGATGTCCGACACGACGCCTCTGCGCAGGCCGGCGGTGCGCGCCTGCCCCACGCCGAGGACCTTGATGTTCGGATGCTTGGGGAGCTCGCCCACGACTTCGGCGATGATGGCGGTGGTGCGCGACGAGCCGATGTCGAGGCCGGCGACGAGTCTTTCGGGGTTCATTGCAGCCTCGCGATGACCTGATCGCGGAAACGCAGGTCGAGCTGCGCGATCCGCGCTCCGCGACGCGCGAGATCGTTCTCGACGGGAACGATGTCTGCCAGGCGGGCAGCGCTGACGCCGGTGCTGGCGAGCACGGAGTAAGAAGCGAAGGTGAGCTCCACGTCGCCACGCGAATCGCGCCGCGCCGCGCTTATCCGGCCGAAGATGCGCGGGCTCTCGTCACGCAGGTCGGCGAGGAGCGCGAGGAGCGCGGTGTCGGCACGCTCCACCACGGGGAGATCGACCTCGACCCGGCTCGGGTCGATCGGCAGGGTGGTGCCGTCCTCGTCGAGCACGCCGAGCCCGCGTGCCACGGGTACGAGCGCCACGGGGAGATTCTCGGTCACGTGCACGCGCAACGTCCCCGGCAGCTTGCGCTCGAGGCGCACCGCGCGGATCTCGGGGTGCGCCGTGAGGCGTCCCTCGAGCGAGTCGAGATCTGTCCAGATCGAGATGGTCGTGTCCACACCGAGAAGCGAGAGTATCTCACCAGGAGGCAGGTAGCGCTGGCCGGAGACTTCCACGTGCCGTATCTGAAAGTACGACATGTGAGAAAGGATGCGAGGCCCCCACCATGGAGCGCTCACCCCGACCGCCAGCGCCACTACGACCGCCCCTCCCCGGAGCCCCGCACGCGAGGTGATCACGCTCACCACCTGCATGACGCGCGTCATGCCGCCGCCGTCAAATGTGCGAGGAGCTCGGGACCGGTCCGCGTGATGTCGCCCGCTCCGAGCGTGATGACCACGTCGCCGCTCCGGACCGCTGCCGCGAGCGCGGCCGCCAGCTCGCTGCGCTCGCCGCGCCAGGCGAGGCGGGCGCCGGCGAGCGCGTGAGAGCCGCCGCCCGAGCGCGAACCGCCGCCGGCCGCGTCCCCGTCTCCGGCAGCGTCTCGCAGCGCCTCTTCGATCAGCGTGGAGCTCACGCCGGCGATCGGCTGCTCCCGCGCCGGATAGATCTCGGTCAGGAAAACCTCGTCCGCCCCGGCCAGCGCCGCGCCGAACTCGCCCGCGAAATCGCGCGTGC
>Ga0182741_1004641_pt1 | contig 13381 bp, 11 predicted proteins | sample eDN5th37CBELigOP_FD_128874 | JGI IMG/M metagenome (GOLD analysis project Ga0182741, IMG submission 128874) | Enriched Organic Plus compost microbial communities from Emeryville, California, USA - eDNA 5th pass 37_C BE-Lig OP (version 2) (version 2) ...
CGAGTGTGAGGTCGATGCGGACACCGGGGAGCTGCTGCCGGTCCTCACCATCGTCACGGACAATGGCGGCCCGTTCCGGTCGTTGAACTTCGAGTTGTTCATCATGCGTCCCCCCGAGCTTCGGCATGTCCGCACCCGGGTGAAGTCGCCAGGCCAGAACGGGTCACGCGAACGCGGGTTCGGGACGCTGAAGTACGAGCGGCTGTTCCTCGACGAGATCCCGGACGCCTTGACGCTCATCGAGCGGGCCGAGGACTACCGAGTCGAGTACAACACCGAGCGCCCTCATGAGGCGATCGCCTGGAACCGGCCACTGGAGGTGCACCTCGGCCTGGCCGACCCCACCACCCCCACCTTTGAAACAGAAGAAATCCTGCCAACTACTTGACGCGGGACACCCGCGCCTGCGGTGAAAGGGGAGTACCTCTGGGCTTAGTGGAGACATCTGACGTCTCTGCGACCGTACGGAGGTCCTCATGGTTCACGCTAACGGCCGGTTGACTGTTCGCGGACGGCCTGACGGTGCGGTGCGTCCCGCACGAAGCGACCAGACGGCCGATCACGCGCTCCGGTCAGCGGCTCTGGGCGGGGGACCGGGGGCTGAACCGCGCAGAGCGGCGATGCACGCGGCGCTGATAGCGGCGAATCCGTGCCACGACCGGGGGTTGCGGTGCGGGCTGCTGGGCGGGGCGGGTGAAGAACCAGCTCTTGGCAAGCTCGACACAGACCAGGTACGCCACGACCATGCCGACCAGCGCGAGGAAGAACGGCGCCGGGAGCGGCTGGAACCCGAGCAGTCCGGCGACGGGAGAGTAGGGCAGCCACACACCGGCGGCGACGACGGCCAGCGAGGCGACGGTGAGTCCTGCGGAGGGCCGACTGCGGAAGAATGGGATGCGGCGGGTGCGGATGGCGAAGATGATGAGCGTCTGGGTGGCGATGGACTCGATGAACCACCCGGCTTGGAACTCGCCCTCGGCGGCGTGGAAGACGAGCATCATCAACGCGAACGTGGCGAAGTCGAACAGCGAGCTGATCGGCCCGAACAGCAGCATGAACCGGCGGATGAACCCGATGTCCCAGTGCGACGGGGCCTGCAGCTGCTCCGGGTCGACCCGGTCGCCGGGGATCGCGAGCTGCCCGGTGTCGTAGAGCAGGTTGTTCAGCAGGATCTGCCCGGGCAGCATCGGCAGGAACGGGAGCACCACGGAGGCGACGGAGGCGCTGAACATGTTCCCGAAGTTGCTGGAGGTGCCCATCAGCACGTACTTGATCGTGTTCGCGAAGATCCGCCTGCCCTCGATGACCCCGTCCGCGAGCACACCCAGGTCCTTGTCGAGCAGCAGCACGTCGGCAGCGTCCTTCGCGACGTCGGCGGCGGTCTCCACGGAGATGCCGATGTCGGCCTGGTGCAGGGCGAGGGCGTCGTTGACCCCGTCGCCGAGGAACCCGACACCGCGGCCAGAACGGCGCAGCACCCGGATGATCCGCGCCTTCTGCTCGGGGGAGACCCGGGCGAAGATCGTCGCCGCGGCCGCCGACTGGCGCAGCGCGTCGTCGCTGAGCGCGTCGACATCGGAGCCTGTCAGTGTGCCGCCGGAGGTGATCCCGAGGTCTCGGAGGACCTTCTCGGCGACGACGGCGTTGTCGCCGGTGGCGATCTTCACCGTGATGCCGAGCCGCGCGAGCTGGTCCAGCGACGCCCGCGCGTCGGGTTTCGGGCGGTCGAGGAACACCAGGAACCCCACCAGGGTGAGTCCGGTTTCGTCACCGGGGGTGAGCGCCTGCAGGCCGGCGGCGGGTTTTGTGGCGACCGCGACGACCCGCCCGCCGGCCGCATACTCGCGGTCCAGGATGCCCGCGGCGTCGACGGGGATGTGAGCGCTGATCCTCATCACTTCCTCCGGCGACCCCTTCGTCACGACCAAGCGGTCTCCGGCAGGGGTGTCGACGAGCACGGTGGTGCGGCGCCGTTCGTGGTCGAACGCGAGCAGATCGACTCGCCGGTACTCTTCCGGGTCTACGCTCTCGGGCCGGGCGGCCGCCCAGAGGGCGGCGTCGAGCGGGTTCAGTCCGACGGCGGCGTCCGGCGGTGCGGCGTAGTCGGCTTCGGTGGCGAGCAGGCCGAGCATCTGCAGCCGGCCGGGGTCGGTGGCGGGGTCGGCGGGCAGGGCGGTGGTGAAGCTGATGCGTCCTTCGGTGAGGGTGCCGGTCTTGTCGGTGACGAGGACGTCCATGTCGCCGAGGTCCTCGATGCACACGAGACGCTTCACGAGCACGCGGCGTCTGGTGAGGGCGCGGGATCCGGCGGCGAGGCTGGTGCTGACCACGGCGGGCAGCAGCTGCGGGGTGATCCCCACGGCGATCGCCAGGGAGAACAGTAGCGCGTCCAGGATCGGGCGGTGCAGGAGGACGTTCGCGACGAAGATCACGGTGGTCAGGATGAGCGCGACCTCGAGCAGCAGCACGGAGAATCTGCCGAGCCCGCGCTGGAACTCGGTCTGCGGCTGCTCGGTGGCAAGCCCTCCGGCGATCCGGCCGAACTCGGTCCGGGAGCCGGTCGCAACGACCACCGCGGTGCCGGTACCGGACTGCACCACGGAGCCCATCAGCATGCACGAGGTGAGATCCCCGATGCCCGCTCCCTGCGCGACGGGTTGCGGGGTCTTGGCGGTGGGCAGGGACTCCCCGGTGACGATGCTCTCGTCGCAGGCGAGGTTGTGGGCATCCAGAAGGCGCATGTCCGCGGGCACCACGGTGCCGGTGTTCAGCTGGACGATGTCGCCGGGGACGAGATCGGTGACATCGACCTCTTCGGGGTTGCCGTCCCGGTGGACGACGACGGTGTGTCGGATCCGGTCGTGCAGGGCATCGGCGGTGCGCTCCGCCCGATACTCGTTGACGAACCCCAGACCGATGCTCGCGGCGAGGATGATCCCGATGATCACCGCGTTCGCGGCCTCGCCGAGGAACATCGACACCACAGCGGTGACGAACAGCAGGATCAGGATAGGGCTCTTCAGCTGCCGGCCCAGCACCCGCCATGGCCGCGCCCGATGCTCACGCAGCACGTTCGGCCCCAGTGCGTCTCTGCGGGCGGTCGCCTGCGCCGACGTCAGCCCCGCCGGGGTGGAGGACAGCATCGTGAGCACGTCTGCGCTCTCGCGCACCGCCGCGTCCCGCACCGTCAACGTGGGCGTCGTAGGCGCGGTCGTCCGCTCGTTCATGGTCGTCGTCCAGCGTGTCGCCACGTCATCGTCACGGGCAGGCATGGGTGGTCTATGCGATCCCGGTCGTGCCCAGAATGGTGCCGATCAGGAACGTCGCACCGAGCGCGATCGCCCCGCCGACCACGACCCGGATCGTCGGTCGCAGCATCGGGCTGCCGCCCAGGCGAGCGCCGAGCGCTCCGGTGACGGCGAGGGCCAGGAGCACCAGAACGAATGTCGCCGGGATCCGTACGGCAGCGGGCAGCAGCATCGCGGCGAACGGGATGATCCCTCCGACGGTGAACGCGACCGCGGAGGCGAGAGCCGCCCGCCACGGGCTGACCAGGTCCTCCCGGTCGATGTTCAACTCCGCGGACAGATGTGCGGCGAGGGCATCGTGTGCGGTGAGTTCCTCGGCGACCTTCCGGGCGGTTTCCGGGGAGATCCCTTTCGCCTGGTAGAGGCCGGTGAGCTCGTCCAGCTCCTGCGCGGGCATCTCGGCCAGTTCGCGGCGCTCTTTCGCGATCAGCGTCTTCTCGCTGTCGCTCTGACTGCTCACCGACACGTACTCGCCGAGCGCCATAGATCGCCCCGCCGACCAGCGCGGCCGTTCCGGCGGTGAGGATCGGGGGCAGCTGGTTGGTGGCGCCGGCGACGCCGACGATGATCGCCGCGACCGACACGATCCCGTCGTTCGCGCCGAGCACCCCGGCGCGCAGCCAGTTGAGTCTTCCGGCGATGCCCGCAGTGTGTGGTTCCCCAGGATGCGGAGTCGTGGTCAACATGAGAGTTAGAGACTCCTTCCAGTCGCGCGGATCGGCTCGTCTAGTTCACCGCATCCTTCTCTCTCGCGATAGGACCTTCGGTCCCTCTTTCGTTGGTCCTCTGCCAGACGCTCTTGCGGTTGTCGACAGGACCAACGACCCTTCCCGGTGACACCCCGGGTACGCGAGGGTGAAGTCGATGCGAGACGTTCTGGCGGCGAGGGAGGCACTCATGGAGGTGCTGGTCATCTTCGAGACGATGTTCGGCAACACGGCGCGCGTCGCCCGGGCGATCGCCGACGGGTTCGCCGTCGGCGCGCATGTGACGGTCACTGATGTCGTCGACGCGCCCGTCGAGGTGCCGCCGCAGGTGGATGTGGTCGTAGTCGGAGGCCCCACGCACGTGTTCTCCATGTCGCGGGCATCGACCCGGAGGGATGCGGTGCAGCGTGGCGCGGCCGGCACGGATCTGGGAGGGGGGATCCGTGACTGGCTCGAGGGATTGCCGCAGGGGGGTCACCCGCAGGCGTTCGTTGGCTTCGACACTTGTGTCGATCTGCCGTTGCTGCCCGGGGCGGCGTCGCGCAGTGCCACCCGTATCGCACGCCGGCTCGGGTTTACCGTCACCGACCCGGAGAGCTTTCTCGTCGAAGGATACGAGGGACCTCTCGTCGAGGGCGAGTTGGACCGTGCCCGCGCCTGGGGAGAGAAGCTCGCGATCCAGCTCGCGGAGACGTGATCACTGCAGGACGAGAGGTTGCTGCCGGACGTGCGTCGGGAATCGACCGGCGGCGAGTCGGGATCGTGTCGGTGCCGCGGCGCCGACCGCCGAGTGCGCATGTCGGGGCCGTCGCTTCCCCACCGACGCACGACGCTGACCCCCGTGATGAAGCCGTCGCTGCTCGTACCCTCGCGCTGTCCGCGATGGGCATGCTGGTAGGACCTTCGACCCTCACGGTCGCTGCCGGGTGAGGCCAGCATGACGGTCATGACCACTACAACGCGGTCCCGGGCCAAGCAGCTCGGGCTTCCCGCAGCATCCGCCCTCGTCGTCGGGTCCGTGATCGGCACCGGTGTGTTCGGGCTCCCGTCCGCGCTGGCTTCGTTCGGGCCGATCAGCCTCGTCGCGTTCCTTCTGGTCACCATCGGCGCCCTCGCGCTGGCTGTCGTGTTCGGGCAGCTCACCAAACGGGTCCCCGGTTCCGGCGGGCCGTACTTGTACGCGAGGGACGCGTTCGGGGAGTTCGCCGGATTCCTCAACGCCTGGTCGTACTGGCTGACCGCCTGGGCAGGTAACGCGGCCATCGTCGTCGCCCTCACCGGGTATGTGGAGGTGTTCATCAACACCGACCACAATGTGGTGTGGTCGATCGTGATCGCCGTGGCGTGCCTGTGGATCCCGGTGCTCATCAACGTGCTCGGGCTGCGGAGCATGGGCGGCGCGCAGGTCGTGTTCACAGTCCTGAAGATCGTGCCGCTGGCCCTCATCGCGATCCTCGGGCTGTTCTTCCTCAACCCGGCCAACCTTGGTCCCTTCAACTCCTCCGGCACCGACGCCTGGACCGCGCTTGCCGGTGCCGGAGCGGTGGCCCTGTTCGCCTACCTCGGCATCGAGACCGCGTCGGTGGCTGCCGGTCGGGTCCGCGACCCGGGCAAGAATGTGCCGCGCGCGACCGTCTACGGCACCCTCGCCTGCGGCCTCGTGTATATCCTCGGCACCCTCGCCGTGTTCGGCACGGTCAGCAACAGCGACCTGCGCACCTCGACCGCCCCGTTCAGCGACGCCGCGAACGCGATTTTCTCCGGCACCTGGGCCGGGCAGACCATCGCCGTCGTCGCGGTGATCTCCGGGCTGGGGTGCCTGGTGGGGTGGACGTTCATCGTCGGGGAGATGCCGCACGCCGCCGCGAAGGATGGCATGTTCCCCCGCGTGTTCGCGAAGGAGCACCGCGGCATGCCGCTGGTCGGGATCATCAGTTCCACGGTCCTGGCCACCCTGCTGACGATCCTCGCCTACACCAGCTTCGAGCAGGTGTTCACGATGGTCGTGCTGCTCACCGTGTTCACCGCCGTCGTGCCGTACCTGTTCTCCGCCGCCGCGCAGATCTACTGGCTGGTCACCCGCGCCCGCGCCACCTCCTGGCCGCACCTGGCACGGGATGTCACCGTGTCGATCCTCGCGCTCGTGTTCAGCTTCTGGGCGCTCATCGGAACGGGAGCGGAAGCGACCTTCTACGGGGCTGTCGCGTTCCTGCTCGGCGTGCCTTTGTACGTGTGGATGAAGGCCTCCAACCGCCGCCACGGCATCCCCAGCCCCACCCCCTGGGACTCCGCCACCGTCCCGGACACCCCGGCGGCGCTGGTCACCCCCTCCGAACCGATCAGCGAACCGGCCATCGCCGGGAAAGGCCTCCGATCATGACCACGACAGAGCAGACCCCCTCGGCGAGCACGCCGATCGTGGGACAGCTGGAGAATCTCGGCGTGCACTCCGAGGTGGGCAAGCTCCGGCAGGTGATCGTCCACCGACCCGGCATCGAGCTCGACCGCCTCACCCCCGACAACTGCGAAGAGCTGCTGTTCGACGACGTGCTGTGGTCGTCCAAGGCCCGCGCCGAACACGACGCGTTCGTCGAGGTGCTCCGCTCCCACGACATCGTCGTGCACTACTTCACCGACCTGCTCACTGAGACCCTCGCCGTCCCAGAAGCGCGAACGTTCATCCTGGACCGGGTGTGCACCGCCGACCAGTACGGGCCGGTGCTCGCCCCGTTGCTGCGCAGCATGCTCGATGACCGCACCCCGGAGCAGCTGACGGAGGCGCTGATCGGCGGGATCACCGTCGACGAGTTCGGCACCCCCGCGACCGACAGCCTGCTCTGGTACACCGCCGATCCGCTCGGATTCCTGCTGCCCCCGCTGCCGAACACCCTGTTCCCCCGGGACAGCTCCGCGTGGATCTACGGCGGGGTGAACGTGAACGTGATGGCCAAACCCGCCCGGGTGCGGGAGACGGTCAACGTCCGCGCCATCTACGACCACCACCCGCTGTTCGCCGGCGCCCGCATCGACCAGTACAACCCCGACCAGACCCGGCAGGTGTCCGCGATCGAAGGCGGCGACATCCACATCCTCGGCCGCGACACGGTCCTGGTCGGGATGGGGGAGCGCACCACCCCGATGGCGGTGGAGACCCTCGCGCAGCAGCTGTTCCACACCGGGCAGGCCGGCCGGGTGATCGCGATCCCGCTGCCCCGCTCGCACGCGATGATGCACCTGGACACCCTGATGACCATGCTCGACCCGCACAACTTCATCCTGTCCCCGTCGCTGCGGCACACCGCGCTGTGCGCCCACCTGATCACCCCCAGCGACGACCCGGACGGGCTCACCATCTCCCCGCCCCGGGACCTCGTCCCGCTGCTGGAGGAGACTCTGGACACCGACAGCATCCGGATGCTGACCACCACGGAGGACCCGCGGGCCGCAGCCCGGGAGCAGTGGGATGACGCGAACAACTTCCTCACCATCGCCCCCGGCGTGGTTATCGGGTACGACCGCAACGTCGCCACCAACACCATGCTCCGCAAACAGGGCATCGAGGTCATCACCATCTCCGGCAGCGAGCTCGGACGTGGCCGCGGCGGATCCCGCTGCATGTCCTGCCCCATCCAACGCGACCCCGCCTGAACCATGACCACCACGAGCACAGTCGCGTCGCGTCTGCCGCACCTGCTCAAAGACGACGACCTGACCCGCACCCAGCTGGGACAACTACTGGACACCGCCGCCCGGCTGAAAGCGGCCCGCGCCGCCCGGACCGAACGACCGACACTGGTGGGCAGGACGGTCGCAGTCCTGTTCGAGAAGCCGTCCACCCGCACCCGCAGCGCCTTCGAGGTCGCCATCTACGAACAGGGCGGTCACTGCACCTACATCGACCCGGCCAGCAGCCACGTCGGGGTCACGGAATCGATCGAGGACACCGCGATCGTGCTGGGCCGCCTCTACGACGGGATCGCGTTCCGCGGCTACGCGCACGCGGACGTGGAGACCCTCGCCCAGTATGCGGGGGTGACGGTGTGGAACGGGCTCACCGACCGGTGGCACCCCACCCAGGCCCTCGCCGACCTGCTCACCATGCGCGAACACGCCACCAAACCGTTGCCGCAGACGTCGGTGTGCTTCCTCGGCGACGCCCGCGACAACGTCGCCCACAGTCTGCTCACCAGCGGCGCGATCGCCGGGATGGATGTGCGGGTCGCCTGTCCCGACCGGTTCCGTCCCGACCCGGAGATCGTCCGCGCCGCGGAGCAGATCGCTGTCTCTTCCGGCGGCCGGGTGCTGGTGACCGCGGACGTCGACGAGGCGGTGCGGGGCGCGGACTTCTTGTACACCGACGTGTGGGTCAGCATGGGGGAACCACGGGAGGCGTGGGCCGAGCGCATCCCGCTGCTGCGCCCCTACCGCATCGACCGGGCGATGCTCGAGCGCACCGGCAACCCGGACGTGAAGTTCCTGCACTGCCTGCCCGCCATCCACGACCGCAACTCGCAGCTGGGCCGGGAACTGGCATCCGGGTACGGGCTGGAGGGGGCGGAGGTGGCCGATGACGTGTTCGAGTCGCCGCAGTCGATCGTGTTCGACCAGGCGGAGAACAGGATGCACACCATCAAGGCCGTAATGCTGACAAGCCTCATCGCCCCCGACCCGGACTCGGACGAGGTATGACGTGCGGGTCGTGATCGCTCTGGGCGGCAATGCGTTGCTGCACCGCGACGAAGCACCCGAAGCGGCAACCCAGGTCGCCCGGCTGGCCCTGGCAGCCCCCGCTCTGGCGCGGATCGCCGCCGCCCACCAGGTCGTGTTCGTGCACGGCAACGGCCCCCAGGTGGGGCTGCTGGCCCGTGAGTCCACGGAAGATGAGACTCTGACCGCCCCGTACCCGTTGAGTGCGCTCGGCGCGGAGACGCAGGGACTGATCGGGTCGCTGCTCACCCAGGCCTTGCGCAACGCCGGCTACCCGGGGGAGGCGGTGACCGTGATCACCCACACGGTTGTGGACTCGGGCGATGCGGCGTTGCTGACGCCGACGAAGTTCATCGGCGCGGTCTACGACTACCGTCACGCCCGCCGCCTCGCCGACGACCATGGCTGGAAGATCGCCCCCGACGGCGACGGGTGGCGACGCGTCGTGCCCTCACCGCTCCCGCTGCGGATCGTCGAGCTCCCCGCCGCCGGCACGCTGCTCAGCGCCGGGTGCACCGTGATCATGGGCGGCGGTGGCGGGATCCCGATCACCGACGCGAGCGGCTACCGCCCCGTCGAGGCCGTCATCGACAAGGACCACACCGCCGCCCTTCTGGCCCGCACCCTGGACGCAGACGCCCTGGTCATCCTCACCGACGTGCCGGGGGCGATCGCCGACTACGACACCCCCACCGCCACGGTCATCGCCGCCACCACCCCGGCGCTGCTGCGCGCCCTGCCATTTCCGGAGGGGTCGATGGGCCCGAAGGTAGACGCAGCCTGCGGCTTCGTGGAAGCCACCGGCAAGCGCGCCGCCATCGGCGCGCTCGAACACGCCCAGGACGTCCTCGACGGCACCGTCGGCACCCAGATCATGCCCAGCCCGGCATCCCGCACATAGCCCCCACCGCCACCGCGGGCGGCGGTGGGACCTTCGCCCCTGCACCGTGGCGACGCGGGTCGGTTGACTGACCGTGGAGAGGAAAACACCGATGAGCCCCGGAATCCCACCTGAACCAGCCATCCCGCACCAGCCGTCGCCTTCCGCCGCCGACCCGGCCGCGCCGCGCCACGGCACGGACACGACGGGCGGCGGCACAGAGCTGGTGGAGGAGCTTCCCACCGCGGAGTGTTGGCGACTGCTCGAGTACGCCCAGCTCGGCCGGCTCGCCGTCGACGGGGCGGACGGCATCCCGGACGTGTTCCCGGTGAACTTCCTGGTGCACTCCGGAGCCGTATACATCCGGACCGCGCCGGGCGGCAAGATCGCCTCCGTCACCGCCCGCCCGGTCGCCGCGTTCGAGGTCGACGGGGAGGCCCCCGCGTTCCGGTGGAGCGTGGTGATCCGTGGGGCGGCGCACCGCGTCGACGACGACGCGGACATCCGCGCGTCGGGGATCCTGGAGCTGATGTCGTGGAGTCCGACCAGCAAGCATCAGGTGATCCGCCTCACCCCGGCCACCGTCACTGGGCGGCGGTTCCGCCGCCGCCTTCCCGATGTCCCTCGGCACGCCACCGTCCCGGTCAGCCACGACATCGGGAAGGTGGCAGCTCCAGGCAACGGGCATGAGGGCGGAAAGCCGACCCCGATCCCGCATTTCCCGCCGCCTGTGCCGGACTGAGGAGCCTGGCGGGACCTTGGTCCTACCTGCCCGATCCGGCCGGCGCGTAGCGTGATGGGTACGGGTCGCACCCGGGCAGCCGAATCACGATCGAGGAGTCACATCCCAGATCGGGCACCGCGTCGTCGATAAGTCGCATGGATGGCATGGAATGGCTGGTGTGGCAGAGGCGGCACTCCGACGGGGGTGCCGCCTCGATCACGTTCCCGCCGGCTGACCGCCCTGGTCCGGGAAGGGAGCAGTCGATGGCAGAGATGACAGCCTGGGCCACCACCGGTGCACCGGGCGTACTCGAGCAGACCGGCCGCCGGGTGCCGGAGCCGGCACCGGGGGAGGTGCTGGTGCAGGTCGAGGCCTGCGGGGTGTGTCGCACCGACCTGCACGTCATCGACCAGGAACTTCCCGTGCACCATCCCGGGGTCATCCCCGGCCACCAGGTCGTCGGCACCATCCGCCAGACCGGGCCCGGGGTGCGGCAGCTGCACGTGGGGGACCGGGTGGGGGTCGCCTGGCTGCGCCGCACATGCGGGGCGTGCCGGTGGTGCCGGGAGGGGCGGGAGAACCTGTGCCCAGCCTCCCAATACACCGGGTGGGACGCCGACGGCGGCTACGCCGAGTTCACCACCGTGCCGGAGGCGTTCGCGTACCCGCTGCCCGCCGACACCGACCCGGTCCAGGTCGCGCCGCTGCTGTGCGCCGGGATCATCGGATACCGCGCGCTCAGCCGCACCAATCTCCCGCCCGGCGGCCGACTGGGCGTGTACGGGTTCGGGTCCAGCGCGCACATCACCACGCAGCTGGCGATGGCCGCCGGCGCCGAGGTGTACGCCATGACCCGCGGCGAGGGCAACCGGGAACTTGCCCGCCGCCTGAAAGTCGCGTTCGTCGGCGACGAGACCGCCACCCCGCCGTCACCGTTGGACGCGGCGATCGTATTTGCTCCCGCGGGAGAGCTGGTGCCGGTGGCGTTACAGGCCACCCAGCGGGGCGGGACGGTGGTGCTTGCCGGCATCCACATGACCGACATCCCCGCCCTGGGATACGAGCAGAACCTGTTCCTCGAGCGGGATCTGCGCACCGTGACCGCGAACACCCGCGCGGACGGCGCGGCGTTCCTGCGACTGGCCCACACCCTGCACATCACTCCCACGATCACCCGGTATCCGTTTGCCCGGGCCGGTGACGCGGTGCGGGATCTGCGTGCCGGGTCCGCGTCCGGCTCGCTGGTACTCACCAATGCGTGACCCGCAATTGGGTCAGCCGTGGGCTCGTCGTCGGTCGGAACTCCCAGCGAAGCGATCTGAAACGGGCGATCAGTCCCTTCCCTTGACGATGACGAGCGGAACAGGACTCTCATCGATCAGCGCGCGTGTCACCTCGCGGATCGTCACATCAGCCGGCGCGTTCTCGTGATAGCCGATGACCAGCATCGAGCAGCTCGAGGCGGTCGCCAGCAGCCCATCGACGGTGTCTCCTCGGTAAAGCTCTGTCTGAACTGATGCGGATGATCCAGTACGTCGCCAAGCACAAGACGAACTACTGCATCGTCCACAAGGTTGACCGCCTCGCCCGCAACCGTGCCGACGACGTGACCATCCACCTCGCGCTCAAGGATGCCGGGGTCACGCTGGTATCGGCCACGGAGAACATCGACGAGACCCCATCGGGGATGCTGCTGCACGGCATCATGTCCTCGATTGCCGAGTTCTACTCCCGCAATCTCGCCACCGAGGTCGTCAAGGGTCTGTCGCAGAAGGCGGCGCAGGGCGGCACGGTGACGAAGGCACCCATCGGCTACCGCAACGTCGGCGTGCGCGACGACTTTGGGCGGGAAGTACGCACCGTCGAGATCGACGAGGAGCGTGCGCGGCTGGTCAGGTGGGCGTTCCAGGTGTTCGCCTCCGGTGACTGGACGACGAGCCAGCTCCATCAGGAGTTGGTGGCGCGGGGGCTGACGACTGCTGCGACGCCGAGGCGACCTTCTCGGCCCATCGCCAAGTCGTCCGTGCACCGGATGTTGACCAATCCGTACTACAAGGGCAGCGTGCGTTACCAGGGTGTCACCTACGCCGGAGCGCACGAGGCAATCGTCCCCAACGAGGTGTGGGACCAGGTGCAGACCGTGCTCGGCACACACCGATCCGCAGCGGACGCAACGCAGGTGCACGAGCACTACTTGAAGGGCACGGTGTTCTGCGGGCAGTGCGGCTCGCGCCTGATCGTGTGCAACGCGAAGAGCAGCCAGGGCACGATCTACCCGTACTTCGTGTGCGCGAGCCGGCACGGCGGCAGGGGCGACTGCACCCGACAGGCGATGCTGATCGAGCAGGTTGAACGACTCATCGAACGCTTCTACGCCAAGGTGCAGATCGACCCGGAGACGATCGAGGCGGTCTCGGCGATGATTCATGCCCGGTTCGACGAAATGATGGCCGAAGGAGCCGCCGAACTCGCCGACCTCGTGTCCCGGAGAACCCAACTCGAAGGCGAGCAACAGAAGCTGCTCCAAGCTCACTACGCCGGGGCGATTCCACTCGACCTCCTCAAGCGAGAGCAGGACCGGATCACCGCGTCACTGGAGACCATCGAGTACCGGATCACCGCGCACCACGGCCACTACGCCGACGCGCGGGAGAACCTCGACGACTCACTGAAGTTGCTGTCCAACGCGGCCGACATCTACGAGCATGCCGATGACGCGAATCGTCGGCTCCTCAACCAGGCGCTGTTCAAGACGATCTACATCGACGAGGACAACGACGTGCGCGTCGGCTACCGCAACCCGTACGACGGGCTGAGCGTCCCCGGCCTCCATGCCGACGCCCTGAGTTGGGCCGCCGAGGCAAAGAAAATGAGCCAGGCTGACCTCGCGACCAAGGGCGGACCCTTGGTCGCGAGTTCAAACCTGACCCGTTTGGGGTGAGTAACGGGACTTGAACCCGCGACCCCCTGGACCACAACCAGGTGCTCTACCAACTGAGCTATACCCACCATGTCTCCCGCCTGAGCGGGCAACCAGAAGATTCTCTCACACCTC
>Ga0182741_1004642_pt1 | contig 13376 bp, 10 predicted proteins | sample eDN5th37CBELigOP_FD_128874 | JGI IMG/M metagenome (GOLD analysis project Ga0182741, IMG submission 128874) | Enriched Organic Plus compost microbial communities from Emeryville, California, USA - eDNA 5th pass 37_C BE-Lig OP (version 2) (version 2) ...
GCGCGTCCCGCTGGCTTTTGCACAGATGCTGCGGGAAACCGGTATCCACTTTGCCCGGAATTGCTCTAGTATCTGGCCATGGCCCAAAAGAAAGCACATGAAGTCGACGGGTGGCTTGCCCGTCCCGATCCGCTCACCACAATCGTTCTGGTCTATGGTCCGGACCGGGGGCTTGTGTCCGAACGGGCTGCGCTGTTTGCCAAGCGCTCCGGGCTGCCTCTCGATGATCCGTTCAGTGTCATCAAGCTCGATGCAAACGACGCTGACCAGGAAGGACGCCTGCTGGATGAGGCGCGGACTGTTTCGATGTTCTCTGACAAGCGGCTTGTCTGGGTTCGGGGCATTGGAAATCAGGCCGGGCTGGCCAAGGATATCGCGGCGCTGGTCGCGGAACCGCCAACGGACACGATCATCCTGCTTGAAGCCGGTGATCTCAAGAAGACCGCAGCACTGAGAAAGGCCGTTGAAGACGGGCGCTCAGCCATGGCGCTCCCCTGCTATGCGGATGACGCAAGAGGCATTGACGGTCTGATTGACGAAGGCCTGCAGAAGGCGGGGCTGCGCATCTCGCTCGAAGCAAGACAGCTGCTGAAGGCCAATCTTGGCGGCGATCGCCTGGCCTCGCGCGGCGAGATTGACAAGCTCGCACTCTATTGTGCCGGCAAGCAGGAGGTTTCGGTCGAAGATGTGCGGGAGCTTATTGGCGACGTCTCTGCCCTGAACGCCGACGAGATCGTCGACGCCGTTCTCTGTGGGCGGGTGGCCGAGTTTGACCGGCTCTTTGCCCGTCACATTTCCGGGGGCAACCATTCGTTTGTCGTGCTTGCGGCGGCCCTACGGCAGGTGCAGGCGCTGCAGGTTCTGCGCGAACAGGTGGAGAAGGATGGCAAGCCAGTGTCAACTGTCGTTGCCGGCGCGAAGCCCCCGATCTTTTTCAGCCGTCGCCGGAATGTCGAAACTGCACTGCAACGCTGGTCGCAAACCATGCTGCAGCTGGCCGGCGATCGTCTGCTCGGCGCAATTCTGCGCACCCGCCAACAACCCTCGCTTGCCGATGAGACGAGCAGGCAGGCTCTCTTCGCTCTGGCGATCGAAAGCGCCCGGCAAGCCCGTTAAGGCAAAAAGATTTCAAAAGGTCAGATTATCGCCGACGGGCGAAGACTCGTGCGCCTGCTTTGGGGGAGCACGAAGTTTCGCCGTAGCTCAAACGGAACTCTTTTGCTCGTTAGCTTGAGCTTCGCCAGAATAATCCCGTATGTATCGCAGCTTAACGCTGCAGCAGCCGGCACAGTTCATCAAGCTGCTCGAGTGTCTTGTAGGCAACGCGCAATTCGCCGCCCTTTTCCTTGTGATTGATCTGAACCTTGAGGCCGATATGGTCGCTCAAGAGCTTCTCAAGCGACATCGTATCGGCGTCCTTCTCTCGGCGAACGCGCGGCGCGACTTCCGCTGCCTCAGGTTCGCTCGCCAGAGCTTCAGCCTGACGGACCGACAGCCCCTCCTCAATGATGCGGCGAGCCAGCTTCTCCGGGTCTGCAGCATTCACCAGCGTGCGCGCGTGGCCAGCCGTCAGCGATCCATCGATGATCATGTCACGGACAGATTGGGGCAGCTTCAGGAGGCGCAGCGTGTTGGCCACATGGCTGCGGCTCTTGCCAATCACCTGGCCAAGATCGGCCTGGGTGTAGTTGTGTTCTTCCATCAGCTGCTGGTAGCCCACAGCCTCTTCGACCGGGTTGAGATCCGACCGCTGAACGTTTTCGATAATAGCCAGTTCCAGTGCTACACGGTCATCCACATCGCGGACGATGACCGGTACTTCAGTCAGACCTGCCCGCTGGGCAGCGCGCCAGCGGCGCTCACCAGCAATGATTTCGTAGCGCCCATCGGCTGCCGCCGGACGAACCACAACGGGTTGAACAATCCCATGCTCGCGAATGGAATTGGCCAGATCCGCAAGATCTTCCTCGGCGAAATTGCGGCGCGGATTGCGCGGATTAGGCGAAATGAATTCGATGGGCACGCGGCGGTCTTCGCGCACAACCTGTTCTTGCGCTGGCGCGGACGGACGATCGATCTCACCGATCAGAGCAGCCAGACCGCGACCGAGGCGCCTGCGGGAGGGATCTTCATTCATGACTTTTCACGCTCCATACTTCTTGCCGACGCAACGGCTTAAGCTGCCTTGGGACGACGCTCGCGCCGTATGACTTCAGAGGCAAGTTGCAGATAAGCCTGGCTGCCTGAACATTTGAGATCGTAAAGGATAGCCGGCTTTCCATAGGACGGGGCTTCTGAAACGCGCACGTTTCGCGGGATCACCGTCTCGTAGACCGTATCGCCCATGAACGCCCGGACATCCTCAACCACTTGAAGTGCAAGGTTATTTCGCCGATCAAACATGGTCAGAACGATACCCTGAATAGTCAACCGCGGGTTGATCGTGGTCTTGATCTGCTCCACCGTTTCGAGCAGCTGGCTCAGGCCCTCGAGCGCGAAGAACTCGCACTGAAGCGGGACGAGAACCGAGTCTGCCGCCGCCATGGCATTCAGCGTCAGCAGGTTCAGAGACGGCGGGCAATCAATGAGCACGTAAGTGTAAGGGATATCTCTGATATCCAGCAACGCATGGCGAAGCTTCAGAACGCGATCAGGCTGATGCGAGATTTCAAGCTCCACGCCGAGCAGATCCATCGTCGAGGGCACAATCCAGAGCCCTGGTACGGCGGTTTCGATCGCAGTTTCCCGGATGCCGGCGTTGCCGACCAGCACATCATAGGACGAAGACTTGCGGGCCTCACGCTCGATACCAAGACCCGTACTTGCGTTGCCTTGCGGGTCGATATCGATGATCAGTACGCGTTCACCAATCGCAGCAAGCGCGGTCGCCAGGTTGATGGCCGTCGTCGTCTTGCCCACCCCGCCCTTCTGGTTTGCCACAGTGATGATTTTCGGTCGCGTGTTCATGGTTTCACACAGCCTATTATCTGTCGGAGGCCAAGCGTTGGAGATTACTGATCTCCAGAATCACGCCATCTCCCCACTTCGATGCACTATGCTTTACCAAATCGTAACGCCAATCGATACTGCTCTGTTCGACTTCGCGTTCGTAATCCCGACCTTTATGGAAAAGCGCTTTCGCACCGGAAGTAAGCCAGGGCTCAGCCAGTTCAAGCAGCAAAGGCAGTGGCGCGAGCGCACGCGCGGTTACAATGTCGGGTGTTTCAACACGGTCATAGGAATCCTCAATCCGTACGGAATGAACTGTAGCTGGAGCCTGAAGCCCTGCCAGTGTGACCGCCAGGAACGAAGTTTTCTTGCGATTACTTTCAACTAGATCAATGTGTGCCCCATCCCGTTCCCTGAGCAGGACGGCCAGAACAGCACCCGGGAACCCCCCACCGGACCCAATGTCTACCCACTTCCTGGCAGTAGGCGCCAAGGGCAACAGCTGCGCGCTGTCGCAAATGTGTCGCTCCCAAAGCGTCGGAAGTGTCGACGGTGCGACCAGATTGATCTTTGAAGCCCAACGCTTGAAGGACTCTTCAAAGTTGCAGAGGCGGTCGAATGTTTCACGTGAAACGGGGCCTGCCGCTTCAACTAATGCGTCATACTTGGACGTCACGCTGCCTCACCCTTCTCAACGGGGCTACGCCCAATGTGAAGCATAATGATTGCCAGTGCTGAGGGTGTCATTCCGTCAATCTTTTGAGCCTCTGCAAGCGTGCGGGGACGGTTTCGCTTGAGTTTGTCTCTTAATTCATTGGATAAGCCCGGCATTCCATCGAATTGGAGATTCTCAGGAATTTCGCGATGTTCGTCTTGCCTCAGCCGCTCCGCGTCGGCGCGCTGCCGTTCAAGATAGACAGCGTATCGTGCTTCGGTCTCAAGCCGGTCACTGGTCTTGCGATCGATCTGAGCCAAGGTCGGCCAAACCTCGGACAACTGCGCGATTGATAGCTCGGAATAGGAAAGCAGGTCATAGGCTGTTCGGCGCACGCCATCCATGTTCAGCGAAATGCCGAAGTTGCGCGCTTCATTGGGGGTAATGCTGAGGCTCTGCGCCAGCGCACGGGCATCATCCAGCTTCGATTGAAGCTCAGTGAAGCGTTCTGTGCGCGCCTTGCCAGCCAGACCGATTTCAATTGCAAGAGGAGTGAGCCGTTCATCGGCGTTATCCGCCCGAAGCGAGAGGCGAAACTCGGCCCGGGACGTGAACATGCGGTAGGGTTCGGACACGCCGTTGGTCACCAGATCATCGATCATCACACCGATGTAGGCGTCGGCGCGGCTGATCGTGACGGGAGAAAGGCCGGCAGCGGAACGAGCCGCATTAAGCCCTGCGACGATACCTTGCGCCGCAGCTTCCTCGTAACCCGTCGTCCCATTGATCTGTCCAGCAAGGAAAAGGCCTTTGACCTTCTTGGTCTCAAGCGAAGAGTAGAGTTCGCGTGGATCAATGTGGTCGTACTCGATGGCATAGCCGAACTGGATAATATTGACATGCTCCAGTCCCGGCATCGTCCTGATGAAAGCATCCTGTACCTCTTCCGGAAGAGAGGTCGAGATACCATTCGGGTAGACTGTATGGTCATCCAGCCCCTCAGGCTCAAGAAAGATCTGGTGCGTTTCGCGATCTGAGAACCTTACGATCTTATCCTCGATTGAAGGGCAATAACGCGGCCCGACGCCCTCGATAGCACCGGAGTAAACTGCGGACCTGGTCAGGTTCTCCCGGATGATCCGGTGAGTCTCCGGTGTTGTCCGTGTGATGCCGCAGGTGATCTGAGGCACCGTGATCCGATCGGTCATGAGCGAGAAAGGAACGGGCTCCTCATCTGCCTCCTGCTTGCCGAGTATTTCCCAATTGATCGTCCGTCCATCCAGTCGGGCCGGTGTTCCTGTCTTCAGCCGTGCCAGGTTGAAACCCGCGCTCTGAAGTGAACCGGATAGACGCACCGCTGCCGGCTCATTGATGCGTCCAGCCGGAATTCGCTTCTCACCGATATGTATGAGACCACGCAGAAATGTTCCTGTCGTCAGGACGAGAGACTTGCAGAGCAGCCTGCGTTCATCGCTAACGACGAGTCCCGAAACCTGACCCTCGTTCAGCACAATCTCGAGCGCTTCGGCTTCGATGACTTCGAGGTTTTCCTGAGCCTCGATCGCCTCCCGCATTGCAAGCCTGTAGAGCTTGCGGTCTGCCTGAGTGCGCGGCCCGCGAACAGCAGGGCCTTTGCGGCGGTTGAGCAACCTGAACTGGATACCAGCGGCGTCCGCCACACGACCCATGAGTCCATCCAGCGCGTCTACCTCCCGGACGAGCTGGCCTTTGCCAATGCCGCCTATAGCGGGATTGCAGGACATGACGCCGAGATTGTCACGCTTCAATGTTACGAGCGCCGTGCGCGCGCCGAGACGGGCGGAGGCCGCCGCTGCTTCGCAGCCTGCATGACCGCCGCCGATAACAATGACATCGAAATGATTGTGCATGCTTTGCTCCATTGAGCGCTGAATGCTCTTGTTCCATGCAGAGGTCAAGGTTGTTTCACGTGAAACTGGCCAACTGGGATGGCCAAGCCCTTCACGTGAGTTGATTGTGTTTCACGTGAATCACGCTCCCGGACTCTGTTTCACGTGAATCCTCACTTGCCTATGCAGAACTTCGAGAATATCGAATCCAGCAGATCTTCAACGTCGACCTTGCCGCAGATACGGCTCAGCGAGTCTGATGCAATGCGCAGACTTTCAGCCGCAAGTTCAAGCTCCGTTTCCCTCAAAGCGCGATCGATGTGGCCAATCGCGTGTCCGAGATGTTCCTTGTGGCGTTCTCGAAAGGGAATCGTTGTTCCTGCCTTGGCAATGTACGGCGCGGCCTTCGCTTTCAGAAGTGAGATGAGCGCGTCGATCCCGTGGCCCGTCCTGGTCGAAATCACGCAATCATATTCGGCAGCAGATTTGGCTAGATCAGCTTTGTTGCCGATGCGGATTGTGGGTATGTCGGGGAGATCAGAAACCGGCATCGGATTGACCATATCCTCTACGTGAAGAATGAGGTCTGCCTGCGAGGCCCGTTCCAGGGAACGCTGGATGCCGATCGCCTCTACTTTTCCATCTGCCTCGCGGATGCCGGCCGTATCAGCGAGATTGACCTTGAGGCCGTCGAGATCGAGGTGGACTTCCAGAATGTCTCTCGTCGTTCCAGCCTCATCCGTCACGATTGCAATGTCGCGCTGAGCAAGAACGTTCATCAAGCTGGATTTGCCGGCGTTGGGGGCACCAAGGATTACAACCTGCAGACCCTCGCGGATGATCTCTGCGTGATGGTATGATGCGGCGTGACTGCTGATCAGTTCCCGCAATGCTCGAACGTTATCCCAAACCATGTCCGAGACGGATCCGGGTACGTCTGCTTCGTCAGAAAAATCCAGTTCGGCCTCAATCAGGGCGCGTGCCTCGATAAGTCTGCGCCGCCAGTCGTCATACATCTCCCGATGGCGAGCGCCTGAATTGGCGAGGGCAAAACGGCGTTGGGCCTCGGTCTCGGCGGAGATCAGATCTGAAAGCGCTTCGACATTCGCGAGATCGAGCTTGCCATTGAGATAGGCACGACGGGTAAACTCGCCCGCATCCGCCGCGCGCAAACCTGGTATTGAACCCAGGGTGGAAAGTAACTTGGCGACGACAGCCTTGCTGCCGTGAACCTGGAGCTCAACGCAATCCTCGCCTGTGAAGCTGGCGGGGCCGGCGAAGAAGATGGCAATGCCTTTGTCGATGAGCTCACCGTCCAGATCATGGAGCGAGACAAAAGCAGCGAAGCGGGGTTCGATCGCCTTACCGGCAAGCTGCTGAAGCACATCCGCGCTCTGCGGACCACTGATGCGCACGACCGCGACACCTGACGGAAGCGACCCGCTTGACAAAGCAAAGATAGTTTCTTTGGCGGAGATTTGATCCCGCATGAGTTCTGCTCTACCTACAGTCTGAATTGCGTTTTCCGGAGAATCATTGTGTCCCTGCCCGAGAAGAACCTGCTTGTAAACGAAACCAGTCCTTATCTTCTACAGCACAAGGATAATCCCGTGCACTGGCGCCCCTGGTCCAGTGCAGCTCTGGAAGAGGCCCGCAAGCTGGACAAGCCCATTCTTCTCTCGGTCGGATACGCCGCCTGCCACTGGTGCCACGTGATGGCACATGAGTGTTTCGAAGACGAAGAAGTCGCTGAGGTGATGAACCGTCTTTTCGTTAATATCAAGGTCGATCGTGAAGAGAGACCCGATATCGATCAGATCTACATGACCTCGCTGCAGGCGATGGGGGATCAGGGTGGCTGGCCGCTGACGATGTTCATCACCCCGCAGGGCAAGGCATTCTGGGGTGGCACCTATTTCTCCAAAGAACCCAAGTTCGGTCGACCGGGGTTCATTGAGGTTCTCAACGCAATTCACGCGGCATGGCAGGAACAACGAAACACGCTCGTCGAGAGCGCCGAAGCGCTCGCCGTGCATGTGCAGAACGTTCTCGCTCCAGTCAAGGAAGCTCCGGAGAACCAGCAGCCCATGCTCCACGCCATGGCAACAAAGATTGCCAATACGATGGATGCCAAGCTTGGCGGCATGAAGGGTGCACCCAAGTTTCCGAATGTGCCATTCCTCAATCTTCTTTGGCTTGACTGGCTTGAGCACGGAACCACCGAGAACCGCGACCATGTTCTGATAACGCTGCGGAAAATGCTGTCGGGGGGCATCTATGATCATGTGGGCGGTGGCCTCTCCCGCTACTCGACAGATGAAGACTGGCTCGTGCCTCACTTCGAAAAGATGCTCTACGACAATGCCCAGCTCATCCATCTTTGTTGCCAGGCATATGGAGAGACGGGCGATCCACTGTTCCGCGTCCGCATCGAGGAAACGGTCAAGTGGCTACAGAACGAGATGTGGCTTGCCAGCGGCGGCTTTGCTTCAAGCCTTGATGCCGACTCCGAAGGTGAAGAGGGCAAGTTCTACACCTGGACCGAGGAAGAAGTCCGGTCGGTGCTCGGGAGCGAAGCTGACGTCCTTCTGCAGACCTACCAGCTTTCGAAGCCCGCCGCCTGGGAAGGTGGACCGATCCTGCACCGGTCGGCCAATCCGGGCCTGGGTACAGAGGCACATGAACACGAATTGCGTCACCTCCTAGACAGGCTTGCAGCGGCGCGTGCCAAGCGCGTGCGACCCGGATGTGATGACAAGGTTCTGGTAGACTGGAACGGCCTTGCCATTGCAGCCCTCGCTGATGCGGGCCGGTTGCTGGGTCGCGCTGACTGGATCGAGGCGGCGCAGTCAGCTTATGCCTTCATCCTCAGCTCGATGCGCGATGGTCGCCTTCCGCACAGCATCCGCGGTTCGGCCGTTCTATTCCCCGGGCTTTCCAGCGACTATGCAGCGATGATCCGCGCATCGATTGCACTCTATCAGGCGACGGGCGACGAGAACTTTATCGTCCAGGCGGAAGCATGGGTGAAGGTGCTGGACTATTGGCATTCGGATGAGAAGAGCGAAGGTTACTACCTGACGGCCGCAGATAGTTATGATGTGCCTATCCGCATCCGTGGTGATATCGATGAGGCGATCCCCTCCTCCACGTCTCAGCTGATCGATGCGTTCACGAAGCTGGCGATGATCACCGGCAATGACGAGCTTTATAATAGGACGCTCAGGATGGCGGCCGCTGCTTCCTCGCGGGTGGAGACGTTGCTGTATGGTCAGGTCGGCGTGGTGGCTGCAGCGAGCCTTGCACAGAAGCCCCGAAAGCTGATGATCCACGACACCGATGGCTCGCTCGTGGCTGTTGCGAACAGAATCAGCGATCCCCGCCGCGTGGACATTCGCATCGGTGCAGAGCCGTCCCGTGCAGAGCGCGCGACCAATATCACGATCGATCGTTCCAGGAACGCTGCGTGGCTGTGTGTCGGGCAGAGCTGCCTGCCGCCCATCAGCGATCCGGAAGAGCTGCGCAAAGCGCTGAGCTAAAGTGGCCGCCACACCTTCATGGCCCTACAAGCTCGCTATGAAGGGAAAGAGGAATAAAGAAAGGCGCTGGATTGATCCAGCGCCTTTCTCTTAAGTTATTGATCTTAAATAAAATTATGTATTCATGGAGTCGAAGAACTCGGCGTTGCTCTTCGTCTGCTTGAGCTTGTCGATGAGGAACTCGATTGCGTCCGTGGTGCCCATCGGAGCGAGGATGCGGCGCAGAACGAAGATCTTCTGCAGATCCTGGCGCGGCACGAGCAGGTCTTCCTTGCGCGTACCGGACTTGAGGATGTCCATTGCCGGGTAGATTCGCTTGTCGGCAACCTTGCGGTCGAGCACGATTTCCGAGTTACCGGTACCCTTGAACTCTTCAAAGATAACTTCGTCCATGCGGCTGCCGGTATCGATCAGCGCGGTCGCGATAATCGTCAGCGAACCGCCTTCCTCGATGTTACGAGCCGCACCGAAGAAGCGCTTCGGGCGCTGGAGCGCGTTGGCGTCCACACCGCCGGTCAGAACCTTACCGGATGACGGAATGACAGTGTTGTAAGCGCGGCCAAGGCGCGTGATCGAGTCGAGAAGAATGACAACGTCGCGTCCATGTTCAACCAGACGTTTCGCCTTCTCGATGACCATCTCGGCGACCTGAACGTGGCGGGTTGCTGGCTCGTCGAAGGTCGAGGAGATCACTTCGCCCTTCACGGAGCGCTGCATGTCGGTCACCTCTTCCGGACGCTCGTCGATGAGCAGAACCAGAAGATAGCATTCCGGATGGTTCGTGGTGATGGAGTGCGCGATGTTCTGCAGCAGAACCGTCTTACCGGTACGGGGCGGAGCGACGATGAGACCACGCTGGCCCTTGCCGAGAGGAGCGATCAGATCGATGACGCGGGCGGACAGGTCCTTGTTGGTCGGGACATCCAGCTCCATCTTCAGTCGCTCATTCGGGTAGAGCGGCGTCAGGTTGTCGAAGTGGATCTTGTGGCGGATCTTCTCCGGATCCTCGAAGTTGATCGTGTTGACCTTCAGAAGGGCGAAGTAACGCTCACCTTCCTTGGGGCTGCGGATCGGACCTTCGACCGTGTCACCGGTCTTCAAGGAGAAGCGGCGGATCTGCGACGGAGAAATGTAGATGTCGTCAGGACCGGGCAGATAGCTAGCTGATGCAGAGCGGAGGAAGCCAAAGCCGTCCTGCAGAACCTCGACCACACCTTCGCCAATGATCTCGATTTCCTGAACGGAGAGCTTCTTCAGGATGGCGAACATCAGCTCCTGCTTGCGCATGATGCTGGCGTTTTCCACCTCGAGCGATTCGGCAAACGCGATCAAGTCGGTAGGCGATTTGCTCTTCAGCTCTTGTAACTTCATCTGCTGCATATGGGTGGTCTCTAGGTCGATGAGAAAAAATCAGAAAGTAAGGCAGGCGCTTAGGCACCGGTCGTGTCCGGAATGAGACGGCAGAAACGACAACCTGACCTGATATGGGAGGAGCTTCCTTCTAGCGCGCATCCAAAGGAATCGCAAGAAGCTATTTTGGCGCAGAAGCGGCGCCTTTCTGCGAAAAACGCGTAATATCTGGCTCAGAAGGGCTTTACCACAACCAGAATGACGATGAGCATCATCAGAACGGTTGGTATTTCATTAACCATCCGCCAGTGCTTCGCCGGCTTGGTGTTCTTATCGTTCGCAAAACGGCGCACGGATGCCGAGAAATAGCCGTGAGCGCCAGAAAGCAGCAGGACAAGCGCGATCTTGGCGTGCAGCCAGCCGCCCATGAAGCCGAAACCCTTCCAGGCAAGCCACAGTCCGAACACCCAGGTGGCGATCATCGCGGGATTGATGATCAGCCGCAGCAGCTTCTGCTCCATGACCTTGAAGGTTTCGCTCTGCTTTGAGCCGGGCTCGGCATCACAATGGTAGACGAAAAGTCGCGGCAGGTAGAACATCCCCGCCATCCAGGAGATGACGGCGATGATGTGGAGCGCCTTGATCCAGTCGTAGAGGCCGTCAGGCGCCACCGCGAACAGCAGAATCGTCAGAACAGCAAAGATGGCAAGTGCGATAGTCGCACGTTTCGTTGCTTTCCTGCCTTCTGCTTCGGTTGCCATTACGCCCGTTCCCGGATCAGTTTCAACATCTGTTCGACATGCTCAATCGGGGTTTGCGGCGTGATGCCGTGGCCAAGATTGAAGATGAGCGGGCCGTTGCCGAGCGAGTCGAGGATGGTTTTCACCCCTTCTTCCAGCGCCCTGCCGCCAGCCAGCAGGCGCATAGGATCGAGATTCCCCTGAATCGCTCCTTGAGCCTGCAGCTCGATAGCCTGCTTCATCGGCACAGTCCAGTCGAGTCCGAGCACGTCTACGCCGGTCAGGCGGCGATAGTTTTCGTAGAGCAGGCCGGCATTGCGGGGGAAACCGATGACTGGCACGTCCGGGAAGCGGGCTTTCACGCGCTTCACGATTTCAGCCACAGGCTTCACGCACCAGCGGGTGAAGCTGTCCTCATCGAGCACGCCAGACCATGAATCGAAGATCTGTACGGCGTCAACGCCCGCTTCGATCTGACGGATGAGATATTCGGCCGAACTTTCAGCCAGCTGCTGGAGCAGATCGTCCATGGCTTCGGGATTGCGGTAGCCGAAAACGCGCGATGGAGCCTGGTCGGGCGTTCCGTGGCCGGCGATCATGTAGGTCGCGACGGTCCAGGGGGCACCGCAGAAGCCGATCAGGGCCGTTTCTTCCGGGAGCTCTTTGCGCAGCCGGCGCACCGTCTCGTAGACAGGCGCGAGCTTTCCATGGATCTCGTCCGTCTTCAGAGCCTGAATGTCCTCAACCTCGATGGGCGTGAGGATAGGACCACGTCCTTCTTCGAAGCGAAGGTCACGTCCAAGCGCGTGAGGGACAACCAGAATGTCGGAAAAGAGGATGGCGGCGTCGAATCCGAATCTGCGGATCGGCTGAAGCGTCACTTCGACTGCAAAGTCGGGATTGTAGCAGAGATCAAGGAACGAACCGGCCTGTTTGCGAGTTTCCCTGTACTCGGGAAGATACCGGCCTGCCTGGCGCATCATCCAAACAGGTGGAGGGAATACACCTTGACCCTTCGCGGCTAAGAGAAATTTCCGCTCTTTCATATCCGACATCTCCGCGATCCGTAAAAAAGATTCCTTAGAGTTGGAATCTTCTTCTTCTGATTGCCTGTGGGCACTGTGGATTATGGCTTATCCACGAACAGGCCGTTCAATCCAAACAGCACATTGCCGCGCTGGGCGAAGTTATAAGCGTTGAATAAAGTTTTGGAAGAGCTGGAATCCGGTTTCAGAGTCAAAGGGCTAGGAGAGTCATGATTCGCCGGTTATGGCCCTCTCAGCTGGGGATAATGGGAGTGATTCCACCAGAACTTTCTACAGGGCTGGAATCTTCTTCACTGCAGACCGAAATGTGAAGAACGGACCGGGTTATCCCAAGGCTGGGTCTCGCCACGGAGAACTGTCCAAGCTATCAACACATGTCCACAGCCCGGGAGCGACGTGTGCAAAAGCAGCTCAACTTCTTCCATCTCCATCTGATTTCAGATTCCACCGGAGAGACGCTGCTGGCGGCGGGCCGCGCGGCGGCCGCGCAGTACAAGAACGCGCGGGCGATCGAGCACATCTATCCACTGGTGCGGACGGAGAAGAATCTGGAGAAGGTGTTCGCCGGCATCGAGGAACAGCCGGGCATAGTTCTCTACACAATGGTGGATCAAAAGCTCGCGCGGCGGCTTGATGAGTGGTGCGCAACTGCCGGTCTGCCCAGCGTGAATGTGCTTGAGCCGGTGCTTTCCGTGTTTCAGGCGTATCTCGGAACGCCGGCAGGCCGCAGGGTTGGAGCCCAGCACGTGCTGGACTCCGACTATTTCCGCCGGATCGACGCACTGAATTTCACCATGGAGCATGACGACGGCAATCTGCCCCATGAGATCGATCAGGCAGACATCATCCTGGTGGGAATTTCGCGGACTTCGAAGACGCCAACCAGCATCTATCTGGCAAATCGCGGCATCAAGACCGCGAATGTGCCGATCGTACCGGGCGTTCCGCTGCCGGAATCACTAGCCACTGCAAAGGGCCCACTGATCGTGGGGCTTGTCGCTTCTGCCGAGCGTATTTCCCAGGTCCGCCAGAATCGCGATCTGGGTGCGATTGATTTTGGCGACAGCGTCGACACTTATATAGACAAGACCTCGATAGCGGCTGAACTCGCCTACGCGCGGCAGCTCTGCCATCGGCATGGCTGGCCAGTGATTGACGTTACGCGCCGCTCGATAGAAGAAACAGCAGCTGCAATTCTTGATCTGCGCAACAAGCGCCGGACAGGAGGA